>Ga0209023_10005394_pt1 | contig 13999 bp, 14 predicted proteins | sample LakOneMetagenome_FD_187468 | JGI IMG/M metagenome (GOLD analysis project Ga0209023, IMG submission 187468) | Freshwater and sediment microbial communities from Lake Erie, Canada (SPAdes) (version 2) | ecosystem: Environmental > Aquatic > Freshwater > Lentic | place: Lake Erie, Canada...
CGCGCGCCGAGCCATTTGGCGGTGAGGTCGCGCGGCGCCGCGAGTGTCAGCGTCTTCGAGCCCTGCGCTTCCTGGAGCAGTCGCACCGATTCCTCGAATTCCAAAAAACCGGCGCGCAGTGCCGGCAGCGCGCGTTCGGCCTCGGGCGTCAGTTCGAGGTTGCGCGTCAGCCGGCGGAACAGCACGACGCCGAGCACGTCTTCGAGCGCGCGGATCTGCTGGCCGACCGCGGCGGGGGTAACCGCGAGTTCATCGGCAGCCTTGGTGAACGACAGGTGGCGCGCGGCGGCGTCGAAGACGCGCAAAGCGTTGAGCGGCAGATGAGTGCGCTTCATTTGGGGCGGTTCATTTGGGTTTGGAGGCCGGTTTTGGCCGAGCCGGCGGGCTGATCAGGTTGAATTTGGGAATTGCCGCGTCGAAACTGCCGCGCACGGTTTCCATGCGGAAGCTGCCGTGCATTGTGCCCGACGGCGTTTGCAGGCTGCATCCCGAGACATAATCGAACGAAAAGCCGGGCTCGATGCGCGGCGTTTCGCCGACGACGCCGGGGCCTTCGACTTCCTCGACACGGCCATTGGCATCAGTGATGAACCAGTGGCGACGCGTCAATTGAACCGCGCCGGGCGCGCGGTTTTCGATGCGGATGTGGTAGCTCCAAGTGTAGCGGCCCTGTTGCGGATCGGACTGATCGGGGAGGAAGCGCGGGCTGACGCGCACCGTGACGAGGTGTGTTTCGGCGGCGAAGGCGAAGAATTCGTTCATAGCCCGATTCCGGTGAGTGCCTGATCGAGGTCGGCGATGATATCACGGACGTCTTCGAGCCCGACCGACAAACGTAGCATACCTTCGGTGATGCCCATTTCCAACCGCGCCGCCTCGGTCATGCTGGCGTGTGTTGTCGAGGCCGGGTGCGTCATCAGCGAGCGCGAGTCGCCGACATTGTTCGAAATGTCGATAAGGTCAAGCGCGTCGAGCAGCGCGTGCGCCTGCGGGCGGTCCCCCCCGGCTTTGCCGGAAGTCAGTTCACCGACCCAGAGTGCGATAATGGTGCCGCCGGCGTCCATCTGGCGCAATGCCAGCGCGTGTTGCGGATGGCTTGCGAGGCCGGGGAACAGGACCCTGGGGACGCGCTGTTCGAGGAATTCGGCGACGGCTTGGGCATTTTCGGCGGCGCGGCGGACGCGCAGGTCAAGCGTTTCCAATGACTTGAGGATGAGCCAGGCGTTGAACGGTGCGAGCACCGGTCCGGTGTGGCGCGCATAGGCGAGATAGACGTCATTCATCCATTGTTCGCTGCCGAGCACCGCGCCGGCGAGCACCCTGCCCTGCCCATCCATCAGCTTGGTTGCCGAATGGGCAACAATGTCGGCGCCCCATTCGAACGGTCGTTGCAGCACCGGCGAGGCGAAGGCGTTATCGACGACAACCAGCGCGCCGGCGTCGTGCGCGATATCGGCGACCGCCTGCATATCGATGATATCGAGCGTCGGGTTGGCAGGGGTTTCGAGGAAGAACGCCTTGGTGTTAGGGCGGCGGGCTTTGGCCCAGGCTTGCGGGTCACGGCCATCGACGGTGGTGGTCTGGATGCCAAAGCGCGGCAGGATAGTATCGACCAGCACACGGCACGAGCCGAATGCTGCGCGTCCGGCAATCAGATGATCGCCTGCCGACAACATGCTCATCAACGCCGCCGACATCGCCGCCATGCCGGTGGTGGTGGCGCGCGCGGCTTCGGCGCCTTCGAGCAGGCACAGGCGTTCCTCGAGCATCGCGGTTGTCGGGTTTTGCAGCCGCGAATAGGTCATGCCGGGTTGCTCACCGCGGAAACGCGCGGCGGCCTGTTCGGCGCTGTCATAGGCATAGCCCGAGGTCAGGAACAGCGCTTCGCTGGTTTCGCCGATGTTGGTGCGCGCGGTACCGCCGCGCACCGCCTGCGTTGCGGGGTGCCAGTTGCGGGTGATCGCGCGGTCGGTGCCGGTGAGCTTTTTCATGGGCCAAGGCTTAGCCGCGCGGACTTGTCGGCGTCAACGAAGATGGGGATGCGCGTGGCGCCGGGCGCGCTGGGACTATGAACCGAACTATGGTAATTAGTGATCGATTTATAGGGAGCAAGGCTGATGTTACGAACTTGGTCGCTATGGCTTGCCCGGCACAGCCTGGGGCTGGCGGCGTTGCTTGCCGTGCTTTTCGGCGCTGCGCCGGCAATGGCGCTGCGCAGCGTCGTCTTTGACGGCACGGTTGTGATTGCGGCGTATAGCTATGGCACGGCGCGCGCGCCGTTGCCGGCCGGAACCTATGATTTCCGCGCCATATTCCGCTATGATGATGCGCTCAACATGACCGGCAGTACGCTGATTGTCGGCGGGGCAGCACGCGCATCGTACGACTGCGCGATGGTTTCGATGCCGTGTTCGACACCGTTCGGTTTGCAGGCGAGTATTTGCAGTTGCACCCCCGAGGATTTTACCAGCGTCAACGTCATCATCAACAACGATCCCGGCAGCTTTGACCTGTTGGGCGCGGGGCACCAGATCTATACGCTGTCACCGCCCGACGAGAGCACGGCGTATATGGCGTGGACGGTGTATTGGAAGCCGGGGCAAAATGGCGGCTGGTCCTATAATGATGGCTATGGCAGCGTCAGTCGTGTCGAATCCTATGTCCCCGAACCGGCAAGCTGGGCGCTGTTGATTGCCGGCTTTGCGCTGACCGGCGCCACGCTGCGCCGGCGACGCACCGTCACGGCATAGCGTTCGGCGGCGCAGGCATTGACCGGCCACCGCGCTTGTGGCACGCGCATTCGCATCGCAGGCGTCGCGCCGCTGCGGGTGTAGCTCAATGGCAGAGCAGAAGCTTCCCATGCTTACGACGAGGGTTCGATTCCCTTCACCCGCTCCAATTTCGTGTCCGCCGATGTACGCAGATGCCTATCGACAGTTGCACCCTTGGATCAAAGCGTCGGATGAAACCGAGGTGTGACCGGATAATCGGCGCGCGTCCTGGCGCATTTCTCAAGTTCGGCCATGATTGCCAGAACCATATCCTCGCGCCACGGCTTCGCGGCGATCTGTACGCCGATCGGCAAACCGGCGCTGTCTTGATCGACTTGCCAGGCAGCTTTGGCGATGCTGTCACGGGCCGCAACGCGGTCGCAGGTCTCGCCAGCCGCGATGGTCGTGAAGGGCACCACGCCGGCCGGAAACCCAAGCAGATTGTAAAGAATGGCATAGGCCCCGCCGTTGCCGAGCGTTTCGCTAGCGCCGTGGGTGAAGGCTGGCAGCGCGCAGGGCGGGCAAAGGATGGCGTCGATCTGCGCGGCGTCCATCGCGTCGGCAAAGCGCGCCTGATAATCGAGTTGGCGTTCAACCAATTGCCATGATTGATCGGTTGAGCGGGCGCCGAACAGACCCAGCATCCCCGCCATTCCCGGCTGGCCGATCATTCGCAGCAGCGGCGCCAGCATCGCGCGGACGCTGCGATTCATGCCCGCGAGCCCGGTGATCGCGGCGGCGCGCCTGTCGCGCTTTCCGCCGGCAAAGGCGCGTTTGTTGCCGGCCCCGCCGTCGGCCGAAAGGATGCCATAATAGAGCGCGAACACCTGGCCAATGTCGGGCGGTGTCCATTCGACCAACGTTGCGCCGCGCTGGCGCAGCGCGTCTGCGGCCGCCTCCACGGCGCGGGCAATCGCGGGCGACGGGGCCAATGTTCCGTCGTTGGTATAATAGCCAATCCGCACGCCGCCGAGATCGACCTTGCGGTAATCGCCAAGCGGGCGTGGCGGGGCGCCGTCCACGCCGTTCAAAATGTCCATCGCCAGCGCCAGATCGCCGACATGCCGGGCGAGCGGGCCATATTGGCTGATGACCGCGCGTTGGCCGAAAGGCACGCTGAACCGCCCCGGATCGTTGAGCCGCCCGGTTGTCGGCTTGAGCGCGGCGATTCCGCAAAAGGCGGCGGGAATACGGACGCTGCCACCAATATCGGTGCCAATGCCCAAGGGTGAGCCGCCAGCGGCGATGATTGCGCCTTCGCCGCCGCTGCTGCCGCCGGGCGTACGTGCCGGATTCCAGGGATTGTTGGTGCGGCCATAGACCGGATTGTCGCTCTCGTAATAGAGCAGCATCTGCGCGACATTGGTCTTGCCGAGGATGATCGCCCCGGCAGCGCGCAAGGCAGTGACGATGGCGGCATCGCTGTCCGCATTGGTGGTGGCGCGCGTCGTCAGCCCAAAGGTGGAGGGCGAGCCCGCAACGTCGATACACTCCTTGATGGTGATCGGAACTCCGTGGAGCGGGCCGAGCGAGGCACCCCGCGTTTGTGCAGCGTCCGCCGCTTTGGCATCGGCCCGGGCGCGGGGGAAATCGCTCCAAACCAAAGCATTGAGCGCCGGATTGGTAGCCTCGATCCGGGCGATGTGCGCTTCGACCACCGCCGCCGACGAAACCTCGCCGCGCGCGATCATCACGGCAAGGTCGCTGGCCGATTGGCTAAACAAGTCTGATGCCTGCGTCACGTTTCCTCTTTCTGTTTGAACGTGGCTTGACACATTAAAATAACAGTGTCAACTTAATGAGCATGGCGAGACCTGAATTTACCCCCGAACAGCGCAACGACATTGAATCGGATATCCGCAACACTGCGCGGCATCTGTTCGCGCGCGACGGCTATCGCAACGTCTCGCTGCGGGCGATTGCGCGCGAAACCGGGCGCAGCGCGACGGCGCTTTATCGCTACTATGACAGCAAGGATGCGCTGCTCGCCAGCCTGCGGGTCGAAGGGTTTGCACTGCTGCAAGCATCGCTGGAGGCGGTGCGCGCGACTGATCAGACGCCCGAGGCGGCGATCAGCGGGGCAATGACGGCGTATCTGCGCTTTGCCCGCGAGCATTCGGAATTGTTCCGGCTGATGTTCGAGCTCGACCAGGGCGATCTCTCCGATCTACCCCATGTTACCGCCGCGCGCCGCCGCGCCTTTGCGTCCGCGATTGCCCTTGCCGAAGACCTTGTCGTGGCAGGCGGCAGCGGCGACGCCAATCAGATCGCGCATATCCTGTGGGTCGGGATGCACGGGCTGGCCTCGCTCGCCTTGGCGCATCAGCTTGATCTGGGCCAAAGCTACGACCAACTCGCCGCGCCGCTGACGCAGACCTTATTTCGCGGCATGTCCGCCGGCGATGGCAGGCTTCCGGTCGCCTTGCCGCTCAACGACCATGAAGACGCAGCGCTCGCATCATCCGATTTCCCGCCCGCCATCCAGAATGTGGATTGATCGCAATGAATATTCGCAACGACCTCGCTGACTGCCCACCCGAATTCGACGTCATCGTCATCGGCGCCGGCGCCGCCGGCGGCTTGCCGGTCGGGGCCTATTTGCAAAAGGCCGGGGCCAAAGTTCTGCTGGTTGATGGCAACAATACGGCGGGTATTCACTGCCAGTCCTACGAATATCAAAGCGGCGCACGCTGTGTGCCGTGCGCGGGCGGCTTTGCGGGCGGTATGATGCCGCTTTGGGATGATCTTGAGCTCGACAAGCACGGCATGGAGATGATCGAGAACCGGCGGATATTGGGGGCCATTTTTTCGGATGATACCAGCCTGTTCGTTGGCAAGGATGTGCTGCGGACGCTGCGCGATATTGCCAAATTCTCGTGGAAGGACGCCTGGACCTTTGCGCGGATCGGATTGCAAATCGAACGCTACAAGGTCGAATTCAACGAGCGCTTCATCTATTCCGACGCCAACCCCGAAAATCTGGAGCGCGCATTCGAGATTGTCGCCAAGGTGGTTGGCTTCTCGGTCGCACAGCTCAAGGACATCAATACGTTCGAACTGCTCGATCACCTTTTCGTCGACGACCGGATCAAGCAGGTGCTGTTCCAGCCGGGCGGCTCGGTGTGCCTGTTCAATCCATGGAACAAGGGCGAGGGCGCGGTCGGCTTGATCGCTTTATTCTTTGCTGCCGGCGGGCAACTCAAAGGGTCGAACCGGACACTGGTTGAAGCGCTGGAGCGGGTGTTTTTCAAATTCGGCGGGACAATGTGGCTCAATTCTCCGGTCGCCAGGATCATCGTTGAGGATGGCGTCGCGGTGGGTGTGCAGATGCGCGATGATGCCGTGCTGCATCCCGGCGAAATCATCCGCGCGACCAAGGCCGTAGTAAGCAATGTCGGCCCGATTGGCACGCGCGAACTGGTTGGGGCCGAGGTGATCGAGAAGGCCGATCCGGTGCTTGGCAAGAAATTGCGCGAATGGGATGTCAAGCACCGCCCCTCGACTTGCACCGTGTGGAACCTCACCCGCCCGCCACGCTGGAAAGCGCTTGCCAACAACCCCTATCTGATGCGCGCAGACTGGGTCTATATCGGGCTCGATAGCATCAAGGATTGGGGCGACTGGTTTCAGGCGCAATTGGATGGCGATCCCGACAAGGGCTTTCAGGGCTGGTGGGAGACGTTTATCCCGTCGCTCATCGATTCGAGCCTTGCTGCTGAGGATGGCTCGGTCACGCTGCGGATTGAATCGGTCCACCCGCATCTGACCGACAAGGACGGCCATCTCGATGCTGCGGCGTGGGAAGCGCATAAGTGGGACATTGCCGCGCGGATGACCGACCGGCTGGAGGAACTCGCGCCGGGCTTTAAGGACAGCATTATCGAGATTGTCCAGTCATCGCCGATCGACATTTGGCGCGCCGATCCCGCCGCGGTCTGGGGCTGCTCGACCGATGCCTATGCGGGGCACGACACCGCGCATTGGTATGGCAACCGACTGCCCTACCGGATGCCGATCAAACAGCTTTATGCCTGCAAGGGCACTTGGCCGATTGCCTTTACCTGGTGTGCGACGGGTTATATCGGCGCGTGCATCGTGGCCGAGGATTTGGGGCTGCGCGATCAGATCTGGTGGAAAAGCCGCCCCGGCGACTATTTGAAACGCCACGGAAAACGCGCCACGCAACTCGCCGATCAGGCCGCCGACTATGCCAAGCGGACCTGGTTCAACCGCGAAGGAGCCGGGGCATGACCGGCGCGCGCTATGATGTGATCGTGGTCGGCGGTGGCGACCATGGGCTGGTGTGCGCGGCGACGCTGGCGAAAGCTGGGGCGAAGGTCGCGCTGTTCGAACAAAAGAAGATCTGGGATATTGCGGGAAACCTGCGCACGCCGGAATTTCAGGGTCCATATCGCTTTGATCTGATGCCGCCTTACGCGCTGGCGATGGCGGCGCGTGCGCCGTGCGTGGCCGAACTCGGGCTGGCCCAGCGCGGGCTGGCCTTCATTCACCCGCCGGTTGTGATGGCGTTCCATCACACCGATGATCGCGCGCTGGTCTTCCACCGTGACCCGGCAAAATCGGCGGCGGCGATCGCCCGCTTCTGTGCGGCGGATGCTGATCACTTCCTGCGGCTCTATGCGGCGCTTGAGGCGCTATGCGAGCAGATGCTCATTCCCGCGCTTTTTGGTGCGGACGTTGAACCCGTGCCGGACGGTTTTGCCGCGATGAGCCCAGCCGTGCTGATCGACAGCTACGGCTTTGAAAGTCCGGCAGTACGCGAGGCGCTGCTTTATATCGCAACACTCTGGGGGCTTGACCCCGAACAAGCAGGTGTCGGCCACGCCGCGATCCTTTCGCTCTACAGCCTGCTCAACGCGAGCATGATCAAATCAGGCAATGTCGCCGCCGCGAACGCGCTCTACCAGTGCTTGCTTTCCGACGGCGGTGATTGCCCGGTCGATGTGCGCGTTGAACAGATTGTAAGCGAGGGCGGCAAAGCTGTCGGCGTGCGCCTGACCGATGGCCGCACCATCCGAGCACTCGCGGTCGTCAACGCCTGTGATGCGCGCGCGCCACAAGCGGCTTCGTTGCTTTCCTGCCACTTTGGCTATCGCGGCGGCGCGCCCAGCTATCGCGCGGCGCCCTATGACGAGGCTGTCGAACAGGCCTATATCCATGTCTTCGGGATCGAAGCGGCAGGCGATGTCGCGGCAGTTCATACCGCAATCCGCAACGGCGAAATTCCGCCCGGTCATGGCCGGGCAATGTGGACGACGCAGATCGATCCCTTTCACGCCGGCTTTGGCCATGCCGTCGGCCCGCTCCAGACGTTGCGCTTTGACATTCCGGTGCCGTCCAACCTTGCCGGCGGCACCTGGAAGGATGAACATTCGGCCAGTCGTGAAACAGCACTTGCCATTTGGGGTCGTTACACCAGTTCGCTGATCGACGGCACCACATCCTATGCCCGCACCGTAACGCCCGACGATCTCGCCCGCACGCTGCCGTCTTTCCCCGATGGGGCGGCAGTCCGGCGCAGCGGCGCAATCGATTTCGCTTCGGGCTATATCGCTGCCAAGCGGATCGCCAGCAACCTGGGGATCAAGATCACGCTCTAATCGGTCGTGCCGGTAACTACATTCTTGCGGGCATTCTCCGCATAGGCTTTTTCCTCCGCCTCCGACATGGTGGGGAGAGGATAGGGAACCGCGATGCCGCGTTGCGCCGCGGGCCGGTCGCCGATCTGATCGAGCCAGCGCTTCAAATGCGGAAACGGCGCAATGTCGATGCCCGACCAGAAATATATCCGCGCCCAGCACCAATTGGCGATGTCGGCGATGGAATAGTCGCCGGCAAGATATTCATTGTCCGCAAGGCGCCCGTCGAGGACAGCAAACAGACGCGCGCCCTCGCCTTGATAGCGGTCGATCACCGACTGAATTTTTTCCGGCCAATAGCGATAGAAAACATTGGCCTGCCCCATCATCGGGCCAAGCCCGCCCATCTGAAACATCAACCACTGCATCACCAGGCTGCGGCCCTTGGCGTCGGCAGGTAGCAAGCGGCCGGTCTTCTCGGCGAGATAGACCATGATTGCGCCACTTTCGAAAATCGCAAAGCCATCATCGACCAGCGCGGGAATCCGGCCATTGGCGTTGATCGCCAGAAACGCCGGCTTTTTCTGGTCACCGGCGTCGAGGCTGAGCGCCTTGACAGTGTACGGCAGTCCCAATTCCTCAAGCGTGACCGAGGCTTTCCAGCCATTGGGAGTCGCGGATGTGTAAAGCTCAAGCACGATACGCCCTCTTATTTACCGCCACCCATTTGCGCCATGATTGCCCGTTCAAGGGTAAACTGCTTTTGCATCGCGGGGAGCGCCGAAACGCGCGCGACAAAGGCGGTAATTTTGGGCCAGCGCGCGGCATCGGGTTGATAGCCACCATATCCGGCATTCACGAAATGCGTCGCAATGCTGATATCGGCAAGCCCTGGCGCGCCGAACAGGAAGCCATCGCCGGGCAGTTCGCCCTCCAGATAATCGAGCACCGGTGGCAGCAGCGTGTTGATGGTGTTCGCCACTTTGGCCTCGTCGACGTCCTGCCCCATCACCATTTTCTTGACGACGCGTTCGAAGAAAATACCGCCGCCGCAGAGGTCCGCGAGCTTGCTGTCGGCAAATTCCTCGAACCAGCGCGCGCGGGCGCGATCTTCTGGCGATTGTGGCAACATCGGCCGATCGGGATATTTGTCATCCAGATAGGCGCAGATCACGCTTGAATCGGCAATCTTTAGGTTGCCGTCGCTGAAAGCCGGTATTTTGCCCAACGGGCTGAGGTCCTTGGGCAGGCTGCCGAACATCGCCTGTTCAAGCTCATACGCCAACTCCTTGAGGCTCAGGACCGCCGCCACTTTGCGAACAAAAGGCGAAAGGCTGCTGCCGTAAAGTTTCATCATTTTCCACCTGTCGGTTGAGGGTTGGCGGCCGCATGTTGTGGTTTGCGCATCGTTGCCGGCACCAGATCATAAGGCACATAGATTTGCTTGTGCGTTGGCCAATCGTCCAGCGTTTCCGGCCGCTGCCCTGGCAAGTAATAGAGCTTGGGATCAATCTCGGCATCGCGGATCGATTGCTGCTGCAGTTGCTGGCGCGTGAACTCGGGCGCCGGAATGGTCAGGCCGCCGCCCGGATGGACATCGAACTGCGGCGTCGCGATTCGCGGGAAACGCGGCAGCACGCCATCGCGCACCCAGATTTTGTCCTTTGTCATGTTGACGACGACCATATCGGGTGCGCCCAGCCGGAACGGGCCTTTATAGTGGTTGCGGACTTCGGCATAAAGTTCAGCCACTGAATATTCGTCATAATTGACATGCGTGCCCATCGCCAGACGCGGCTTGGTCTGTTCATAGAGATAGCCTGCTGCGCTGCCTGGATTGTGAAAATTGTCGAGCGTTGCGCGGGCTAGGACCGGCAATGCGCCCATTGTTTGCGCCATCACATTGACAATTTCCGGCTGGATTTCGGTGATCAGCAGATCGCAGCCCTTGGCATATTTGATCGTCAGACTGTTGGGCCTGCCGTCGCCGGTAAAGGCCACACACATCCCGTTCCAGTCGAGCCGATAGGCCGAGGCGCCGTCTTCGGAATGCGACTGCCGCCAATGGCGGATCTTCACCCCGTCCTTGTCATAGACCAGCCCACCATCATCCTTATAGTCGAACTCGTTGATGTCCATGTTCCAGCCATCGCCGGTGGGAAGTACGGAAAAGCTCTGGCGGTGCCAAATCAGCATTTCCTTCATCATGTCCATCATGTGGCGTGCGCCGAGCCGCGGGGTGTCACCCGATGGGCCGGTAATCCGCAGCTTTTCGTGCCAGCGTCCGCCCCAGGCGCCAAAGGCATAGAGATAGGGCACCGAAGCGACATGATCCCAATGCAAATGGGTCAGATAAATATCGTTGATCTGGTTGAACGGAATACCTGCCGCGAGATAATTCGCGATCGAGCCGGGCCCAAAATCAAACAGGAAGTTCTTGCCGTTGCCGAGTTGGACATAGATCGACGTGCCCATCTGCCCGGGACGGATCAGCGGCGACGTGCCCATGAAGATCACACGGATCTCGTCGGGCTGCACATCTTCTTTCTTGGGATACCAATTGACCGGATCTTTGAGCCAGGGCATCGGCGCAATGCCGTCAAAATTGGCGCCCTCGCTCCAGCGCCCCAGCGGCTGTCCGCCGGTCGCCATTTTGCCGAGCACCATCGGGGCGGTTTCAAACTTTGCCGGATCGAGCGGATTATCCTTGGTCGCCGCGGAGATCTGCGCGCCGATGACCTGCCCGCCCTTGTAATGGACGATGGTATTGAGGATGCTGTCGAGAAACAGCCAGCCGAGCAGCGCGAGCACGAGCGCAACCGCGCCGACCCAAACCAGCTTGCGTTGTCGCCAGCTTTTGACTTGCCCAGCCACCACCGTGTCAATCAAACGCAGCGGCCATCGCCGCCGTATCATTATACTCGCGCATGTGGAGGATTTTCCCGTCGCGCACCGTCAGCACATGCACCCAAGCCATTTCATAGTGGCGGCCCGTTGCGAGCGAGCGGCTACGTTCGCACCCGAGCACGGTCACGCGGTCACCCGCGGCAAACATCTCGTCGATCTCGAACATTTCGATGTTGATGCCGGCAAAGATTTCTTGCGCATATCGGACAAAGCCCGCCGGGCCGGCATAGACGCCGCCGAACGGAATCGACGCCGGCAACGGGTTATCGAGCACCGATTCAGCCGTGATGAACTGCGCCACCATTTCTTCGATCTTGCCGCTGCCGAAATGCTGGAAAAAGCTCTGGGTGGTTTCGATGGGGGTCATGCCGGGATCTCCACAAAAGGAACTTTCGACCAGCCGGCCTCATAGGGCGACATCATGGTCAGCGTGATCTTCAGGTGCGAGAAGCGCCAGACGCCATCTTCGCGGACGTATCGATCATCATAGCGGCCCGCGACCCACAAGGCGATCGGCCCGGCAGCATGGGTGCAAGGCTGCCACAAATGCCATTGGCCGGTTGCGGTATCGCCATCGACGTCGATCACAGCGTTCATCATGTGATGCACGCCAAAGATCATCGCGCTGGACGCCGCACCAAAAAAGGCGGCAATCGTTTCGCGCCCCACATACCGGCCCATCGGCCCGCCATCCCACACTGCGTCCTTGGTAAACAGCGGCGCGAGGCGGACGGGATCAAAGGCTTCGTCGCAATAGATCGCGTATTGGTGCTTGAGCCGCTTGATCGCCTCGATGTCTTCAAGGCGCTGGATGCGTGCTTCGATGTTGTTATCCGTCATATCAACTCCATCATCTCTTGCGCGGATAATCGCAGAGCCGCATCTTCACCGCGAGTGCTGCCCAAGCCAAATACTTGGCATTTCCTGCCACATGCTGATAGCCTCCCGAAGATGCCGCTACCGTTCGCCAATGCCATGACGACACTGGAACGTGTGCCCATGACCATGGGCTATTTCCGCCTGTTGTTGCAGCGCTTTGGCGACACGCCTGAACGGCGTGCGGCGATATTGGACGGCACCGGGGTGGGCGAACTCGACCTGCTTGATCCTGAGGCGGACATAGCGCTCTCGCAGCAAATCCAGCAGTTTGACAATCTGTCGCGGCTGTTGGGCGAGGGTTGGGTGTTTGAGGCCGATGAACTCACCAACCATGCGACACATGGCGCGCTGGGAATCGCTGCGCTGACCGCCACCAACCTCGAGGCCGCACTGAAAATTGCCGGTCGCTATGCACAAGTCCGGTCGCCCTTTTACCATTTGCGGATGCGTCGCACGGGCCAAATTGTGACGATCGAATACGAGCCCGCCGTGGTGCTCGAGCCGGCACAGTGGCGAACAATCATCGAAATCGCTTTTTCAGCCCTGACCGCGGTCTTAGCGACGATTGCCGGAAAGCAACTTGCAGGAATCCGCTTTTGCTTTCCCGGCGAAGCTCCGGCGCATGCCGAATTGGCGCGCGCCAGGCTGGGCGGCACGCTCAAATATGATGCGCCGGTTACCGCGCTCGAACTGCCCGTGACCTATTTGAAGGCGCAATCGCCGTTGGCGGATCCGGCGCTGCATGCCCGCTCGGTCGCAGCGCTCGACCTTGCCACGCACCGGACCGACGATCCGCTTGACCTGTGCGGGCGCGTCGAGAGCCTCGTCGCCCAATTGCCGCCCGACCAGCTTGGTGCCGATGGCATCGCGCTCCTGCTCGGCCTGTCACACCGCACGATGGCAAGGCGTCTTGCCGCCAGCGGCACCAGTTTTCGCATATTGCGTGACAAGGAACTGCGCCGCCGCGCCGAGGCATTAATCAAGGTAGGCGCGCTCAGTCATGCCCAGATCGCGGAACGACTGGGATATGCCGATGCGACCAGCTTAAGCCGATCTTTGCGGCGATGGGCAGCGCAACGGCAACGCGCACATGAGCGGCAAATCTAGCGTCGCGTCGCGGCGTGTGCGATAGCGGCGTCGAGCAACGGGATGCGCCATGACGCCGCAACAGATCGAAACCATGTTTGCGCGCCTTGCCGCCGCCGATCCCGAACCGCAAACCGAGCTCGCCTATGTCAACGCCTATACGCTGTTGGTGGCGGTCGTGCTGTCGGCGCAGGCGACCGATGTGGGGGTCAACAAGGCGACGGCGAAACTGTTCGAAGACGTGCGCACACCGCAAGCGATGCTGGCGCTGGGCGAGGAACGCTTGCGCGCGCATATCCGCACAATCGGGCTTTTCAACACCAAGGCGAAAAACGTCATTGCGTTGAGCGCGATGCTGGTCGCCGCGCATGGCGGCGACGTGCCGAACGACCGCGACGCGCTCGAGGCGCTGCCCGGTGTCGGGCGCAAGACCGCCAACGTTGTGCTCAACGTGGCATTCGGCGTCGAAACCTGCGCCGTCGATACGCATATCTTCCGCGTTTCCAATCGCACCGGCCTCGCGCCGGGCAAGGATGTGCGCGCTGTCGAGGACGGGTTGATGCGCGTCATCCCGCCTGCCTATCGCCGCCACGCGCACCATTGGCTGATTTTGCACGGCCGCTATGTCTGCAAGGCGCGCAAACCCGAATGCTGGCGCTGCCCGATCGAGGATGTGTGCGACTTTGCCGCCAAGACGCCGGCGCCGCACTGAAGCGCGTATCGGCGTTGCACGCGGGCGCCAATGTCTGGCATGGT
>Ga0209023_10005395_pt1 | contig 13998 bp, 12 predicted proteins | sample LakOneMetagenome_FD_187468 | JGI IMG/M metagenome (GOLD analysis project Ga0209023, IMG submission 187468) | Freshwater and sediment microbial communities from Lake Erie, Canada (SPAdes) (version 2) | ecosystem: Environmental > Aquatic > Freshwater > Lentic | place: Lake Erie, Canada...
ATGCTGACGGCGGTCAAGACCTGGGCCTTTGCGCATCTGCTGGTCAATGGCGATCGGGCGGAGATGGTGTTGTTTGCGGGGATGATGGCCTGGGCGGTGATCTCGGTCATCCTTATCAACCGGCAGGAACCGGCGTGGGTGCGCCCGGCGGCGGGGCCGCTGCGCAATGACCTGATCTATGGGGTCATCTCGCTGGCGGTCTTTGGTATCATCGCCTCGCTTCATGCCCGGTTCGGGCTGTGGCCGTTCGGGTAAGCCTATGAAACTTTATCGCTTTCTGTCGGATGACGACACCGATGCCTTTTGCCACAAGGTCAGCGCGGCCCTGAACAAGGGCTGGGCACTGCATGGCGGGCCGACCTATGGCTATGACGCGGGCCGTGGCGTGATGCGCTGTGGGCAGGCGGTGGTCCGGGACGCCCCCGGCAGTTATTCGGCGGATGTAAAGCTATGGGATCACTGATGAAAACCAATCCCGGCCGCTTTTTTGAGGACTACCGTCTGGGCGAGGTGATCGCCCATGCGGTGCCGCGCACCCTGTCGGGGGGCGAGCGGGCGCTGTATCACGCGCTTTATCCCGCGCGTGGTGCGCTTTATTCGTCCGACAGCTTTGCCCGTGCCTGCGGCCTGGCGGCCAGCCCGATGGATGATCTGATCGCCTTTCACACGGTGTTCGGCAAGACGGTGCCCGATATATCGCTGAACGCCATCGCCAATCTGGGTTATGCCGAGGGGCGCTGGCTGGCGCCGGTCTGGCCGGGCGACACGCTGCGGTCGGAATCGACGGTGATCGGGGTCAAGGAAAATTCGAACGGGGCATCGGGCGTCGTCTGGGTGCGCACGCGCGGCTATAACCAGCATCAGACGGCGGTCTTGGATTATGTGCGCTGGGTCATGGTGCGCAAACGCGACCATCGCGCGGCGGCGCCCTTTCCGCATGTGCCCGAGCTGGCCAAGGCGGTCGATCCCGCATCGCTGGTCGTGCCTGCGGGTCTTGATTTCAGCCGCTATGACTTTGCGCTGGCGGGCGAGGCGCACCGCTGGGGCGACTACCGGATCGGCGAAAGGATTGACCATGTCGATGGGGTGACGGTTGAGGAGGCCGAGCATATGCTGGCCACCCGCCTGTGGCAGAACACGGCGAAAGTGCATTTCGACCGCACCCAGCGCGAGGATGGCAGGCGGCTGATCTATGGCGGGCATGTGATTTCGCTGGCGCGCGCGCTGTCGTTCAACGGGCTGGCCAATGCGCAGATGATGGTGGCGCTGAACGGCGGCGCCCACGCCAACCCCTGTTTCGCCGGTGACACCGTGCGCGCCTGGTCCGAGGTGCTGGACCGCGCCGAGACATCCGCGCCGGGGGTCGGCGCGCTGCGCCTGCGGCTGGTCGCGGTGCGGGACGGCGCGCCAGAGTTTGCGCTGAAGGGGCAGGACGGGAAATACCTGCCCGAGGTGCTGCTGGATCTGGACTATTGGGCACTGGTGCCGCTTTAGCCGGGGGCAGCGGGGCGGCGTCGGGTTTTGGCGCCGACAGGAGCGGTTAATTTGTGATCACATCTATAAATTAAGTGATCACATAGCCGAGAAATGCCGCCGACGGCGGGCCTTGGGTTGAAATAACCCACTTCGGGGAGGTGACTAACGGTGAAAATCGGCTAATGAAGGCGCAACCAGACGAAACTGCCGCGCTGCCCCTGCCTGTCAGCAAAAGGGATTGATCCATGGACGAGACAAAACGCATCATCCGCCCGCTGTCGCCGCATTTGCAGATCTATCGCCCGCAGATGAGTTCGGTCACCTCGATCTTCGTGCGGATCACCGGCAATGGATTGATCGTCAGCACCATGCTGATCGTCTGGTGGCTGTTTGCCATGACGCGGGGCGGGGCGCAGTATGAACTGGCCAATGCGGTTCTGCATTCCTGGCCGGGGACCGTCGTGCTGATCCTGTCGCTTTGGGCGGTGTGGTATCACTATCTGGGCGGCATCCGGCACCTGATCTTTGACGCCGGTCGCGGGCTTGAGGTGGCAAGCGCCGACCGGCTGGGCTGGATCATGATCCTAGGGTCGGTGGTTCTGACGGCCCTGACCGTCTATCTGATCTGAAAGGGGGGCGGCATGCGATATCTGACTGACCGCAAACGCGCCGAAGGCCGGGGTTCGGCCCACAGCGGCACCGAACATCACTGGTATATGCAGGCCTCGGCGGTCGGGCTGGCGGTGCTGGTGCCGTGGTTCGTCTGGATGATCGGCCACGCGCTGATGCTGCCATACGGCGATGCCTGGTATTTCCTGATGCAGCCCTGGGTGGCGATCCCGATGGCGCTGACGATCTTTGTCGGCATGCGGCATTTCGCCAAGGGCTGCATCATGATGATCGAGGATTACGCCCGCGGCACGATGCGCAAGGTGCTGATCATCACCGTTCTGTCGTTGTCCTATCTTGTCACCGCTGTCGGCGTTTACGCCCTGATCGTGATCTCTTTGAAGGGTTGACCATGACCGCCTATCCTTATGAAACGCACGAATATGACGTGGTGGTGGTCGGCGCCGGGGGGGCGGGTCTGCGCGCCACGCTGGGCATGGCCGAACAGGGCCTGCGCACCGCCTGCGTGACCAAGGTTTTCCCGACCCGTTCGCATACCGTGGCCGCCCAGGGCGGCATTGCCGCATCGCTTGGCAACATGGGGCCGGACAGTTGGCAGTGGCACATGTATGACACGGTCAAGGGCAGCGACTGGCTGGGCGACACCGACGCGATGGAATATCTGGCGCGCGAGGCGCCGAAAGCGGTTTACGAGCTGGAACATTATGGCGTGCCCTTCAGCCGGACCGAAGAAGGCAAGATCTATCAGCGCCCCTTCGGCGGCCACACGACCGAATATGGCGAGGGCCCGCCGGTGCAGCGCACCTGTGCGGCGGCCGACCGCACCGGGCACGCGATCCTGCATACGCTTTACGGGCAAAGCCTTAAGAACAATGCGGAATTCTTCATCGAATATTTCGCGCTGGATCTGATCATCACTGACGGGCGCTGCACCGGCGTCGTCTGCTGGAAGCTGGACGACGGCACCATCCATGTGTTCAACGCCAAGATGGTGGTGCTGGCGACCGGCGGCTATGGCCGCGCCTATTTCAGCGCCACCAGCGCCCATACCTGCACCGGCGATGGCGGCGGCATGGTGGCGCGGGCGGGCCTGCCGCTGCAAGACATGGAGTTCGTGCAGTTCCACCCGACCGGGATCTATGGCTCGGGCTGCCTGATTACCGAAGGCGCGCGCGGCGAGGGCGGCTATCTGACCAACTCCGAGGGCGAGCGGTTCATGGAACGCTATGCGCCGACCTACAAGGATCTGGCCAGCCGCGATGTGGTCAGCCGCTGCATCACGCTGGAAATCCGCGAGGGCCGGGGGGTGGGCGAGCACAAGGACCACATGCACCTGAACCTGTCGCATATCCCGCCCGAGGTTCTGCACGAACGTCTGCCCGGCATTTCGGAAAGCGCGCGGATCTTTGCGGGCGTCGATCTGACGCGCCAGCCGATTCCGATCCTGCCGACGGTGCATTACAATATGGGCGGCATCCCCACGAACTATTGGGGCGAAGTGCTGAACCCCACGGCCCAGAACCCCGACGCGGTGTTCCCCGGCCTGATGGCGGTGGGCGAGGCGGGATGTGCCAGCGTCCACGGCGCCAACCGGCTGGGGTCGAACAGCCTGATCGACCTGGTGGTGTTCGGCCGCGCCGCCGCGATCCGCGCGGGTCAGGTCGTCAAGCACGACAGCGCCGCACCCGCCACCAACCGGGCCGAGGTTGACCGCGCGCTGGACCGCTTCGATGGGCTGCGCCATGCCGATGGCGGGGTGCCGACCGCCGAACTTCGGCTGGAAATGCAAAAGACCATGCAGGCCGATGCGGCGGTGTTCCGCACCGACAAGACGCTGGCCGAGGGCGTGGCGAAGATGGAAAAGGTCGCCGCCAAGATGGCCGACCTGAAGGTCACCGACCGCAGCCTGATCTGGAACAGCGACCTGATGGAGACGCTGGAACTGACCAACCTGATGCCCAACGCGCTGGCCACCATCGTCGCCGCCGAGGCGCGCAAGGAAAGCCGGGGTGCCCACGCGCATGAGGATTACCCGAACCGCGACGATGTGAACTGGCGGGTGCATTCGCTGGCCCATGTCGATGGCGCCAGGGTCACGCTATCGACGCGGCCCGTGCATCTTGACCCTCTGACGACCGAGGCCGAGGGCGGCATCAGCCTGAAGAAGATCGCGCCCAAGGCGAGGGTCTATTGATGCGGCCCCTGGCCCTGACTTGTCTGGGCCTGGTGCTGTTGGCCGCCTGCGGCCCGATCCCGCGCGCCGATGCCGAGCGCAATTGCTTTGACCGCGCCTGGCTGGCCGCCCATCCGCGCGGGACGGTGGCCTTTGGCATCGGGTCGGGCGGGCGCAAGGGCGCGGGCGCGGCCATTGCGATTTCGTCGGACTATCTGATGGGGCGCGACCCGTCGGCGGTCTATGATCAATGCGTCATGCAACAATCCGGCCAGCCGCCAAGCCAGCCGCTTTATACCCGCCCCGATTGGAAGGGATAACCATGGTCCAGTTCACGCTTCCCAAAAACTCGAAGGTCCGCATCGGCAAGACCTGGCCGCGCCCCGAAGGCAAGGCGGTGCGCAAGTTCCGCATCTATCGCTGGGACCCGGATCTGGGCGAAAACCCGCGGGTCGATACCTATTTCCTTGATATGGACAAGTGCGGCCCGATGGTGCTGGACGCGCTTATCAAGATCAAGACCGAGGTTGACCCGACCCTGACCTTCCGCCGGTCCTGCCGCGAGGGGATTTGCGGATCGTGCGCCATGAATATCGGCGGCATCAACACGCTGGCCTGCATCTATGGGCTGGACGAGGTCAAGGGCGATGTGGCGATCTATCCGCTGCCGCACATGCCGGTGGTCAAGGATCTGGTGCCGGACCTGACGCATTTTTATGCCCAGCACGCCAGCATCATGCCGTGGCTGGAGACGAAGACCAATCGCCCCGCCAAGGAATGGCGCCAGTCGATCGAGGACCGCAAAAAGCTGGACGGGCTTTATGAATGCGTGATGTGCGCTTCCTGCTCGACCGCCTGCCCGAGTTACTGGTGGAACTCTGACCGCTACCTTGGCCCCGCCGCGCTGTTGCACGCCTATCGCTGGATCATCGATTCACGCGACGAAGCGACGGGCCAGCGGCTGGACGATCTGGAAGACCCGTTCAAGCTGTACCGCTGCCACACGATCATGAACTGCACCAAGACCTGCCCCAAGGGCCTGAACCCGGCCAAGGCAATCGCCGAGATCAAGAAGATGATGGTCGAGCGGGTGGTGTGAACCGCGTCGGGCGGCGTCCGTGGCGGCGGAGTTGCAGAGCGTAACAATGCAAAATACCCTAGGGGGCGCGCGGTGGCTAACCGCGCCTGACCGACATAGCGCGGGTTGGGCGGACACGGGTTCGTGGCTAGGGGTGGATACAACCTTGCTGTCCTTGGCGCTGGCTGGGGCGGCTCTGATCAGCCTTCTGGTGTTTTGGCGTATCAACACGCAGAAAAGGAAGGTACCCTGCCGCTGGCAAAAATCGTCTGGTGCCGCACCGAACCAACTGGGGAAATGGGTCTGCAAGGCGTGCGGTGCCGAGGGGTTCTCGACAGTGAAAACCGGACCGCGAACCTGCCAACGGCAGGTCCGCCAAAGACCGCTGTAAAGGATACTGCGGTGCATTTGCCCCGGTATCCCGGCGGGCTGAAACCGGAAAAGAGCCACTTGCGGTCAACTTGACCGCCCCCCCGTCACCGGCCCCTCTCAGCCAAAAGCCGCTTCCAGCGCGATCTCGACCATATCGCCAAAGCTGCGTTCGCGGTCCTGGGCGGGCAGGGCCTCGTGCGTCAGAAGATGGTCCGAGATGGTCAGGATCGCCAGCGCCCGTGCCCCGTGGCGGGCGGCGATGGTGTAAAGTTCTGCCGCCTCCATTTCCACACACAGAACCCCGTGGCGGGCCAGCATGTCGTTCAGGTCGGACCGCTCGTCATAGAACACATCCGACGAATAGATGCCGCCGACATGGGTGGGGGTGCCGCGGGTGCGGGCGGCCTGAACGGCACGCTCCAGCAGGCCATAATCCGCACAGGGCGCGAACTGCATCTCGCGGAAAAAGCCGCGCGACGGGGTCGAGATGGTCGATGTGGTCATGGCAATCACCAGATCGCGGACCTTAAGCTGTGGTTGCATCGCGCCTGCCGATCCGATGCGGATCAGGGTCTTGGCGCCATAGTCGCGGATCAGCTCGTTGGCATAGATCGACAGGCTGGGCATCCCCATGCCCGAGCCCTGGATGGTGACCCGGTGGCCCTTCCATGTTCCGGTAAAGCCCAGCATGCCGCGCACCTGATTGACGCAGGTCGCGTCCTTCAGAAAGGTTTCGGCTGCCCATTTGGCGCGATAGGGATCGCCGGGCATCAGGACGGTTTCGGCAATCTCGCCGGGTTTGGCGCCAATGTGAACGGTCATTTGTCGTGGGTTCTCCTGCTTGAATCCTGCCAAGGTGAACGCCCCGTGACGGCAAGGCAAGCGGAAATGCCCCGTCTTGCGGTGGATGGGCCGGGGTCGCTGCGGCTGGCGGCATTAAGGGGAGCGACGTGGACGGTTTTGTCGGTTGCGCAAGTGGTCTTGGTGGTCGCGGGCGCCCGGGCCGGGGGCAAAGGATTTGGGGTGCGCGGTCCGAGGGGGTGGGCTGCCTTGCACTTCGCGCGGCTATGCGGCGGCCGCGCCCTTGGGGGCGACCAGCGTGACGATATCGCCCATGATCCGGTTCAGCTCGAAATCCTTGGGCGTATAGACCCGCGCCACGCCCATCGCCGTCAGCCGGGCCGCGTCCGTATCGGGGATGATGCCGCCGACGATGATCGGCACATGGGCCAGCCCCGCGTCCCTCATCCGGTCCATCACCTCGGCGATCAGCGGCAGGTGGCTGCCCGACAGGATCGACAGGCCGACGACATGGGGGGCCTCGGCGCGGGCGCGGGCGACGATTTCCTCGGGCGTCAGGCGGATGCCGTCATAGGTGATGTCCATGCCGCAGTCGCGGGCGCGGGCGGCGATCTGTTCGGCGCCGTTCGAATGGCCGTCAAGCCCCGGCTTGCCCATCAGGAACTTCAGCCGCCGCCCGAGTTTGGCGGATACCAGATCGACGGCCTCGCGGATTTCTTCCAGCCCTTCGGTGCGGTTCGACGGGTTGCGCGCCACGCCGGTCGGGCCGCGATATTCGCCATGGATCGCGCGCAGGACGCCCGCCCATTCGCCGGTCGTGACGCCAGCCCTGGCGGCGGCAACCGACGCGGGCATGACGTTGGTGCCCTTCTGCGCGGCTTCGCGCAGCGCGGACAGCGCGGCCTCGACGGCCCGCTGGTCGCGCCCCTGGCGCCAGGACTGCAAGCGGGCGCACTGGTCGGCCTCGACGCCGGGATCGACGGTCAGGATCGAACCGTCGCCCGCCGTCAGGGGCGAGGCCTCGGCCGCCTGCCAGCGGTTGACGCCGACCACCACCGTCTCGTGCGTCTCGATCCGGTGGATGCGGGCGGCGTTACTCTCTACCAGCCGCGCCTTCATGTGATCTATGGCGGCAATCGCCCCCCCCATGCCGTCCAGCGTCGCCAGTTCGGCGCGGGCTGCCACTTTCAACTCCTCGACCCGGGCCGCGATCACCGGGCTGCCGTCGAACAGGTCGCCATATTCCAGAAGGTCGGTTTCATAGGCGAGGATCTGCTGCATCCGAAGTGACCATTGCTGATCCCACGGGCGGGGCAGGCCAAGCGCCTCGTTCCAGGCGGGCAGTTGCACGGCGCGGGCGCGGGCGTTCTTCGACAGCGTCACCGCCAGCATTTCCAAAAGGATGCGATAGACGTTGTTTTCCGGCTGCTGTTCGGTCAGGCCCAGCGAATTGACCTGCACGCCATAGCGGAAGCGGCGGTATTTTTCGTCCGCGATGCCATAGCGGTCGCGGCAGATCTCGTCCCACAGCTCGGCAAAGGCGCGCATCTTGCAGAGTTCGGTGACAAAGCGGATGCCCGCGTTCACGAAGAAGGAAATCCGCCCGACCATCGCCGGGAAATCCTTCGCCGCGACCTTGCCCTTCAGATCATCCAGCACCGCGATCCCGGTCGCCAGCGCAAAGGCCAGTTCCTGTTCGGGTGTCGCGCCCGCCTCTTGCAGGTGATAGGAACAGACGTTCATCGGGTTCCATTTCGGCAGATGTTCAGCGGTATAGGCGGCGACATCTGTGATCATCCGCAAGGACGGTTTCGGCGGGCAGATATAGGTGCCGCGCGACAGATATTCCTTGATGATGTCGTTCTGCACTGTCCCTTGCAGCGCCGCGATGTCGGCGCCCTGTTCCTCGGCCACGGCGATATAAAGCGCCAGCAGCCAGGGCGCGGTGGCGTTGATGGTCATCGAGGTGTTCATCTGTTCGAGCGGAATATTGGCGAACAGTGCCCGCATGTCGCCCAGATGACAGACGGGCACGCCGACCTTGCCGACCTCACCCCGCGCCAGAAGATGATCGCTGTCATAGCCGGTCTGGGTCGGCAGGTCGAAGGCGACCGACAGGCCGGTCTGGCCACGCGCGAGGTTGGCGCGGTAAAGTGCGTTCGACGCCTCGGCGGTCGAATGGCCGGCATAGGTGCGAAAGAGCCAGGGCTTGTCTTTTTGGACCTCACTCATCGCGGCCTCCGCTGAATCGCTTGCGTAAGAATATTTCACGCATGAACTGATAGGCGACAGATATGAACCTTGTCAATTCGCTGCGTTGCGGCATGACCCGCCTGCTACGCCATTTGCCTGATGCACCAAGCCTGTGTAACCTCGCTATAGCATGACCCGGACGGTGACCCTTCCCCTGTGGCTGTTCTTGCTGGTCATCGCATTCGCGCTGACGGCGTTCTTTCTGCATTTCCTGTTCCCCTCGGTCCGCTGGTTCTTTCGTCACCGGATGCAGACCATGGTTGCCCGGTTGAACCGCCGCCTTGACCGGCCGATCCAGCCCTTCAAGCTGATGGAACGCCACGACATGATCGTGCGGCTGACCCATGACCCCAGGGTGGCCGAGGCCATCGCCGCCGAGGCCGCCCAGTCGCATACCCCCGAGACGGTGCTGCTGGAGCGCGCCCGCCGCTACGCGCGCGAAATCGTGCCGGCCTTTTCGGCGCGCTTTTATTTCACCTATGGCATCCGGCTGGCGCGCTGGTTTGCGCAACTGCTTTACAAGGTGCATCTGGATGACCGGGCCTTGGGCCGGATCGATCCCGGCGCCACGGTGATCTTTGTGATGAACCACCGATCGAACATGGATTATGTGCTTGTCACCTATCTGGCGGCGCAAAGGTCGGCGCTGTCCTATGCGGTAGGCGAATGGGCGCGGGTCTGGCCGCTGTCCTGGCTGATCCGCAGCATGGGCGCCTATTTCATCCGACGCAGGTCGGATGGCGCGCTTTATCGCCGCGTCCTGTCGCGCTATGTGCAGATGGCGACGGCCGAGGGCGTGACACAGGCGATTTTCCCCGAAGGTGGCTTGTCGCTTGATGGGCGCACCGGGCCGGCGCGGCTTGGGTTGCTAAGCTATATCGTTCAGGCGCCGCTGGCGGCGGGGCAGGATGTGGTCTTTGTGCCGGTCGCGCTCAGCTATGACCGGATCGTCGAGGACCGGGTGCTGATCGCCGCGCACAAGGCGGGCACCCGGCGGTTTCGCGCGCCACTGGGGGCGATCCTTGCCTTTGTCCTGCGCCATGTCTGGCGCGCGCTTCTGGGCCGGTTTCGCGGTTTCGGCATGGCGGTGGTGCGGTTTGGCCCGCCGATCTCATTGACAGAGTTCACCCGGGGGCGCGAAGGCGACGTGACCGCGCCCTTGGCCGAACATCTGATGGCGGTGATCGACCGCACCATCCCGGTTCTGGCGGTGCCACTGGTATCGGCGGCCTGGGGGCAGGGGGCCGCGACCGACCGGGCGGCCCTGACCCGCCGGGCCGGGGCGCTGGCCGCCGAGCTTCAGGCCCAGGGCGCCGCGCTGATTCTGCCCGAGGGCGGTGTGGCGGCCGCCGTCGATCAGGCGCTGGCGATCTTTTCCCTGCGCAGGTTCATCACCCGGCAGGGCGATCAGATCATCCTGAACGAAGATCATCGCCCGATTCTGGATTTCTATGCGGCGTCGATCCCGCGCGGGCTTTGATGCAGTTGCAGAAATCGCCGCCATTTCGCCGGGTTTTGGCGGATTGTTTCGCTTCGAACGGTCATAAAATTACAAAATTGCAACCAATACTATTGCAATATTACCAAGCAAATTGTAATCCCTGCCCATAAGCCGCGTCGATTCTGCGCTGCGGCATGATAGGACGGAGGACCGCATGGCCTTGGACACGCATCCCGCAATCGCCCCCTATGACGCGCCGGTGAAGGATCTTTATGAGATCGGTGAAATGCCGCCGCTGGGTCATGTGCCAAAGCAGATGTATGCCTGGGCCATTCGGCAGGACCGCCACGGCGAGCCCGACAGCGCCATGCAGGTCGAGGTGGTCGATACCTGGAAGCTCGACAGCAACGAGGTGCTGGTTCTGGTGATGGCGGCGGGCGTCAACTACAACGGCGTCTGGGCGGCGCTCGGCCAGCCGATCAGCCCGTTCGACGGGCACAAGCAGCCCTACCACATCGCGGGGTCGGATGCGTCTGGCATCGTCTGGGCGGTAGGCGACAAGGTGAAGCGCTGGAAGGTCGGCGACGAGGTCGTGGTGCATTGCAACCAGGACGATGGCGACGACGAGGAGTGCAACGGCGGCGACCCGATGTTTTCGCCCAGCCAGCGCATCTGGGGCTATGAAACCCCCGATGGGTCTTTCGCCCAGTTCACCCGCGTGCAGTCGCAGCAACTGATGCCGCGCCCCAAGCACCTGACATGGGAGGAGGCCGCCTGCTATACGCTGACCTTGGCCACCGCCTATCGGATGCTGTTCGGCCACCAGCCGCATGACCTGAAACCGGGGCAGAATGTGCTGGTCTGGGGGGCGTCGGGGGGTCTTGGATCCTATGCGATCCAGCTTATCAACACCGCAGGCGCAAACGCGATCGGCGTCATCAGCGACGAGACAAAGCGCGACTTCGTCATGGGCCTTGGCGCCAAGGGCGTCATCAACCGCAACGAGTTCAAATGCTGGGGGCAACTGCCCACCGTCAACAGTCAGGAATATAATGACTGGTTGAAAGAGGCGCGCCGCTTCGGCAAGGCAATCTGGGACATCACCGGCAAGGGCGTCAGCGTCGATATGGTGTTCGAGCATCCCGGCGAGGCGACCTTTCCGGTGTCGTCGCTGGTGTGCAAGAAGGGCGGCATGGTCGTCATCTGCGCCGGCACCAGCGGGTTCAACTGCACCTTCGACGTGCGCTATATGTGGATGCACCAGAAGCGCCTTCAGGGGTCGCACTTTGCCCATCTGAAACAGGCGGCGGCGGCCAACAAGCTGATGGTCCAGCGCCGCCTTGACCCCTGCATGTCGGAGGTTTTTCCCTGGGCCGAGATCCCCCGCGCCCACATGCTGATGCGCAAGAACCAGCACAAGCCCGGCAATATGGCGGTTCTGGTGCAGGCGCCGCGCACCGGCCTGCGCACGTTCGACGACGCGCTTGAGGCTGGCCGCAAGGGCTAAAGTCGGCGCCGCGCCAAGGTCCGCACCCGACCGGCGTGGCCTTTGGTCGGACTGCGGCGCGCCGGCCCCACGACTGGTGCGTCTCTGGCCATGTTTTTCGGCCGTCCGCGGGTGAAATCAGGGCAGTCTTAACCCCTTTGCGCTAGGCCGGTCGCAAGGGGGCAAACATGCTGCATTATCTGACCGGCGCGGGCTTGCGCCACCATCCCGGACTGGCCGCGACCATGGCCCGCGACAGATGCACCCAATTCGGCGCGGATAGCGATGACTATGACCGACTGAACCCGATCCATGTGATCTGGCAGGCGCCGGACGGCGGGCATGGCGCCTCGATGCGGTTCCTGCCGACACTTGGCCGCACTCGGATCAACGACCGCTATGCGCATCTGTGCGGCGGGCGGCGGTTTGCCCATGCGAAAACCTGGGAATTCAGCCGGCTCTGCCTTTCACCCGCCGCCTGTCCCGACATGGTCGCCCGCCTGATGCTGGGCGCGGCCGAACTCGGCCTCGGTTTCGGACTGTCGCGCGCCGTCGGTCTGGTCGATGCGGGTCAGATGCGGCTCTTTCAGCAATTGGGCTGGCTGCCGGTGATCCTTGGGTCCGAGGGGCGCGGCGCAGGTGCGCTCAGCCTTGGCCTTTGGCAATTCTCGGGCGATCTGCGCCGCCGTCTGGCCAGACGCGCGGGCATTGCCGAACCCCTGTCGCGCCTGTGGTTCGATCGGGCCTTTGGCGGCAAAAAACCCGCCGCAGCCACCGGCTGATCTGGCGCTTTGCCCGCCCAGCCGCTAGGGTCGCGCCATGGCATCCCCCGACATCCAGAAAGCGGCGCCCCCCCGCCTGCCCGACCTCTCGGACGATCAGGCCGAGGCCTGGGATCGCGTCAGCGAGCTGTTGCTGGCGGCGGGCATCGACCTTGACCATGGCACGCTTCGCCCCGACGCAACCGGCGGCCCCGCGGTTCTGGCGCTGGTCGGCAAGGCTGGGTCGGGCAAGACCATGCTTCTGGCCGGGCTGACCCATGCGCTGACCGAGGCGGGCGTTGATCTTGTCTCGGGCGATTACGAGGGCAAACCCCGCAAGGATCGCCGCACGCTGGCGGTTCTGGCGCCGACCAACAAGGCGGCCAGCGTCCTGCGCGGTCGGGGCGTGCCCGCCACCACCATCCACCGCATCCTTTATACGCCGGTCTATGACCCCGACTATGAGCGCATCGCCGAATGGCTGACCGGCACCGCCTCTCGCCCGGTGATCGAGGGGATGACCGATCTGGCGCTCGACCGGGCGCGGGCCTTTTATGATACGGTCAAGTCCATCCCGGGCGCGCTGGCCGCGGCGGGCTTGCGCGGATCGGATTTCATCCGTGGCTGGAAACGCCGCGAAGACGGGCTGGATGTGGGGTTCATCGACGAATCCTCGATGCTCGACGAACGCCAGCTTGCCGACCTGCGCGAAATCTTCCCCACGCTTGTGCTGTTCGGCGACCCGGCCCAGTTGGCCCCCGTCGGCCAGTCGGGCGAGATGGTGTTCGACAAGCTGCCCGAAAGCCGCCGCCTGATCCTGCACCGCGTCCACCGCCAGGACAAGGACAGCCCGATCCTTGATCTGGCCCATGCGCTCGGCGACGAGGACCTGAGTTTCGATACATTCGAGCAGATGGTGGCCGATGCCGCCCGCCGCGACGACCGGGTGGTGTGGGCCGAACGGGTCGATGCGGGGATGATGGCGCGCTCACCGGCGCTGGTCTGGCGCAACCAGACACGGATCAAGCTGATCCAGGCCTTTCGCGCCGCCTATGGCGCGCCGCCAGATGCGCTTTTGCCGGGCGAGCCTTTGATCTGCGACGGGATCGAACTGCCGCTGAAACACCGCGCGAAGCGCAACGGGCTTGAGGCGCGGGGCCTGATCAAGGGCGCGCAGGCCATCTATCTTGGCCCCGGCGGGAAACCGGGCTTTTCGCGGGTGCATGTGATGGGCGCCGAAGACCCCCAGGTTTCGGTCGCCTCGATCGTCAAGATCGAACTGCCAGACGAAGAAGAACCCTTCATTCCCTACGCCGCGACCATGGGGGCCGCTTTTCTGCATGGCGCCGCCGTGACCATCCACAAGGCGCAAGGCTCGCAGTGGGAAGATGTTCAGGTCTTCGCCCCCGACCTTTTCGTTGCCGCCCGCACCGGCCGGACCGAGGCCGGGCTGCCGCTCTGGAAGCGTCTGGCCTATGTCGCCATCACCCGCGCCGAAAAGCGCCTGTTCTGGGTGGTGCGCAACCG
>Ga0209023_10005396_pt1 | contig 13998 bp, 13 predicted proteins | sample LakOneMetagenome_FD_187468 | JGI IMG/M metagenome (GOLD analysis project Ga0209023, IMG submission 187468) | Freshwater and sediment microbial communities from Lake Erie, Canada (SPAdes) (version 2) | ecosystem: Environmental > Aquatic > Freshwater > Lentic | place: Lake Erie, Canada...
AGAAATACGGCCTGCGGATCGCGATCCGCCTCCGGGCATTCGTTGAGGAACGTGGCTCGAGTTTGTTCGAGATACAGCAAAAGTGCCTGCAAAGCCGGTTCGCCGAAAGGCACGATGCGCTGTTTTTTGCGTTTGCCTGTGACGCGGACCATCTTTTCGCGAAAATCGATGTCGGAGAGATTTACACCGACCAGTTCGCCCACACGAATGCCGGTCGCGTACAAAAACTCAATTATCGCACGGTCGCGGCGGCCGAGATCGGTGTTGATGTCAGGCGTTTCGATAAAGCGAACGGCGTCTTCGATCGAGAGATGATTGGGCAGTTTACGTTCGATCTTTGGCGTCGCAACCTGTTTTGCGGGGTTCGATTCGAGCTTGCCTTCGCGAACCAGAAATTGGAAAAACGTGCGAAGACTCGCGAGCTTTCTCGCCACTGAGGTCTTCTTATGATCCGCATGCAGCTCCGCCATCCATTCGCGGATCGTCAAACGATCGATCTCCGCGATAGGCACGTCATCTCGCCGTTCGACCTTAAACAAGTGCAAACGAAACTGCTCCAGATCGCTCGTATAATTCCGCAGCGTATGCGGGCTCACATTACGCTCATATTTGAGGTGCTGGAGAAATTGTGCAAGATGGTCGTTGAGCATGGGTCACCGTTTCGGTACATAATACCCTTTTCTCGCCCGCACGGTCATGTTTTGTTTGGCTTTGACAGTAACTGAGATGGCTCGAAATTCGCCTGCTTTGTCGGCTTCGTCGTCGGGGTAATAGCTGATGACGTATTGCTGTGCGAGTTCGGCGGAGATGCGGTCGAAGGCGTCTTTCATCTCGCCCTCGTCGATCGGCGAATAGACGGCACCGCCGGTCTGCCCGGTTATTTCGAGCATCCGGCGTTCGGCGGTGAGGGCGCGGATGTTGGCGTTGCCGGCACGTTCGCCCGTGCGTTTGTAGTTCTCAAAGTCCTTTGTTTTCACCACATAGACCTGCACATTGTCTACATGCAGCGTTTTGACCACTTCTTCGAGAGTGTTTTTCATGTCACTGTAGGTGTCTTCGCCGTCCGAGACGATGACCAGCACACGGCGGCCGGTAGACTTTTTTAGATAATCGGCCGCCTCGACAATTCCGTCGAGCAACGCCGTCGCTCCTTTTGGTTCCGGAAACAGTTGAATAGCCTTCGTCAGACGTGAAACGTCGCTCGTAAATGGCTGTTCGAGCCGCGTGTAATCGGCGACCGAAAACAAAGCGGCCTGATCTTTTTCGGGACGGATAACGCGGCGGAAGAAACGGATCGCGGCCTCACGTTCGAAATCGCGGGCGATGAGCACGCTCGACGAATTATCAAACAGCATCGCCAATCTTATCGGCGCGTCGCTCCGGAAAATCTCGCCCATCTCGGCGATTTTGCCATCGATCCGCAGTTCAAAATCCTTTGCCGTCAGATTCGAGACCGACCGACCGTTCGCGTCCAACACTGAAACCGGTATCGGCACAAGAGTCGAATCGACCTTGACGATCTCTTCACCGGCGGGCGTTGCAGTTGGTTTTGCGGTCGACGGCGGTATTTTTATCTGAGTCGGTACATAGCCGATCGAAGTGTGTTCTGACGGCGTCGGCGTCGGCGTCGGGCTTGGCTTCACACGCCCCGATTGCGCGGAAATATTAACCGCGGAACAGGCGAAAAGTAAAAAAAATACAAACTTACAACGAAAATTCATTACTCGGACTATTGGATTACGAAACCGCCCCGAAATATGCCTAGACAAATAATTAAAGCTCCCATCCTTACGAAGGAGGGGTGGCAGTTCCGACGTCTTTTGTGGGGACTGACGGGGTGGTTCTCACGTCACACAATTATTAACTTAACCCCCGCAAATAAAAGCACGACTGCGAGCACACGCCGTAGCGTGATCGAATCAAATTTTTTGCTGCCGAGCGTCGAACCAACCACACCGCCGACAACCGCCGACGCGATCCAGATCCAGACATCGGGCGGCAATACGAGGAGTTGTTTGTAATTCCCCGCGAGCCCGGCGATCGAATTGACCAGAATAAACAGTACCGAAACACCCGCGGCGACACGCGTCTCGGCCCAGTGCATCAGCAGCAATATCGGCGTCAGAAATATCCCGCCGCCGACACCGACCATCCCCGACAACAACCCGATCACTGCACCGATCAGCAGACAGGCGACGATCGGCGGATCTTTGATTTCATCGTCACTTTTCAAATGTATCGCCAGCCGCACAGCCGCCAGACACAGCACGGCCCCGAGCACGATCTTATAAACGTCCGTCGGTAGATGTATCATCCCACCCACAAACGCCATCGGTATCGACGCAACCGCAAACGGCCAAAATAACCGCCACGAAAAATACCCCGCTCGCCAAAACTGCACCGTCCCGATCGTCGCAACAAACAGATTCAACACCAAAGCCGTCGGCCGCGTCACCTCCGGCGCCACCGCCAAAAACGCCATCACCGCCAAATACCCCGAAGCCCCGCCATGCCCGACCGAGGAATAAAGGACGGCAACGAGGAAGATGGCGAGGATGATTAGCAGTGCGGTTGGTTCCATTACTTCAATTTGACCGTATAACAGTGCATTGGCAACGCGGTGCCATCATCAAATTCGGCCGCGACTTCTAAACCTATTCGGGCAATGTCCTCGGCGGATTTACTCTCGTCTTCGTAAATAGCTTGCATTGCACCAACGGCAAATTCATACCCACTCCCAAAGGCAGTAAATGTCTTATATTCCAAAACTGTCCTTAATTCACCTACGGCGAAAATACCTTTTGGATTCGCTATCAGCAAGTTCATTCTGGAGGTTTCGAAGTCCCGGAAATCCTCATCCTCGGGCCGAAGAAAATAGCTTTCTTTGAGTGCAGTATGAAAGGAAAGCCAGGTATCAAAGATATTTGCAACACTGTCGAATTTTGGTTTTTGCTTAAGATTTGTAAGCCAATGTTCGACAACGAGTTTGAATGCTGACGAGCCGGTAAATCCAAGATAGTTGTCCTTGAACTTCATAATTTTCTCATTATTTGAAATAAACTTATGAGATTCCTTTACGCTTCCAAATTTAGTCAGCGTGTCTGCCGCAATTGCAACAAATCCGTTCTTTTTTACCGCAACTATTGTTGTCATATCTTATTCGTGAGCCTCCAATATCCTCGTGTTCACATCTCCTAACCACTCATCCCAATCAACCAACGCCCGCTCGACCTGAATACTGTGCCTTTCCCGCTTATTGCGATGTTTCTTTCGCAATTCGACGGGCAGCGGTTCCAATAACCCAAACGTAATATTCACCGGCTGAAAATTCTTGGTTTCGACATTTGAGACATAGCGGCACAAGGCGCCGATCGCGGATGTCTGTGGTGCGATTATCATCGGCTGATCGCGGGCCACGCGGACGGCGTTTATGCCGGCGAGCCAGCCGGTGGCGATCGATTCGACGTAGCCCTCGACGCCCGTGATCTGGCCGGCGAAGAAGAGTCGCGGATTTGTGCGTGTTTCGAGCGACTCGTTTATGATCTTCGGGCTGTTGATAAATGTGTTACGGTGTATCTGCCCAAATTGCAAAAACTCCGCGTTCTCAAGTCCGGGAATGAGTTTCAATACACGCTCCTGCTCGCCATACCGCAGATGGTTCTGGAAACCGACCAGCCCGTACGCGTCCGCCATCATGTTCTCCTGCCTCAGCTGCACACACGCCCAAGGCTCGCGGCCCGTTTTTGGGTCCGGCAACCCGCGCGGTTTCATCGGCCCGTATCGCAGAGTATCGACACCGCGGCGTGCCGCTTCCTCGATCGGCAGACACGATTCGAACCAATGCGTGTCTTCGAACCGTTTCAACGGCACCGACTTCGCATTTATCAAAGCGTCATAAAACACCGCATACTCGTCCGGCGACATCGGACAATTGATGTAATCGTCGCCGCCCTTGCCATAGCGTGCGGCTTTAAACGCGATCGACATATCTATCGAATCCGCCGCCACGATCGGTGCGATCGCGTCATAGAAATAAAGCTGATCGTCACCCGTCAGCTTCATTATCTCTTTCGTCAAAGCGTCCGAGGTCAACGGCCCGGTCGCGATGACCGTTATATCATCCGCTGGAATTTCCGTCACTTCTTCCCTAACGATCTCAATATTCGGATGAGCCTCAACGCGCTGCGTTATCATCTCGGCAAACTTGGCGCGGTCCACCGACAAAGCCGCACCAGCCGGAACGCGGGTCTCGTGAGCAACCTCCAGCACCATCGAACCGCCTCGTCTTAACTCTTCCTTTAATAAATACGGCGCCGATCCCGGTTCATCAGTTTTCAGCGAATTAGAGCATACGATCTCTGCGAGCTGGTCGGTCCTGTGTGCCGGAGTCTCGACCACCGGCCGCATCTCGTACAAACGCACCTTCGCCCCCATTTCCGCCGCCTGCCACGCCGCCTCGACACCAGCCAAACCGCCGCCGATAACATTTATCACTTCATTCATTAGCCAAATTATAGTTGAAAACCCCATCTCGTTCAGAATTCCTTCGCCTGTCCCTTTAACCAAACACGAAAAAGGCCCCGCCATGGCTTAAGCGGGGCCTTTTTCGTTGGGTTGTTGCCGGCCTTTTTTGCCGCCCAATTTTACTGCTTGACGAAATTCGCCTGTATGGTCGTTGCGGCATTCACCGTTACGTTGCAGGCTCCGCTGCCGGTGCATGCTCCGGACCAATTGGCGAATCGGAATCCCGCTTCGGGCGTGGCGGTAAATGAACCCGCCGTCCCGCGAACGACCGTTGCCGAACATATGCGGCCGCAGTTGATACCCTGCGTTCCGTTGATCGCACCTTTGCCGCCCGAGGTTTTTACCTGAAGGGCGAAGACCTGTGCGAAATTCGCGACGACGTTCGTTGCGTCATTGACCGTAGCGACACACGTCAGGCCGTTGCCGGTGCAGGCTCCGCCCCAACCCGTAAATATGCTGCCGTTGGCCGCCGAGGCGGTCAATGTCACCGGAACTGCCTGATTGTATCCGGCCGTGCAGATCAAACCGCATTTGATCAGGCGGTCGGCAGAATTGACGGTTCCGCTGCCGGTCTTCGTAACGCTCAGTGACTGGACTGTGAGATTCGCCGCCGCCATCTGGGCACCGAGAAAATCGCCGACTTCGCCTTCGGCCGGTACGTTGCAAACCAGATCGGCACACAGCGCTTCATGCGTGATCGGATCATATGTTCCCGTAAAGTTATAGCTCTCATATCTGCGAACCACCGAGCGTGTATCGAAATGAAGCGTGCTGCCATTGCGATGGCGGCCGCGGGTTCCGTTGCTGTGGCTGTTGCTGACCGGCTCGGTCTGAATGATCTCCCATTCGACCTCGGTGTGCGCCGCGTCTTGGGGAACGATCGGGTTGTTGGACATCAGTTCGTCGAGCGTCACTTCGCGGGTCATTTCGGTCTTAAATACCTTGACCCACTGAGCGTCGCCATAGACTTCCGGATTTTCTGCCGGCTCCGGAGCTTCGATCTCGGCTTCCAGAACTGGTGCCTCACCTTCTCGTGCCGGCGGTGTGACGATATAGACCGGATTGGGGATCGCGACTGGCGGATTGTAGCCGATGAGCGTGCCGGGATTTGCCGGATCTTCGATCAGCCACCGATAGTGCGTGGCGGTCGGGGTTTTCGATAGCGATGCACCAAAATGCTCGCACCCGGCCGAGTTATAATTGACACTGCCCATATAGCACGAGCCGCCAAATTGTCCGCCGCCTGCGTAGGCGACGGTAGTCTGGTCAAACGCTCCGCCCGTATACGAGCTTTCCCAACGTATCAACACGCCGGTCGGGGTCGCCGTTATATGCGATTGGCCGTAACGCTGGTACGAGAATGTATATGGAACGTCGCCGACCTGTAGGCCTTCGAGCTCGATCTCAAATCCGTGGCCATCGTGGCCCGAATGATTGACGACGTCAAAATTGCCTAGCTGGCCGTAAACCGCCGCAGTCTGCGAAAATGCCGCAATGCTTGCCGCGAGTATAGTGATAAGTATGAGAGCAGCCCGAATGCCGAAGCCGCCGACGAAATTGTTTTTACACATTGTTTTCATGAGTCTCCTGATCTTCAATATTTTTTAATTTTGGAAGTTTTACGGAGTGTCGTCGGTTCCGATAGCTAACAGTGAAGAAAGTCTCATGAAAAAGACAGATCCTGAAAAATAAAAAAAGCGGCCTGCGAAAAGGCCGCTTTTTTCCTATTGCGCTTCGGTGGTCCTATCTCGGTGGCAGTGATTTATTCTGCTCGTCAAGCCATTTCTTGAGCGGGGCAAAATAGTCGATTATCGCCGTTGCGTCCAGTTTATCTTCGCCGGTGAGGGTTTTGAGGGCTTCGGGCCACGGACGGCTCTTGCCCATGGCGAGCATCGCCTGCAATTTCGCGCCGACCTCTTTATTATTGTAGATCGAGCAGCGATTTAGCGGCCCGGTAAATCCTGCCTGACGGCAGAGAGCACGGTGAAACTGAAATTGCAGTATCGTCGCCAGGAAATATCGAGCATACGGCGTGTTTGACGCAACGTGATACTTAGCACCGGCGTCAAAATCCGCTTCGCTGCGGGCCTCGGGCGGTGCTATGCCCTGATATTTAAGCCTCAGGTCCCACCACGCCTTGTTGTAATCCGCCGGCTTGGTCTTGCCGGAGAACACATCCCAGCGCCATTTGTCGACCAAATAGCCGAACGGCAGAAACGAGACCTTTTCGAGAGCCCGGTCCATCAACAAAGCCAGGTCAGCCTCAGGCGGCGGAACTTTATCGATCAGACCGGCTTTCTTAAGATATTCCGGAGTAACCGACAGAGCGATCGTGTCGCCGATCGCCTCGTGGAATCCGTCGTTCGCGCTGTCCTGATAAAAATAAGGCTGCGGAGCATAGGCGAGATAGTAATAATCATGGCCAAGCTCGTGGTGGACGGTCGTAAAATCGACCGAATTTATCTCGATGCACATTTTGATACGAACGTCCTGTTGCGAATCGAGATCCCAGGCACTCGCGTGGCACACAACGTCGCGGTCCGCCGGTTTTGTCAGCAGCGAACGCTCCCAAAAAGTATCCGGCAGTTTTCGCATCCCCAACGACACAAAAAAGTTTTCGCCGAACTTCACCATCTGTTTCGCGTCGGTCTTACGCTCCTTTAATATTTGCGTCAGGTCATAACCCGAACTCGCACTCGGCGGGGCGACCAGATCAGAAATGTTTGTCCATTCCTGACTCCACATATTACCCAGAAGGTGTGCCGGTATCGGGCCATCTGGTTTTACGACGGTCGGCCCGTATTTTTTGACGAGCTGACCGCGAGTGTAAACATACAGCGAGTCGTAAAGCGGCTTGACCTGCAGCCAGAGCCGTTCCATTTCAGCCGAAAATTCGTCCGGCTTCATGTCATAGCCCGAACGCCATAGGTCGCCCGTGTCCTTGTACCCGAGCTCTCTCGCACCCTTATTGGACAGCTCGACAAAGCGCGCGTATCTGGCCCGGTACGGCGGCGATATCGTGTGCCAGCCGAGCCATGCTTTTTTGAGTTCCACCGGATCGCGGCTTTCGGCGAGGACCTTTTCCAGATCGCCGAGCGTGTAACACTTTCCGCCGCCATCCGCCGGACAATATTTGCCGCGTCCATAATCGCCCTGCATCGAGACAGTCGTTTTGGTCAGCTCGTTACGTTCGGCTTCGTCCTTCGGCGCCGGTATCACGATGCCGTTTTGCAGCAGGTTGATCTTGCGCCGGACATCGAACGGAACCGTCAGGCCGTCAAATTTATGCGAATCGTAAGCTAGCTGCGAGACCGCCGCCGCATATTCGCCACCCGCCGCCGCACTCAGATTTTCGGTATCGTAGGTAATAAAATTACTGTTGATCCAGTCCGCCTGACTAGACTTTAAATAAAGTCCCGCAAGCTGCTTTTCCGCAGCATTAATAAACTGCTCAGCATCCGCCGCCGTCGGCTTCGCGACCGATTGAGCCCACGCGTGAACGGCCAGAAAAAGGACAGTAGCCGCAATAAAATAACTTTGTACTAATATCTTGCTTCTCATAATTTTGCTCCGGTCTAGAGTTCGAAATGATGATTTAGGGAGTTCATGCCCGATGGCTGTAATTCTGAACTAATATACACCAGAACGTATCAAAGACAACAGATTCGAACGATAAAGCGTCCGGCCGAAGTCATATTTAAGAATTTTTTTTCGTTCACGATGTGGACATCCAAAGGTTATTGAATTCATTCTCAATCTCCTCTATTTCAAAACGCACCGCCCGAAGGAGCAAGAAAGGGGTGGAACGTTTTGACGAAAGACTAGGAAGAAAAATATTGTGCTTTTGGCAGTCAAAGCATTATTATCTTGGAAATGAACGCTCACTACTCACGAAAGCACCGCCGCAATGTACGGGCCCTAGGAATTCTGGGCCTCCTGATCGGTTTTGCACTCGCGTCATACGCACAAAATGCCCGACCTTGTCCCGAAATCGAAATAAACACGCCGAACGGAGTCCTGACTACCCGTGAGAATTTTGACTTCGCCGTGAAAGCAAAGGATGGAACGTCGTTGGACGGTTTTGACGTACAATGGAGCGTCTCCGCCGGGGCACTGATAAAAAATGCTGATCCAAGTCGGGTGACTTTCGCTTCGTCGAAAGAGCTCGGAGGCCAAAACGTCACGATCACCGCCAACATTAAGGGAATCTCGAATCAATGTGCCGTGATCGTCTCCGACACCTTTGGCATTGTTCCTCGCGCCCCGATCGAGTTGTGGGATGAATGGGGCAAGCAATCTCCAAACCAGATCCAAGAGAGAATTGGCAGCTTATTTGGGGCACTCCGCAACAATTTTCCAAACAATGAAGGCGTTCTAATTATGTATTTCGACAAGAATGCCACTCGATCTTATAAGATAGCTCAGATAAATAAGATAATTAGAGCGATTAGATCTAACGGCTATGACCCGACGAGAATTTCCTTTTATTTTGATAACGAATATTTCGGCGAAAACACCAAGGTTTTCACATTTCCGCCGAATTTCGATTACTCGGAGACCGAAATCGATCCGACCAAGCTAATAAAAGGCGAAGAGATTAATACTCGACTTAAGACGCTTTTCAAATAAATAGAGGGCGGTAATACCGCCCCAACATATCCGTTGCCACGCATATATCATCTAACCGAAACGCTCATTCCGCGTTTCCCTGCGTACATCCTTACCATTGCGCGGCAATTGTCGAAAACCTTTGACGTGACGACACCTGCGGTCGGTGCGTCTACCGTGGCAGCAGCACGGGCGGATTTGATCAGCCAAGCCTGTGCTGCGGCGGCGTTAAAGTCGTAGGTTGGTGTCCATTCTTCGTTGATCGGAGCGAGGCCGTTTACGTCTTCGAGAGCAAATGCCGCGAGCGTATCGCCGAGTTCACCCTCAGTTAACACCGGCTCGATGTCCCATGCTGTTAGTAGTTTTAGTTTGTCTATCGGTTCCATCTTGCCAGGGGCGAGGGGTGAGGGAATAGTGAAATTCAAGTCCCCCTTGTCACTCGCCCCTTGTCCCTTCCTCCTTATGATTTATTCGCGATCAAACACGCCAGATTTTCCGGCCTGACGACCTTGCCGCCGTAAACGTGCAGCCCCTTGACCGCATCGCCGAAACGTTTCTCAGGCTTGAACGTCTGTAGGTCGAGCACCTGTTCGACATACGTCGTCGCGATCGAATGTCCGGCGATTATCCTAAATTTCTCGCCGCCGGTGTGCGGCACGTTGTTCGATTTGAGGATCGAAAATCCAGCCGCATCGCCGACCTGGCCATTGGCAAGGGTCGAATCGCTCCGTCGCGAACCGGCCTTTACAAACCGGTCGTCCTTGAGCAGCAACGCGTGAAACCACGACGGCACGATGACAAACCGCCCGTCCATCGGCGTATTCGCCTCGTCGAGCAAGACGCCGAGATCGACTAGATACTCGTAGGCATCGGCCTTGGTCGGGACTTTTGGCGTGGTCAGCGAACCGATCTTGTTACCGGCCTGCACACCGGCCTCGATCAGGCTGGCGAGAAACGTGTCGGCGTGCTCACGCAGTTTCCATGCAGATTGTTTCATCGCTTCGTCAAGGACGTTCACATTCTGCTGAGCCCGGTCAACGCTATCGACGTAGAAGTTAAAATACTTCTGCTGGTCGATCAATAGTGTCTGGTCATCATCAGTCAGCACTTCGGGCTCGGTAATATCCGCGTCCTTAGTGTAGGTACCGATATTTACGTTTCCGACCGACGCGATCTTGACCGTATTACCGGCCTTTCTGATCTCGCCTTCGTAATCGCGGTTACACACATTCGCCTGCCCATATACGAGTGCATCATTGAGAGCAACAAGCAATCTCGCCGCCCATACTGCTGGTATAAATTCTAGTGACATAATTCTCCTTAAATAGTTAATAGTTAATAGTTAATAGGTAAAAGTGAACAGAGAATAGTGAACTCTTCAATTGTTCACTGTACGTTATGAGTTGTTCACTTTCTGCCGTTGTTCACTGTTCGTTGTTAGTTGTTCACTGTTTTAGCCCGCGGCTAAAACATTCCGCACCTCCGCCCAATCGAGCTTTGCGATCTCGCTTGCGGACATTCGTGAGAGTGCATCTTTCGTCAATGCCGGCGCAACCGCGCGTCCCGCACCCGCATCTATCGAAACGACCGGACGCTCGACGCCGAACTGCTCTGGAAATTCCCGCGTCAACCGGTCGACGATCGCCGCCGAATTCGCGAGCGTGCCGTCGTCCGCAAATTGCAGATCGCCCTTCGCCGCGTCAAACAAAAGCGAAGGCGACCTCGCCCCGGCGTTTGATAAAGCCGCAGTGACCTGTTCCTTCGCCGCCCCCAAGCGAACCGCCGCTTTCAACTCCGCATTCTCCGCTGCGAGGGTCTGCAATACATCCTTATCCGCCAAGATCTGGTTCGGCGGCGTTACGTCTTGTGTCGTGTTTTCTTCTTCTTTTTTCATATTTTTATCGATTTGAATTTCCGCTTTCACTTTTAGTGCAAATGCGTCCATTATTAGCGTCATCAGTTTGTAGAAAAGCGGTGCGCCGATCGTTATGGCGGCCGCACGTAATAATAAATATTTGATCTTAGGAGCATAATTTTATGGCGACGATGAAGGTTCCGGGCGTTCCGCTTATCGGGCAAAAAAATGATTACAGTTGTTGGTACGCTAGCTCACAAATGCTTTACGCGTACTCAGCGGCAAACGGAGGCAGTATGCTGGATCCGGCGTCCGTTTCAATGACGAAAAACAGAGCGTCCGGGCCTACCGGAGGAACCTGGGACTCGACCAATTCCCGTCTTTTGGCTTCGACGTTAAATATGTCGCCTTGGGGTATGTCGAGCGTCAGCCTTGATTACGATTGCCTCTGGTACATTCTCAGCGCGTTTGGACCGATCTGGACGAGTCTCCAAAAAAACTGGGGCGGCAATAATTACGGCCACGTCGTCGTCATCACCGGTATCCGCGACGGAGCCGCGGGCGGAGTCCGCATCTACGACCCTATGCCGATGACCGCCGGCTCCAAGATATGGCTCACATGGAGCCAGATCAAAAAAGCCGTCGATGGCCAATCAGAGGCCGATTACCACTACCTAACGCCGCAATAGCGTTTGGCGGTCCGGTTCGATTCTTCCTAATTTTTTAATTGCCTCCGGCTTTAGCTGGAGGCATGGTCTAACGTTCCCGGCTTTAGCCAAACTACCCGCGATCTTGGGCTAAAGCCGGAGGCAATCTATTTCAACTCGCCCCCGGCCGCAGATTCGCTCTGCGGCCTTTTGTTTTGATTTGTCGTAAATATTGGTATTGTGTATCGGTGAAACGAGTTCTGAAATCCCTTGCGCTTGGACTTGCGATCTATGTCATCTACCTTATTGTGGCTGGAACGCTGATACTGTATTACATTGATGGAGACCTCAGCCGTATCCGTAGCGCTCCACCGTTCGACATCGCTTCCAGACTTCCCACGATCATTTTTCGATACCTTTTTCCAGAGCAGCTTGAGAAGTTTTACAAACCTGAGTTCACTAACGGGAAACTTCTATTAGGAAGCGCCTCATTCTTGATGAACGTCTTTATCTTTTCAATTCCCCCGTATCTCTTTTTTTGGTCTCGCGAAAGGTTTAAGAAGATCGACACAGAGCCTGAGGACGCTCCGCCACCACCACCGCCATCATTCGACTAGCGATTTCACCATCGATTTCACATCCGCTTCCCCATATCCCGCTTCGATCAAAGCCTGTTCGACGGGCAAACCGATCTGCTTCTTCAATAAAATGTTCTCGAGAAATTCCTTGTCAGACATTGGTGCCGGGTCTTCCCAATCGGTGATCAGTTGTACGCCGTCGCCTTTGCCTTCGATAGCGAGAGCGAACTGCATCGCGTCCGCCCAGATCTGGCCAAACACTTCCTGACGGTCGCGGACCTTGGCGAGAAAACGCGTTTCGGCCTTTCTTAGTGCCTCGCCGCTCGCCGTGTTTCGCATCTGGTTTTGCATAAAATAATGCTGCGGCGTGCCGGTCACTGATGCGATATCGCCGCGAAAACTGTCCTTTATCTTTAGAAATTGTTCGAGGTTAGCCGTCGCGAAATCACCAAACGAAGCGTCCGCGTTTTGAGAGATCCAGAGATGATCGACACCCGCCGAAAATGGCGGCACGACCTTGCCGTCGTTGTCCACTTCGATCTCGATGCCCGCCGCCCAACGCTGTCGAAACGCCGAATATTCCATCGCCACCAGCATGTCGAGCATCGATTTATTGAGCCCGTCCTGTATCGGCATCGCCGCCTCCAATTCCGACCGCCCAAACGCCCCGATCCCCGCATTATTTGCAAAATGAAAAACCGGCACAACACCGTACGGATTCGGCACCACCGGATCCGAGTTCAAAGCTTCAAGTTCCAGGTTCAAAGTCGTCAGATCCGCCTCCATCGACTTGGAACTTTGAACATCGAACCTTGAACTGTCTCGCTTCGAGACATATTTCTCTATCCGGTCCGGATAAAACAGATTCAGCCTGATCCGCTTGTCCGCATCTCGCCAATACTTTGCCGCACGCAGGATCTTGCCCGGCACTTCGTCGTCGTATGTGACGACGCAACTCGCCGCACGGTTCGGATACATCACCGCGTTCCCCGCCGAGTCCGGCCAGACGATCATATACGCATCACCGCATATGAGTGCCTCCTTATGCACTTCCCCGGCCCGTATCCGCATCCGGTTCGCATTCCAGATGCGTCTGACTTGTTCTTTCACCGCGTCCCCGCGTGGCGCCCTCCCAGCGTCATCAAGCGAGAATCCAACAACCCTCAATTTATCCCGCACCGCCTCACAAACCGCCGGGCAAAGATTCAAAGCAAACTCGCGAAACAGCGAACCAAACGCATTCCGAAACTTATCCGTCGCAAACGCCAGATCATGATTCCCCTCGTAATACCTCTCGCTCCGCACATACCGCCCCGCATTCCTCCGAAAGCCCTCGACCGCTTCTTCTATATGTATGTTCATTTTTCTTACACCTTCCTATTTCAATACCGCGATCGCCGCAGCTCCGATCAGGACGTCGCCGAGACGTCGCCAGATCGATGTCTTTTTGCGTTTCAGCGTCTCTATCAGCTTGTCCTGGGACGCAATGACGGCGTCTTTTGCCGCTATTGTTTCGTTTTTGGCCGCAACGGTTGAGCGTAAAGCCTCGGCCTCACTCTTTCTCGTTTCGCTCAGCTCGGTCAGCAAAACGGTCGTCCGCCGCTCCGTCTCGATCCGCTCGCCAAGCAAGCGGTTCTCGCTCTCAAGCTCCGCAACCAAACCCCGCGTCTTCTCAAGATCGACGGCCGCCGCCATGCACGCCGCAGCTAAGTTTCCAGTTCCGGGTTCCGAGTTCCGAGTTTCGGATTCGCGGACGCTCTTCTGACTTGAAACTTTGAACTCGGAA
>Ga0209023_10005397_pt1 | contig 13997 bp, 10 predicted proteins | sample LakOneMetagenome_FD_187468 | JGI IMG/M metagenome (GOLD analysis project Ga0209023, IMG submission 187468) | Freshwater and sediment microbial communities from Lake Erie, Canada (SPAdes) (version 2) | ecosystem: Environmental > Aquatic > Freshwater > Lentic | place: Lake Erie, Canada...
AGGTGGCCAGCGTGGCCGACGAATACCGCGAAGCCTCGCGCCGCGTGCTGCACGAAGTGAACAACCCGCTCTCGATCATCAAGAACTACCTGAGTGTCCTCGACAGCAAGCTGGAACGCCAGGAACCGGTGGCCAGCGAGATGTCGGTGCTGAACGAAGAGATCGACCGCGTCGGCCAGCTGATCGGTTCGCTCGCCGACATCAAGCCGCTCGAGGCCGGCCCGCGCCCGACCGACGCCGTGAAAGTGGCCGAGGATGTGGTGCGCCTGTTCCGCGCCGGCCAGTTCGTGCCCGCCAACGTGCAGATCAGCACCGCGCTGCACGACGACGCGCGCCTGGTCGAGGGCGACGCCGACACGCTCAAGCAGATCCTGGTGAACCTGGTGAAGAACGCGGTCGAGGCCCTGGCGGAAAGCGGCGGCGGGCGCATCGAAATCGCCAACCGCGGCCACGTGCACCGCGAGCGCCGCCTCTACCTGGAGCTGAGCGTGTCCGACACCGGTCCGGGCCTGGCGCCCGAGGTGATGGCGAATTTGTTCGCCGCCGTGAAGAGCACCAAGGACGGCGCCCACCGCGGCATTGGCCTGTCGATCGTGCACGGCCTGGTGAAAAAACTGAACGGCCATATCGCCTGCCGCAGCGGCAGGACCGGCACCGCATTCGAAATCCTGCTGCCGGCGTGGTCCGGCGCCAGCGCCGCGCCGGCCCTGCCTGCGCGCGCCCTGGGTTCTGTATAAGGTAAGACCAACGTGTACTCAGCCAGCGCAAGTTCAGCCATGTTCGGAGATGCAGAGGGCCAGGCCGGCTCGGTTGCCAGCTTCGATGCCGGAGGCGAGATCCAGCTCGAGCCGCGCCTGCTGCTGGTGGACGACGAGCCGCGCCTGCTCGCCTCGCTCTACGAGTTGCTGCGCGGCCGCGGCTACCATCTCACCACCGCCAGCTCGGGCAGCGAAGCGATCGCCCACCTGTCGTCGCAGCGCTTCGACCTGGTGCTGCTGGACCTGCGCCTGCCCGACATCGGCGGCCACGAGATCATGGACTTCATCAACGCGCGCGGCATCGATGCCGACGTGATCGTGATGAGCGGGGAAGTGGGCATCGACGCCGCCATCGGCGCCCTCAAGCGCGGCGCCTACGACTACCTGCGCAAGCCCTACGCCCGGGAGGAGCTGCTGAAGACGGTCGGTAACGCGCTGGAGCAGCGCCGCCTGGCGAATGCGAACGCGCACATCGCCAACCAGCTGGAAAACTCGGAGAAGATGTACCGCTACCTGGTCGACAGCTCGCCGGACATCATCTATACGCTGAACCACGAAGGGCGCTTCACCTTCGTCAACGACCGCGCGTACCAGCTGTTGGGATTCTCGCGCGATGAACTGATCGGCAAGCACTATTCGATCCTGGTGCACGACGAAGACCTGGAGCGCGCGCGCTACGTGTTCAACGAGCGCCGCGTCGACGAACGCGCCTCGCGCAACGTCGAGCTGCGCCTGAAGTGCCGCGGCGCCACGGGTAAACTGAGCAACGCCGGCGACCGTACCTTCAACAACACCCTGATGACGATCTCGCTGAACTCGATCGGCATGCACGTGCCCGACCAGGACGTCAAGAAACTCGAGTTCTTCGGCACCTATGGCGTGGCGCGCGACATCACCGACCGCAAGCGCGCGGAAGAGGTGATCTCCTACCAGGCCTACCACGACATCCTGACCGACCTGCCGAACCGTATCCTGTTCAAGGACCGCCTGGGCCTGGCCGTGATCCAGGCCAAGCGCAAGCAGACGGAATTGGCGGTGATGTTCATCGACCTGGACCGCTTCAAGCTCGTGAACGACACCCTCGGCCACGTGAAGGGCGACGAACTGCTGCAGCAGGCCGCGGTGCGCCTGAAGGAATGCCTGCGCAAGGGCGATACCCTGGCGCGCCAGGGCGGCGACGAATTCACCATCGTGCTGCCGGAACTGCGCGACCGCGACGACGCGCGCATGGTGGCCGACAAATTCCTGGAAAGCCTGCACCGCCCCTTCGACCTGGATGGCCATGAAGTCCACATCTCGGCCTCGATCGGCATCGCCATCTACCCGGGCGACGGCGAATCGATCGACGAGCTGCTGCGCCACGCCGACATCGCAATGTACCAGGTCAAGGCCCTGGGCAAGAACGGCCACAGCTTCTACCACGACTCGATGCTCGACGTGTCGCACCAGAAGATCGCGCTGGAACAGGCGCTGCGCCGCGCGCTGGAGCACAACGAACTCGAGATGTACTACCAGCCCCAGCTCGACGCGGCGACGGGCCGCATCGTCGGCGCCGAGGCGCTGATGCGCTGGAACCACCCGACCCGCGGCCTGCTGTCGGCCGGCGAGTTCTTGCCCTTCGCCGAAGAGAACGGCCTGATGCTGCCGATCTCGGACTGGATGATCGGCGCCCTGTGCCGCGACATGCTGCAATGGAACCTGGCCAGCGGCCAGGCGGTGCGCCTCTCGCTGAACCTGTCGCCGCAATACCTGGACCGCGGCGACTTCTTCGAGAAGATGCGCGGCGCCCTGGTGCGCTACGGGATTTCGCCGAGCCAGATCGAGGTCGAGATCACCGAGAACATCTGCATCCGCAACCCGCAGTACGCGATCGAGCAGCTGAACAAACTGTGCCAGCTGGGCGTATCGGTGGCGATCGACGACTTCGGCACCGGCTACTCGTCGCTGTCCTACCTGCACCGCTTCCCGATCCACACGATGAAGATCGACCAGTCGTTCGTGAAGGAGATCCACGACGAGAACGGGCACTACCCGGTGATCCTGGCGATCATCTCGATCGCGCGCGGGCTCGGGCTGCACCTGATCGCCGAGGGCGTCGAGACCGAGGTGCAGGCCAACTACCTGAAGGCGAACGGCTGCGAGACCATGCAGGGCTATTTGTTCTACCGCCCGATCTCGCTGTCGAACTTCATCGGCGTGCTGCGCGCGCAGGCACCAAGCGCACCGGTAATCCCGGGTCCGGCGGTGCGCGTCGGCCACGCCTGACGCCGGACTGCCTCCACCCATGGACCCCGCCACCGCCCCTGCCCAGGAACGCCACACGGCCGAATTCCTGCGCGTGAAGGGGTTGGCCGAGCGCGGCGTCGCCAGCGCCCAGCACAGCCTGGGCTTCATGTACGTGAACGGCCAGGGCGTGCCGCAGGACTACGAGCTGGCCGTGGGCTGGTACCGCCTGGCCGCCGCCGCCGGCCTGGAACAGGCCCAGTACAACCTCGGCGTGATGTACCAGAAAGGCCAGGGCGTGGCCCAGGACCACGGGCAGGCCCTGTACTGGTACGGCTGCGCGGCCGAACAGGGCTACGCGCCGGCCCAGTACAACCTGGGCTGGCTGTATGCCAAGGGGCAGGGCGCCCCGGCCGACGTGCACAAGGCCCTGCACTGGTTCCGCCAGGCGGCCGAACAGGGCGACGCCGGCGCCCAGCACAACCTGGGCCTGATGTACGAAGGCGGCAAGGGCATCGCCCCGGACCAGGATGCGGCATGGACGTGGTACCGGCGCGCGGCAGAAAACGGCTATGCGCGCGCCCAGTTCGCGCTTGCCCTGCGCTACGACAGCGGCCAGGCGGGTTTGGGAACGGAACGCGATCCGGCCCAGGCGCTGGACTGGATGCGCCGCGCCGCCAGCCAGGGCCATGCGCCGGCCCAGTTCAACCTCGGCCTGCGCTACGACAAGGGCCAGGACGTGCAGCAGGACAGCGCCCAGGCGGTGCAGTGGTACACGCGCGCCGCCGAGCAGGGTCACCTGAGCTCGCAGTTCAACCTGGCGCTGGTCTACGACAGCGGCCATGGCGTGGCGCGCGACGAAGAGGCGGCGCTGAAGTGGTACCGGCTGGCGGCCGAAGGCGGCCATGCCGGCGCCCAGGACAACCTCGGCCTGCGCTACGAACACGGCCAGGGCCTGGCGCGCGACGCCGGCCTGGCCGCGCACTGGTACCGCAAGGCGGGCGAGCAGGGCTTGCCGGCGGCGCAATACCACCTCGGCCAGCTGTTCGATGCGGGGCAGGGCGTGGAGCGCGATCCTGAAGCGGCGGCAAGCTGGTTCCTGAAAGCCGCCGAGCAGGGCCACCTGCGCGCCCAGTTCGACCTCGGCCTGCGCTTCGAGGCCGGCAACGGCGTGCCCCAGGACGCGGCGCGCGCCCTCGACTGGTACCGGCGCGCCGCCGCGCAGGGTTATGCGCCGGCCCAGCACATGGTCGGCACCCTGCTCGACCGCGAGGAACGGGGCGACCCGCGCGAGGCGGCCGAGTGGTACCGCAAGGCCGCCGAGCAGGGCCACGCGCTGGCCCAGTTCGCGCTGGCGCTGCGCTACGACAGCGCCCATGGCGTCGAGCGCGACTACGAGGCCGCCCACTTCTGGTACCTGTGCGCCGCGCGCCAGGGCCATGCGCGCGCCCAGTTCAACCTGGGCGTGATGGCGGCCGCCGGGCAGGGCACCGAGCGCGACCCGGTCCAGGCCTACGGCTGGCTGCACCGCGCGGCGGCGGGCGGGATTCCGGCGGCGGCGCCTTACCTGAAACGCATCGCGGCGCGCATGGCGCCGGTGCAGCTGGCGCAGGCGCAGGTGTACACCGAAGGGCCGTAGACTTCCCGACCTGTTGTGCCCCAACCTCATGCGCGCGCCACGCGCAACGCGACTGGTATATACTGTACATCCATACAGCTCCACCTTTCGCGATGGAACTTACCGACAAGCTCGAAATCCTGGCGGATGCCGCCAAGTACGACGCCTCCTGCGCCAGCAGCGGCGCACCCAAGCGTGCATCCGACAGCAGCGGCGACGGCATCGGCGCCACCACCGGCATGGGCATTTGCCACAGCTACACGCCCGATGGCCGCTGCGTCTCGCTGCTGAAGATCCTGCTCACCAACTTCTGCATCTACGACTGCCAGTACTGCGTCAACCGGCGCAGCTCGAACGTGCCGCGCGCCCGTTTCTCGGTCGAGGAAGTGGTCAAGCTCACCCACGACTTTTACCTGCGCAACTACATCGACGGGCTGTTCCTCAGCTCGGGCATCATCCAGTCCAGCGACTACACGATGGAGCAGCTGGTCGAGGTGGCGCGCCAGCTGCGCGAAGTGCACAAGTTCCGCGGCTATATTCACCTGAAAACCATTCCCGACGCCGACCCGGCTTTGATCGCCAAGGCCGGCCGCTATGCCGACCGCCTGTCGGTGAACATCGAGCTGCCTACGCACGACAGCGTGACGCGCCTGGCGCCGGAAAAGAACGTCCACACCATCAAGTTGGCGATGGGTTCGATCCGCCGCAAGCTCGACGAAAAGGCCGAGGAACCGAAGGCGCCCGCATTCGCGCCGGCCGGCCAGAGCACGCAGATGATCGTCGGCGCCGACGCCAGCGACGACCACACCATCCTGAACACGGCCGAAACCCTGTACGGCAGCTACAAGCTCAAGCGCGTCTACTACTCGGCCTTCAGCCCGATTCCGCAGAGTCCGAAGAGCGTGCCGCTGGCGCCGCCGCCGCTGATGCGCGAGCACCGCCTGTACCAAGCCGATTTCCTGCTGCGCGGCTACGGTTTCACGGCCGGTGAAATCATCCCGCAGTCGGGCAACCTGGCGCTCGACGTCGACCCGAAGCTGGCCTGGGCGTTGGCGAATCGCGAACATTTCCCGATGGACCTGAACCGGGCCGACGCCGAGATGATTGTGCGCATTCCCGGCATCGGCCTGCGCAACGCCAAGCGCATCGTCGAGCTGCGCCGCCTGCGCCGGGTGCGCTGGGAAGACCTGTCGCGCCTGCGCTGCAGCATGAAAAAGGTGGCGCCCTTCGTCATCACGGCCGACTACAAGCCGGCCCAGGGACAGTCCAGTTCCCACCTGCTGCGGCGCCACCTGGCCGACGCCTCGCAGCAGATGAATTTGTGGCCGGAATTGCAGGCGGCATGAGCACCGCCGCAGCGCTCGCCGCCGGCCAGCCGCTGCTGGTATCGAACTTCGCCGAGTGGCGCGAGGCGGCGCGCGATTTGCTGGTCCATGCCGTTCCGCCCGAACTCGTTACCTGGAGCCAGCCTGGCGCCGCCGACCTGTTCTCGGGTGCGCCGGCCCCGGCCGAGCCTGCGCATAATGCCTCCATCCGTCTGGATCAGACCCGACCCGCGCCGCATGTGCCGCGCTCGCTGATGGACATGCTGCAGACCGCGGCCTGCTGCCGCATGCCGGACCGCTGGGCTTTCCTGTACCGCGTGATCTGGCGCTGGACCCAGGGCGAGCACGACGTGCAGTCCGCCGCCGATGCCGACGGCGCGCGCCTGCACGCGATGGTGAAAGCGGTGCACCGCGAGGAGCACGACATGCATGCCTACATCCGTTTCCGCGAACGTCCCGAAGCCGCCGGTCCGCCGCGCTTTGTTGCCTGGTTCGAGCCGCGCCACGACGTGCTGCCCCAGGTGGCCGAACACTTCGTCAGCCGCATGGGCAAGGTCAGCTGGATGATCGCCACGCCCGACGCCAGCGTGCTGTGGGACGGCGCCACCCTGCACAACACCGGCCCGCTGATGAGCAGCGCGGCCGATCTCGACGACGCCGGCGAAGCGCTCTGGCTCACCTATTACCGCAGCATCTTCAACCCGGCGCGCCTGAACACCCAGGTCATGCAAAGCCACATCCCGTCGCGCTTCTGGAAGAACCTGCCGGAAGGCGCGATCGTGCCGCAGATGGTCACCAACGCTTCCCTTGGCGAACGCCGCACCGGCCAGGCCCAGGCGGTGGGCCGCAAGGGCGGTGCCACCATCCCCATCGCCCCGGCCGACGCCCAGCCCGAGCGCCAGCAACCGTCCAAGCTGGACGAATGCCGGCGCTGCGAGCTGTGGCAATACGCCACCCAGGCCGTGCCCGGCGAAGGGCCGAAGCGTTCGCAGATCATGCTGGTCGGCGAGCAGCCGGGCGACCAGGAAGACCTGGCCGGCCACGCCTTTGTCGGGCCGGCCGGCAAGCTGCTCGATAAAGTGTTCGATGCCGCCGGCGTCGCGCGCCGGGAGCTGTACCTGACCAACGCCGTGAAGCACTTCAAATGGGAACCGCGCGGCAAGCGCCGCCTGCACAAGACCCCGGCCCAGCGCGAAGTCGAGGCTTGCCACTACTGGCTGGAGAAGGAGCTGGCGGCGGTGAAGCCGAAGGTGATCGTGGCGCTCGGCAGCACGGCGCTGAAGTCGGTGCTGGGCACGGGGAACGTGACGCTGAAGGACACGCTGGGCAAGCCGATCCGGCACGACGGCAGGTGGGTGGTCACCGTTTACCACCCCTCGTACATCCTGCGCGTGCCCGACGAGAATGCGAAGCAGCAGGCGTTCAAGGTGATGGTCGATGGCCTGAAGCTGGCGCAGGAACTGCTGGAGCGGCCGCCGGAAGAACCGCCGGCGTAGAGCGTGTGAAGAAATCGTCAGCTAGTAGGGTGGGTTCTCGAACCCACCGCATGATTATCCGGCGCAGCATCGGTGGGTACGAGTACCCACCCTACGGCCCCACGGCCACGTCGAAGCGCACGAGGTCCCCGGCACTGACCTGCTTCGCCGCCGATGCCGGCTCGATCTTCCCGATCGCAAACCCCGGCTGCACCTGCACGATCGACACGGTGCCGAGCGGCGCTTCCACCGTCCCCAGCGGCACCAGCGGATCGTTGCCATACACCTGTTGGCGCGCGTCCGAGCGGTACAGCACCAGCTGGTCGCCCGGCGTCACCGACGAGGTGCTGCCGGCATCGATGAAGATCCGCTCGCCCTGCACCTGCACCACCTTGGCCATGAAGGGCAGCGGCGCGATGTCCTGGGCGATCTGGCCGATCCCCTCGTCGAGCGCGCGCAGGATGGCGCCGCCAAAAGGCGTGGCCGCGAAGCTGGCGCTGCCGAAAGGCTTGTCGCGGCCGATGCGGCGTTCGCCCACGCCCTCGGCCACCACGGTACGGCGCGCCACCAGCGCCCCGCTCAAACCGTCGTGCACGTAGAAGGCGATCTCGATGCGGCGTGCATCCTTCTTGAGCAAACCGTAATAGGCCGGCTTGCCGAAATTGCCGGCGTCGACGATCTCGCCCGAGATCACGAACTGGCTCTCGTAGAGGGCGGCAAGGCGGCGCACCGCGGCGGTGTCGGATGCCGGCCCGACCGTGCCCGGCGAAATCACGTACGGGCTGTCCTTGCCGAGGAACTTGCCGGTCTCGCTCATGCGGCGCAGTAGTTCCTGGGGCAGGCGGGTGGCGATGTTGTCGATGTCGTCGAGCTGGGGCGAGCGGCGCACGTGGAAGGGCGTGACGACGATCTTCTTGCGGTAGGCGAGATTGACGTTGCCGCGCGGGCGCGCTTCTTCTTCCTTGACGGCCACGCGCACGTGCAGCAGCTGGCCGGTCTGCCATTCGCGCACGATCTTGTAGTTGTCGAATTCGGCGCCCGGCTGGACGCGGCTGCTGTCCAGGGTCTTGCCCGCTGGTTTGGTGCCGCCGGCGCTGGCGACGTCGACACGGGCCGCGCTGCGCAGGCCCAACTGTTCAAGGGCGTCGCGGATCGCCAGCTGGCGCGCACGCGCCGTGCCGCCTTCGTCGATCAGGGCGATGCCTTCGGCTTCGGCCGGGGCGGCCTGGGCGGGTGCATGGAACGCAAAAGGCAGCGCCAGTAGCAGCGCCAACGCAGCGCTGCCGAGCAGGCGGGAAGCCTTATTGCTGGGCATGGTAGAACGACGCGCCGTAAGCAGCGCCGGGACCGGCGTTGCCCACCAGGCTGCGGGCGTTCCTGGCCACGGCGGGCTGGGCGGAAGCGTGTTCCTGGGCTGGGGCCTGCATCTGCGGTGCATTGGTGTCGAAATCCATCTCCACGGTGGTCTCGTAGCTGCCGTCCTCGCGCTGGGCGACGTTGGTCACGCGCGCGCCACGGATGAAAGCGTCAATATACACCTTGAAACTGTCGTCCTTCAGGGCCAGCGAGCCAACCGTGCTGCCGCCTTCGACGCGCACGCCATACACCTGCTCGGCCATGGCGCGGTAGGCGTCCAGGCGCGCGGCGCGCATGGCCAGCAGCTTGCGCTGGGCCGGCGAGATGCGGTCGCATTCGCCCTGGCAAAGGGCGGTGTTGACCGCACCGTAGCCGGTGGCGGTCAGGGTGACGATGGCGGGCGCGGCGTGGGCCGCCGGCTGTGGGGCCCGGGTGGGCATGCGCACCGTGCCGCATGCGGTCAGCAGCGTGGAAGCGGCGAGGGCGAGAGCAACGACGAATTTCATGTCAGGTCCGTAGAGTGTTCGGTGCGCGTCGAGCGCGCTGTCTTCATGGGTAACGGATGCGCTCGCCGTATCTTGATGGCGCTGGGAAATATTTGTACCGAAAAGTCGCAAAATCGGTCATGACTCGACCATCCGAGACGATTCCTGATCAAGCTGGCATCGGAAGAGATATCAACTATGCATATGCTTCTTGTAACATCTTGTTTCTTGCTTATATCCCTTGATCGCATGACAATGCTTTCAGTCAACTCAAGAGGGATGTCATGTTCAAACGCGCTTTACCCGCCCTGACCCTGTGTTTCCTGACCTTGCCGGCGCTGGCCCAGACCGCGCCGGTGGCCGACGCGCCAACACCCGCCGCCGATACCGCGCCGGCCGCCGAAGCGGGCGAGCCGCTGCCGCAGACCGTCCTGGTGTCGGGCCAGCGTCCCGGGCCCGGCTTGTGGAAGGTATCGAAAGGCGAGCATGTGATGTGGGTGTTCGGCGCCTACGATGCCCTGCCCAAGAGCATCGAATGGCGCTCGCGGGATGCCGAGCGCAAGATCGCGCAGTCGCAGGAATATCTGGGCGGACCGGGAATGGGCGTTGGCGTCGGCTGGAGCGCCGTGACCGCCTTGCCCTTCATGGTCGGCTTCAAGAAGAATCCCGACGGCGTCACCCTGAAGGACTTGCTGACGCCCGAGATGTATGCGCGCTGGGAGCCCTTGAAACAGAAATATTTCGCCAAGGACGACGACATCGAGCGCGAGCGCCCGGTGTTCGTGGCCCAGGAACTGTATCGCCGGGCGATGGCCGAGGCCGGCCTGGCCAGGGGGCCGGAGCCGCGTGAAGTGCTGGGCAAGCTGGCCGAGAAGCACAACATCAAGTTCACCCCGACGCGGGGCCAGGTCCAGGTAAAGGAACCGGTCAAGGCGGTGCGCGAGTTCAAGAAGGCCGTGATGGAAGATGTCCCTTGCCTGGTTGCCACCATGAACAGCCTGGGCACCGAGGTCGAGGCGATCCGCGTACGCGCGAATGCCTGGGCCGTCGGCGAGCTCGACGCCATCGAAAAACTGAATTTCGACGAACGCGAAACCGCCTGCACCAATGCTTTCCTCAGCAGCGCGATCACCAGGCTGCAGCCGGAAATCCTCACGGCGAAACAACGTTCCATGGACAACTGGATGGCCGCGGCCGAGAAAGCGCTGGAGAACAACACCAGCACCTTTACCGTATTGAGTATGCGCGAAGTCCTCTCGCCGCAAGGTGCGCTGGCGAAACTGAAGGCAAAAGGCTATACGGTCGAGAAGCCGAACTGAGCGGCTTCCTGGCAGGCGGGCGTGATGTGGGCCGATGCTGTGGCCGATCCGCCGCGCGCACGCCTGCCGTGCACTGAAATTATTGCTATTGCGATATTATTGCTGCGGCTGCCAGGCGGGGAGATGTTCGCCGAGGCCGCGTCCACGACATATTCAGTGTAAAAGGCCAGAGCAATGAACCTATCCCGCGTCGCCGAGACGATCTCGAATTACGCGCGCGCCGAAATGTACGCGTTGTCCTCGATCCGCAAGCTGTCGGACGTGCACCTGATCTGGGGTCCGATCTACGCGCGCTCGGCCTACGGCATCGGGGCCAAGGACTTTTCGCTGTACCGCCTGGCCAGTACACCGAAGCACGCCTGGTCCGATTACCTGATCAACGAGCCATTGAAGGCGCAATACGCGGCCTTCACGTCGAAGGAAGCGCGCCAGCTTGCGGACGACAAGTCGCGCTTCTTCGAACACTGCCACGCCCACGGCATCCGCACCATCCCGATCCTGGGCATGGTGACGTCGCTGCCGGCGGACGGCGGCATCATCCCGCACCTGTATTCGGCCGAGGACCTGGCGCGCGTGCTGGTGCCGGGCGACTATTTCTTCAAGCCGAGCAACGGCTCGCACGGGAACGGCACCTTTTCGCTGCGCGTCGAGGGCGCCACCCTGCACTGGGCGGGACGCAGCGGTACCTTCGAAGAATTCTTCGCGTATTGCCGCGCCGCGCTGAAGCACACGCGGGCCCTGATCGTGCAGCCGAAGATGGTCAACCACCAGACGATCCGCAACATCACCCAAGCCAGGGGCTTGTCGACGGTACGCATCGTCACGGTGCGCAAGGGCAGCGAGATCAAGGTGATCGGCTCCTGCCTGCGCATCATCGTCGGCGACAGCGAAACCGATAATTTTACCCACGGCTCGAGCGGCAACCTGGTTGGCGCCATCGATTCCGATACGGGCGAGCTGATCGGCGTACGTGCCTCGGTGTCGCGCACCTGGCCGAAGATGACCGACGTGCTGGCCCACCCGCGCACCGGCAAGACCATCGTCGGCGTGAAGCTGCCTTACTGGCAGGATGTGGTGGAACTGGTGACGCAGGCGCATCAGTCGATCGACAATTTGTACACCGTCGGCTGGGACGTGGCGATCACCGACCACGGGCCGGTGATTGTCGAGGCCAACTGGCGCTACGACATCGACATCCTGCAGGTGGCTTACAAGAAGGGTTACCGCCAGGTGATTGCCGACAACCTGACGGTGTGAGGCCGGGCCTGTAAAGTTGTCAATGCGCGGCAAACGCGCGTAGAATGCTGGCAACGCGGGTGTAGTTCAATGGTAGAACGGCAGCTTCCCAAGCTTCATACGAGGGTTCGATTCCCTTCACCCGCTCCACGACCGCATCATTATCGCGCCGCTTTCTGGCGCAGCCAATCCGTGCTTCGGTGGAAACCACTGTGGGCCGGACCGAAAAATACCCCGCTGGGCAATCCTTGCAATGCACACCGCGCTCGCGCCAGCGCCATGCTGGCGTCGTGGCTGCTGCCTTCGGTTCCGATGAAGCGGATGCGCGGATGGCTGCCGGCAATCGTCAGCATCTGTCGCTGGCGCGGCGCCAGGAGGCTCGCTCCGGCCAGGCCCGGGTCTGCAACGACGCGCGGCTGGATTGCCGGCGACTTGCCCTTGAAACGTATCCTGAGCATCAAGGACTGCGGAAGAGATGTGGTGTCCATGCGAAAGCCTTTCGGTCAAGCTGGGCCAGGCCCAAACGATGATTTTTTACTATTCTAGTGGAGCTGCCACAGAGAGGCCGTTCAGCTTGCCCTAAGCGTGCGCCCCTTGAGCGCGGGAATGAATTGTGATGACATGGCAGCTCTGCTGGTCCATACCGAACCTTGCCGGAGCGCGCCATGTCATTGCCGTCTTTCGAACGCAGACGCTTGCTGCAAGCCATGCTTGCCGCCGGCGGCTGTTCGCTCGCTCCACCATTGCTGGCGCAGCAGCCGCCCCCGAAGTCACCCCTGCAGCAGACACTCCTGACGCGTCCGATTCCCTCGTCCGGCGAACAGCTCCCCGTCGTCGGCCTGGGCAGCTGGATCACCTTCAACGTCGGCAACGACGCCCAGGCGCGCGCCGCCTGCACCGAGGTCGTCAAGGCCTTTTTCGCCGCCGGCGGCCGCCTGATCGATTCGTCTCCCATGTATGGCTCGGCCCAGTCGGTGATCGGCGACGCGCTCGCCCGGGTCGGGCACCCGAAACCGCTGTTCGCCGCCGACAAGGTCTGGACCAGCAGCGGTGGCCCGGCCCAGATCGACACCTCGCGCAAGCTGTGGCGCATCCCGCGTTTCGACCTGCTGCAAGTGCATAACCTGCTGGCCTGGGAAGACCACCTGCCGCTGCTGCTGCGCATGAAGGCGACGAATCGCCTGCGCTACGTCGGCATCACGACCTCGGAAGGGCGGCGCCACAGCGAGATCGTCAAGCTGATGGAAAGCCAGCCGCTCGACTTCGTGCAGGTCAGCTACAACGTGCTCGACCGCGAAGTGGAAAACCGCATCCTGCCGCTGGCGCGCGAGCGGCGCATCGCCGTGATCGTCAACCGGCCCTTCCGCCAGGGCGATTTGACGCAGAGCCTGGCAGGCAAGCCGCTGCCGGGATGGGCGGCGGAGATCGGCTGCACCAGCTGGGCGCAGATCCTGCTGAAATTCATCGTCTCGCACCCGGACGTCACCTGCGCGATTCCCGCCACCTCGAACCCGCGCCACGCGACGGAAAACATGCTGGCCGCGCGCGGGCCGCTGCCGGACCAGAACCTGCGCCGGCGCATCGTCGCCGACGTGCAAAAGCTGACCTAGAGACGCCGATATGAGCGAATGGTGGACGTATACCCTGTCGGACTTGCTGATGTTCTCGAAGCCGACCTATTTCCGCCTGTTCGCGCTGCTGAACGAGGCGGTGTGGCCGGCGCACCTGATCGCCATCCTGGTCGGGCTGACGCTGGTGGCAGCCATCCTGCGCGGCGCGGGCAAGGCCGGGCGCCTGGCGGCGGCGCTGCTCGCCGTTTGCTGGCTGTGGGTGGCCTGGACTTACCACGCCCAGCGCTATGCCGGCATCAACCTGGCTGCGCCGTATTTTGCGATGGCCTTTGCGCTGCAGACCGTGCTGCTGTGCTGGCTGGCCACGCACCGGCGTGCGCCGGCCATCGCTTCCTGGCGCGGGCCGCTGGGCGGCCTGGCGTTCGCGCTGGTGCTGGCGGGCTTGCTGCTGTATCCGCTATTTGCCGCCTTCGACGGGCGGCCCTGGCAACAGGCGGAAGTGTTCGGCATCGCGCCCGACCCGACCGTGGCGGCCACGCTCGGCATGCTGCTGCTGTGGCGCGCGCCTCCGTTCCTGTGGATCGTGCCGCTGCTGTGGTGCGCCGTTAGCGGCGCCACCTTGATGGAACTG
>Ga0209023_10005398_pt1 | contig 13996 bp, 14 predicted proteins | sample LakOneMetagenome_FD_187468 | JGI IMG/M metagenome (GOLD analysis project Ga0209023, IMG submission 187468) | Freshwater and sediment microbial communities from Lake Erie, Canada (SPAdes) (version 2) | ecosystem: Environmental > Aquatic > Freshwater > Lentic | place: Lake Erie, Canada...
TTCGGCGAGTGCGCGGTCAGCTTACTGCAAGCACGAGGCCTAGCAGGATAAGTGCAAAGCCGCCGAGCAGAACAGGCTGCCAGTTGAACGGCGGGCTGTAGCGCCCTTCGGCGCGCCGCGCGGTGATCAGCGCATCTTCATATTCGTCGGAGGTCGCGAACATGCAGGCGAAGCCGGAACGGGCGGATGCCACGGCTGCTTCGAGCGCTGCGAGGTCTGGTTTGGAATCGTGACTGCGGACGATGGACATGCCGCATGGTAGGACGCGTATGGTAAACAGACGGTTAGCAGTGGCGGCTTCAGGAACTGGCCGCCGCCAAAATCGCGGCCTTGGCAGGCTGCGGCGTGCCCTTTCTGATCTGGATGCGCCGCCCCTTTTCGAGCGACAGCGGCTGTTCGACGGCAGCTTCCACGCGATTGCGCCCGCCGCGCTTGGCTTGATACAGCGCGGTGTCTGCGGAAGCCATCAGCACTTCCAGCTCGGTGTTGGCAGGCCCGCCAGCAACACCGATGCTGACAGTGGTGTCGAGCGGCACATCGTCGATGGCAACGCCTGAAGCCTCGAAGGCCTCACGCACACGCTCGGCCGCCAGCAACGCCTCTTCGAGATTGCACGGCAGGAGTGCGGCAAATTCCTCGCCGCCGACGCGGCCTACCAGATCGGTGACACGCAAGGCGGCAGTTGCGGTGTTCGCAAAGACTTGCAGCACATCGTCGCCTGCGGCATGACCGAAGCGATCATTGACCGATTTGAAGTGATCGATATCGAAAATCATGACGGTGATAGGCCGCCCGGCCTTGGCCTCGCGCTCGATCATGCGCGATGTGGCCTCGCCGAATCCACGCCTGTTCAGAAGGCCGGTGAGCGGGTCCATCGACGCGGCCGTCTTGTGCGCGGTGACGGTGCGCTCCGAGACCAGCATGAAGATGATAAAGACTGTGCCGACGGCATAGATCACCAGTTCGGCGGCGAACGCTGCAATCCATCCGTTGCCGATGCTGACCGAACTGCCGCTCCGGAAAAGATCACCGAGCAGAATGGGCATCACCAGGACCATGCCGTGGAGCAACGGCACGATGATCGCGGGCCATCGAGACCGCAGCCTCTTGCGTCGTTCGCGCCACAACTCGCCGGCCGTCAGAGCAGCGTAAAGCGCGACAAGGCCAGCACCCAGCATCAAGCGAACTTCCGGATCGATGGGATCGAGTGCCACGATGGCGACAACCCAAAGCGCCGGACCGCCGATCACGCCGATCCAATTGGCAGGACGACCATGAAAGACGCGCGCCGCATCCCACACCAGACCGCAAGCAACAAAGGCGACGGTGTTGACGGCAAGCGACAGCCACCAGCCGAGTTCGGGATCGGCTGCGATCCACAGCGCGATGGATGATGCGCCGAGAATGTAAGCGATACCCCACCATCCGAGTGCCGCGATTTTTTCCTGCCGCCAGAAAAACAGCAGCATCGCGCCAAGCATCGCCGCTGCGAGAGTCGCAACGAGATACAGCGTCGAAATATCGAACGATAGATGTGCGCCAGCGGGCATCGTCTATGCTGCAATCGAGAGGCGAAGCCGGAATAGCTCCCTCAGCCACGAGCGACGCTAGCAGTGCTTTCTTGGAACTTAGTTTGCGGCGGCCACAAAATTTTCGCAAAAAATAGCTGCAATTTAGGGGCTTTTTCGAACAACAAAAAAGGGCGCTCGAAAGCGCCCTTTTGTAAATTGCGAAAGATGAAGCGTTAGCGCTTCGAGAACTGGAAGGACCGGCGGGCCTTCGCCTTGCCGTACTTCTTACGTTCAACGACACGCGAGTCGCGGGTCAGGAAGCCGCCCTTCTTGAGCACGCTGCGCAGATCCGGCTCGAAATGCGTCAGTGCCTTCGAGATGCCGTGACGCACCGCGCCGGCCTGGCCCGAAAGACCGCCACCGGCGACCGTGCAGATCACATCGTACTGACCCTGACGGGCAGCGGCGACGATCGGCTGCTGGATCATCATGCGCAGAACGGGACGCGCAAAATAGACTTCCACTTCGCGGGTGTTGACGACGATCTTGCCGGACCCCGGCTTGATCCAGACGCGTGCGACGGCGTCCTTGCGCTTGCCGGTCGCGTAAGCGCGGCCCTGCTTATCGACCTTCTTTTCGTAACGCGGAGCGTCCGGTGCCGCGGCCTTCAGCGACGACAACTGGTCAAGGGACTGCATGGTGTCTGACATTATGCGGCCCTCGTATTCTTGCGGTTCAACGATGCGATATCGACGGTCTCAGGCTGCTGTGCCTCATGCGGATGTTCAGTGCCTGCGTAAACGCGCAGGTTGCCCATCTGCACACGGCCCAGCGGACCGCGCGGGATCATGCGCTCGATAGCCTTCTCAAGCACGCGCTCCGGGAAACGGCCTTCAAGGATCGACTTTGCAGTGCGCTCCTTGATGCCGCCGATGAAGCCGGTGTGGTTGTAATAGACCTTGTTCTCACGCTTGCGGCCTGTGAGCACGACATGCGCGGCGTTGATGATGATGACATTGTCACCGCAATCAACGTGAGGGGTGTAAGTCGGGAGATGCTTGCCGCGCAAACGCATGGCAACCAATGTCGCGAGGCGGCCGACGACCAGACCCTTGGCGTCGATCAGCACCCACTTCTTGGTGACCTCGGCGGGCTTTGCCGAAAACGTCTTCATGTGAGGAATCCGTGAAAATTGTACGTCCGGCGCAATCGCCCGACTGGCGCGTTTCTAGATAACGGGCCTCTTTGCGTCAATGCCGCATAGCTTAAAATACAATATCAAATTCAATAGCTTATAAATATGGTGTTATAATACCCCATAAATCATTGAGTATCCGGAATGGAATAGGTCGCCGTGACATGCGCGATCGGATCGGGCGACGAGCCCGATAACAGGCTGACTTCGCCCACCGCAAGACGTTTGCCGAGCTTCATTAGCTTGGCGGCAGCGAGCACATCCTGCCCCGGCTGGCCTTTTCGAAGGAAATTAATGGTGAGGCTGGTGGTTACTGCCAGGCCGATAGGACCGATGGCTGAAAGCAGCACCACATACATCGCGAAATCGGCCAGAGCCATCAGCGTCGGCCCCGAGACCGTTCCGCCGGGGCGAAGCATCTGCTCGCTGTACGGCTGGCGCAGCAGGCTGGTCGCGCCGTCCGCGCTCTCGATCAGAATGTCACCGCTGGAAAATGCCTGCGGAAACTCACGATGGAGGTACGTTTCGAGTTCTGCCACCGTCATCTTCGGCTTAATCATGAAACCTATGTCCTGCCCTGCTCTCGTATGTGACGGCTATGTATCTTAGGGTGAGCGGAATGGCGAGCCCAGACCGCCTGACCACAAGTTCGAACAAACCGAAGCGACACGCATAAAAAATGAAATCACAAATCGCCGGATTAGCTCCAACTTCGTCATCGCCGGTGCTGCGTGAAACCATCGACGGCATTGCCGTGCTAACGCTCGATGCGCCGAAAACGCGCAACGCGCTTTCGGAAGCCATGATCGCTGGTTTGCAAGGCGAACTGGATTCCATTCGCGATGACAAAAGCATTCGTGCGGTGGTGATTGCTGCCAGCGGTAAGGTGTACTCATCCGGTCACCACCTGAAAGAACTCACCGCACGCCGCGCCGATCCGGACAGGGGCCGTGCTTATTTCGCGCACATGATGACCGCATGCAGCACGATGATGCAGACCATTGTGCATCTGCCGAAACCCGTGGTCGCGGCTGTGCAAGGCGTCGCAACCGCCGCCGGCTGTCAATTGGTGGCGACCTGCGATCTGGCGGTCGCATCCGAACAGGCGACGTTCGCGACTCCGGGCATCGACATCGGATTGTTTTGTTCGACGCCGATGGTCGCATTGACGCGCAACATTCCGCGCAAACAGGCCATGCACATGCTTCTCACTGGCGAGCCGATCTCCGCGCAACGCGCGCTGGAACTGGGCCTCGTGAACAGCGTCGTGCCGGCTGGACTCGAACGCGCAACCGCCATCGAACTCGCAAAGAAGATCGCATTAAAATCCGCTTACACGCTCAAGATCGGCAAGGAGGCCTTTTATCGTCAGGCGGACATGACCCTTGCAGATGCCTATACTTACACCGCACAGGTTATGGCAGAGAACATGATGGCGCGCGATGCCGAAGAAGGCATTGGTGCGTTCATCGACAAGCGCGCTCCAAAATGGGAAGACTGCTAAGGCTCCCGCAAGACAAGTGAACCACTCCGAAATGAATCATAATACGTATGACGACAGCTATATCCGCGGCATCCTGACCAGCGTGAAATCCATTGCCATGGTCGGCGCGTCGCCGGTCAATGTGCGGCCAAGCTACTTCGCTTTCAAATATCTCGCCGAGCGCGGCTATGACATGATCCCGATCAATCCGGGTCAGGTGGGTAAGAGTCTCGTCGGCAAGCCGTTCGTCGGATCGCTGAAGGACATCGGTCGTCCCTTCGACATGGTGGATGTGTTCCGCAGTTCGGACCGCGCCATGGCGATTGTCGATGAAGCGCTGGCACTCCCCATATTGCCAAAGGTGATCTGGATGCAGCTTGGCGTGCGCAACGATGAAGCGGCGGCGAAAGCCGAAGCCGCCGGTTTGCAGGTCGTGATGAACCGCTGCCCGAAAATCGAATACGCGCGGCTGACGTCTGAAATTCAGTGGCTCGGCGTCAACTCACGCACCCTTAGCTCCAAGCGTGCGCCGATCCCGACGAGCAACATGCGGCTGTCACTGAATCGCAGTAGCGTGGTTGGCGGATCGACCGCTGCGGCCGACCGCGCCGCCAAAGACAAGAACGACGTGCCTTAAATCCGGCGCGACGCAGAACGATCGTTCATCGCAACTGCGAGATACGCGAGGTCTGTTGCCAGTTTACGGCAGCGCTTGCAGGCGACTTGACGACGGCTCCATCCAAACGCAGCATATTCGTTCTCATGCCCGTTCGCGGCGCTCAAAAGGATACCTCATGACGGAAAGATTGCCGGGTTTCTCGACGCTCTCCATTCACGCCGGCGCGCAGCCGGACCCTACGACAGGGGCGCGTGCGACGCCGATCTACCAGACCACATCCTTCGTATTCAATGACGCTGACCACGCGGCTTCGCTGTTCGGCCTGCAGACATTCGGCAACATCTACACGCGCATCGGAAATCCGACGAACGCCGTGCTCGAGGAGCGCGTTGCGGCGCTGGAAGGCGGCACGGCTGCTCTTGCGGTGGCATCCGGTCACGCCGCACAACTCGTGACGTTTCACGCCCTGCTCCAGCCCGGCGACGAGTTCATCGCAGCGCGACGGCTCTATGGCGGCTCGATCAACCAGTTCAATCACTCCTTCAAGAATTTCGGCTGGAACGTCGTCTGGGCCGACACCGACGATGTCTCGACCTTCGAAAAGGCGCTGAGCCCAAAGACCAAGGCGATCTTCATCGAGTCGATTGCCAATCCGGGCGGCACTGTCACCGACATCGAGGCCATAGCCGCGATCGCGCGTAAGGCGGGCGTTCCGCTGATCGTGGACAACACGCTGGCATCGCCCTATCTCATCAGGCCGATCGACCACGGCGCAGACATCGTGCTCCACTCGCTGACGAAGTTTCTCGGCGGCCACGGCAATTCCATCGGCGGCATCATTGTCGATGCGGGCACCTTCGATTGGTCCCGCGACGGCCGCTATCCTACGCTGAGCGAGCCGCGCCCGGAATATCACGGCATCAAGCTGCAGGAGACTTTCGGCAACTTCGCATTCGCAATTGCTGCCCGCGTGATTGGTCTGCGCGATCTCGGCCCTGCTCTCTCGCCGTTCAATGCGTTTCTGATCCTAACAGGTATCGAGACGCTTGCCTTGCGCGTGCAGCGTCATTCGGACAACGCCAAGGCCGTTGCCGAATGGCTATCGACGCATCCGGCCGTGGCTTGGGTGAGCTATGCGGGCCTGCCCGGTGATCGCTATCACAACCTCGCGCGCAAATATTCGCCGCGGGGCGCAGGCGCGGTGTTCACCTTCGGCCTGAAAGGCGGATACGACGCAGGCACCAGCCTCGTGTCGAACGTGAAGCTGTTTTCGCATCTGGCGAATGTCGGCGACACGCGTTCGCTCATCATCCATCCAGCCTCGACTACGCATAGCCAGCTCAACGATGAGCAGAAAGCACAGGCGGGTGCAGGCGTCGATGTGGTGCGATTGTCAGTCGGCCTTGAGGACAAGGAAGACCTGATTGCCGATCTGGATCAGGCTTTGAACGCATAAAAGCGTCGTCAATGATTGTAAGAGCGAAACGCAGCGCCGGGCATGGCGCTGTGTTTTTTCATGAGCAAAACGATTTCTGAGTTTAGGTCTTCGCCGCCTGAAGCGCTACTTTCGCCTTATCCTGACGGGCCATGCGCGCGTTTCGCTGCACAATCGAGAACGTGGCGAGCGCGAACAGGATAACGAGGAACTGCGCCGAGAGCGCCTCAAGTGTTGCGTTCAGACCAAGCGACTGTAACCAACCGAAGCTCTTCAGTTCCGTCACCGGGATCAAAGTCTGCTCCTGAAATTCCTGAACAGCCTCGCCGATGAACTTGATCCCCATGGCGAACAGGAATGCGGACGTGATGATGAACAGCGGCCGCAGCGGAATTTTCTTTGCAATCAGGTTGATGAAATAGAACAGCACCGCAAGGCCCGCGGTCGCGGCGGCAAGACCGGCGAATAATCCCGCGCTCCAGCCGCCTTCGGTCACCGCAAGCGCGTTGATGAAGAGCACCGTTTCCGCGCCTTCACGGAACACCGCAAAGAATGCGAGCGCTCCGACCGCCCATGCGGTTTCCTGAGCCAGCGCATTGTCAGCCTTGCTTGCGAGATAATCCTGCCATCCGCGCGGATCCTGCTTCACCATCAGCCAGCCGCTGACATAAAGCATCAATGCTGCCGCGAATAGAATAACGACGCCTTCGACGAAGTCGTTGTGCTGTCCGGAGTTCAGGACCGCGAACAGCCATGCCGCGATGATGCTGGCGGCAATAGCCGCGAGAGCACCGGCGTAAAGCGCCGTCACACGATGACCGCCTCCGACCTTGCGGAGATAACCGGCAAGTGCTGCGATCACGAGCATGGCTTCAAGCCCTTCGCGCAGCAGGATGACGGAGGACTGGACGAATGCGTTAGACATGAATGACCTTATTAGTAGAGCGACTTGCGATGCGTAGTTTTATCGCGGTGCACGCGAGAATAAAAGTGCGGGCAACGCGCACCATCTTGTGAACGATGCGCGGCGTTGCAAAAAGGCCTAAAAATCGGAGTTTCTGAACTTAGCGAGCGTTTAGAATAGTTCGATTTTGTCATCCCTGACCGGCAACAAGCCGCAGCTTTGCGGATGTCGGTTCGGGCGATGTCCTGCCCAGCCGCTCGACCTGAAACAGCGCCAGCGTAAGAACGATGATCGCGACGGCCTGATGGGCCAGGCCGAGATCAATCGGAACCTGATTGAGCAGCGTGAGGATTCCGATGATCGCCTGCACGATCATCATCGACATGACCCAGAGCGCACCCGAGACGACGGCGGGGCTTGCGCGAGAACGGACTGCGTCGATGGCGTGAACGACGGCCAGGGCCAGAAGTGTATAAGCAATCATGCGATGGCTGAACTGCACCGTCAGAGTGTTATCGAAGAAATTCCGCCACCATGGTTGCTCGAAGAACAGACGGTCCGCTGTCGGAATGAATGCGCCGTCGATCAATGGCCATGTGTTGAACACGCGGCCCGCACGCAATCCCGCAACCAACGCCCCGAAGTAAAGCTGCACAAACAACAGCAGCAGCAAAATCCTGCCGGTGATCTTGACGCGCGGCGATGCGATCGACGGTGGAATACTTTGTAGCCGCCGCAACGTCCACACGATTGCGGAAAAAATAAACAGCGCGAGCATGAAGTGAAGCGCAAGCCGATACTGCGAAACCGACACGCGATCTGTGAGGCCTGACTTCACCATCCACCAGCCGAGCGCGCCCTGTAGTCCGCCAAGCGCGAAGATGATCCACAACCGTCGCTTGAGTTCAGGCGAAAAATATCCGCGCCATAAGAACCAGAGAAACGGCAACAGGAACACAGCGCCAATCACGCGGCCCAGCAGGCGATGGCCCCACTCCCACCAAAAGATGGTCTTGAATTCTGCCAGGCTCATACCGCGATTCATTTCGCGATATTGCGGAATGGTCTTGTAGGCCTCGAACTGCCTGCTCCACTCCGCATCCGTGAGCGGCGGCAACGTGCCTGTAACGGGCTTCCATTCAACAATGGACAGACCGGATTCCGTCAGCCGGGTCGCGCCACCGACCATGAGCGTGCACACGATCAACGCGGCGACAACGATCAGCCACGCGCGGACATAGCGCATGCCATCAGTTCCGGTTCGTCCATCGATAGCGGTGAGAGTCATGGTCTCAAATGCGGCCTTGAACGGATTTTCGCCGTCCTTATAGTCCCCGCACTTTCCCACGCAAGAGCAACATCCCGCAAGATTCCGTTATGAAAATCCGCACGCGAAAACTGATCGGAACATTCGGCCTTCTCGCGCTGGTGATCGTGTGGTCGCTGACCGGCATGGCCATCGCCCAGATGCCGTGGCTGGCCGCATCGAAACTCGCACAGGCGCTTTTCTATGTGGTGGCCGGACTTGGCTGGGTGCTTCCCGCAATGCCGCTGATCGCGTGGATGTCGCGGCCCGATCCTCAAGTGTAACTGGCGGGTGCTTCCGGGGTTGGCTTCGGCTCGGCCCGCGCTGTGATGCCCGACAACAGAACCCGCAACACGCGCAGCGATTGCCCGCGTCCGTCCCAGGCGATGCGCGGAAGCGCCATGAGATTCGATTGACCGTCGGGTCTGATTACGCCCGGATGCGTCGTCACTGCGCTCACAAATCCAGCTTCGCGCGCGAGCCGCAAATCGCGCGGGCCGAAGCTACCCTGCTCGCCAAATGGATAAGCAAAATGACGGCAGGGATGATCGAGCGCAGTTTCCAGCACCGTGCGGCCCATCGTCATTTCACGCAGCGCGAGACTTCCCTTTGTGTGCGCCAGGTTTGGGTAGTTGACAGTCGCGCTGCCGAGAGTCGCCTGCGGATCTCGCGCCAATATCGCAAGGTCCGGCCATGTCAGCGTCGTGTCACGCGACACCGCATCAAGATCGACGCCGTATCGGCCGCACAAGTCGCCGATAGCCGCCGCAAGGTCGGTTGGAGCAAGCGAATGCAGCCAGCCGTGGAGAAAATCGTAGAGCTGATATTTGTCGGCGAGTGACGACGCGTTGAAATGCCGCTCAGCACGATCGATAACCAGACCGATCCGGGCATTGCGCGCAATGACCTGCTCAAGTGCGAGCCACCACGCCTTGCCGATCCCATCAACAAAGCCTGTCGGGATGTAGAGGGCGAACGGCACGCGATGCTTCGACAGCACAGGATAAGCAGACGTCATGAAGTCGCGGTGGCCGCCATCGAATGTCAGGCAAACAAAGCGGCGCTCGATGGATGTCCGCTGCGCGCGCTCGATGGCGTCATCGATGGGAAGAATATCGAATCCCCATTTCCTGAGCGCCAAGATGACAGTCTCAAGAAATTGAGGGGTAATCTCGTACGACTTCAGCGGCTGAAAGCGACCGTCGCGACGCGGCCGAACATGCTCGAACTTCAGAATAACACCGGCGCCCCCGGTGCGGCTCTCCGTAAGACGCGCCGCACCGCTGAAATAGGCCAATTCCAGGCCGATATTCGCCAGTCTGCTCCTCTGGAATTGCAATTGTCGTCCTCTCGCCGCGGGCCGGCTATCCGGCCGCACCATAGTCATTACTCTTTGTTGACATTTCTTTGAATAAGGTCGGCCAAAGCCCTTAAATCGCGCAATGCCCTAACTCAGGTCCACCTATGGCCACGGCTGCAGTACTTCACGGACCCGACCACCACTCGCCCTTAGGAGCAGGCCGCATCGCGCGCGTCGACGTTCTGCGCGACATGGCCGCCGCCGAAATCTGCTGGCGTATGTTCGAGAGTGACGGGTATCTCTCGACGCCCTATCAGCGGTTTGAGCTTCTCAGTGCCTGGCAGCAGACCATTGGCCGGGACGAAGGCGCGACGCCTTTTGTCGTGGTCGCCTACGATTCCGACGCCCAGCCATTGATGCTGCTGCCGCTTGTCGTCAACCGCGAGCATGGAGCCAAGGTGGCCCGCTTCATCGGCGGCAAACATCCGACATTCAACATGGCGCTATGGCAGCGCGGCTTTGTGGAAACGGCGACGCGGGATGATGTCGATACCATTTTGGCAGCAATCCACGACCAGCCGGAACATGTCGATGTGCTTGCGTTTGCCCAGCAACCGGAACGCTGGCGCGGCATCGTGAATCCCATCGCGACCTTTTCAGGCCAGCCATCGACCAATCCCTGCCCGCTCATGACGATGGTGCCGGGTTGCAAACCCGAAGAACGCATCAGCACATCGACGCGGCGGCGCCTGCGCAACAAGGAACGCAAGCTGCAGGCCCTTCCCGGCTATCGCTACCTGGTCGCGACCACCGACGAAGACATCAACCGGCTGCTCGATGCGTTTTTCCTCATCAAGCCACAGCGCATGGCACTGTCGAAACTACCGGACATTTTTTCAGACGCTGCCACCGTCAGCTTTGTCAGGAAAGCCTGCCTCGCGAAACTGCCGGATGGCAACCGCGCCATCGAGGTTCACGCCCTCGAATGCGACAGCGAAGTCATCTCCATCTTCGCATGTGTGGCGGATGGCGAGCGGTTCTCGACCATGTTCAACACCTACACGATCTCGGAGAACGCGCGTTACAGCCCGGGATTGATCTTGCTGCGCTACATGATCGATCACTTTGCCGAGCGCGGCTATAGCTCCGTGGACTTCGGTGTCGGCTCGGACGAATACAAGCTGACATTCTGCAAAGACAACGAACCGCTGATCGACGCCTATATTCCGCTGACTGCCCGCGGGAAACTTGCGGCGATTGGCCTGTCTTCGCTCACCCACGCCAAGCGGCTGGTCAAGCAGAACCCCGCTTTGATGCATATGGCGCAGCTTCTGCGCAACGCCATCTCTCGCTGATTTTTCGGATTATCTGCCGCTCTTAAGCGGCAGCGATGCGCTCGCCCGGCGCGCCAAGCGTCATGGCTTCAGGCGCTTGAGTGAGGATCGTCACCCCGACAAAACCGGATGCCAGAAGCTGGCTGCGCATCGTGTCCCGCGCTGCCACCGTGATCGCGGGGTCCGGAATGATAACGGCATGGGCTTGCGACGCGATAACCGCCGCCGGCAAGTCCGACGCCGTTCCGGCATCCAGCACCACGTAGTCATATGCGCGCGACAAGGCATCGATCGCCATATTCACGCGCGGCAGCTGGAGAAGCTGACGTTGGCTGGCATCTCGCCCTGCGCCGACGATGTGAACACCGGACGAACGGTCCTTGGTGATGATCTGACCGAACGACACCTCGCCCTGCATCAATTCGGTAAGGCCTGGAGCCGCTGGATCGGAGGACACCGCTGCGAGAGTCGGCGATGTCATAGCAAGATCGATCAGCACCACCTTGGCATTGCGCGACAAAGAGCGCGCCAGATTGAGCGCCGCCAGCGTGACGCTATCGTCCTGACGTGCGCCGATCACGGTGATCTTCCGGGCAGCGTCCCGGTCGTTGGCGAATGATTCCGCGAGATACTCGATCTCGGACAATTCAGCCGGAGCGGCCGGCGGGGTAAACTGACGAAGCGGCGCAGCAGGTGCACGGGCTGCAACGAGGCGCGGCGCGGTCATGCGCAGCAGTTCGCCCGTGGTGATGTAGCCCGCGCTCAGCATGAACATAGCGAGTGTTGCGATCAGCACGACCGGCAGCTTCTTCGGGAAAGCCGGAGTGTTCGACACAATGGCGCGAGAAATGATCCGGCCATCGGCAGGCGCGGCATCCATGTTCTCGCGTGCCGTGGCTTCGCGATACTTGGCGAGATACGATTCCAGCAGGTCGCGCTGCGCCTTGGCTTCGCGATCGTAGGCGCGCAATTGAACGTCCTGACCGTTGTTGGACGTCGCCTGACGCTTCAACTGGTCGAGACTACCATTCAGGCCGTCCACGCGAGCGCTGGCGATGCGCGCATCGTTTTCAAGCGAGCGGGAAATCTTGCCCGCTTCTTCGCGGATTTGCCGGTCGATGTCCTGAATCTGCGCCTTCAATTCTTTGATGCGCGGATGACCGCCCAGCAGGGTCGAGGATTGCTCGGCAAGCTGCGCGCGCAACGTGACGCGCTGCTCCGACAGGCGGCGAACCAGTTCGGAATTTAGAACTTCGGACGCTTCGATAGGCTTGCCGCTCTGGAGCATTTCGCGGATCAGACGCGACTTCGATTCCGCATCAGACTTCAGCGCGCGGGCATTGTTGACCTGCGTATTCAGTTCGCCAAGCTGCTGGTTCGACAGCGAGGTGTTGTTGGTGCCGATAAAGAGGCTCGACTTAGAGCGGAATTCTTCCACCCGCGCCTCGGCATCCGCGACCTTCTTGCGAAGGCCTTCGATTTCGGTCAGCAGCCATTGCGAGGCCGCCTTGGCCTGATTGCGGCGAGCATCCTGCTGAAGCAAGAGATAGCCGTCCGCGATAGAGTTGGTCACACGCGCCGCGAGATCAGGATCGCGTGACTGGAATTCAATGACCATAACGCGCGACTTATCGACAGCGTAAGCCGTCAGCCGATCATAATAAGCCTCGAGCACACGCTCCTCGGGCGTCATCCTAAAAGGATCGCGAACGATGCCGAACAGCGCCAGAACCGAGCGCAGTGGCGAGACGCCGCGCAACACGGGATCGAATTCTGGCAATTCACCGAGCTTGTTTTCCTTGATGACCTCACGCGCCAAATCGCGCGACAGCAGCAACTGTACCTGGCTGGTGACGGCTTCCGCATCAAGACTGGCGCGCTCTTCGGAGCGCTCGCCGTTCGGACGCAGGAACACGTTCTCTCGCCCGTCGATCAGAATGCGCGCTTCGGACTTGAAGCGCGGCGTGACCATATTGACGGCGACCATCGACAGAATGAAGGCAAGCGCGGTCGGCACGAGAATCCACATCCGCTTGCGCACAAGCGTCTGCCAGACTGCACGAAGGTCCAGATCGCCAAGTTCAGGAGATGCGGCGACGGCGGCGGCTGGCTGAAGGCCCTTCGGCGGGATCGGCGCAGCGGCGCGTGCGGCTGATGCCGGAGCCCGCGATGGCACCTTGCTCACCCAGTCGCGCCAGAACGAAAAACGCATCACACAACTCCCACCGCACGCAACTGCATCCAAGCAATGTTGCAGGCCTCACCGCGCGATTAGAATTGATTAAGGTTGCTGGCGGGTTAATTGGGCGCTGTGGAGCGCTTGTTTGAGCGTGATCAGAACCCAGCAAAATTACGCTTTATTAACCATGAAAGCCCTTAATCAGAATCGGAATTTCAATCTGGATTGGTCATGCTGCGTCGCCTGCCGCGCCTCCTGTTTATCCTCGTTGCGCTCGCGGTATCGGGCTGCATTCGGCCGACCGCGCCAGTCGCGGTGCAGACCGGAAGCCTCGACGCGATTGCCTATGGTGAAATCCAGCCCGTGCGTGCCGTTGAAGTCCCGACAGTGGCTGCCTATGCCGCCGTCGATGAACCCTATCGTCTCGATTCCGGCGACAAGCTGCGGATCGTCGTTTACGGCCAGGAAGGCCTCACCAACACTTATGCCGTCTCCGCCGGTGGATCGATCACCATGCCGCTGATCGGCGCTGTCCGCGCTCGCGGCCTGACTCCGGCTCAACTCGCCGCCTCCGTCACCGCGCGATTGAAAAACGGCTATCTGTGCGAGCCCTATGTGGCAGCCGAAGTCGAAACCTACCGTCCCTTCTTTATTCTCGGCGAGGTCGCAGCACCCGGACAGTATCCGTATGTGCCGAACCTGACGGTCGAGAGTGCTGTCGCCATCGCAG
>Ga0209023_10005401_pt1 | contig 13990 bp, 8 predicted proteins | sample LakOneMetagenome_FD_187468 | JGI IMG/M metagenome (GOLD analysis project Ga0209023, IMG submission 187468) | Freshwater and sediment microbial communities from Lake Erie, Canada (SPAdes) (version 2) | ecosystem: Environmental > Aquatic > Freshwater > Lentic | place: Lake Erie, Canada | collected...
CGGCATCAACGGCGAGCAGGTCGAGTACGTGTTCATGGGACACGTGCTCCAGGCCGGTGCCGGGCAGATCACCGCCCGCCAGGCTGCGGTCAACGGCGGCATCCCCATGTCGGTGCCCGCCACCACCATCAACAAGGTGTGCCCGTCAGGCATGCACGCCCTCTACCTGGCCGATCTCATGATCCAGGCAGGCGATGCCGACGTCGTGGTGGCCGGTGGCATGGAGAGCATGACCAACGCCCCGTTCCTGCTGCCTGGCGCCCGCGCCGGCTACCGGATCGGAGACCAGAAGGTCGTCGACTCCATGATGTACGACGGCCTGTGGGACCAGTTCGACCACGTGGCCATGGGTGCCAGCACCGAGGCCTACTGCGCCAAGGAGCCCAACGGCATCTCGCGCGAGGCGCAGGACGCCTTCGCCGCCGCTTCGCACCAGCGGGCGGCCTCGGCGCACAAGAACGGCCTGTTCGACAACGAGATCGTCCCGGTCGCTGTCCCCCAGCGCAAGGGCGACCCGATCGTGGTGTCCGAGGACGAAGGCGTCCGGGGCGACACCACCGCCGAGACCCTCGCCAAGCTCCGCCCGGCGTTCGACAAGGCCGGCAACATCACCGCCGGCAACGCCAGCCAGATCTCCGACGGCGGCGCCGCACTCGTGGTGATGTCTCGGGCCAAGGCCGAGGCGCTCGGTGCGCCGATCCTCGCCGAGATCGTCGGCTACGGCCAGGTGGCCGGCCCCGATGCCTCGCTGCTGCACCAGCCCTCCAACGCCATCACCAAGGCGCTGGCCAAGGCCGGCAAGTCCGTGGCCGACGTCAACCTGTTCGAGCTGAACGAAGCGTTCGCCGCGGTGGGCCTGGCCTCCATGGCCGACCTCGGCATCACCGATGAGATCACCAACGTCAACGGTGGCGCCATCTCGATCGGTCACCCGCTCGGCATGTCCGGCGCACGCGTTACGCTCACCCTCGCTCTTGAGTTGGCCCGCCGCGGTGGCGGACTCGGTGCTGCTGCCCTCTGCGGTGGCGGTGGCCAGGGAGATGCCATCCTCATCCAGGTCCCCAGCTGATCCCAGGCCTTCGGGCCTGAGCTGGCAGGACGTGTCGCAGTTGTTCGCTCTGGAGACGGACGGCTGCGACACGTTCGTCGTTTTGGGCCAGAGTCGGCGGGCCTAGTCCTTCTGGATCGACGCCACGATCGGGCCGAGGAACTTGGCCGAGTCCCAGCTGTCGGGCGGTGCGGTCCCCTGCCCGGGGACGATGTCGCCGCTGGGGTACTTGGCGAACAGGTTGGGGTCGGCGATGGGGGTGCCGGCGTTCTTCACGTAGGTCCCGTTGCGGACCACCACCAGGTTCAGGCTGGGGACGACGTAGATGAACTGGCCGTCGTGGCCCTCGGCCTGGAACAGGTCGTGGGGAACCCCGTCGACGTTCTCCAGCCACCACTGGTAGCCGTAGGTCTCGGGCTCGACCCGTGATCCCTTGACCGAGTCGGCCACCCAGCTGGCCGGCACCACCTGCGTGCCGTTCCACTTCCCCTTGTTGAGGTACAGCAGGCCGAAGCGGGCGAAGTCGCGACTCGTGGTGTCGACGCAGCAGTAGGTGAGGGTGTGGCCCTCGGCGTCGCGCCACCAGTCGACCTTGGACATCTCGATGGGATCCAGGAGCTTGGTCCGGGCGTAGGCCTCGGGCGACATGCCGGTGGCCTGCTGCAGCACCCCAGACAGGAGCATCGAGCCGCCGCTGGTGTAGTTGAAGACCGTGTGCGGGGCGACGTCGCGGGGTCGGGCCGCGGCATAGGCCAGCTCGTCGCGCTGGGTCAGCACCATCTGGACCACGTTGGAGGCCTTGAGGTCGCCGGGCGAGTAGTCCTCGTTCCACTTCAGGCCCGAGCTCATCTCCAACACGTCGCGCAGGGTGACGTCGCCCAGCCCCCGCTGGGCCCAGTCGGGGTAGTACGTGGTCATCTTCACGTCGACGCTGGGGATCTTGCCCTCGTGGATGGCGATGCCGATCAGGGCGCTGGTGAAGCTCTTGGCCATGGACCAGCTCGCCTCCCAGGAGTCCTTGTCCGAGCCCGGGGCGTACCACTCCGACACGATCACGCCGTTGTGCACCACGACCACGCCCTGGGTGTTCTTGCCCTTCTGGAACGCGTAGGCCCGGGCCTTCTCGAGGGTGGCGGCGTCCATGCCCTGAGCCGCGGGCTTCTCCACCTTCCAGGTCTTGCCCGGGAACACGGCCGCGCCCGCCCCGGACGCCCCAGTGGGGGTCGACGTGGCGCTCGCCTTGTCGGCAGCAACCGTGGTGGTCGAGCCGGTGGCCTTCTGGGCATCGCTGCTTCCGCTGCAAGCGGCCAGCGCCGCGCACACCGCAACCACGGCGATCAGTCGACGTCGGTGTGTCCTGCCCCCGTGCATCAGGGCCAGTCCTACACGATCTGTCCGGTCTACGCGCTGAGCTCGCGCCGGCCTTCCAGAGCCCGGCCGAGGGTGAGCTCGTCGGCGTATTCGAGGTCGCCGCCGACGGGGAGGCCGCTGGCGATCCGGGTGACCTTGATCCCGAGCGGAGTCAGCAACCGGCCGAGGTACATGGCGGTGGCCTCGCCCTCGATGTTGGGGTTGGTGCAGAGGATGACCTCTTCCACCTGCTCCGGGACCATCCGGGCGAGGAGCTCCTTCACCCGAAGCTGATCCGGACCCACGCCCTCGATGGGATTGATGGCGCCTTGGAGCACGTGGTAGCGACCGCGGAATTCACCGGTCTTCTCCACCGCCACCAGGTCCTTGGGCTCCTCGACCACGCACAGCACGGTGCCGTCTCGGCGATCGTCGGCGCAGATGGCGCACAGCTCGCCCTCGGACAGGTTGAAGCACCGCTGGCACCAGGCCACCCGCTCCTTGGCCTCCACGATGGTGCGCGACAGCCGCAGGGCGTCCTCCTTGGGGAGCTTCAGGAGGTGGAAGGCGATCCGTTGGGCCGACTTGGGCCCCACGCCGGGGAGCCGGCCGAGCTCATCGATGAGGTCCTGGACCGGACCGGCGTAGGCGCCTGCCATGTGGGGTCAGCCTCCGCCGAACAGGTCGCCGAGGCCGAGCCCGCTCAGGTCGACGGAGCTCTGCTGGAGTTCGTTGATCTGCTCGACGGCGTGGTGCAGGGCGGCCAGGACCAGGTCTTGGAGCATGTCGACGTCGGCCGGGTCGACCGCGGACGGATCGATGGTGACGCCCTGGAAGTCGAGGCCGCCGGTCACGGAGATCTTGACCACGCCGCCGCCAGACACGCCCTCGATGAGGGTCTCGGCCGCCTGCTGCTGGGCGGCGAGCATCTGGCTCTGCATGTTGGAGGCCTGCTCCATGAGCGCTCCGAAGTCGAGGCCGCCTCCGCCTCCGCCGAGCAGGGCCGCGAAGGGATCGGGCTCCCCCGGCTCGCCGTTACCGAACTCGAGACCGTCGTCGGGGATGGTGAACGGGTGGATCACGCCATCAGGCTGGATCGCGGTGCCGGGCTCGTCGGGATCGGTGGGATCGGGGCTCATGGGGGCTCCTTCAGGGGGTGGTGCGGACGGTCGGTGCTGCGGCGGCGGAGGCGATCACTCGACGAACTCGGCGCCGGGGAAGGCATCGGTGAGGGCATCGAGACCACCCGATGCGGCCGAGGGAGCGTCGTCGAGGTCGCTGACGCTGGTGACGCCGAGGTCCTCGAATGCTTCCTCCGGCGCCGGGTCGGGGTCGGGGACCGCGGCGAGCGTCGGGGTCGAACCCGCGGAGGCGCCCGCAACCAGCAATCGGAGCGAGACCGGAAGGCCGAACCGTTCGGATAGGGCCGCCTCGACCGCATCGCGCTTGGACTCGCAACGGTCCCGATGCGCCTCGTTCGGGAACACGACGGTGGCCGTGGTGCCGGTGACCTCGGTGAACTCCCCGCCTCGGTACATCGCCCGAGCTGCGCCCTTGAGCGCGAAGGCTTCGTCATCCCAGACGCCGTTGAGCGTGGCGACATCGGGCATCGACCCACCGGTAGCCGGCGGAGCGGGCGGGGCCGACGACGGCGCGGGGGCGGGTGGTGTTGACGCGGTCGGTGCTGGGGCGGATGGGCTAGCAGGCGGCGCGGCGGCAGCGGGAGCCGCCGTGCGGCGGCCAGAGGGATCACGCTGCGACGCCAGCGCGGCTCGGGCGGCATCGCCCGGCCGGACTCCGGGGCGAGGCGGAGGAGCGGCCCGCTCGGGCGGGGCAGCAGGGGCCGGCGTGGAGGGGGCGGACGGTGCAGCCGGCGACGTGGCCACCGGGCGAGGAGCGGGTGCAGCCGTCGACCGGGCCGACGGAGGAGGAGCGGCCGACGGAGCCGCCGGCGCGCTGACGGTTGCGCCGCCGGCGAGGGCGGCTTCGAGCGCGGCGACGCGGGCCGCCAAGGCGTCGAGCGAGGGGTCGGCGTCGACCCTGGTGATCTTGACCAGGGCGACCTCGAGCGGGATGCGAGGGTCGGGTGCCTGGCGCATCTCCAGCAGTGCTTCGCCGACCGCCTCGAGCGCACGGGTGGTGGCCCGATCGCCGAGGTCGGCGGCCCAGACCTTGATGCGCTCGATGTCGCCCGGTGCGAGGTGATCGGTGGAGGCACCCATCCGCACGAGGAAGACGTCGCGCAATCGTGACAGGACGGCCTCGCCCAGCACCCGCGGATCACGACCGGTGGAGACGGCGTCGGCCACCGCCACCAGGGCCCGTCCGGCGTCGGCCGAGGCGATGGCATCGAGCAGGTCGTCGACCGGCTGCGAGGTGACCAGCACCCCACCTGCCGCCGCCACCTGGTCCAGCGCCGAGAGGGTGTCGCGGGCCGAGCCGGCGCCGGAGCGGACGACGTGCTCGATCACCTCGTCGGGCAGGCCGAGCTGGGCATCGTCGATCACCCACGCCACGTGCTGGCTGAGCTCGTCGACCGACAGGAGGTGGAAGTCGAAGTGCTGCGTGCGGCTCCGAATGGTGGGGAGCACCTTCTGCGGATCGGTGGTGGCCAGCACGAACACCACGTGGTCGGGCGGCTCCTCCAGGGTCTTGAGCAGCGCGGCCGAGGCCTGCGCTGTCAGCATGTGGACCTCGTCGAGGATGTACACCTTGGTGCGTCCCGGCGAGCCCAGGTTCACCCGACCGATCAGCTCGCGGACGTCGTTGACGCCGTTGTTGGACGCGGCGTCGAGCTCCTGCACGTCGTAGGAGGTGCCGGCATCGATGGCCAGGCAGCTCTCGCAGGTGCCGTCGGGCTCGCCCTCCACCAGGTTCTCGCAGTTGAGCGCCTTGGCCAGGATGCGAGCGGTGGACGTCTTGCCCGTGCCTCGGGGCCCGCTGAACAGGTAGGCGTGACCCACCCGGTCTTCCTTCACCGCGTTGCGCAGGGCCCGGATCACGTGCTCCTGGCCGCGCACGTCGGCGAAGCGACGAGGGCGATAGCGGCGGTAGAGCGACTGGTAGGCCATCAGGCGCTCACCCTACCGATCCCCACCGGCGTCCGAAGCGGGTGCGGGCGTGCCCTGCACTCGGTTCCGGTAGCCGGGTAGGAGCGGGGTGGGGGTGGGAGCTATCGTGACCCGGTTCGCACCCGCAGGTGGCGGCCGGGCCCTGTGCAATCTCAGCCCGTGAACCGAGTCAGGGCCGGAAGGCAGCAGCTCTCAGCGGAGTCTGGGGTGTGCCACAGGTAGTCCGGTCGCCTCCTGCGGGTGTGAACGAAGTACCCAGGAGGGGTGCGAGAGCGGCCGAATCGGCACGCTTGGAAAGCGTGTGTGGGGAAACTCACCGTGGGTTCGAATCCCACCCTCTCCGCGGATCTTGTCGATCTGACAACGACCTGGTCAGCCTGGGTGGCGAATGGGCCGCTCACCCTGACCGGGTCGGTCAGGTTCGAACCGGGGTCGCGGGCACGGACAGGCCGGAAACGCGAGACTTCGCCCGGTGGAGGGGCTGCCGAGCGGAACGGTGACGTTCCTGTTCACCGACATCGAGGGCTCGACGCCGTTGTGGGACGCCCATCACTCGGCGATGCGCGACGCATTGGCGCGCCACGACCAGATCTTGCGTTCGGCGATCGACGCCGGTGGCGGGTACGTGTTCGCAACGGGTGGTGACGGGTTCTGCGTGGCGTTCCAGCGGGCCGGATCAGCCGTCACGGCTGCGATGGCTGCGCAGCGCGCCCTGCTGGCGGAGTCGTGGCCGGAGCATGTGGAGCTGCGGGTCCGGATGGGGTTGCACAGCGGCGAAGCCGAGGAGCGCGACGGCAACTACTTCGGACCGGCCGTGAACCGTGCCGCTCGGCTGATGGGCGCGGCGAACGGCCGGCAGGTCGTGGCCTCAGCCGTCACCGCCGGGTTGGTCGACGCCGACGCCGGGGTGCTGGTCCACGATCTCGGGGCGGTCCGACTCAAGGGCCTGACGGAACTCGTCCACGTGGTCGGGCTGTCGGCGCCCGACGTCCCGTGGTTGGACGCGCCGCTCGTGGCTCGGCAGACCTCGGCGGGGAACCTGCCGCGGCCACAGACCGACCTCGTGGGCGACCTGGTCGACCTGCAGCAACGGGTGGCGACGCTGGCCGACAACCGTCTCGTGACGTTGACCGGCTCGGGTGGGGTGGGCAAGACCCGGGCCGCGATCGAGATCGGCTGGCTCGTCCTCGACGAGTTCCCCGACGGCGCCTGGCTCATCGAGCTCGCCCCCATCGCCGACCCCGCACTCATCGAGCCCGCCATCGCCACCGGCCTTGGCGTGCAACCTCAGCCGGACATGACCCTCGTGGGGTCGATCGTGGATTGGTGCACGGGCCGGCGGGTGCTGCTGATCATCGACAACTGCGAACACGTCCTCGACCCCGCCACCGAGGTCATCGACGCCATCGTGAAGAGCTGCCCCACAGCCACGGTCCTCGCCACCAGCCGAGAACCGCTCGGGATCCGCGGCGAGTACGTCGTGCGCATCCCCTCGCTCGCACCCGCCCACAGCGCCGAGCTCTTCAGGACCCGAGCCGCGGCCACCGGGGCGGAGCTCACCGGATCCGACGACGAAGCGGCTGCCATCGAAGCGATCTGCGCGCGTCTCGACGGGATCCCACTCGCCATCGAGATCGCCGCCTCCCGAACCCGGTCGCTCACCCCCAACGAGCTCCTCGCCCGCCTCGATGACCGCTTCCGCCTCCTGCGCGGCGGTGGCCGCGGCATCGAACGCCACCAGACCCTCCGCGCCACCGTCGCCTGGTCCTACCAGCTCCTCACCGACCAACAGCAGTTGCTCTTCGACCGGGTCTCGGTCTTCGCCGGGGGCTTCGACCTTCCAACCGCGGAGGCGATCTGCAGCGACGACCTCCTCGACGGATTCGACATCATCGACCTCCTCGGCGAGCTCGTCGACAAATCCATGGTCATCGCCGATCGAACCGGCACCACCACCCGCTACCGACTCCTCGAAACCCTCCGCCAGTACGGAGAGGAACGCCTCACCGACCGAAGTGAGACCGCGATGCTGCGCGACCGGCATCTCGAGCACTACGCGAACCTCGCCCGACCCGTGTGGAAGCGATACCTGACCGCCGAGCAAGTCCAGATCGATCTCATCCTCACCACCGAGTGGGACAACCTGCGCACCGCCCACCAATGGGCCATCACGATGCGAGACCGCGATGTCGCGGCGGCGATCGCGTCTGCAGTCCACTTCTACGCCAGAAACCGGCTGATCAACGAGGTGTCGGACTGGGTCGACCAGACGCTCGCACTCGCCGACGAGGACGGGTTCGACGACGTCTTCATCGTGATGGGGGCCGCCCACTGGGCGTACACATTGGCCGACCCAGATCGGGCCGGGTACCTCTCCGAGCGGGCCTGGAGCCTTGCCGCGAACCGAGAACTCGACGAGCTGGAGTCCGCAGCCGTGCGCGCCGTGCACCTCGCGACGAGCGTCGGCCGCGGCGGAGACGCGACGGCAGCAGTCGCCGATGCCCATCGGGCGCTGGAGGCGGCCGAGGACCCAGCCAGCCGCGTCTTGATCCTCATCTCTCTGCTCGATGCCCACGTCGACCCGGCAGCCGTGGCCGTCGAGACCGAGCAATTGCTGGAGGCAGCTCGTCAGACCGAATCGCCCTGGGCGATGGCCGAGGCGACGCGGCTCAAGGGCAACCAGCTGCTGTACCACCTGACGCCGCCAGAGCACGTCAGCGCCATGGCTTGGTACCGAGAGGCCGCAAGCCTTGCAGCAGAGATCGACGCCCCAGCCACCGAGGGATGGGCCCGAGGGGGCCTGTCCGCCGCCGCTGTTCTCGGGGGCCGACCCGAAGGCATGGAACTGATCCAAGCGGCCCTGCGTTTCGCCAGCGAGCTCCACCACCCACAGATGACCGACGCCGTGTTGAGCCAGGCATGCTTCTATCTGGCATCGCGCTCAGACCTGCCCCCGGCTGCCATGATCCTTGGAAACCTCGACAAGCGCGAATCGTCGATCGCGCTCGAAGCCGTCGGGCGGGCGCATGCCCGAGCCACCCTCTCGGAGATCCCTTCCGCCGAGGAGAACTTCGCCATCGGCGCCGCAATGAACCGCCCGGAGATCGTGGCTTACACCCAGGCGGCCCTCGAAGCGATCGGACCGAACCTCGACGGCCAGCCCCTCGAGTTCCCACGCTGACCACGTTCGGCCACCGACCTGACCGCCCCTTGGGCCCGAGTTGGTAAGGTTCGAACCCCCCCCAACATCCACCCCATCAGCCGGTCCCCCGCGCTCTGACCTGGGCGTTCTCGATCAGTTCGGCCAGGCGGACCCAGGCAAGGTGGTTCGAACGTCGTCCCACCCTCTCCGCCAGGTTGTCGTGGAGCGGACGATGGCGTTGGAACGGACGAAGGCCCGGGGCGAGGTGCCCCGGGCCTTCGTGCTGGTTTGGGAGGTGATGCCCGGTCTCAGCCGCTGACCGGCTGGCCCTCGGTGGTTCACGGCTGAGAATCGGCCCCGGCCGCTCCGGTGGCAGAACGCGTGATCCTGATCGAGGCCTTCGGGCTCGAACCCCTCAACCTCAACCCCGTCGACCGGCCCCCCGTGCTCTGTATTGGACGTTCTCGAGCATTCGTCCCAACGAGTCACGTTCAAACCCATGCCAGACGGCGCCGTGCGACACTTCCCACATGGCATCGGGCCCACCTCCTGACGGATCGGTCATTGGTCTCGCCCGGGCCACTGCTGGCGCGGTGAGCGGACCCTGACGGTGCACCCGTGACTCCCCGACCCACCCGGCCGCTGCCGGGGCCAACCGGGTTCCGCGCCAACCTGGCGGCCGTGCGGGGGTTGCTCGATGATCCCACCACCGCGCTCGATGCGTGCGCTTCGGCCTATGGGCCCACCTTCGCCGTGGGAGGTGGGCCGCTGCGCCTGGTGGTCGTAGGGGATCCAACGCACCTGACCGACGTGTTCGCCCAGCCGAACTCCTCCTACCGCTGGGGCTTCCCGCTGAACGTCCTTGGATTCATCGTGGGACCGACGTCGTTGATCGTGTCGGACGGTGACGTTCACCAACGCCGCCGGGCTGCAGTGCAGCCGGCGTTCGCCCGCCGACGACTCGATGGTTGGATCCCCATGATCGTGGCCGAGGCGGACCGCATGATCGATGAGGGCCTGGGGCCGGCCCTGGACCACAGCGGATCCGTGGATCTGTACCCCTTCGGCAAGGACCTGGTGCTGGCGATCACGGTGCGGGCCTTCTTCGGCAACGGCTTGCAGCACCGCACCGGGGAGATCGGCGCCATCTTCGATGCGTTGCAGGCCTACCTGGAGCTTCCCGGCCCCAAGCAGATCCCACATCGCCTGCCGTTCACCCAGAGGTCGAGGGCTCGGGCGGCTCGTCACCGATTCGACCGGATCGTCGATGAGGAAGTCGTCCGCAGACGGGCCGCTCGCGCCGCAGACCCCGACGGCGCGGCCGCCGAGACGGGTGACCTGCTCGATGTGTTCGTCGACGACGCCGACTCGGCCATGTCCACACGGGAGATCCACGATCAGGTCAACACCTTGATCGGCGCGGGATACAACACCACCGCTGCCACCCTGGCCTGGACGGTGCAGCGAGCATTGACCACGCCTGGGGTCTGGCCCCGGATTGCGTCCGAAGCCCGCGGGGCGTTCGAACGGTCAGACGCGCCCGATGCCGAGGCGCTTCGGCAGCTTCGCTATGCGTCGGCGACGGTGCATGAGGCGTTGCGCTTGCATCCCGCCGGGTCGTTTGCTCCGAGACAGGCAGTCACCGACGTGGCCGTGGGAGATCACGTCGTGCCGAGGAAGGCCATGATCATGTGGTCGCCCTACCTGGCAGGACGCAGCATCGACGCGTGGGGCGACCCGCTCGAGTTTCGTCCGGAACGGCACCTGGACCCGCCGCCGGAGAAGGTCGCCCAGATGCAGGCCGCATGGGTCCCGTTCGGCAGGGGCCCGAGGCGCTGCATCGGCTTCGGTCTGGCCCAGATGGAACTCACCCTCATCGTCGCCCGACTCGCTCTCCGCCTGGACCTACAAGCCGTCAACCAGGACACGCCAAGTCCCCAGGGTGTCGTGGTCAACCGCCCCCGAGGGGGCGTACCCGTCCGGAGCGCAGGGCCCCGGAACCCATCCGGCGAGGATCAGATCATGCGGTGCCGATGAGCGACTCGACCGAGGCGGCAGCCAGACCGGCACCCTCGATGCCGGCCAGGGCAAGCGAACGCATGTGGGCGTTCACGGCCAACGCTGGCTCGGCGAGCGCTTCACCCACCACGGTCCGGATCTGATCCACCGTCGCGTCGCCCTTCAGGGCCCGTCCGACCTGCCATTCGTCCAGCAGCCGGGTGATGGGCTCCTGATCCGCGCCCTTTGCTGGAATGCCGACGATCGGCAGGCCGTGAGCGAGGGCCCGCATGGTGGTCCCGTGCCCGCCGTGACCCACGACGAGCGAGGCTCGGTCCATGAGCCTGTCGTGGTCGGCAAAGGAGACGAGGTGGGCGTTCGCAGGCGCCGAGAGGTCGATCGGATCCACGATGCCGCCCGTCGTGGCGACGACGTGAACCGCTAGGGGTCCGAGCGCATCGAGCGCTCGCTGGAGCATCTCCACGCTGCGCTGCTCGGGAACCGTGCTGAAGCTGAGCAGGACGATCGGCGTGGTGTCATCGTCGGGCCACGGGAGCTCCACCGGTACCGCTCGCCGCTCGCTCGCCAGCACGGGGGCCCCGTGCACGACGTTGGTCCACGAGGTGGCCGACTCCCCATCGAACGAGCCCAACGTGTTGACGTGGAGGATGTCGCGTTCACCCCACAGGACGTCGAGATCTGGCAGCGGATCGAACCCGGCCCGCACCCGCGAATCGCTCTGCATGGCGAAGTTGGCTCGCCAGCCATCGATGAGCCGGTCGAAGAACGTGTGGAGCATCACGGCGACGGGCACGTGGAAGCGGGGCGCCACCTGCAACGCCGCGCTGAACATGCCATCGATGACCACGACATCGGGGGCCTCGGCGGCGACGACATCGACGAGCTCTTCGCCGACCGTCGGCGAGCTGGTGTACCCGAACACCGTGGCCAACGGGTGGAACGAGTAGCGATCGACGTCGGCGTACGCGCCTGTCAGCTCCTTCGCCCAGCAACCCGCGGCCTCGACCCGGCCGACCATGTCTGGCCGGCCGTAGAACCGGACGTCGTGTCCACGGTCCTCGAGCACCCTCGCGATGCCGATGCTCGGCGTGAGGTTGCCGCCTCCGTCCCAACATGCCCACAAGATCCTTGCCATCGTTCATTCCCCTTCGTCGGACATCAGCGCGCCCCGGACCAGCCGCTCCATCACGGCCTCGGTCTCCGACCGGCTCAGGCCGAGATCGCGGCGGTAGAGCTTCCACAGGTACACATCGAGGGCGCCGAGGACCGCCAGGACCGACGGCTCCCTGGCCGCGGGCCGCAGATCCGCCAGCTGGTCCGCGAACGCGGCCTCGACCCATGCGCGGTGCCGCTGGCGACCTTCGGCGGCCACTTCGGTGAAGCCACTCACCCGGTGCTCCTCGGCGAGCATCCAGATCACCCGGTCGCCGATCACCTCGTAGTCGGCGACCACCAAGGCAACGGCCTCGTCCACCGACGCCGGCAGCGCGGACCGGTCAGGCACCTCCGAACGAAGGGTCCCGATCGCCTCGATGATCAACCCCTCCTTGCTGTTGAACGCTCGCAGCACCGTCTGCACGCTCACTCCTGCCGCCGCGGCCACCTGCTCGAGGGTGAAGTCCGAGCGCCGGAGGTCGAGCTGGTCACGGGCCGCCTCCAGGATCCGAAGGCGCGTGGCCTCCGCCTTCTGGCCCCTCACCGCCATCGAGTAGCCGCGCCTTGAATTCATGTGGTGAAAGGTGACACGAATCCCACATTCATGTCAACCCTCTCAACATGAACTTCGTGCGCGGCGCGGGGCCCTCTGTGGATGTCGCCGGCACGGTCGGGCTGGAAACGCGAGACTCCGCCCGGTGGAGGGGCTGCCGAGCGGGACGGTGACGTTCTTGTTCACCGACATCGAGGGGTCGACGCCGTTGTGGGATGCCCATCCCTCGGCGATGGGCGGCGCCTTGGCGCGCCACGACGAGATCCTGCGGGCGGCGATCGATGCGGGCGGCGGGTACGTGTTCGCCACCGGTGGCGACGGGTTCTGCGTGGCGTTCGATCGGGCCGAGACGGCCGTGACGGCAGCGATGACGGCACAGCAGGCGCTGATGGCGGAGCCGTGGCCCGAGCACGTCGAGCTGCGGGTCCGGATGGGGTTGCACAGCGGTGAGGCCGACGAGCGCGACGGCAACTACTTCGGCCCTGCGGTGAACCGAGCGGCTCGGCTGATGGGTGCCGCGAACGGCGGGCAGGTCGTCGCTTCAGCGGACACCACGTTGCTGCTCGACGACGACGGGGTGGCGGTCCACGATCTTGGGGCCGTGCGGCTCAAGGGTCTGATCGAGCCGGTCCGGGTGATGGGGCTGGCCACACCGGATGTGCCGTGGTTGGACGAGGCGCTCGTGTCGCGGCAGACCTCAGCAGGGAACCTGCCCCGGCCCCAGACCGACCTCGTCGGCGACCTGGTCGACTTGCAGCAGCGAATCGCGACCCTCGCCGACAACCGGCTCGTCACCCTCACCGGCTCGGGTGGGGTCGGCAAGACCCGTGCCGCCATCGAGATCGGCTGGCTCGTGCTCGACGAGTTCCCGGACGGCGCCTGGCTCATCGAGCTCGCCCCCGTCGCCGACCCCGCACTCATCGAGGCGGCCATCGGCTCGGGGTTGGGTGTGCAACCCCAGCCCGAGATGACCCTCGTCGAGTCGATCGTGGATTGGTGCACCGGCCGACGGGTGCTGCTCATCATCGACAACTGCGAACACGTCCTCGACCCCGCGATCAGCGTCATCGATGCCATCGTGGCGAGCTGCCCGACGGCCACCGTCCTCGCCACCAGCCGAGAACCACTCGGGGTGGCGGGCGAGTACGTCGTGCGCATCCCGTCGCTCGAACCGGTCCACGGCGCCGAGCTCTTCAGGGCCCGAGCCGCAGCCGCCGGGGCAGTGCTCACCGGAACCGAGGACGAAGGGGCGGCCATCGAAGCGATCTGCACCCGGCTCGACGGCATCCCACTGGCCATCGAGATCGCCGCGGCCAGGACTCGGTCGCTCGCCCCCGCCGAACTGCTCGCCCGCCTCGACGACCGGTTCCGTCTCCTGCGCGGCGGAGGACGCGGCGGCATCGAACGCCACCAGACCCTCCGAGCGACGGTCGCCTGGTCCTATCAGCTCCTCACCGATCAACAGCGACTGCTCTTCGACCGGCTGTCCGTCTTCGCCGGAGGCTTCGATCTCCCCACCGCGGAGGCGATCTGCGCCGACGACACCCTCGACGAGCTCGACATCATCGACCTCCTCGGCGAACTCGTCGACAAGTCGATGGTGATCGCCGACCGGGCTGGCAGCACCACGAGGTATCGGCTCCTAGATCGGA
>Ga0209023_10005402_pt1 | contig 13986 bp, 22 predicted proteins | sample LakOneMetagenome_FD_187468 | JGI IMG/M metagenome (GOLD analysis project Ga0209023, IMG submission 187468) | Freshwater and sediment microbial communities from Lake Erie, Canada (SPAdes) (version 2) | ecosystem: Environmental > Aquatic > Freshwater > Lentic | place: Lake Erie, Canada...
CCTCGTCGCCCTCTTCAGGGTCCGACAGGCCGAGCTTCGATCGCAGTTCCGAGGCGCGGAAGGTCACGCCCAGGGGCATGAGCTTGGCGGCTCCGTCGATCTGCGCCTTGACGTCCTCGGGCTCGTTGACCTCGATCACCAGGCGCGGATAGCGCGCCTGCACCCCGAAATTCAGATCCACGAAGGGGATTACCAGGTCGCGGTTCAGCGAGCCCGTGATCGCCCTGGCATCGGCCCTGGCGATGTCATGACGCACCTCGTTGTGCACCTCGGCCTGCGACTGGGACGAACCGTTGTCGGTCGTCATCGTCTGGCCGAGGACCGCCTTCGATATCTGCTCATCGACCCAGCGGGCGAGGTTCTCAAAGACCTTGTCGCCCTGCACCCGCCCCGTATCCTGAAAGTCGATCCGCATGCTGTCCGGCAGCACGGCGGCCGCATCGGTCCCGATGTTCGCCACGGCCGAGAACAGCTTCTGCACATCCTGGTCGCTCGCTTCAGGCCCGTAGCGGCCAAGGCGCAGCGGAAGCCCGTAGGTTTCGACGAAGGCGATCCAGTCTTTCAGGGTATAGGCCTTGCACATCCAGCCGAAGGCCGCGACGCGGGCGATGCCGCCGCGATAGGCCAGGCCGGACTTCAGGCGGGTGCGGTGGGTGATAAAGCGGAACGGCTCCAACGGCACGCCGTCGAGGTTCTCCATGTCCTTCAGCATGATCTCGGTCCCGGTCTCGCGGTCGAACCGGAACCAGCGCGGATCTCGCCACAGGAATTGCCGCGGGGTCCAGCGGCTGGCATCTGCCGCCCAGTCGATCTCGACGACCGAAAAGCCCTTGCCGAGCGCGTCCAGCATGTCCTCGACCAGGTCGGGGAAGCCCTCGTGTTCGGCGATTGCCTCGCGCACCGCATCGGCCAATTTCCGGTCCTCGGCCGCGTCCGACGCGGGATGCACCTTCGGGACGATGCCGCTGATCGCGCGCTTTCGCTGGCCCATGACCGAGAAGTAGTGCGGATCCCGCTCCTCCATCTCTTCGGCCAGGATCAGGAAGTCATCCAGCTGGCCCTGGTCACAGGCGCGCAGGATCGACGCCATCCTGAAGGGCGTCAGGCCCGATGCGACCGAGCCTGCCCAGATCTGCCGGACGCCGGTCAGACCCGGCTCGGCCTGTGCCTCGCGCAGCCTTTGCACCCGGACCGGACGGCCATACTGGTCAAGGATCGCCATCACCATACCCCCTTGATCCCGCCGAACCCGCCGGTGATGCGGACCTCGCGGTCGTAATTGTCGCCGCCATGGCGCGGCACCGGCTTGTATTCGTAGGGCTGATAGACGACCTCGCCCGCCGACACCGCGAGCGCCGCGGCCCAGAACCGGTCGGCGTGGCCGTCGGTGTCGTCATCGGCCACCAGGCGGCGGATGCCGGTCACGCCCACCTGGCTTTTGATCGCATGCAGGTCCGCCCGCAGCACGACGTCGCCGGACGGGATGCGCACTTTGCGGTCCTGCATCGCGTCCTTCAGCGAGGTCGCCATGTCGAGCTTCGCGGCTGCCGAGAAGAGAACGCCTTCCACCCGGCTTTCGCCATGGGCGCGCTTGGCGTCCTCGACCGGCTTTTCGCCCATGCCGGTCTGGTCGATGCGCGCCCGCACCACGCGGTAGCGGCGCATCACCTCGGCCAGGAGCTGGTCCTGCTCGGCGAAGCTGATCCGCCGGCGCGCGATCACTTCGCGGGTCCAAAGGACATCGCCCACCGCCTCGACGACCCAGATCACGAACAGGTCGTTTCGCGCCGCTATGTCGACACCGACAAAGCACGGGCCGCCCTGGTAAAGGCCGGGCAACCCGGCGGCCGGATGTTCGCAGGCAGCGATCAGGTCGTAGTCGAGCCAGGCCGACGCCTCGTCGAGCCACTTCAGCTCATATTCCTGCGCCCAGGCGTCAGGGTCGGCCATGCCCTTGCGCAGCATGTCGATGTCGCGGTCGAGGCCCTGGCGCACCGCCTCGTAGATGTCGACCACATGGCGCGACCAGACCGTGTCCTCGGCCGTCATCAGCTCGTAGAACTTGTTGCCCTTGCCGTTCGGGGTGCTGATCACCCGCAGCTTCAGGCCGGCCTTCGAGATGACCGGAAAGAGCGCCGCCCAGATCTCGCGGCTCTTCGCATGGAACGCAAACTCGTCGAGGATCACGTTGGCCGAAAAGCCGCGCGCCGTGTCGGGGTTCGCAGGCAGCGCGGTGATGCGTGATCCATTCGGAAAGGCGACCTCCAACGACTTGTAGACCGCGTCGGGCCCCTTCTCCTGCGGGGCGCGGAACTCGCCCTCTTCAAAGCGGGGTTCCCCCCCTTTCAACAGGGTGTTGTAGACCTCGTAAAACGCCTTGGTGAACGGCTTGATGACCTCGGTCATCATCTCGGCCGCCTGTCGTTCGCCCCGCGACAGGATCACCCACCGCGCCCGCCGGTCCTCGGCCCAGGCGCGGAAGCAATCGTCGGTGCATTCGCCGCCGGTCGAGAAGGTCTTGCCGGTCTGGCGGCTGAACATGCCGATCTTGAAGCGGCTTTGATCCTCGATCCAGGCGCGCTGGTAGGGCAGGAATTTGACAACTGGGCTGAGGGAGGCGGCGGCGCTCATTTGCGACGTGCCTCCAGCCACTCTTTCAGGCGAATGGCAGGGTCAAACCTCGGAGGCAGAACGATCAACAGACCGCAGATTGCCACCATGACCCACACCATCACGCGAACCCCATGATCCGGCGCGCCTTGGCGGCTGCCTCGGCGTCGATGTCGCCCGATGCCACGGCCGCATCGAGCTTCGCGGACTGCTCCTTCCGCTCTTTCTCCTTCATGGCCTGCACGATGCCGCTGGACGTCATCACGTCCTTCATCATCCTGCCGATGAAATGCAGGTTCTTCGGGTCGATCTCGGCCGCCTCCTTGCCGATCTCCGCCTGCATGCTCTTGAAGGCGAGTGTGGTCAGCATCTGGAAAAGGACGTTCTGGCGCTGCGCCTGGTCCTCCATTCCCATCTCGCCGAGCCACTCTTTCGCCCAGTCCGATGCCTGTTCCTGCAGCCGCACGAACTCGCGGTATTCGGCTCCAAAGCGCTGGACGGTCGCGGGATGCAGCGTCTCGTCCGAGGCGCGGGCGGCGAGGCGCTGGTTCAGCTCTTCTGCGATCTCGATATAGCCGGAAAAGCCGCGCTCGCGCAGCGTGTCCTGCAGCCAGCGGCGCTCTTCAGGGGGCAGAAGGTCGATCTTGCGGGGTGGCGGCATGGATCACCGCTTCGGATTGGGACGCTGGATGTCCGGGTGCGTGGCGAGCCCGCGCGCGATATCGACGCCGCGCCCCGTGGCGGTGACCACCAGAAAATCCGCCTCGTCATAGGTGATCAGGCCCTGCTCCTTCAGCCAGGCCAGCTCGGTCACCACCTGGTCGCGCGACGACGGCAGGCCAAGCCCGCGCAGCACATCCTGAAGGATCGAGGCATTGCCGGTATATTCCGGGATCGCCTCCAGATGACGCAGGATCGCGATCCGCCGATGCCGCCGCAAGGTATCGCCGTAATCGTTCATTTGCGGGCTCCGTCAAGCAGGTGGTTTTCGTGCCGGGCGACCACGTCTTCAAGGCGCTCCATGATCTGCGCGTGCCCGGACATGGCCTGGCTGACGGTGTTCAGCTGCCCCTTCAGCCGCTCCATCGCCAGTTCGAGCTCGTGCATGTTGTCCTTCGTCGGCATCGTCTTCTGCCCTTGCTCCAGTCCAGACAGCCGCACCCCATGCTCATCGAGCCGTGCCGAATGGTCATCGAGCCGCCGGGTGTTGACCCGGCTGACCGACGTGATCAGGTTCCAGACCGTCAGGCCGAACGTCAAAAGCTGGCTGAGCGCGATTACCCAGACGATGACGGGCGAGATATTGAGGACTTCCGATGACATCAGCGGCGCACCCACTTCGCAAACACGTCCTTGACCGTGTGCCCGCCCATGTAGAGGCCCATGAAGATGCCGGTCAGTCCCAGGAGGTCGTTGAATGGAACCGGGGGCAGCGCGATGCGCCAGATCGCATTCGCGACGTGAAGCAGGATGATGTTCCACAGCCAGAAGAGGCCGAGCAGGTACATCCAGCCCGGCCGCCAGCCCCAGACCCAGACGGGCTCCTTCTGCTCGGATTGCAGGAGCGCGAACTGCCCCTTCAGGCCATCCGCATAAAGCCCGATCAGGTCCGGGCTCATCTCCTCTACCGTGCGAACGGCCTCGCGCACGACCTCCGGCTGGGACGCTGCCAGGGCGTCGATCTGGTCCGGCGCCACGCCGGCCTGGCCGGCGATGGCATCGACGATTGCGCCGGCAAGGTCACCGTTCGCGCCCCCGATCTTCTGTTCGAGGATCTTCTTGACGATCGGGGCGCCGACCTCGGCGGCGATGGCTATAAGCGGGGACAAGGGTAGCTCCTTCAGAACTTGCGCAGGTAAGTGGCGGCGGCAGGTGCAACGCCCGCGATCTTGGCGGCGATGACATCGCGGTAGCGCCAGGCGGTGACGGCGAGCCAGATGAGGCCGAGCCCGAGGATCAGCCATGGGGCCCAGTCAGGGGCGGGAATTGCGTCAACCACGGGCATACCGCCGGCCGCGCCACCGCCGGCCGCCGTGACGGCTGCCGGTGTGATCGCCGCGCTGCGGGCGTTCTGGCGGCGCTGCAGGGTGGAGAGGGTGGCCTTGCCGATAATGCCGTCGACCGACAGGTCATGATCAGCTTGGAACAGCCGAACGGCAGAGGCGAGAATGACCGCGCGATCCCCCCCCGGATCATATCCGAGCGAGGAAAGCATCTCCCGAACGCGCGCGAACTCCAGCGACGAAAGGCTGACCGCGAGGCCGGCCGCACCTGAAGCAGTCGGACGCCCTGTTGAAAGCAGGCCGTAGCGTCCGTCCTTCATCAGATCGTATTCGGCGAGCCGCCGGCGCTGCAGACCGGGCAACAGCTTCCCACCACCACGGACCCATTTCAGAAGGCCGGAGCGAACCCCGTCCCACTGGCGCACAATCCAGGCATTGACCCAGCTCGCTCGCTCGATGCCACCCGTGTTGTAGTGGAAACTGACTCCGCCATCGAACTCATGCGGTTTGGCACGCGGCATGGCCTTGCGGACAGCGGGCTCATAGACGTTGCGCAGCACCGACTTCAGGAGGCTTGATGCTTCCTCGCGGGTGATCGTCATGCCGGCCTTGGGCTTGATGACGCCAGTCGCGGCCGTCAGGCCCGCACCGATCGTCCAGACGCCGGCGACGTCGCGATAGGCCTTCAGGACCACGCCTTCCTGGCGCTCCAGAAAGGCAATGCCCTTGTCGCTGGTGGTCAGCAGACGCTGAACGCCCATGATGCCTCCGAAGGTTTGCTCGCCCTCGCAGCATCGCCTTCGGCGACGTCATCATAAGCCTTGAAAACATTCGGTGCCCGGTATCCCCCGGCGCCCGGGCGCAGCATCGCAGACGGTCCCGGCCCCTGTCAAAGGGGCAGGTTCATCTGCTTTTCGCCGTCCTCCGCCTCGATCTCGGCCCGGTAATTCGAGACGGTGCGCGTATGCAAATCGCAGTCGAGCGCGACCTGAAGAAGGGATTTCCCGGCGCGCAGCATCGCCTTCGCGTCGGCTCGACGCGCCTTCGCGCCACGCATGCTCGCACAGGGCAGCGTGACCTTACCGGGGCCGATCACCGCGATCAGCGTGCGCGTCGCCTCAACCCCGATGACTTCGGCCAGATACGATCCTGCGGGGCGGGTCGGAACCGTCACCTGCGTTCCACCGCGCCGCCGCAGGAGCTGCACGGTCAGCTCTAGGCCGATCGCCTGCTCGATCTGCCCCGCGACCCCCGGCAGCGTGGTCATTCCTCGCGCTCCCGCCGCTGCCGGCCGGTGCGAAGGTCCGGTTGCGATGCTTCCAGCACCGTCGTCACGACGCCGTTGGCCAGGCGGAACGTGAACCCGCCGCTGGTCACGCCGCAGGCGCCCTCGCGCATGGTGCGGTCGACCTGGTGGCCGATCTCGCGGCGGAGCTGCTCGACATCGATGGCGAGCACCCGCTCGATGTAGCGCAGGACGGCATGGTCCGAGACGGTGACGACCGACTTCTTCATCAGATCCGGACCCCATGCCGGCCGCACATGGCTTTCAGCGCATCGACGACGTCGGCGATCTGCGTCAAGTCCTGCATCGCGTCGATGTCGATCGGGACCGCCCCCCACTTCTTTTCGAAGCGCGCCCGGATAAAGGCGTTGAGGCCGGCGGCGCCCGGTACTCGCACCACCGATTTCTGGTGGAGGAGGCGCCACATGACATGGCAGAACCGCACGTCGCCGCGCTTGGCTTCGGGCCGCTTCGCTCGGCCGCCGGAGGGCGAGAAGCCACGCTTTTTCAGGGCTTCAACGACCTGTTCAAGCTCACCGTCGGTCATGTCGGACAGCGAGGCCTTGCCGGTCACGACCAGCTGCAGGTCATGGCGCGTCTCGCGATCGAGCCCCAGCTCGCGCGCGCCGACATGGATCAGCTTCTGAAGCGCACGGTTCATGCCGCACCCGCCGCGCCGCGCTCGATCGCATCGCCCGCGAGGCGCGCCAGCTCGTAGAGGTTGATCCCGACGGTGAGGTTATCAACCGTCAGATAGAGGCCACGGACCGTAAGAAAGACCTCCGCCGGACGTCCGGCGACAGTGCCCTCGGACACACCGAGGAGCTTGTCGGTCGGGTCGATCCGCGTGCGGTGCAGCGGCACCGACAGGGTCGCTATGGGATTTGACATGATGTCTCCTGGCTGCTCGTCAGGACCGGGCCACCACGCCCGGTCGACCCGCCCGGCCCAAGGGCCGGGCAGGTTTCGCATCAGCCTTTGGAAGGCCTGAAGGTCAGGCGGCGCGACGCCGCGATCTGGATCGCCTCGCCCGTCTTCAGGCTCCGACCAACCCTGGCCGCGCGATCACGCATCTCGAACCGGCCGAAGCCGTTCAGGCGCACCGGCGTCCCGGCCTCGACCGTCGTGCGGATGGCCGCCAGGGCCGCGTCCAGCACGTCGCCCACGGCCCGCTTCGACAGGCCGGTCGTGGCGGCCACCTCGTCGATCACGTCGCCCTTGCTCGCTGTTTTCATGTCTGCTCTCCTCGGGAAGGGGCCCATCCGTGGGCCGTTGGGGTTCAGGTGTAAGAAGCTTCGACCCGTTCCAGCTCAACGACGAGCCGGCGCAGGAACGGCAGGACCCGCTCGTCGGCGAGCGTGCCGCCGTGAGCTTCGGCCATCTGCCGGCACAGGTCCTCGATCTCGGCCTCAGCGTTGTCGGCGAGGAGCGTCAGCAGATGCATCAGCTCGGTCGGCTCGCTATCGAGCTCCGACGCGATGTCTTCCATGCCCAGGCAGATCGTGATGCTCATGACGCCCTCACAGATCCGAAAAGTTGAGCGCGATCTGTTCGCGGCGGTGGGTCTTCGGGTTGCGCCGGTAGAACCGCAGGTAGGTCGCCGTTCCGTCGACGTTCAGCGCCTCGGTTACGGCATCCATGGCCCGCGCCCAGCCGGCGTCCGGATTGCCGTCGCGGTCCTTCATCGGCAGCTTCCTGAGGCCGAGAACGCGCTGCGTGTCGATCCGGCCGGCCTTGTTGACCTGAAACGCATGCTCGACGAGCGTCCGAATGCGCGGATCGAGGTCGCCCTCTTTCGCCCAGCTTTCGATGCACTCGTCGATCAGCGCCTTCGCCGCCTGCAGCTCGATCCCGAAGCTGACACGCTCGGCCACGGACACCTCGGCCTCGCAGCTGCCATCGAAGCTCTTGATCGAAAATCCGCCCTTGGCGCCGCCGATCTTGGCCCCGAACTTCTCGAAGATCAGCGCCTTGGCCGCGTTCATCTCTGCCATGGCCCGGGCCTTGAAGGCCGAAATAACAGCCTGGACGTTCTCGGCCTCGACGGCCAGCCGGTTCGTGACCTCGTCCTTCATCTGGTCGGCATCAGAGATCTGGCTCAGGGGGACCAGGTGCCCCTGCGCGTTCTTCCACATGGGCTCGTTCATGCCCGTTCTCCTTCGGTGTGGGTGAGGTGATTTGCGGTCAGGTAGGTGCCGGGCTCGATCGGCTTCACGCCCAGGAGGGCCAGCGCGCAGGCCATGGCCTCGATCTCATCGACCGTGACCAGCGTCGCGCCGCAGCGCCCCCACAGATCGACCTTGCCGACGCCGCGTCCGGCGAGCGTCAGCAGGTCGGGCCCGGCGAAGCGCGGGATGTCAGCTTTCGCCATGGCCGCCCCCCTTCGTGAACCGGGGGCAGGCGCGGCAGGCGCGATACATCCTGACGCGCTCGCTGTTGATGTTCGAGAACGTGACCGCCCGGCGCATCCAGTCCTGGCAGTCGTTCGTTCCGATCTCGCCGAGAGCCGGGCACTGGATGACCGCGCGCATATAGGCGCCGCGCACGAGCTCCTCGACCGCATCGTAGCTGCCCTGGTAGGTGCGGCCCAAGACGGCCGAGACGAGCGATGCGCTGCGATGCAGGCGCGCCGCCACCTTGTTCTGGCTCGATGCCGCACATTCGTCAGCCAGGCACTGGACCCAGTCCGGCATGTCGGTGCCCCAGGCGGCCCGGGCCTTTTCGACGGGCGCGCTCATTGCTGTGCCCCGGCGACCGGATGAGCCGTGCGCGTGTTCGGGTCATAGACCTGACGGACACGCTGCACCTGGGGGGCCTTGGGACCCGTTGCCCTGACCAGCCGATAGCGCGCGATCCGGGCAGTCGACGGGTCGGCTTTCGCGACCACGCGCAGGTAGCCGGCGGCGAGCAGCCGCTTGCAATAGTCCTTTGACGTGGCCTCCGGGATCTCGATCGAGGCATGATGGATCAGATCGATGTAGCTGAACTCCTTCAGCATCATCATCGCGCGCCAGAGTTGCGTGGTAATCGACCCCTGCGTGACTGGGCTGCCATCGGCGCGCACGCGCGGGGCGTGGTGACCGACATCCTTGACCAGCGTCCAGGTGTTTGCGCGCCCGGCCGGTCCGGTCGTTGCCTCCAGATAGCCACCGGCCGTCAGAGCGCGCAGATAGCGCAGCACGGTCGTGCGGTTTACGCCCGTCAGGTCCACGATGGCCGTTACGGTCACCGCTTCCGGCATCGACTTGATCGCAAGCCAGAGCTCCTGCCTGCCAATGGCCTGATCGACCGGCAGGCGCCCGATTTTCGCTGGCGCGCTCATGCCCCCGTCCTCCGGGGCGTCGGCGCTTCGCCCACGAAGAACTCGATCTTCGGCACGTCGGCCATGGTGATCTCGTCGCGGCCGGTCTCCAGCGAGTGGAGCCGCATCTGGTTGAGGTTCGTCACGATCCGCCGGTAGTTCGCGGCCGACTTCTCCAGGATGACCTGCAGCACATCCTCGCCGATCTTCAGCGTGGGCTGCTTCAGCTTCGCTAGGATCGCGGTTTCGCGCAGGTCGGCCGGCTGGGCTGCCGGCCAGCCCAGCATCCGGTTGTGGATCCGCTCCCACCGCTTCAGCTTCTGGGGCAGCATCTCTTCGCCGATCAGCACCATCGCGCTGCCGTGCGAGCTGACATAGATGTCGTGGACCACGCCCATCATCTCGTCGCGGCAGAGTTGGTGCGCCTCGTCCAGAAGAAGCGGCCGGCCGCTCTTCGCGAGCTCCTCGCCGATCTGGTCGACCATGTCGCTGATCAGGCCCGCCGGCGTCAGGCCCAGGGCCTCGGCCACCTTCCGCACAAAGACCTTGCGCGACCAGACCGACTTCACCTCGACCCAGCAGGCGTCATAGACCTGCGCATTGTAGGTCGCGGCCGACGACTTTCCGTACCCCGAAAACCCGTGAAAGCAGCCCATGCCGGGCATATCCGGCTCGCGGTGCTGCAGTTGCTGGATCAGCGCACCCAGCAGCTTCACGTTCCGCAAGGGCGCGACGTTCGCGATATTCCTGTTGTTGATCTTTTCCGTTCCGTCCAACATGCTCGTCCTCTCCGTTTCTTGGCTGCCGGGGACGGGTAAGGCCCCCGGCAGCACCCCCATCACCCGATGGCCACATCCCCGTCGCGGTCGTACATGGCGCGTTGCGCCCGATAGACCGGATGGGCCTGCATTCGTTGCCAGAAGGCGAATTCCTCGTCCGTGACCGGCGCCCCGGCCTTTGACCGCTTCTCGATGTCGAGGACGCGCCAGAAACGCGCGGCCTCCGTTTCAGGCTGCGGCTCAGTGGGCTTCGGCGCGAAATCGACCTGAAGCACCTGCCGCAGTTCCTCGTCGCGCGACGTGTCCGGCACCGGCACCCGCCGCTCGATCTGCCGTGCGGAAGCGCGCGGTGGCACCATCGCCACCACCTTCGCCTCCAGCGGCTCGGGCTCGGGTCGCGGCATCTCCGCCAGCTCGCGCGCATACTGATCGACGGGCACGGTCCTGAGCGCATTGAGGAGCTTCCGCTCGGCCGCCTTGACCTGCGATTGCCAGCGGGCATGTGCCTTCGCCGAGGCGATGTCGAAAAAGCCGACCTTCTCGCGGCAGGCGGCCTGGCCGAGGAACTCGCCCTGCAGCGTGTAGAGATAGACGCCGGCATGCAGGTTTTCGGGATCGAACCGCGCGACGACGCGCTTGCCTGCGAACTCGCTCATCCAGTCGGACCAATAGCCGTTGCGGAAAAGCGTCAGCCCGCCGTGCTTGCTGTGCAGGCGCCGCACCTCTTGTCCCATCATCCAGAGCCTGCGCTGTTCCTCGGTCGCTTTCCTGATGGGCGTGGCCTCGTAACTTGCAGCGAAGGTCTCATCGAAGGACCGACCGCGCGCCGTCTCTGACAGCCGGCCGTCCCGGGCATTGTGATCGGCGATGCCGCGATCGATGACCTTCAGGAAGTCGGCGAGCGGGATGGCCCGGCTGCCATAGTCCTCGGGTTTGGCGAGCGGGTTCCGCCCGACATAGGCCCCGGCGAAGGCGGGATGCTTCGAGATGTGCTCGGCGAAATCCCGGAACCCGCGCTCGACCGGCTTGGCCTGGCCGTGGCCCGGCGTGGCCCAGTGAACCGTGATCCCCATCATCGGCAAGACGCCGAGCGGATCATCGTCGCGGATCGTGAAGCGGAACCGCGATTTGGCGCCGCCGGTCAGCCATTTGTTGGCGAATTCGTGGCCGTTGTCGAAGAGGCAGTGCTTCGGGATACCCCATGTCTCGATCAGCTCGCCAAAGGCCGACATGACCGACACCTTGTTCGGGGTCAGATCCAGCCGCCAGGCGAGGATTTTCCCGGAATACAGATCCTGGAAGGCGACAACCTCAGGCCGGACCGGCAGGTCGATGCCCGGCCAACGCACGAAGACGTCGAACTGGTGGCAGTCGGCGTTCACGCCTTCGAGCGCCACCATCGACGTCCGATCGCGGATCTGCGGCGGGAAGCACTGGGCAAGACCACGCTCGCCCTGCCGCGCGAAGACCTGCGTGACGCGCGGCACATTGGCGTCCATCCAGCGCTGCGCGGTTTTCAGGGTCAGATGCGTCCAGCCGGATGCCTCGGCCAGTTGAACCGCCCGTGTCCAGCAGGACCGGAAACTCGGCTCGCCCAGGCGCAGGAAGTCAGTCTTCAGTCGGTCCAGAAACTCCGGGCTGCAGGCGGCATGGCTGCGCTTTGGCGCTGCGGCACGATGGCGCGGCGCGATGTAGGGCAGCCGATCCGCCGGATCGATGCCGTCAATCAAGGCGAGCCACCCCCAAAGCGTGCGCGCCGAGACGGGGCGGCCATCGGCCGTTTCGGCCGTCGCAACGCTTTGGACCGCCAGATAGCGGCCCATAGGCGCCGTCAGCGCCTCGACACGCTGGACCATCATCAGCCGTTGCCGAGCCTGCTCTTTCACGGCCTCGGGCAGCCCGTCGAACCAAGCCCAGGCCTCGCCACGATCCTGCCGGGCGGACAGCGTCGCGACAGCGCCGGCCGCCTTCAGGAGAGACGCCTGCGCGCGCGACGGGAAAAGCCGCCAATGATACTCCCAGCCGCCACCCCGCCCGGCGCGTCGGCGGGCATGGACCGGATCGGCCTGCCAGCCCAGACGTTCGACCATCTTGTTCACGGCGCGTTTGCTTGCCGGCAGGTCGGGCAGACCTCCGGTCGCAATCTCATCCGCCGTCCACCAGGTCTTTTCGGGCTCGGCGCGGCGCATCACTCGTCCGCCTCTTCGTCACGACGCAGGGCAGCGATGTCTGCCGCATCCCGCTTTTCCGCCTCATCCACGACGAGCGGGTTCAGCTCCGCGAAAACGTCCGAGACGAACCGCCGACGCGCCGCCATTGGCGCCCGTTTCCAGACGTCGAACAGCCGCTTGAAGGCCACATCAACCGGGTCATGAACGATGGGTTCCGTGTGGCCGCGCGCGACCGCATATTGCTGCCGCGCAGCCGCAACCGTCTTGGCATCGCCGTTCGACAGGGCGATGCAGACCTTGGATCGCTCCTCGGCCTCTCCGATCTTGGCGAGCGCCTGCAGATCGACAATCCCGGGGCGTTTCGGGGCCGAACGCAGCCAGCGGACCTGGTCCGCGGTCAGCTTCGTGCCGACCTCCACCAAGCGCCGGACGTGCCGTTCGGTCAGTCCGAACTTTTCGGCCGTCGCCTGAGCAAATGTGGCCACGGACATTATGTCCGCGGCCAGCTTTCCGGTGTGCTGATTGCCGCGGAAAGCTTCCGCCCGGGTTTCGGGATGCATCTTCTCGTAGACCTGCTTCCGCTCGGCCAGGAACAGCGACGTGTCGAGCGCATCCATTTCCGCGCCCGCGAGGTTGTCGTCGATCTCGATCAGCCGGGCCCAGTCGCTGGTGACATCGGTCCAGACCTTGGCCTCGATATCCTCCCAGCCCAGGCGCTTCGCGGCCTCCACCCGATGCGCGCCGGCAAGCAGAACCAGCTCGCCGCTCTTGATCTTGCGGACGTGGATCGCATCCTTCATCACGCCCGTCTCGTGGATCGACGCCATGAGGCTCGCGATGCCCGCCTCGGACACAGGCCGCAGACGGTCGCGCACCACAAGGTCCGCTAGCTTTACCCGGTCGATCTTCAGCAGCGTCGGCTCTTTCACTTCGGTCCCCTCGTCATTCGGTAGTAAAAACGCCGCACCCCGTTCACGATGCGGACGGCACAGTCGATCTCGGCGCCGTGCTGGCGCAGTTCGGAGATGCAGGCGCTGACCGCCATTACCCGCGCCCGCCGGACGATGTCGCGGGTCGTGTGCTCGCGCCCGTCGGACAGAACTGCCAGAACCCGTTGCAGGCGCGGCGATTTCGGGGGCGCGGCGTGCATGATCAACCCATGGTCTGCCGGGCCGCGTCCCGGCAGCTAACGCACAGGCGGTTTTCGATGCCGGCCGAGATGAAGGTGCGTCCGCAGCACATGCAGGGTCGCGCCCGTTCGGTGGCCCGCCGACGGGCCTCGGCATTCAGCGCGTCGCATCGGGTCAGCGCCTCGTCCCGCACCTGCCAGGGCCCTGAAACAAAGACGCCAAAGCTGTCGTAGACACCCCACGCGCTGGCATAGCGGTCGACCTGGTATACCCGCATGTCAGACCACCTCGACGGGCTGCCGACTTGCGGCATCGGCGAACTCCAGCAGTACGAGGATCGCCTTCAGGTGCTCGTCCTCGCGCCGAAAGTGACGGGCGGCGATGTCCAAGTTCTCGCAGTAGCCGCCGGCCTCTTGCTCAAGCCGCGCTTGGCACATGTGCCAGCGAACCTTGGAAGCAAGGCGCCCGGTCACCATGATTGGCGACAAAGGGTCAGCGTGATGCGTCATTGCAGGATACCTCCGATGAAAAACAGGGCGTAGGCCAGGAACGCGAAGAGGGCCGTGGCGACCACATCGCCCAGGAAGCTCGCCTCGAAGCGGGCGTTCGCGCGGCAAAGGCGGCCCCAGATGGCACGAGGGGTCGTTGACCATCTGGGGCCTTTCCGGCGGGGGACATCGCGCGGCCGGCGGACCGGGTGAAGGATG
>Ga0209023_10005403_pt1 | contig 13986 bp, 12 predicted proteins | sample LakOneMetagenome_FD_187468 | JGI IMG/M metagenome (GOLD analysis project Ga0209023, IMG submission 187468) | Freshwater and sediment microbial communities from Lake Erie, Canada (SPAdes) (version 2) | ecosystem: Environmental > Aquatic > Freshwater > Lentic | place: Lake Erie, Canada...
CCGGCAGGATGATCTCACACCCCGCCGCCCCACCCCGGCCCTCCCCGCAAGGCGAGGAGGGAGAAGGAAGGCCGTCCTCGCCCCGATTTATCGGGGAGAGGAAAGGGGCCCATCGCAACGCGATGGGATAGGAGAGGGGCCAACGGATGTTCTGGCAAAGAGACCGGGTGCCCCTCTTCTCCCCCATCGCTGACGCGACGGGTCCCCTTCTTCCCCCCGCTAACGCAGGGGGAAGACGAACGGCATGATTTGCCCGGCCTGTGGATAGCGCGCATAATCCCTGGCCAGAGTCGGCAGGAACGCCGCCTTTCGCTATCCACGGACCATCATGAACAGCCCGCTTCCGCTCCGCCCCGTCGAGGAGTTGCCCTCGGATGATTCCTACCGCGCCCCGCCGCACAATCTCGAGGCGGAACAGGCGCTGCTGGGCGCCATCCTGACCAACAACGAGGCCTGCGACCGGGTTTCCGCCTTCCTCACGCCTGAACATTTCTTTGAAGCGATCCACGCCCGCATCTATGAGGCGGCCTCAACCCTGATCCGGGCGGGCAAGCTCGCCAGCCCCGTCACGCTCAAGACCTATTTCGAAAGCGACGCGACGCTGAAGGAGATCGGCGGGCCCGTCTATCTGGCAAGGCTTGCGGCCTCCGCCACCACCATCATCAACGCCGAGGAATATGGCCGCACCATCTATGAGACGGCGCAGCGGCGGAAGCTGATCGGTATCGGCACCGATCTCGTGAACGATGCCTTCGAGCCGACAGTGGAAGACAGCTCGCGCGACCTGATCGAGCGCGCCGAGCAGACGCTGTTTGAAATGGCCGAGACCGGCAAATACGGACAGGGCTTCCAGCCTTTGACCCGCGCCCTCTCGCAAGCGATCGACATGGCCAGTGCCGCCTATCAGCGGGACGGCGGATTGTCCGGCCTCTCGACGGGCCTGCGCGATCTCGATGAAAAGCTGGGCGGGCTTCAATCCTCCGACTTGATCATTCTCGCCGGCCGCCCCGCCATGGGCAAGACGGCGCTGGCCACCAACATCGCCTATAACGTCGCCAAGAAATACAAGGCTGAGTTCGGCTCGGACGGCTCCAACAAGGTGACGGATGGCGGGCTCGTGGCGTTCTTCTCGCTCGAAATGTCGAGCGAGCAGCTGGCGACGCGTATTATTTCCGGCCAGGCGGAAATTTCCTCCGAGCTGATCCGCCGCGGCATCATCACCGACCATGATTTCACCAGGCTCGTCGAGGTGGCGCAGGAGCTGCAGTCACTCCCCTTCTATATCGACGACACGGGCGGCCTCACCATCGCGCAGGTGGCGGCGCGCGCGCGGCGGTTGAAGCGCCAGCGCGGGCTGGGCCTGATCGTGGTGGACTATTTGCAGCTTCTCGCCGGCTCCGCGCGCCGCGCCTCCGAAGGCCGCGTGCAGGAGGTGACGGAAATCACCGTGGGCCTCAAGGCGCTGGCCAAGGAACTGAACGTGCCGATCATGGCGCTGTCGCAGCTCTCGCGCCAGGTTGAGAGCCGCGACGACAAGCGCCCGCAGCTCGCGGATTTGCGCGAGTCCGGCTCGATCGAGCAGGACGCCGACGTGGTGATGTTCGTGTTCCGCGAGGAATATTATCTCGAGCGCCTGAAGCCCACCGAAGGCACGCCCGAGTTTCAGGACTGGTTCGAAAAAACCAGCCGCGCCCACGGCAAGGCCGAAGTCATCATCGGCAAACAGCGCCACGGCCCCACGGGCACGGTGGAACTGCAGTTCGACGGGAAATATACCAAGTTCGGCAACCTCGCCCGCGATGACGCGATTCCGGAGAGGTTTGAGTAGGCGGTTTCTTTCTGCAAAATGATTAAACACCCCGCCTCCCCACCCCGGCCCTCCCCGAAACTCGGGGAGTGAGATGTAGCGTGATTGCTTCTCCCTCTCCATGCGCGAGCATGGGGAGGGTGGATCGCGCGATAGCGCGAGACGGGTGGGGTTCTCGGCAGAATGATCCCGCACCTCGCCACCCCACCCCGGCCCTCCCCGAAACTCGGGGAGGGAGGTTGATGGGGAATGCCACGTGGTTCTAAATTGTTGTCATGGCAAATGAGATCGCACGCTCACTGCGCAAGCGGATGACGCCGCAGGAGGCCAAGCTGTGGGTGCAATTGCGTCTGCTTCCGAAAGGCCAGTTTCATTTCCGCCGCCAAGTGCCGGTCGGGCCTTTCATTATCGACTTCGCGGAGAAGACTCGCAAATTGGCGATCGAGGTGGATGGATCGCAGCATGCCGAAGACGAAGCGCTCCGCCGCGATGGAGTGCGGGATCGCTATCTCCGCAATCAGGGCTTCACGGTGTTGCGCTTCTGGAATGCCGATGTTGATGCCAACATGAGCGGCGTGATCGATACGATACTTTCCCATTGCGCATGATTGCTTCTCCCTCTCCATGCGCAAGCATGGGGGTGAGGGGCGTCTTGCGAAATGGTCCAGTGGACCATTTCGAGCCCCGAACGCCCGGAGCGCAAGCGAAGGGCCGGATGAGCAGAATGATCTCGCACCCCGCCACCCCACCCTGGCCCTCCCCGAAACTCGGGGAGGGAGAAGGTTTGTTACGCCACTTTCCGTCTTTCCAGTTCCTGCGCGTAGCGTTTGAGGACGTAGGATTCGGTCACCACGCCCATCACTTGCGGATCGCTTTCGGAGCGGACGACGATCACCGACTCGCGGCCGAGTTTTTCCAGCCAGTGCAGCGCGTCGTCGAGGGATTGCGCGAGGGTGAGGAATTCGTCCTTCTGCTTGGCGAAGTTCTCGGCGGGCGCACTCGTGTCCCTGGCGCTGAAGGCGACCTCGGAAGGATCGCACACGCCGCGATAGCGCCCCGCCGCATCGGTCAAAACCACGCGCTTGGTGGAGCCCGGCGGATAGAATGACAGCAGTTCCGCGCAGCTGATCGTATCAGGCGCCTTGTGCACATCGGGGCGCATGATCTCCTTCATCTGGATGGTGCGCGCCCAGGCAATGTCTTCGGCACTCCGCGCAGGCGAGCCCCGCACATGGAGACGCCAGATCGAGAAGGAATAGCCGAACAGCGCCCGGACCACGAGGGTGGCGGCGATCACCGCCAGAAGCGCATCGGGGATGATGCCGATCTGCCCCGTCATCTCGGCGGCGAGAATGGCCATGGCGAGGGGCGTTCCCACCACCGCCGCGCCAAAGGCCGCCATGGCGATCACCATCATCATGGCCAGGGCTTCCGGCTGCATGAAGCCCGCCCCCGTGACGAGGAGGCCCGCGGCACCCCCCGCCAATGCGCCTAAGTAAAGCGAGGCCGAGAACAGGCCGCCCCTGAATCCGCAGCCGATCGAAATGACGCAGGCCGCGATTTTGAGCACCAGCAGGCCTGCCAGCACGGGCGCTGTCTGGGGTTCCGCGAAGGTGACATCGATGGCGCCATGCCCTGCCCCCAGCACATGCGAGGAGATGAGCGCCACGCCTGCCATGGCAGCGCCGCCCAGTGTGGTGGCGATGAAGCGCGGCAGGCGGGTGAGCTGGATCAGATGCTCAAGCCAGGTGACGCCGCGCATCAGCCCGATGGCGAGAATGCCGCAGGCAATGCCGATGCCGAGGCTCCATAAGCCAGCGGGCGCGGCATTGGCGCCCACGAGCCCGCTGTTGATGGCGATGTGATAGCCATGGCCCGCCGAAAAGGCGGCGGCATATTTTCCGCAGATGGCGGCGAGCGCCACGGGGGCGAGAACCAGCGGCGAATAGGCGGCAAGCACCAGTTCAAATCCATAGGCCAGCCCGGCGAAAGGCGCATCGAAGGCGCCCGAAATCGCCCCCGCCGCGCCACAGGCGACAAGGAGGCGCATATCCTCGCGCGGGCGCTTGAGCACCCGGCCCAGCCAGGAGCCGATGGCGGACGCCAGCTGCGTGAAGCCGCCTTCGAGCCCCACCGACGCGCCAACGCCATTGGAGGCAATCGCCTGCCCCGCCACGAAGAGCGAGCCGCGAAACGTCATCCGCCCGCCATAAAGCGCATTGGCCTCGATCGGGTCGGCAATGTCGAGCTTCACATAGAGACGCCAGATGCGGTTACTGATCCCCACCAGAAAGCCGCCGGTGACGAGGCAGATCGCCACCATCCCGAGATCGGGCACGAAATCACCGCTGAGGCGCTGGGTGAAGGGCACACCGAAAAACCACCAGTGCAGCGCCATGGCGGCAAGGCCCATATAGGACGCGATAAGGCCGCCCGCCGCCCCCGTGAGGCAGGCGAGGATCAACCCCAGGAGGCGGCTTTCGGTGATGAAGCGCCGCAGCAGAAGGGCTGCGGCCTCTTGGGTGAACCAGCGCGGCATGCCCTGCAAATCAGGGAATGCCGCTCTCTTTGTCAAACGATTCCGGGCGGAGCTACAAAATGAAATCCGCCGCCGACAGCGCGCTGATGTTGTTGAGGGTGATTTGGAAATCCGCCGCGAGGTTGCCGTTCACATTGCCTTCGAGGATGTGCGTTCCGGCGATGAAGTGAATCTGCCCCGCCGCCGTGAAGGCGCCTGTCACGAAAGTGAAGGCCTGATTGCCGGTGACGCCGGTGTTGGCATCGATCAGATGCAGGTCGATGACATCGCTGCCGCGCTGGAAGTCGAGGATGATGTCGCCGGTCGCCCCCTTGCCCGCTTCGCCGATGGTGCCGAAGACGAATGTGTCGGCATCCGCGCCGCCCGCCAGCCTGTCCTTGCCGATACCGCCGCGCAGTGTGTCTTCGCCCAGCGTGCCGCGCAGGAAATCATTGCCTGCGCCACCCAGCAGCGTGTCATCCGAAATGCCGCCGGTGAGCGTGTCATTGCCGTCACCGCCATCGATGGTGCCGATCACCGTGCCGCCGCGCCCGTCGAAAATGTCGTTGCCTGCATTGAGTGCGACGTTGCCGTGGATCGTGCCGGTGTTGGTGACTGTCTCAAGGCCGGCATTGCCGGAGATGGCGATGGTTGCGCCGCTGATGGTTCCGGAATTGAAAAACGTCACCGTGCCCGACGAGGTATCCTCCGAGAGCACGACAGCCGTGCCGTGCGCGGAGGTGATCTCGCCGGAATTCCGCGCAATGCCGCCGTCAAAACCGGCCAGCGACAGCCCTTCGGTTTCGCCGCGGATGGTTCCGCTGTTGATGACGAAGCCGTCGTTGCCTGCGGCATAGACGCCCCGCGCCGTGCCGCCATCGATCAGGCCGCCGTTGCGCAGGGAAAAATTCGCGCCCAGCTCCCAGATGGCCGCCAGCGTCCCGGCGGAGCAAGACACCGTGCCCTCGTTTTCGACGCGGACATTGAAGCCTGACGCGAATATCGCACGCTCGTTGTAGGATGATATGACGCCCGTATTGAGAATGCTGTCGCTCTCCCCGTACAGGCCCACGGCAATGCTGGCGCGTGACGTGATGCTGCCGCCGTTGATGAGCTGGGAGTTAATGCCGTTGGTGAATGAGACGGTCCCAAGTTCCGCCGTGATCGTGCCGGTGTTCTGAATGAGATTGCCATCGCCGAACATCCTGATGCCGTTGGCCTCCGACACGATCATGCCGGCATTGTTCAGCATCGAGCCGCCGGTGAACGTGCTGGCGAGGCCATCCGTGCCGACATAGAGATTGGTGCCCAGCCCGTGACCATAGAAAACGCCGGACTGGCTGATGTTGATGGTGTTGGCGCCACCGAGCCACAGGTAAAGAAGTTCCACATATCCGGCGATCGAAACCGTTTGCCCGGTGGCGCCCGCGCCGTTGATGATCTCCGTTGGCGCGACGATGCTGCCGCTTGGCGTGACGGCGAGGAATTCATTGGTGGCCAGTGTAACGCCGGCGGTAGACGCGGAGGTGATGACAGTGTTGGGCATGGACGTTCTCCTGACGTGGAAGGGCTGTCACGAATTCGTACAAAACGAAGCGGCGCGGTTTCCGCCGCGCCGGGGACGCCCCCGTCCGCCTGAAATACTGGCAGATTTTTCCCGGCCTGTCGCGCCCGGATTACAGACCATTCATCTTGATCCTGCCCCCTTCTGGCTTTACTCAACCCCGCCATGACACGTGTTCCGGAAGATCTGGCTGGCGCCATCCTCACCATCGATCTCGAAGCCCTCAAGGCGAACTGGCGGCTTCTGGCGGAGAAGGCAGCGCCTTCGGAAACGGGCGCCGCCGTCAAGGGCAATGCCTATGGGCTTGGCATTGAACCCGTGGCCCGGGCGCTCTGGGAGGCGGGCTGCCGGAGCTTCTTCGTGGCAAGGCCCGTCGAGGGCGAGGAACTGCGCGCCATCCTGCCTGAAGCGGTGATCTATGTGCTTGACGGCCTCTTCCCCGGGCAGGCGGAATTCTATGCCACCTTCGACTTGCGCCCGGCGCTGATCTCGATCGAGGAGGCGCGCGAATGGGCGGCCTTCGGCAGGGTCTATGGCCGCAGGCTCCCCTGCGCGCTTCATGCCGACACCGGCATCAACCGGCTGGGCTTTTCCATGGCCGACCTCGAGGCGCTGCTGAATGACGCCTTCATCATGGAGGGGCTGAACATCGCGCTTCTCATGAGCCATCTGGCTTGCGCCGATGAACCAAAGCATCCGCTGAACGCCAAGCAGCGCGACGTGTTTGCGGAAGCGCGCAAGCTGTTGCCCGGCATCCCTGCGAGCCTTGCCAATTCCGCCGGGATTTTCTTAGGCGAAGGCTTCACCCATGATCTGGTGCGCCCCGGCATCGCGCTCTATGGCGGCAACCCCCTGCCCGGCTCCGAAAACCCCATGAAGCCGGTGGCACATCTCGAAGGTGCGGTGATGCAGGTGCGCCATGTGAAACAGGGCGAGCCCGTGGGCTATGGCGCGACCTGGGATGCACCGCGCCCCAGCCGCATCGCCATTCTGGGGGCAGGCTACAAGGACGGCGTGCCGCGCGCGCTGAGTTCAAAGAGCCTCAATGGCCCCGCACAGGTCTTCATCGGCGGCAAGCGCTGCCCGGTGATCGGCCGCATCTCCATGGACATGATGGCGATCGACATCACCGATCTCACGCCCCATTCGGTGGTGCGGGGCACGCGCGCCGAACTGATCGGCCCCAATATTGCCATCGATGACGTGGCTTCATGGGCGGGCACCATTTCCTATGAGTTGCTCACCCGCCTCGGCAGCCGCTATGCAAGGCTCTACGCCGGGCTCGAATCGGAACAGCAGGTTTGAACGTTTTCGCACATATCGGACGCGCCGTGATTGCCCTCTGCGCCGAGGTCGGGCGCGTGGCGCTGTTCCTGCGCGACGCGCTTTCGCAAGGGCTGGCGCCAAAGTTCTATCCCCGCCAGATCGGCGAGCAGATGCTGAAGATTGGCTATTTCTCGCTGCCCGTCGTGGGCCTCACCGCCTTCTTCACCGGCGGCGCGCTGGCGCTGCAGATCTTCAAGGGATCATCGAGCGTCACCGCGGCGCAGCTCGTTCCCGACATCGTGGCCCTTGGCATCACGCGCGAACTGGGGCCGGTGCTGGCGGGGCTCATGGTGGCGGGCCGCGTCGGCGCATCGATTGCCGCCGAACTCGGCACCATGAAGGTGACGGAGCAGATCGACGCGCTGGTGACGCTCGCCACCAATCCCTTCAAATATCTCGTGTCGCCGCGCATCATTGCCGCCGTCCTCACGCTGCCGATGCTGGTGCTCATCGGCGATACCATCGGCATCATGGGCGGCTATGTCGTGTCGACGCGCGCGCTCGGCCTCAATGGCCCATCCTATATCCGCACCACCGCCGAATATCTTCTGCTGGATGACGTGACCTCGGGCCTCATCAAATCCGCCGTGTTCGGTTTCATCATCGCCGTCATGGGCTGCTATCACGGCTTCAACTCCAAGGGGGGCGCGCAAGGGGTGGGCCGCGCCACGACCAATGCGGTCGTCTCCGCCGCCATCCTGATCCTCGCGGCGAATTTCGCCTTGACCTCGCTGCTGTTCAAGAATTGATCCGATGGCGGACGATCACATCATCCTGAAAGACGTGCACAAGGCCTTCGGCCCCAAGACGGTGCTGAACGGCCTGAGCCTCGCGGTGCCCAAGGGCCAGTCGATGGTGGTGATCGGCGGCTCCGGCACCGGCAAATCCGTCATGCTGAAATGCATCCTCGGCATCCTGCACCCCGAGAGTGGCGCGATCACCGTGGGCGGCGAAAATGCGATCGGCCTCGAAGGCCCGGCGCGCGATGCCTATCTGCAGCGCTTCGGCATGCTGTTTCAGGGTGCAGCACTTTTCGACTCCCTGAGCGTCTGGGAGAATGTCGCCTTCGGCCTGATCCAGGGGCGCGGCATGCAGAAGGCGAAAGCGCGCGACACCGCGATCGAGAAACTGGGCCAGGTGGGGCTCGGCGAGGATGTGGCGAAGCTCTATCCGGCCGAACTTTCGGGCGGCATGCAAAAGCGCGTGGGCCTGGCCCGCGCCATTGCCGCTGATCCCGAAATCATTTTTTTCGATGAACCGACCACAGGGCTTGATCCCATCATGGCCGATGTCATCAACAACCTGATCGTCGACAGCGTGAAGCGGCTGGGCGCCACGACCATCTCGATCACCCATGACATGGCCTCCGCCCGCAAGATCGCCGACCGCATCGCCATGATCTACAAGGGCCAGATCATCTGGGAAGGCCCGGCCAAGGACATTGACGAGAGCGGCAACCCTTACGTCGAGCAATTCATCCACGGCAGTGCCGAAGGCCCGATCCAGATGGACGTGCTGAAGCCTTGAGAGGAACCACGATGCTGTTCATGGTCATCGAGACATTCGAGAAGGGCGACATGGTGCCGATCTACAAGCGCTTCTTCGAGAAGGGGCGCGGCGTGCCAGACGGCGTGACCTATGTCGATTCCTGGATCGAGGCGAGCTTCGCCCGCTGCTTCCAGATCATGGAATGCAATGACCTGCGCCTGATGCAGCAATGGGTGCTGCACTGGCGCGGCACCGGCACGACATTTGAAGTGATCCCCGTGGTGAAGGCCAGCGAGACGCGCGAACTGATCACGCCGTTTCTCGGCGGGACGTAATGGATATGCTCGCCCCTCCCCATGCTTGCGCATGGAGAGGGAGAGGACGTAATCTCCTCTTCCGTCATTCTGGCGCACGCCAGAATCCCGCTGCAAACGTCGGCAAGCGGGACTCTGGCCTTCGCCAGGGTGACGTGAGCTATTGCGATTCATCACAAACAAAAGGGCCGCCCGTTGGGGCGGCCCTCCGTGAGATGAAGGCGAAGCTTCTCTCCGATCACTGTCCGTCAGGTGCCTGCTCCCGCAAGCCTGACGATCCGCGCGACGGAAGCCTCACCTGTGAACTCACTCGACATCGGATCACCTCCTTTCGCTGTTGACACTGAGGCCACTATGTCACGATCGGCGGTGACCGCAAGCCTTAATCAATACCAGGGCTTCACGCCGACAATGGCGCCATTCCAGGAATCCAGCCGTACCCGGTACCAGTATCCATTGCGCTTGGCGCGGTAGGCATAGAAACGCGGGCTGCAATCAACGGCGCTCACCTTGCTGAAACCGCTGTGGTCGACGATCCTCGCGCCATGCCCGCAGCCGAGATAGCCATAATACTTGCCGCCGTAATAGCCGGGGCCGGTCCAGTAATCGAAGCCGCCGATGCCGATATATACTTTCACCTTGGCTTCCGCCGCGGGCGCTGCGATCAGCGCGGCTGAAAGAGCGAGGCTTGCGGCCAGAAGGCCGCGCGCCAGAATTTTCTTCATCATGGGACGATTCCTTTCGCGTTTTTCAAACGCCGGCCGGCCCGCACCACCCGCCCCCGGAATTGAGACGGCCTTCCAGCACTGTGCACTATAGCACGCTGGGCGAAGATGCGTCTTGCGGGATTTGCGGCAGCCTTCCATCATGGTTCACGGGAGGAACCATGACGACCGCAGACATTCTCATTACCAACGCGCGCATCCTGACGGTGGACCCGCAGCAGCCGCGCGCCGAAGCGCTGGCGATTTCCGGAGGCAGCATCCTCCGCGTGGGGGCCAGGGACGACGTTCTTCCCTTCAAGGCGAAGCATACCCGGGTGATCGACGCGCAAGGAAAGACGGTGATCCCCGGCATCATCGAAAGCCATATCCATCTGTTCGGCGGCAGCGTCGAGCTGGACAGCCTGCATGTCAATCAGATCAAGGGTTTGCAGGCGCTAACGGATTCAGTGCGTGAATATGCGGGCAAGCGCCCCAACGACAGGGTGATCGTGGCCAATGGCGGCTATCACACCATGCTGAGCGAGGCTGGCGCCATCACCCGCCACGATCTTGACCGCGTGCTGCCGGACCGGCCGCTGATCATGATCTGCTTCGACCATCACACCGTCTGGGCCAATACGAAGGCGCTGGAGGCGGCAGGCCTCATGAAGGGCATGGCCCTTCCCCCCGGCAACGAGATCGTGCTGGGCAAGGACGGTCTGGCGACGGGCGAACTCCGCGAGGCGGCGGCCTTCAATCCCGTGCTGGCGTTAACCCCCACGGGCGGGCGCGAATGGCTGGGCATGACGACGGGTGAGGATCCTGAGCCCGCCGCGACGCAGGCCGAACGCGCCATGGATGCGGCAGTGATCAGACAGGGCCTCAAATATTGCGCCTCCCTCGGCATCACCTCGATCCACAACATGGACGGCAATTTCTACCAGCTTGAACTGCTGCACAGCCTGCTCGAGGCGGTTGAGCTGATTGCCCGCGTGGAAGTGCCCTTCCACCAGAAGAATTTCTTCAGCCTCGACCGGATCGACGAGGCCGTTGAAATGCGGGCGCGCTATCAGGGCGACATGCTGCATTCAGGCCGCGTGAAAGTGTTCATGGACGGCGTGCTTGAATCAATGACGGCGCTGATGCTGGATGATTATCCGGGCTTTCCCGGCGAGCGCGGCGCCCCCCTCTTCACCGCCGAACAATTCAACGCCGTGGCGGTGAAGGCTGACTCACACGGGCTTCAGATTTCGACCCATGCCATCGGCGATGGCGGCGTGAGGCGCACGCTCGATGGCTATGAGGCGGCGCGCAAGGCCAATGGCGCACGCGATTCCCGCCACCGCATCGAGCATATCGAGGTGATCAGCCCCGCCGATATTCCGCGCCTCAAAGAGCTGGGCGTGATCGCCTCGCTGCAGCCGATCGTCGGCCTTGGCGTGCCGGGCGCCATTCTCGAACCCTGCCTGACAAGGATCGGCGCCAAGCTGCCCTGGTCCTATGCCTGGCAGACCTTGCGCAACACCGGCGCGCATGTGGCCTTCTCCTCCGACTGGCCGGTCTCGCCGCTCGATCCCTTCCTCGGCATGCAATCGGCAATGACGCAGAAGCCGCTCGCGGCGGGCTGCCCGCCGCAGGCGCAATCCCTCGCCAATGCGCTCCACGGCTTCACGCTGGGCGGCGCCTATTGCGAATTCATGGAGGGCCGCAAGGGCATGCTGCGCGAAACCTATCTCGCCGATGTGGTGGTGCTCGACCATGATCTGGAACAGACGGCACCCGAAGCGATGGGCACCGTGAAACCCGCCGTCACGATCTGCGGCGGCCGCGTGACGCATGAGGCGTGACTTGACCGCAGAGAGACGGATGGCGCCATCGCTTGCATGACCGCAAGGCTCCCCTGTTCCCATATCAGGGGATGATCAATTTGGCGATAACTGGGAGATGATCGGACCCGGCGGGGGGCCCGAGGCGGACAGACCGGTAACTCCAGTCCGCGGGCATCAATATCTGGTCGATCGGCAGGAACGGAATTCCGTTCGTTCCCATGCCGGTCAACATCAGGCTCAACCGCAATCCGCCGATCACCTTCGAACCTGTTGCCGTTTCAACCCGGGCAACAGCATTGCTCCACGTCACTGCGTTGAAATCTCCCGCAAGTACCACAGGGCGCGGAAGCGCCAGCAGCGCAGGCTCGAGCCGCTTGATCTGGCCGGGCTGACGATAAGGCCACGGCCAATGCAGGTGCAGGCTCGCAACCGTGATTTTCCGGCCGTCCAAATCGAGAAGCAGCCAAGCGAGGCCCTCGCCTTCAACGCATCCCTTTGAACTGACCGGATAGCGCGCCATCACAGCGACGCCGCCAAGCCCCGTAAACCGGCAGCGAATCTGAAACGGATACTCCGCCGAAAGATCATCGAGGATGACCGCCGTCTTGTTCGACACCTCCTGAAGCGTCACCACGTCGGCTTCAGCCGAGCGGACAATGCTCTCGATGAGCGCCGGCGATTGATTGTCAAAGAGAGTATTGAATTGGACGATCCGCAGACTTGCAGTTCCGGCGATTGGCGTAGCCGGCAACGATGGAAAAGCAGGGGACAGCATCGAGATTCCCGCCACCAAACTGAGGCCTGTCAGGAGCGATAGCTTCCACCGCCGCAGTAACAGCGACACGGCGAAAAACACCGCCAGCACGAACGACAGATGCAGGCGAAACTGCGCGACGGAATCCGCCACGGCAGCGACCGACTGCAGAAAACCAAATGCCTGAATCACAACAATGGCCAGGGCGGCAAGATCGAACAGCTTGAACGCGCGAAGACGCAAGTCTGATCCTTTCCGGAAAAGCACAAAGTTAGGCAGCGCTTGCGGCCCACGCAATCATTCTTGTCCTTCTCCGGCCCACGTCCGGGGAAGGTGGATCGCGCGGCCTTCCGCGTGAGACGGATGGGGCCTTCGCGTGCCGCCTCACCAGATCGTGCAGGGGGATGACAAGGGTGGCAAGGGTCTGGACGGCGGCGTGACGCAGCTTCTCACCGGTGTCATCACCACGTTCACACTCCCTCGGGCGTTAGGGCTTGCGGCCTGAGCCCTGACGGGATTTGCGTGTGCTGTCCCGCTTTCGAGTGCTGAGCGGGCGGGCTTTCACTCCGCCGCGAAACAATAGAACAAGCCGGCGCCTCCGACCTTCTTCAGCGCCTCGGGGCTGCAGCCCGGCGTGCCATGCGCCGAGTTCCATGATTTCATGTGCCGCGTGTCCTTGAGGCCCAGGCGGTCGCTGTGGCCGACGATGGCCGAGCCATCTTTGTCGCTGGTCCAGTTGCTGCAGGTGGTGTCGCCGCCCGCGGTGGAATACATGCCCTGCGGGTCGGAGCCGGTCAGCATGTCATGCGTGTTGACGGGGTCGCCCCGCCCCGCAACCTTCTCGCCCTTCTCGGTCAGCGCCGTTTCCTTGGTGAGATTGTTCTGGGCCGAGTGAAGCTCCTCGATGGAACTGGCGATCACCTCGCCCTTGAAATTCATCCATGGCCCCTTGCCGATCCGGTCCCGGGCATTCACACCCGCATCGCCCATCGGCGCGGTGGTGCTGAGATAGGCATGCCATGAGCTTTTGGGCGAGCCCGCCGCCTTCGCCAGCGCCTGGCAATGGGCATCAGCCCCTTCAAGGCCGCCCAGATTGGCGCCATCGCCCGAGCCGACGCTGGTGACGAAGAAGCTCATCGTGGTGGCATCGGCCCGCGCTTCGGCGGTGAGGCCGGAAATGGCGGCCGTGGCAACGGCGGCGGCAATCAGGATCGAGCGCATCATGTCCTCCCAACGATTGGCACTTTTGAGTTTACGCGCCCACCAAACCGTTCTTCCATCACGTTCGCTTGAGCGCACCCACGCCTCTTGCGTTCCCTAATCGTTCCGGCCATATCTGGGGGGCATGGCCAAATCATCCCTCACCTATGTCTGCCAGTCCTGCGGGGCCACCTCGTCCAAATGGTCGGGGCGCTGCGATGCCTGCGAGGCCTGGAACACCATCATCGAGGAACAGGCGGGAACGCCGCTCTCGGGCGCCAGGGGCGCGTCGCTGCCCAAGGGCCGCGCCACCCGCCTTGTCGGGCTGAAGGGTGAGAATGCAGCCCCGCCCCGCATCATCACCGGCATCGGCGAGCTTGACCGCGTGGCGGGCGGCGGCTTCGTGCCGGGCTCGGGTGTGCTGATCGGCGGCGATCCCGGCATCGGCAAATCCACCCTGCTGCTGCAGGCCATGGCGGCTT
>Ga0209023_10005404_pt1 | contig 13985 bp, 8 predicted proteins | sample LakOneMetagenome_FD_187468 | JGI IMG/M metagenome (GOLD analysis project Ga0209023, IMG submission 187468) | Freshwater and sediment microbial communities from Lake Erie, Canada (SPAdes) (version 2) | ecosystem: Environmental > Aquatic > Freshwater > Lentic | place: Lake Erie, Canada | collected...
CGACGAACGGAAAGAGTTCGATCCGACCCGATCGGGTCACCGCGCCCGAGGCAACGGCCACAGCGGGGTTTGCCCCGAGGGCTTCCGAGAGAGCTCGGGCCGAACCGCCGATAAGACGGATGCGCGGCGTCGGGAATCCCGCGGCCCCCTCGGCCGAAACGGCGGCCACGCGGGCCAGCCAGGCAGCGTCATTCTCGATCGCAACCTTGACGTCCCACTCCTTCAGCAGTTCGCGAAGCGGGCGCGGCAGCTTCAGCGCCGAGCTGACCCTGAGCCGGGAGCGTGCGATTGTGCCGGCGGCGAGCACCCGCACCAGTTCGGCCAAGGCGCCTGATTCCGACAGCCTGATCGTCGTGGGGATAGGTCGATAGCGCAGGATATTGCGCTCTGCCCCGAGCGCCTGGACGTCGCTCTCTGCGAAGAAGCCCGCCCAGGCCTCCGCATCGCTCTGGGCGCCTCGGCGTACCCGGTCGAAGCCCTCCCACTCCAGGGCGCCGGTCACCGACTCCAGCAATCGAACCACCCGGTCGTCGAGCCCCGAAAGGCTGAGGCCGTGGCTGGGCGTTCCTGGCTCGGTGACCCACGAGCCGAGCTGGGCCAGGTAGTTCGGACCCCCCGATTTCGCCCCATAGCCTGCCGCGGAGCGCTTCCAGCCTCCGAACGGCTGGCGCTGCACTTTGGCACCCACGATGGGGCGATTGATGAAGAGGCTGCCCGCCTCGACGCGATCGAGCCACAGTTCGTGCTCGGTAGCCTCAAGCGAGAACAGGCCGGCCGCCAGGCCGAATGGGCTCGAGTTCTGCAGCTCGATGGCGGCCTCCAGGTTTGTTGCCCGCATTATTCCAAGCACCGGGCCTTGAAAATCGGTCACGGCGAAATAGGTGTCGGGCCGAACGCCCTCCCGCACCCCCGGGCTCCAGAGCCGGCCATCGGCACTGAGCTTTCTCGGCTTCACCAGCCAGGTCTCGCCTGAACCCAGGGTCGTCAGGGCGTGTAGCAGCTTGCCTGCGGCGGGCTCGATCAGGGGGCCCACCTCGGTCTGGGCGTCGCCCGGATAGCCGACCCGGAGGCTGGTGACGGCATCCGAGAGCTGGCGACGAAACCGTTCGCTGCGTCCCACGGAGCCGACCAGGATCACGAGGCTCAAAGAATCACGCGCCTGCCCGGCCAACCCGAAGGCACTTTTCACGATATCGGCGACGGCCAGGTCGAGATCGGCAGACGGCGTCACGATGAGGGAGTTCTTGCCGCCGGTCTCGGCCACGAGATCCCCGCCGGATCGCCATGATCTGAACAGCCTCGCCCTCTCCCAAGTATCGGTGAGAACGACCCGATCCACAGCAGGATGCGCCACAAGGGCGCGCTCCAGCTGATCGCATGCCGGTGCCTGGCTCAGGTCGACGAGTACCAGCAGATCGCGCGGCACCCCTGCCTCCCAGAGCGCTTCGACCATGACCGCGGCGGAATGCCTCGCCGCCGGTGCGGGCAGGAGAATCACACCGCTGCCCGCCGCCAATGCTGCGAGCACACCGCCGGCCGGAATCGCGACCGGGGCGTTTGCGACGGAGGCGACGACCGTCAGCCGGGCCGGCACGAAGAGGGCACCTTCGACGTCGTCGAGCAGCCCGGCTTCGGCGGCGTAGAAGTGGGCGAAGTCGACGGCCTCGCTGACCTCCTGATCGCCCTCCGCGATTCTCCGGCCGACCTCGGTGGCCATCACCTCGATGAGCCGATCCCGATTGGACTGGAGCGACAGTCCCGCGCGGTGAAGCACGGCGCCGCGATCGACGCCGGGAAGGCGGCCCCAGGCGAGAGCGCTGGCCCAAACGGCCTCGACGACCGAGTCGATGCCGGGGGAATCCGTCACGGCGGAGGCGTCGAGGGTTATCGCGCCAAGCCCGGGGAGCCCGATGCGACCGAGGATGCGCCGCGCCCAGCCGCGGTTGGCCACGCTGGTGGGATCGGTGTCAGGACTGTTCGCGAACCGCGACCCCGTCGGGCCGCTCAGTTCTTCAGCCCCACGGTTCTGACTGCGGTGGGAGACCAGGCTCTCAGCGCCCTCCTCCTGCAGCGCCAGGAGCGCCGTGATGAAGCGAGTGCGCTCTCGCTCGAAGAGGGCCGGCTGCTCGGCGAGGTCGAAGGCGGTGGCAAGGAAATTGCCCGGCGACGCTCTCTCCTCCAGCCGTCGAACGAGGGTGCCCGCGGCAACATCGAACTCTGCCGGGCCGAGAACGGGGGCATAGAGCACCAGGCTGCCGCCGAGAACACGCCGCAGCGCGTCTGCGTGACCCGTGGCGATGCCGAGCAACAGCTCGACGTTGACCTGGTGCTCGACGCCGCGCGCCTTGGCGAGTAGCCAGCCGAGGGCCAGGTCGAAGAGGTTGTGACTCCCTATGCCGATGCGTACCGCGTCGGTTCGCTTGGGGGTGAGGGCTGTATCCAACATGCGCTTGAAGTTTGTGTCGGTCTCGGTCTTCTCCGAGAAGGTCGCCAACGGCCAGGAGTTCAACTCCGCGTCGACGCGCTCCATCGAAAGATTCGCACCCTTGACGAGGCGCAGCCGGATGGGCGCCCCGCCCCGGGTTCGACGCTCGGTTGCGAAATCGGTCAGCCTGTCCAAAATCCCCAGGGCATCGGGCAGGTAGGCCTGAAGCACGATTCCCGCCTCCAGCCCAAGGAACTCGGGCCGACTCATGATGTTCGCGAAGACGGCCAGCGTCAGGTCCCGATCGCGGAACTCCTCGACATCGAGGGTGATGATCTTGTTTTCGGGCAGAGCCGCCAGATAAAGGGGGCGCAGGAGTTCGGCGACCCTCTCAACGCTCTCCTCGAATGCCCACAGGTTCGACCGCCGGGCGACATCCGCGATAGTAACCGATACCTGGTCGACGTCGTCCCGGCCAAGGAGGTCGATATAGGCGGCAAGCCGTCGGGCGGCTTCTGCGTCTCCCAATACCGGCTCGCCGAGGATGCTCAGGCTCAGCCGGTCGCCCTTTTCTTTCAGGGTCGCGATCGCGGGGGCCAGCCTGTCGGGGGTGGCATCGATCACGAGGTGGCCGAGGGTCTTTCGAAGCACCCGGCGCGAGATCGGCACCACTATTGCCGGGATGACCTCGCCCAGAACTCCGCCTGCGGCGACCGCAGCGCGCAGGTACCAGGGCAGAAAGACGGGCACGACATCGGCCACCTTCTGCAGGTTCTTTCCCGCCACGAATAGGTCATCGGGGCGTGCGACACCATCCGCCAGGCCGACGGTGAAGTCAAGCCCGTGGGGGTCTTTCAGAACGTCTGCGAGGCCCTCGCCCACGGCATCCGCAGCACTGGCAGCCTCGGCCGATTCCTCCAGCCAGCGCCGCACCAGCGCCACTGCCTCGTCTGCCAGCTCGATCGGGCGCACGTTCTGAATGTTCTCGATGCCGTCTTTCACCCTCTCGACAATAGAACGTCGCCCCCGATAAGGGGCTCAACGCCCCGCGAACCGCTTCCCGGGGCTTAGCTCTGCGGGGCTTAGCTGTGCGGGGCTTAGCTCTGCGGGGCGTAGGAGGCGGCCAGTCGGGCCAGGCCTTCGTCGAGGGTGACGGCTGGCCGCCAGTCGAGGTCGACCCGCGTGCGGCGCTGGTCGAACCAGTGCGCCGTAGAGAGCTGCTCGGCTAGAAACCTCGTCATGGGCGGCTCGTCGGTACCGGGGCGAACCCGCCACACCGTCTCGATCAGGGAGCCTGCCGCGCGGGCGAGACCCGCGGGCACGCGCCAGGAGGGCGCCTTCACCCCGGCCGCCGAGCAGATCCCCTCGAGGAGTTCAGCGACGGGCCGAGGCTCGCCGTTGGTCACCACATAGGCGTTGCCGTGCACTCGCGGCGCACGCTCGAGCGCCGCGACGATGGCCGAGGCGGCGTTCTCGACGTAGGTGGTGTCGATGAGTGCGGCGCCATCGCCGAGCAGGGGCAGGCGGCCCCGTCGGGCGCGGTCGACGATGCGCGCGATGAGCTGGGTGTCGCCCGGGCCCCAGACCAGATGCGGTCGCACGGCCACCACCGCGAAGCCCGGCGCATCCGCGGCCAGGGCTAGAAGCTCAGCGAGGGCCTTCGTTCGCGCATAGTCGCCGCTGGCGTGAGCCGGGTCTGCCACGAGGGCGTCGTCGCCCACGATGGATGTTCCCGCATGCGCGACCGAGGGCGAGGAGATGTAGACGAAGCGGCTGGCGCCGGCCTTGCGCGCGGCCGAGAGCAGGGTTCGAGTGCCCTCCACGTTGACGGCGTCGAATTCTGCCGGCTCACCCGCGAGTGAGACCTTTGCCGCGAGGTGCACCACAGCATCCATGCCCGTAACGGCATGTGTCACAGCAGCAGGGTCGGTCACCGACCCTCGAGCATCCTCGACACCGCCGGCTCCGGCCGCTTTCAGCCCCGAGGCACCGCGCTGAAAGGTGCGAACCTCGTGGCCGGCCGCAGAGATCTCGGCCGCGACCGCCCGTCCCAGCATCCCACTGGCGCCGGTGACGAGAACCCTCACGGGCGGCGCATCCTCGCTGTGCCGGCGAGAATGCCCTCAGCCCAGCGCGACAGCGCCGACCGGTCGATCTTGGAGTTGTGCCTGATGTCGGTGGGCAGCCGAGGCACTGCCAACACCGCCGAGATCGGCTGCCCAGAAGCAGAACGCACCGCGCTAGCCAGAGCCGGATCGGCGAGAGTGACCCGGCGTGCTGCGGGCTGAGTCTCGAGCACGACGACAAGCTGCTGGGTTCCGGCCGGGCCGACTCCGACGACGGCGGCGCGCGAAACCATGGCAAGAGATTCGATGCGCTGTTCGATGCCGACGGGGGTGATTACCCTGGACGCGGTGGTGATGAGGTGGGGCATGCGCCCCTCGACCCAGAGCCTGCCATCGGCATCAAGATGGCCGACATCTCCCGTGCGGTGCCAGCGCTCGTGACTCGCTGGCGTCTCGGCCGGGGTGCCCCGAACGGCCTGGCGGTCGGTTGACCAGAGCCGGTCATAGTGGCTCTTGATGTGCGGCGCCGAGACGATGATCTCCCCGGTGACATCGGGCTTCTCGCTCGGTTCCCCGACGGCGTGCCCGGCATCGTCCAGGGCGCTGATCCGAAGTCGGGTCGTTCCGTTGGGCCGACCCACGCAGACGCCGCCGGCGCCCGTGGGGAGCCCTGCCGCCTGGCGTTCCTGACGTGCGATGCGCTGCTCCCGGATGCCGACCAGGTCGATGTCGGTAAGCAGAAGCCCCTCGGTCATGCCGTAAGGGGTATGTGCCCCCGCGTTGGGCATCAGTCGGCCGGCCGCAGCCAGCAGCGCCTCCGGCACCGGGGCCCCGGCCGAGAGAAATGTCTTGACCCCGCCCAGGGCGCGGTGGGCAGCAGGGTCGAGCGAAGACTTCGTGGCCACGACGTTGGCCAGCGCCGCCGGAGAGAGGAAGACGACGGTCGCATCGACAGCCGCCACAGCCGCAGCCACGGCCTCCGCGGTGAGGGTCTTGGGGGAGGTGACATCCATGTCGGGGGTGACGCTGCGGCAGCCGAGGGCCGGCCCCAGCAGGGCGAATGGCGCGAATCCCGCCACCAGTCCAGTACCCGGGCCGACGCCGTACTGGGCAGCGAGGGCATCCCGCACGGCCTCTAGCTGGCTGTGCCGGTAGACGACACCCTTGGCGGGTCCGGTAGACCCTGAGGTAAAGAGCACCGCGGCGATGTCGTTCGGCCCGGGCCAATCGGGCAGGGCGATCGGCTCGTTCGTCGGCCACATGCTCGCCGAGCGCGCGATGAGCCCTGCGAGCGTGTGCTTGACGCCGAGCGCGCGCGCGACGGCGGGCGGGAACGTGACGGTGGAGATCTTCTGTCCGGGCCAGCCGAGCGCCCGCGCGGCGGCAAGGCCAGGGGCTGCGCCGATGACGTGGTCTGGCCAGGCTCCGCGCACCGCGCGGGTGAGCCCACGAAGGCCCAGTCCGGCATCCGCTACTACGACGACCGCGCCTATGCGCACACAGGCATACAAGACCGCGGTGAGATCGGCCCCGGGCGGCACGAGTAGCGACACCCGGTCGCCGTGCTTCACCCCGACCGACTGCAGGCCGAGGGCGATCTGGCCTACCCGGCGGGACAGCATCTTCCAGCTGACGACCTGGCAGGACTCACCCCTGCCGGGAGCCATGTCGACGATCGCCGTCTCAGAGCTGAATTGAAACTCTTCGAGGAAGTGCCAAAGCGGTCTACGGGGCGGCGCAGTATCAATAGGTGCCGCAGACGCGGCCACACCGGTTGCAGCGGCACTCGCCAGGGCGTCTTGCTCGCCGAGCCAGGCGAGGGCATTGGCTGCATAGTCGACGTCTTCGGCAACGAGGTGGCCGCTGCCCTCGAACCGGTGGATATCTGCGTGGGGCAGACGATCGGCCAGATCATCGAGATAGCGGTCGGAGAAGATGGGGTCGCGCGGTCCCCAGAGCATCAGGGCCGGCACCGACAGCTTTGTGACTTCGTCAGAGATGCGCGTGAGCTCTGCAAAGCTCTCGTGCGAGGCATCAACGGGGATATCGGCCACGAAGCCGCCGATGCCGCCGCGACGGGATGCGCCGCGGTAGGGCGCACGATAGGCATCCTTCACGGATTTTTCCAGCGCCGGGTGGGCCAGGGCCAGCGTCGTCTCGAGAAAGCCCGGCGTGGTCACGGTGGCGAGGCGAAGCACCGAGCGTCTAAGCGTCAGCCGCAGCGGCGCGGGAATCGGGTAGCCCTTGGGCTGATGAACGGCAGTGTTCAGCAGCATGACGCCCGCCAGAAGTTCAGGATGATCCACCGCCCAGCCGAGTGAGACTACTCCGCCCCAGTCGTGACCGAAGCTCACCACCGGGCCGTCGAGCCCGAGGGCCTCGGTCAGGTCGCCGAGGTCGCTCACGCGACGCGCGAGCGGTCGCGCTACTCCGCACCGCTCGGAGAACCCCATGTCGAGTTGGTCGACGGCGATCACGCGCCACGGAGCACCGCCCGTGACCGCAGCCTCCGTCGCCGTCTCCACGAGTCTTCGCCAGAGATACGACCACGTCGGGTTGCCATGCACGCAGAGGATCGTACCGATGGGGGTGACGCCGGCCTCGGCCAGCACCTCGGCGTTGTCGAGAATATGCCAGTCGTGCGAGACCGCTTTCCCCGCGCCGCTCTCGGGAACCGACACGATGCGTGAGAATCGCGCATCCAGCCCGGGCAGCCCCGCCGGCGGCAGCGAGGCCGCGGCGAAAGGAAACCGGCTGTCTGCGGCTGTCACCAGGCGAGTTCCAGCATTGCCGTGTTGAGCCCTGATCCGACGCCCATCAGAAGCACACGATCACCCGGGGAGAGCGTGGCCGACTCCTGGGCGAGGGTGATCGGAATGGATGCCGGCCCTACGTTGCCGTAGAGGGGATAGGTAAGCGGGATGCGGGTGCGGTCTAGGCCCACTGCCTTCACGATCGCGTTAGTGTGCACGTCCGACACCTGGTGCAGGATGTAGCGGTCCATCTTCGACCACTTCCAGTCTTTCCTGGCCTCTTTCCACGCGGCCGTGACGAGCTCCATGCCGCCCTTGAGCAGGGCCTTGCCGTCGGTGAACATGCCGTCGACGCTGCCGACGCAGAGGTCGTTGAACTGGGTCGCGGCCCGCGTCACGCCGCCGAGCAGGCGGTGACCCTCGGGATGCGCATCCGCTCGGCCGAGAACTGCGGCCGCGGCGCCCGAACCCAGCGTGAGGGTGGCGAATTCGCTCATGAAGTCCTCGCGGCCAAGGCCCTCGCGGCCGAGACGCGCGATGGTGTTGTCCTGAATCTCGTCGGCGTCTTCGCCATCGACGATCATCGCGTAGTCGATCTGACCCGCATCGATGAGCTGGGCGGCCAGGGTCAGGCCGTTGACGAAGCCGAGACAGGCGTTGGCGATGTCGAAGTTGACGGCGGAGGAGGGCAGTCCGAGTCCGTTGTGGATTCGTACGGCCACTGAGGGCTCGAGGTGCTTGCGGGTCACCGAGGTGTTGATCAGCAGGCCGATCTGGCCGGCTTCGATGCCGGCCTCCTTCAGCGCCTGGTTGCCCGCGGTGATCGCGGCGTCATCGAAGTTCTGTCCGTCGTCCCAGTTGCGGCGCTCCTGAACCCCGGCGACCCGCTGAAGGAGTCCCTTCGGCAGGCGAAGCCGCTTGAGTACGGGAGCGAGTCGGCCGTCGATCTCGGCCGAAGTCGTGATGCGGGGGGCGAGAACGCTGGAGACAGACAGCAGGGCGACGTTTCGATGCGTCGTCGTTGCGTTTCCGTTCACCGGCCCTCCCTTTCTATTTGCTTCTATTTGCTCGCGCGGATGGATGGCGCAGGCTTACGTATGATCCGCAATCGGCACAATAGATAACGATAACCCTCCATTAGGTGTGAATTCGCCGGACTGGCGGGCCTCAGGGCGGGGCGCAAGGTGTAGCTGGCCCCTGAATTGGGTATTTCTAAACCTATTTAAGTCAAATACTGTTTCGCCCTATGCCGTCCCACACAAAGCCGTTGGAGCGATGACGAGCCCTCGCGCGAACCTCACGGCGCGCGGCATCCTTTTCGGGCTGCTCTTCGCTTCTGTCCTGTGGACCCTGATAGGTGCGGTCATAGTCGGCATCGTCTACTTCGTCACCCAGGCCCCGTAACACCGCCCGCAACACCGCCCGTTAACCCGGCGGCTATGCGGCGTTACTCCCGGCGGCTTTCGCGACGCTTCTGAATGTGGCATAAGACACCCACTTTCGTGCGCTATATTCATAAGTAGAGACAGCAGGGCCTGATTTGTCAGAGAATCAGCAGTTTTTCGTTTTATCTTCAGAGCCTCAGAGACTCAGAGAAAAACAAATGGCGTTACCGGGTGCAAGCGGTAACGTCCTTTGTTTTTAACGGGGCTTTTCTCACTAGGGTTTCTTTATGACGACTTCCCCCACCTATGACGCGATCATCGTGGGCGGCGGCCACAACGGCCTCGTTGCCGCGGCCTATCTGGCCAAGGCCGGCCAGAAGGTTCTACTGCTCGAGCGGCTCGAGGCCACCGGCGGCGCGGCAGTCTCCGCCGAGGCATTTCCCGGCATCGATGCACGGCTTTCCCGCTACTCCTACCTCGTCAGCCTGCTGCCGCAGCGAATCATCGAGGACCTCGGCCTTGACATCACGCTGGTGCGCAGGCGCTACTCCTCCTATACCCCGCTGCCCGGCGAAGCCACAGGGCTCCTGATCGACACCGCGGATGCCGCCGCCACGAGCGCCTCATTCGCCGCGATCGGCGCGGCCGAAGACGACGCGGCCTTCACCGAGTTCTACGCCGACACGACCCACGTCGCCGGTGCCCTCTGGCCCACCCTGACGGAGCCCCTGCTGACACGCAGCGAGGTCCGGGCCCTTCTCGCCGACGCCGGCGCGTCCGACACGATCTGGGCAGACGTCTTCGAGCGCCCGCTCGGCGAAGCGATCGAGCGCCGGATCGGCAGCGACCTCGTGCGGGGCGTCGTGCTGACCGACGCGCTGATCGGCACGTTCGCCCGCGCCCACGGCGAAGACCTGAGCCAGAATCGCTGCTTTCTCTATCACGTGATCGGCGGCGGCACCGGCGACTGGGACGTTCCCGTGGGCGGCATGGGCGCTGTCTCGGGCGCACTCTGGCATGCCGCAAAAGAGGCCGGCGCCCACATCGTGACCCGTGCCGAGGTCACCTCCGTGAACCCCGACGGCACCGTGCAGTTCGAACTCGACGAGCAGATCTTCGAGGTCTCCGGCGAGCGGGTCCTCGCCAACGTCGCCCCCTGGGTGCTCGAGGGGCTGCTCGGCTCCGCCGGTCACGCTCCTGAGGAGGCCGACGCTGTGCCCAAGCCGGAGGGCGCCCAGGTCAAGGTCAACCTGCTGCTGACCCGGTTGCCGAAGCTGTTGGACGACACCGTCGGGGCAGTCGCGGCCTTCGGCGGCACCTTCCACGTCAACGAGCTGAACAGCCAGCTGGAGGCCGCCTACCTCGAGGCCGCCGCGGGCTCCATCCCGGGCACGCTTCCCGTTGAGATCTACTGCCACTCCCTGAACGACGCAAGCATCCTCTCGCCCGAGCTGCAGGCGGCCGGAGCCCAGACCCTCACGGTCTTCGGGCTGCACACCCCTGACTCCCTGGTAACCGAGGAGAACAACGACGAGCAGCGTACGGCGCTCCAGGCCGCCGTGCTGGCCTCGCTGAACAGCGTGCTCGCAGAGCCGATCGAGGACTGCCTGATGCTCGACGCCGAGGGCAATCCCTGCATCGAGACCAAGACCACCCTCGATCTGGAGCATGCGCTGTGGATGCCGGGCGGCAACATCTTCCACGGCCCGCTCAGCTGGCCCTTCGTCGAGGACGACGAGCCCCTGGATACGCCGGCCCGCCGCTGGGGCGTGGCCACGGCGCATCCGCGCATCCTCCTGTGCGGCTCGGGCAGCCGACGCGGCGGGGCCGTCAGTGGGCTCGGCGGCCACAGCGCCGCGATGGCCGTTCTCGAGGAACTCTCCGAGGCCCGGGCATGATGAGCGCTGCGCCCGAGCTGCGTGCGCCCGGCCTGCGCTGCCCCTGCCTGAGCGGGGAGACCTACGGGGCGTGCTGTGCTCCGCTACACCGCGGTGAGACGCTCGCGCCGACGGCGGTGCGGCTGATGCGATCCCGCTACTCGGCCTTTGCCCTGGGCGATACCGCCTACCTCTCGGCCACGTGGCATCCGAGCACCAGGCCAAGCGATCTTGAGCTCGATAGCGACCAGCACTGGATCCGGCTCGACATTGAGAACAGCACGGGCGGCGGGCTGCTGGCCACCACCGGCACCGTGGAGTTCACCGCCTATTACCGGGCAGTCGAAGACGGCAGAACGGTTCGCGGCGAGCAGCACGAGAACAGCCGATTCCTCAAGGAAGGCGGTCGCTGGTTCTACGTCGACGAGGTCACAGCCTCCTAGTACCTCAGGCTATTTAGACTGGGCCCATGTCCATTATCCGCGAGGTCGTCAAGCACGAGCCAGCCACCCGACTCGCCACCGTTTCCGCCGTTGGCCAGCCGGTTCCCGGCATCGTGAGGGTGACGTTCACCGGCTCCGAACTCGTCGGCTTCCCGAGCGGCGGACCGACCGATCACGTGAAGCTCTACTTCGCCGACCCGGAGGTCGAGGGCCCCACGAACCGCACCGTGACCCGCGACTACACGGCGCGCGAGTTCCGCAACGTGGATGACGGCACCGGCTTCGGCTCGACCCCCGAGCTCGACATCGACTTCGTTATTCACCAGGAGGCAGGCTCCAGCGGCCCCGCATCGGCCTGGGCCTCGACCGCGGCCGCGGGAGATCAGCTGCGCATAGCGGGCCCCGGCAAGTCCAAACTGGCCCCGACCACCATCAGCCGCGTCATCCTGATCGCCGACGAGAGTGCGCTACCGGCCGTCACGCGCTGGCTTCGACTGCTCGCCCCCGAGGTGCAGGTCGTAGCGCTGCTCGAGGTGGCCTCTGTCGACGTGACGCCCTATTTCGACGCCGCCGCGCTCGCTGAGCGGGCATCCGTCACGTGGCTGTACCGCTCGGGAGCTGCCGGCCAAGCGGCGGGACAGGTATTGGCGGCCCTCCGCGCGCTGGGCCCGATCGGCTCCGACGTGTACGTGTTCGCCGCGGGGGAGGCCGGGATGCTCATTCCGCTGCGCCGTTATCTGCGCCGTGAGCTCGGCCTGCCCGCCGATCAGGTCGCCGTGAACGGCTACTGGAAGCGCGGCGACGAGCTCTTCGACCACCACGCCCCGCTGGACGCCACCGACCCCGACTGACCCGTGCGCGGCAACCCCGTGCGCGGCCGCCCGGCGCGGGCTTCAGGTCGACACATTCCGGAATCGGCCCGTTTCAGCCCCGAAACGGCTACTTTGGCGAATCCGTCAGCCCGAGGCCATCGTCGCGGGTGCCGGTCAGTGGCTCCGGTGGTCCTGAATCGTCATCTTCGGGCCATGCCTGGGCTTTCGGTAGCCACTGGCAAGGATGAGGCGCACGACGCGCTGGCGGTGACCCTCGAAGGGTGCCAATAGCTCGAGCATTCCCGCGTCGTCGACCGGGGCTCCCGTCAGGGCCCAGCCCACGTGGGCGGCGAGGTGATAGTCGCCGACGCTCACGGCATCCGGGTCGCCGTGGGTGCGCTGGGTGATCTCGGCCGCGCTCCAGCGCCCGATGCCCGCAACGCTCATCAGCCGCTTTGCCAGCGTCGCGGCATCCACCGGCTTCTCCAGCGCGGATGCGACAGCCGCCGCGGTCACAACCGTGCGCGAGCGCTGCGGCCCGACTCCTGCCCGATGCCACTCCCACGATGGGACCATGCGCCAGCCCTCGGCGTCGGGGGCCACCATCATGCCGGTCGGCGCCGGTCCCGGAGCAGCCTGGCCGAAGAGCCTGATCAGCCGGTACCACGCGCGATGGGCCTCGACCGTGGTGACCTTCTGCTCGAGCACCACCGGCACGAGGGCCTCGAACACGAGGGCCGAGGAGCCCAGCCACACCCCGGGGTTGCGCCGCCTGACCTCCGCGAGCGCTGGCTGCGCGCTGAGGTTTAGCCCGGTCCAGTCGTCATCAGCGCCGAGCAGGGCGGGCACCTGATCGATCGCCCATTCGGCGCCGGCACCCCAGGCCCGGGCGTGCACTTCGGCGCCCTCCTGCCGAAGCAACAGCGTCGCGCTACCGAGCGGGGTACGCCGCACACGCCAGATCCCCGCGTCGGTCACCCGGCACGTCGGGTCCCCCGTGCCGCGCAGGTTCGGCCCGAAGGTTGAGCGCAGGGAGAAGGGGCGCCCCGGCCGATAGACCGTTGCGACCTCGATCGCCGGAGCGTCACTCGCCGATGGGTCAATCATGGAAGGCTCGATTACCACTCGCTGGGTGCCGGCGCCCTGGTCGCTGGCAGCGCCGTGGACTCGGCCCATGCGAGCACCCACTCGGGTACGACCAGGTCAGCAGGCAGCTCCCCCAGTGCCGCGAGCACCTCAGGGATCTGCACCACGCCGGCGCCTCGCTTCAGAAACCGGCCGCGCACGAACGCCTCGGCGTAGATCTCCCCGGCAACCACGAAGCGCTGCTGGATGTACACGCTCTTCGCGTCGAAACCCAGCACCTTGGATTCGACGGTGAAGCGCTGCCCGAGCGTGAGTGACTTGCGAAAGCTGATGGTCTCGGCGACCACGACGGGGTACCAGCGCTTGGCCGTGAAGATCGCCCAGATGCCGCTGCGGCTCAGCAAATCCACTCGGCCGAGATCCAGAATCGAGAGGTAGACACCGTTGTTCATATGGCGGAAGATATCAAGGTCGGTCGCCCAGACCCGGAACGGCGTCTCCGCCACCCCGAACCGGCTGATGCGTTCCCCGCGACGCGCCCGCAAGAATATGTGGATTGTTCGAAAAATAAGGTGCACCCTCGCCACAATAGCTCTGGGGTAGGAACAAATCTCGTTGAGCAGCGGTTATGGTCTACGCGCTGCGACGCAACAATCCCTAAAGGAGATTCACCGTATGTCAGTTGTCCCCACCATTGCCCTGAACGATGGCACCAGCATCCCCCAGCTCGGATTCGGCGTCTTCCAGATCGACCCCGCCGAGACCCGAGCAGCGACGCTCACGGCGCTCGAGATCGGCTACCGCCACATCGACACCGCCGAGATGTACCGCAATGAGCAGGGCGTCGGCGAGGCAGTCGCCGCCTCCGGCATCCCGCGCGAAGAGATCTACGTCACGAGCAAGCTCAACAACGGTTTCCACGCGCCGGCGGATGCCGTCAAGGCGTTCGAGACGTCGCTTGAGACGCTCGGCTTCGACTACCTCGACCTGTTCCTGATCCACTGGCCGATGCCTGGCGTACTCGACTACGTCGAGACCTGGAAGGCCATGGAGCAGATTCTTGCCACCGGACGCGTGCGCTCCATCGGCGTCTCGAACTTCCAGCCGGCACACCTTCAGCGACTCTTCGACGAGACGT
>Ga0209023_10005407_pt1 | contig 13983 bp, 14 predicted proteins | sample LakOneMetagenome_FD_187468 | JGI IMG/M metagenome (GOLD analysis project Ga0209023, IMG submission 187468) | Freshwater and sediment microbial communities from Lake Erie, Canada (SPAdes) (version 2) | ecosystem: Environmental > Aquatic > Freshwater > Lentic | place: Lake Erie, Canada...
TCTCTGTGTTTTCGGGCATTAGGCCCGTCCATTCCGCCCCTCGCGCCCGCCCGGCGTGGGGTCGAACGCATATTCAACGGGCGTGAGAGGCCGCATGGCTAAGGAAGAACTGCTCGAGTTTCCCGGGACCGTCAGCGAACTGCTGCCGAACGCCACCTTCCGCGTGACGCTCGAGAACGACCACGAGATCATCGCCCACACCGCCGGCAAGATGCGCAAGAACCGCATCCGCGTTTTGGCCGGCGACAAGGTGCTGGTCGAAATGACCCCCTACGACCTGACCAAGGGTCGCATCACCTATCGCTTCAAGTAAGTGGCTGCGGGTCGCCCCGAACTGGTGCTGGCTTCGGCCAGCCCGCGCCGCATCGAACTGCTGGCGCAGGTCGGGATCACGCCCGACCATATCGATCCTGCCGACATCGACGAGACGCCTCTGAAGGGCGAGACCCCGCCGCGTCTGGCCGAACGGCTCGCCACCTCAAAAGCGCAGGTCGTCGCAGAACGCCGTCCCGACGCGGTCGTCATCGCCGCCGACACGGTGGTCGCTGTCGGACGTCGTTTTCTGGAAAAGGCGGCGGACGAGGCCGAGGCGACACGTTTTCTGAAACTGCTGTCCGGCCGCAATCACCGCGTCTTCACCGGCGTCGCCGTCTGGCGCGAAGGAAAACTATCGTCGCGCGTCAACGAAACCCGCGTGACCTTCAAACCCTTGTCGGACCACGAGATCGCATCCTACGTCGCTACGGGCGACTGGCGTGGCAAGGCCGGGGGCTATGGCATCCAGGGCCCGGCGGCCGCCTTCATCCAGCGAATCGTCGGCAGCCATCCGTCTGTGATGGGCCTGCCCGTCTATGAGGCCGTCCAGCTTTTGAACGGCGTCGGCTGGCGTTCATGAGCGGTGCAGTCGAGGTCTTCCTCGACGAGACGCCTGGCGAGACGCGTGGCGCCATCATGCGCGACGGCCGCTACACCCATCTTCTGATCCATCGCGACGATGATATGGCGCAGACCCGGCTCGGCGCCCGCTCGGTGGGGCGTGTCATCGAGGTGAATCCCGGCTTGCGCGGCGCCTTCGTCGATATCGCCGCACCGGCCGCCGCCTTTCTGCCGTTCCCGAGAAATGACCGAATTACCCAAGGCCAGCGGCTGGAAGTCGTCGTCACCGCCGAACCTCGTGCCGGAAAAGGGGCGGCAGTTCGGTATGTAGGACCGGGGGAGGGGACGCCCCGCCTGATTCAGCCCGCACCCAGCATCGCCGAACAGTTGCGCGATCTCGCGCCCGGCGAGGAATCAGTCACCGGCATCGCCGCTATCGACGCCGTGGTCGAGGCGGAGGAGGAGGCTCTGGCTCAATCGATCGTTTTCGCCTCGCATGGGATCGATCTCGCCATCGAACGCACGCGCGCCCTGGTGGCTGTGGACATCGACTTCACCTCCACCCCCGGTCGTGATCCGAAACAGGCAAGGGCGGCTGCGAATCGCGAGGGGTTGAAACAGGCGGCGCGGCTGACCGGCCTGCGGAACTGGGGCGGCCTGGTCGTCATCGACATGATCGGGGACGGTACGGACGCGGAGGCCCAGGCCAAGGTTGCGCGGGCCGCGTTCGGTCACGAACCCCAGGCCGTCTTCGGACCCGTCAGTCGGTTCGGCCTGTTGCAGATGTCGCTTCCCTGGCGCCGTACGCCGATCGAGGAGGTTCTGCTCGGCGCCAGCGGACGCCCGTCTGTTCAAACACGAGCCTTGTCTTTCGTGCGCACTTTGCGGCGGCACCTTCTGGCCGATACCCTGTCGCCGCGCATCATCGCGCGTTGCGCGCCGGAAGAAGCCCTGATTGCTCAACCGCTGGCGGCTCGTCTGGGACCGCGAGCGGTGATCCAGGCCGATCCCGCGATCCCGGTTGGGCGCGGACGAATAGAAGAGGGGTGAGCCGTGGCTTCCTGTCCAATCTGCCGCAAGGCCGACGCCGATCCCAAGTACAAGCCCTTCTGCTCACGCCGCTGTTCGGACGTGGATCTTCAACGCTGGTTCACTGGCGGCTACGCCATTCCGGTCGCCCTGGACGAGGGTGCGGAAGATGATGACGAAAAGGACTGATTGGGCGCTGGACAGGCGGAAAAGCCTCCCCTATAGACCCGCCTCTCGCGACGCCGCGTCGGCGCCTGGATAGCTCAGCTGGTAGAGCAGCGGATTGAAAATCCGCGTGTCGGTGGTTCGAACCCGCCTCCAGGCACCATCTTTTCTTGCCCCACAAAAATCGATTGCACCGGCGCATTATCTTGCGCTGCGGCCTTTGCGCCGTCCTCGGCTTTCAGGCGGCTTGCAGCGATCAGCCCTACAATTTGCAGTATTGGGAAATGATCGCGCTCAGGATGGCCGTTTTGAACAAACTTGCTTCATCTGACGTCAGATCATCATCAAAATGTCGCGTGGCTGCACTCTAATGCGCCGGTTGGTGGAACTTTTCTCCATGTCTCTCGACGGGTTAAAAGCCCCTCTTGTCCCTTGACGCTCCGGTAAGGGTTCGTCAAAGGGTTGAGGCGCCTTCGCAAGAAGACGTTAATGCGGATCGCCGGGGACGTGTCTCCGAAGGTTCGACCAGCGGAGACGAGGCGGGCGACCGGTTCGATCTCCACCGAAGATTTCAGCGGGCTCTGATCCTCGAAAGGACGGGCGCGTTGAAGGAAACATTTCAGGTTGGGGGGCGGTCGCTGACTATGGCCGCACCTTTGGTTCCACGAGTCAGACCAAGCAGGAACTGGCGAATTATGCTGAACAGCAAAAAGACGAATATCCTTCTCGCCATGGCCGGCGCCGCCGCGCTGATGGCGAGCTCGCCGGTCCTGGCCCAGGCCCCGGCCGAGCCCACCCCGGCCGCCTCGACTGCGGCTCCCGCAGCCGCCGCTCCGGCTGCTGGCGAAGCTGATCCCGCAACGGTGAACGACGCCGTCGGCGGCGGTCACGGCGACATCACCCCGATCTCCATGTTCATGGAAGCCACGGTCGTCGTTAAGGTCGTCATGGCCGGCCTGCTGCTGGCCTCGATCCTGTCGTGGACCCTGCTGCTCATCAAGCTGTTCGAGTTCGGCGCTCTGAACCGCAAGACCGACAACTTCCTCGAAAACTTCCGCGGCGCCCGCACCATCGCTGACATGCGCGCTGTTTCGACCCAGGAAGAGTTCGACGGCAACCCGCTGGCCGACATGGCCGCCGCCGCCACCGAGGAAATCGAACTGTCGCGTCAATCGGGTCTGTCGGTCACCGGCGATCACCTCGACTCGGCTATGGCCCGCGCTCAGTCGGCTGTCGCCGCCGTGCAATCCGGTCTGGCCCTGCGCCTTTCGGGCGGCCAGCAGTTCCTGGCTTCGGTCGGCTCGATCGGTCCGTTCGTCGGTCTGTTCGGCACCGTGTACGGCATCATGAACTCCTTCATCGGTATCGCCCAGTCGAACACGACCAACCTGGCCGTCGTGGCGCCGGGTATCGCTGAGGCTCTTCTGGCCACCGGTATCGGTCTGTTCGCCGCTATTCCGGCCGTTGTCTTCTACAACTACTTCAACACCCGCATCGCTGCCTACGGCACGCGCGCCGACGGCTTCGCCGCTGAGCTGCTGAACGGCATCTCGCGTCAGCTCGACAAGGGGGCGTAAGACGGATGGCCGCCAAGATTAAATCGGGCGGCGCTGGCAACCTGCCTCAGGCCAACAGTGATATCAACGTTACGCCTTTCGTTGATATCATGCTGGTCCTGCTCATCATCTTCATGGTGGCGGCTCCGCTTGCCTCTGTGTCGGTGCCTGTCGAGTTGCCAATCGCCGTCGCCAAGGCGGCCCCGAACCCGCCCAAGCCGGTCTATATTTCGATCCAGAATGACGGCGACGTCTATGTGGGCGACTTCAAGACCGACGTCGGATCCCTGGGCGCCGATCTGAAAGAACAGATCGGTTCCCGGAACCCGGCCGATGAGCGGATCTTCATTCGGGGCGACCAGAACACCCGTTACGGCGACTTCATGCAGGTCATGAATGCGCTGCAGGATAACGGCTTCTATAGCGTTGCGCTGGTCGGCGAAGACCAGGCGACGAGTTAGGATGCGGAGATAGTATGACAGACGTCGAATATCATCGCAGTCGCTACGACGTACCCAAGAAGAAGGGCTTCATGGGGGTGTCCTACCCCGTGCTGATCGTCTGCCTGATGGTGGTCAGCATCTTGTTTGCGTTGCTGATCTTCTTTGTTCAGCAGTCCAAGTTCAAGCTGAAGGAGTTCAACTACGTCGACGAGTCCGTCGAGGTCGAGTTGGTCGAGCCGGTTCCGCCGCCTCCGCCGCCTCCGCCTCCGCCGCCTCCGCCGACGGATACGCCTCCGCCGCCGAAGCTTCAGGTGCGTGTGCCGGCTCCGGTCCCGAACATCGTCCCCCCTCCGCCGGTTAACATCACGCCGACGAAGAAGGAAGATCGGGTTGAATACACGGGTCCGCCCGTCAATATTCCTGGACCTCCGCCGCCGCCCGCGCCTCCGGCTCCGCCGCGTCCGTCGACGATCACTAACGTTCAGTGGTCGCGCCAACCGCGTCCGACGGCCGATGACTTCCCGGCGCGTGCGCTGGAGCGTGAAATCAGCGGTTCGGCTACGGTTGAGTGCACCGCGCGCTCCAACGGTGCTCCGGCGAACTGCCGCGTGATCTCGGAAGAGCCCGCAGGCATGGGCTTCGGCCGCGCCGCCATTCGGGTGGTTCAGCGTGGACAACTGTCCCCGCGGACCGTCGACGGCGCCGCTCAAGACGCGACCTTCCGCGTCCGGGTGCCCTTCACCCTCGGGTGATGGTCACGGCAACAGACAAGACGCCTCGGAGAGCAATCTCCGGGGCGTTTTTGTTTGCGACATCGCCGGCGAAATCTCCTGACGAAATATGAGGAAGGCGCTTGATCGCCTGCCGCAGGCCCGGTAGAGAACGCGCCTCGCGATGAGCGGGCCGCCTTAGCTCAGTTGGTTAGAGCGCCGGTTTGTGGAACCGGAGGTCCTCAGTTCAAGCCTGAGAGGCGGTACCATCGCAAAGCGCGGCCGGGCTTGCAGCCCGCCGTCGCCGCGACCATCTCCTGAGCATCGGTCGCCATATCTGTTTTTAGGCCGATCCCCACATCGACAGGAGAAGGCCCATGAAGACGCGCAAGTTTGGTGCGAACGGTCCCGAGGTTTCGGCCATTGGCCTGGGCTGCATGGGCATGAGCGCCTTCTACGGCGGCTCTGACGAAGCTCAGTCCACCTCCGTCATCCATCGCGCGCTCGATCTGGGAATCACCCTGTTCGACACCGCCGAAATGTACGGCCCTCATACGAACGAGGTGCTGGTCGGCAAGGCGCTGAAGGACCGGCGCGACCAGGCGTTCATCGCAACGAAATTCGGCATCAACTACAATGCCGACCGCACCAGGCTTATGACCGACGGCAGCCCGGCCAATGTGCGTCGCGCTATCGAGGGCAGCCTGCAACGCCTCGGCGTCGATCACGTCGATCTCTATTATCTGCACCGCGTCGATCCGGACACGCCGATCGAGGACACGGTCGGGGCGATGGCGGAACTGGTCAAGGAGGGCAAGGTCCGCTTCCTGGGGCTGTCCGAGGCCGCGTCCGACACCCTGCGCAAGGCGCATGCGACCCATCCGATCACGGCGCTGCAGACGGAATACTCGCTGTGGAGCCGCGAGCCGGAGGACGAACTGTTTGCAGTCGTGCGCGAACTGGGCATCGGCTTCGTGCCCTACAGCCCGCTGGGCCGCGGCTTCCTGTCGGGCGACATCACCTCGATCGATGACCTGGAAGCGGACGACTTCCGCCGCACCAATCCGCGCTTCATGGGCGAGAACTTCCAGAAGAACCTGGATCTGGTTGAGGCCGTGAAGGCCATTGCGTCGGATAAGGGCATAACCGCCGCTCAACTGGCGCTGGCCTGGGTGCTGGCGCAGGGCGAGGATCTGATCCCGATCCCCGGCACGCGCCGTATCGCGACTCTTGAGCAGAATGCGGCGGCCGTGGACGTCGTGCTGACGCCTGAGGATATCGCCCGGATCGAGGCCGTCTTCCCCAAGGGCGCGGCGACGGGGCATCGCTACGCCGAGGCGGCGCGGGCGGCGCTGAATCGCTGAGCTACAAGCCAAATGAAAAAGGCCCGGTCGGATCGCTCCGACCGGGCCTTTCGTATGTGGGGCGTCCTGATCCTACTGGATGCGGGTCCAGGTCTGGGTCTTGCATAGCGGAGCCACGATGCAGCCGCGTAGACGCAGGCTGTTGTCGTTTGTCAGGGTGATGGTGCCGCGATAGGTGCCGCCGTCGGCCGGGTTGTAGACCGAGCCATTACGCCATTCCGTCGGACCGCCGGTGAAGCCGGTCAGCATGGGCAGATTGCGCAGGGTGCGGTTCCGCAGCGAGGCGTCGCGATTGTTGGCGTCGCGCGCATTGGTGTCGCGGCGGATGTGGTCCGAGGTCACCAGCGTACCGCACAGCGCTTGGCCGCAGCGCGCGATCCGCACCTGACCGCCATTAGTCGGCGTCTGCCACAGGCCGGTTGGATCACCCGCCAGGGCCGGAGAGGCGAGGGCGCCCGCCAGGGTCGCTGCGGCCAGCATCATCTTGATCTTCATAGTCGTTCCCTTTCGTCGGGTCGGTCGCACCGCCCGTTGAAGCGGACGTTGATCGCGGTTTCGGTTGAAAACAAGGCCAAAACCCCAGCGATCACCAACGAAAACCGACCCTTAGGTCAACTTCAGCCGCCGATCAGGGCCAGCCAGTCGTCTTCGGTCAGCACCTGGACGCCATGCTTTTCGGCGTCCTTGAGCTTGGAGCCGGCTCCGGGGCCTGCGACGAGGTAGTCGGTCTTTTTCGACACCGAACCCGAGACCTTGGCGCCCAGGCTTTCGGCGCGGGCCTTGGCCTCGTCGCGGGTGAAGCGCTCCAGGGCGCCGGTGAAGACGACGGTCTTGCCCGCGACCGCCGTGTCGGACTTGGGGCGTTCGGCGTCGAGGATTTGGGTCAGTTCGGCCTCCAGAGCCTCCACGACCCTTAGATTGTGCGGCTCGTGGAAGAAGTGGGCCAGGGCCTCCGCCGCGACGGGGCCGACCCCGGTGACGCCGGCGATCTGGTTCAGGATTTCGGACGGGCCGTCCTCCCGCGCGACTCGGGCCAGTTCGACCAGGCCGGACCAGTCCTGAACCATCGTCGCCAGCGACCGGCGGGCCGGGGCGGCCATCCCGGGGAAGGCCTGGCTGATCTTCATATCCATCGTGGCCTCGGGCCAGGGATCGACGACGGGGGGCTTCGCCTCGGCCATCTGGGCCAGGACGCGGGGCGATATGGCGTGGGCGGCCGCCAGGTCGGTCCAGGCGTCGCACGGCACGCCCGAAGCGGCCTGGAGACAGGCGGCCTTCAGCGCGGGCCAGCGCTCGAAGGCGCGGGCCAGGACGATGGAGGTCTGTTCGCCGATATCGCGGATTCCCAGACCGAACAGGAAACGGTCCAGCGCAATGATGCGACGAGCGTCGATGCCGGCGACCAGGTTGCGGATGCTGGTCTCGCCATAACCATCGTCTCGCTCCAGTTCCTTCAGCCGCGTCTCGTCGCGCGCCAGTCGGAAGATGTCGGCCGGCTCCTTGATCCAGCCCCGCGCATGGAAGGCGACCAGCTGCTTTTCGCCCAATCCTTCGATGTCAAAGGCGCGGCGGCCGACGAAATGCTTCAGTCGTTCGACGATCTGGGCGTCGCAGATCAGGCCGCCGGTGCAGCGGCGCTTGACCTCGTCGCCTTCGCGCACGGCTTCCGAGCCGCAGACGGGGCAGTGTTCAGGGAAGACATAGGGGGCGGCGTCGGCGGGACGTAGCTCCGGGACCACGCCCAGGATCTGCGGGATGACGTCGCCGGCGCGTTGCAGGCGGACGGTGTCGCCGATGCGCACATCCAGACGCTCGATCTCGTCTTCATTGTGCAGGGTGGCGTTGCGCACCACCACACCGCCGACGGTGACGGGATGCAGCCGGGCGACGGGGGTCAGGGAGCCGGTGCGGCCGACCTGGATGTCGATGCCCTCCAGCACCGTGGTCGCCTGCTGGGCCGGGAATTTGTGGGCGATGGCCCAGCGGGGGCTGCGGGCGACGAAGCCCAGCCGGCGTTGCCAGTCGATGCGATCGACCTTGTAGACCACGCCGTCGATGTCATAGCCCAGGGTGGCGCGGTCGCGTTCCAGGTCGCGATAGACGGCGATCAGGCCTTCCGCGCCCTCGACCCGGCGCGAGCGAGCGTTGACGGGAAACCCCCAGGCCTTGAGCTTTTGAAGGGCGTCCCACTGGGTCTCGGCGAAGTCGCTGGAGTGTTCGCCCCAGGCGTAGGCGAAGAAGTTCAGCGGACGTTTGGCGGTGATCCGGGCGTCCTTCTGGCGCAGGGAGCCGGCGGCGAAGTTGCGGGGGTTGGCGTAGGTGCGGCGCCCTTCGGCCTCGGCGGCGGCGTTGAAGGCGGCGAAGGCGTCGTTGGGCGCATAGACTTCGCCACGCACTTCGATCCGGTCGGGCCAGTCGTCGCCGGCCAGGGTCTGTTTCACATCGGCGATCGTGTTCAGATTGGCTGTGACGTCCTCGCCCGCGCGGCCGTCGCCGCGCGTGGCGCCGATCGTCAACTTGCCGTCGACATACAGGAGATTGGCGGACAGGCCGTCGATCTTGGGCTCGGCGACAAAGGCGATCGGTTCGTCGGCGGGCAGTTTCAGGAAACGGGTGATCCGGGCGACGAAATCGCGCACCTCGCCCTCGTCGAAAGCGTTGTCCAGCGACAGCATGGGCACGCCGTGGCGCACCTCGGCGAACTGGGTTGAGGCGGCGGCTCCAACCTTGTTCGACGGCGAGTCTGAACGGATCAAATCGGGGAAGGCGGTTTCGATCGCCAGGTTGCGCGCACGCAAGGCGTCGTAGTCGGCGTCGGAAATCTCGGGCGTCGCCTCGTTGTACAGCGCGTCGTGACGGGCCATTTCGGCGGCCAGCCAGGCCAGGGCCTCGGCGGCCGTCTCGGCGGTGAGGTCTTCGACGGGGACTTTGAGAGGAATCGCGTTGGCCATGGCCGTCGTCATATCATCTGACGCGCCGCCCGTGCATCGCGCAAAGCCGATGATGACAGAACCGTAGGCTGACGCGCCGTCCGCTCTTCGCTAGGTTCGCGCGTCCCTATCGGAGCCTGTATGACTCGTTCGACCCTCTGCCTCTTCGTCGCTGGCGCCGCCCTGATCGTCAGCGGCTGCGCCGCCGTTCCCGAAACAGCGCCGACTGCTCCGAGCGCCGTCGCGCCGGTTTCCAGCCAACTGCTGGAGGACGTTCGCATCCTGTCCGCCGACGACATGCAGGGCCGCGATACAGGCTCGGAAGGCGGCGAGCGGGCGCGCGCCTACATCGTCTCGCGATTGGAGGCCATGGGCGTTCAGCCGCCTCCGTTCGGGCGTTTGCAGCGGTTCGAGACGCCGGGCCGCACGCGCGAGGGCGTGAAGACCTTCAGCGGCGTCAATATCGTCGGCCTGATCCCCGGAACCCGCGTCGCCGACCGCTATATCGTCGTGACGGCCCACTACGACCATGTCGGCGTCAATGACGGCCAGATCTTCCACGGCGCCGACGATAATGCCTCGGGCGTGGCGACGATGCTGGAGCTGGCGGCCCGACTGAAGGCCCAACCGCCGGAACACAGCGTGCTGATCGTGGCGCTGGACGGCGAGGAGCGGGGGCTGCTGGGCGCTCGCGAGTTCGTCAAGGTGCCTCCGGTGCCCCTGTCGTCACTCAGCCTGAACCTGAACTTCGACATGACGGCGCGGGCGGAAACGGATGGCCATCTATGGGTCACCGGGACCTATCAGCACCCCAATCTGCGCCCCGTGCTGGAGGCCGTTGTGCCGAACGGAGCGGTGTCCTTCGCCTTCGGCAAGGACACCCCGCAGGATACGGGCGAGAACAACTGGGTCGACGCCTCTGATCACGGCGCCTTCCACGAGGCGGGCGTGCCCTTCCTGTACATGGGCGTCGACTATCATCCCGATTATCACCGACCAAGCGACACCTTCGACCGGATCACGCCGTCGGTCTTCACCAGTGCGACCGAAATCGCCATCGCCGGGTTCCGCGCCTTGGATCAGGCGCTCGATCGATGAAGTCCTCATGGGTGGTCGTCGCGGTCGCGGGCTTGCTGAGCCTAGCGGCATGCGAGCGGCGCGACGCTGCGACACCGACGTCGACGCCGGAAGCGACGTTTCAACATCGTCTAAGCGGCGATATCTCGGGCGACTATCGCCCGACAGGTGAGGCATCCATTCAGCCCGTGGCATCGCTGTTCATCGGACAGGATGAGGCCTTCGCTGCCTGGGAGGGCGGGTCCCGCGCTTCGCCGCCGCTGATCCTGTCGCTGACCGTGCCGCAAGGCGAGGCCAGGGTCTTGCTGAGCGCCTATGTCGTCACCGACGATCGGATCCAGATGCGCGGCTCCGTGCCCGGCTTGGGCCCGGTGGAGTTGTCGGGGCGGATTGATCAGGGCGCTTTGGCGACGGCGCGCCGGAATCTCGGCGATCAGACGCCTGTCGTTACCGGGACGATTTCGGTCAACGGCCTTCGCACGCCCTTCACGCTGAGTTGGTGGGGCGGCGACTGATCTGAGCAATCTGCGCTGACGACGCGCCAAGATTGCCAATCTCGCAATCCCAGGTCATGGTGACGCTTGGGGGCGCTGAATGTCGATATGGGAATTGGCCGGCTGCGATGTGACGTCGACACGCGGCGCCATTGCGTCTCGACGCCGCGTTCGTCTCAACCCGACCCGCGCCATGGATGTCGTCTTTGCCCTGACAGGTCTGCTTCTGACCTGGCCGCTCTTCGTTGTCATCGCTCTGGGCGTCAGGGCGCAGGACGGAGGGTCCGTGATCTTTCGCCAGCAGCGCATCGGACGTCGCGGCCGACTATTCGACTGTCTCAAGTTTCGCTCCATGAGGATGGGGGCTGAGCAAGCCTTGCCGTCAACCTCTGATCCGGAATGGCAGGCGATGCGAAAGCTGACACAAGATCCGCGCGTCACGTCGCTGGGCCGCCTGTTGCGCCGGTCCAGCCTGGATGAACTGCCGCAGCTGATCAATGTGTTGCGGGGCGAGATGTCGCTGGTCGGCCCCCGACCGATCGTGATCGACGAGGCTGCGCGATATGGCCGGCGACTGGCCGACTACTGCGCGGTGCGGCCGGGGCTGACGGGGCTGTGGCAGGTCTCGGGCCGAAACGCCGTGCCCTATCCGCGCCGTGTCGCGATGGATGTCTGGCTGGTCAGAAACCGCACCGTCGGCGTCTATCTGGCGATCCTGGCGCGCACGGTTCCGGCGGTGCTGAGCCGTCGGGGCGTGTCCTAGGGAAGGCGCTCCTCAACGCCCTCGTCCGTGCCGATGATGGCCAGGTCGGCGAGATCCAGAAACAGCCCGTGCTCTACCACGCCGGTGATCAGTTTCAGATCGTCGGCCAGACGGACCGGATCATGGATCGCCCTGCAACCCGCGTCATAGATCAGATTGCCGCCGTCGGTGCGAACCAGACCGCGATCCGCCTGGCGCACGCGCGCCGGCTGGTTGATGTCGTGGTCGATCAGCACATCGGCGATGCGGTTGGCTGTCGTCTTGTGACCGAAGGCGACGACCTCGATCGGCAGGGGGAAGGTCCCCAGCACAGGCACCACCTTGGCCGCGTCGGCGATGACGATGCAGCGGGCCGAGGCCTCCCACACTAGCTTCTCGCGCAGCAGAGCTGCGCCGCCGCCCTTGATCAACGCCAGACCCGGCCCGATTTCGTCGGCGCCGTCCACGGTCAGGTCGATGCGCGGCGTGTCTTCCAGCGTCGACAACGTCAGCCCAAGTTCGCGCGCCAAGTCTGCGGTCTTTTCGGATGTCGGCACGCAGCGTAAGTCGGGCAGGTTGCGCGCCGCCAACGCCTTGACGAACCAGGCTGCGGTGGACCCGGTGCCCAGGCCGACGATCATGCCGGCCTCGACGTGGGCGGCGGCAGCCTGGCCGGCGTTCTTCTTCTGGAGGTCGCTCATTTGGATTTCGCAGCCTTCTTCGCCTTGGCTTCGACACGGAACGCCGCGGCCGCTTCGGGTTTGACGGTCTGCCGGGCACGGCCGAAGGCCATGGCGTCGGCGGGCACGTCCTCGGTAATGACAGAGCCGGATGCGATCAGGGCGCCGTCGCCGATGACGACAGGCGCCACCAGGCTGGAGTTCGATCCGACGAAGGCGCCGGCGCCGACCTGGGTCTGCGCCTTGTTATAGCCGTCGTAGTTGCAGAAGATGGTCCCCGCGCCGACGTTGGCGCCCGCACCGACCGACCCGTCGCCTAGGTAGGCCAGGTGATTGGCCTTTGCGCCTTCGGCCATCCTGACGTTTTTGACCTCGACGAAATTGCCGACCTTGACCCCGGTCGCCAGGTCCGCGCCGGGACGCAGGCGCGCGTAAGGACCGACTTCGGCGCCGGCAGCGACCCGCGCGCCCTCGATATGGCTGAAGCTGCGAATGCGCGCGCCGCCCTCGATGACCGCACCAGGGCCGAAGACCACGAAGGGTTCGACGACGGTCCCGCCGCCGATCTGGGTGTCCCAGGCGAAATGGACGGTGTCGGGCGCCGCCATCGTCACGCCGGCCGCCAGGAAGGTGTCGCGTTGCACGCTTTGGAACAAGGCTTCGGCCTGAGCCAGCTCGGCCTGGGAGTTGACGCCCATTACCGCGTCCTCAGCGGCGAATACGGCGCGGGTCGGGTGGCCGCCCTGGCGCGCCAGAGCGACGACATCCGTCAGATAGTATTCGCCCTTGGCGTTTTCGTTCTTCACCTCGGCCAGCAACGAGAAGAGCAGGCCGGCCGGCGCGGCCATGACGCCCGAGTTGCAGGCGGTGATGGCGAGAATCTCGGCCGACGCCTCCTTGGCCTCCGTGATGGCGGTCAGGGTGTCGCCTTCGACGATCAGACGGCCGTAGGCGCCCGGATCGCGAGCCTCGAACCCGATGACGGTGACGCCGTCGGCATTAAAGACGGGCTCGATGTCGGCGGCCTTTAGCAACGGCACGTCGCCATAGGTGACGACCACCTCGCCGTCGAAGTCGGCCAGCGCCTGTTCGGCGGCGCGCACGGCGTGGCCGGTGCCAAGCGGCGGGTCCTGGACCGCAATGGCGGCCTCGCCCAGCCGTTTCACCACGTGGGCCCGGACCTCCGGTGAGTGATTGCCGACCACGACGACGATACGTTCGCAACCAAGCCCTTCCGCCGCATCGATGGCGTGGTCCAGCATGGCGCGGTGGGCGACGGGGTGCAGCACCTTGGGCAGCGGCGACTTCATCCGCGTGCCCTGGCCGGCGGCGAGAATGATGGCGGCGCGGGCGCGCGTCTGGCTGGTCATGAATCGTCTCGCAGTCTAGTCGTCCTGCGATCTAGCCCATCATGCGGGCCAGCGGGAGATGTGGATGAGCGATCGCGACCTGGAAGGCTGGACCATCGCCTTCGACCTTGACGGCACGCTGGTCGATTCCGCCCCGGACCTGATCGGCACGCTGAACCGGATGCTGGTCGAGGAGGGGCTGCCGCCCGTGCCGATGGAGTCCGCCTCGAGCCTGATCGGATCGGGCGCGCGGGCGCTGCTGGTGCACGGCTTCGAAGCCGCCTGCGCGCCGGTCGAGCGGGCCAAGTCCGACGAACTGTTCGAGCGGTTCCTGATCGATTACGCCGCCCATATCGCCGACGGCTCGCAGCCTTTCGAGGGCGTGGTCGAGACGCTGGAGCGGCTCAGCGAGCGGGGCGCAATCCTGGTTGTGGCCACCAATAAGCGTTCGGACCTGTCGGAGCTGTTGTTGGGCAAGCTGGACCTGACCCGACATTTCGCCGCCATCGTCGGCCCGGATCGGGTCAGCGCGCGCAAGCCCTCGGGCGCCCATCTGAAGGAGGCCGTC
>Ga0209023_10005408_pt1 | contig 13983 bp, 19 predicted proteins | sample LakOneMetagenome_FD_187468 | JGI IMG/M metagenome (GOLD analysis project Ga0209023, IMG submission 187468) | Freshwater and sediment microbial communities from Lake Erie, Canada (SPAdes) (version 2) | ecosystem: Environmental > Aquatic > Freshwater > Lentic | place: Lake Erie, Canada...
CACGCCATTCAGGCAACACGGTCTAGAGGGAGACCAGCCGAGGCGTGACCACGCTGAAGAGCTGATGAATGAGATAGCCCGCGCGGCACGACAACGGAGCAATTCGGAAGCTGTCATCGTGAGCAGTATCCAGCATCGCGCAGAGCTGTTTGAAGGGGCACATGTGCAAGCCAAGCAGGCGGCAATCGATGCTGTGTCCAAGGACACAAGCCCGTCTGAAAGGACCGCACGTCAAAGCGAGGAGCTGCGCAAAGCCGAGGTAGAGGTTTTGCCACCTGGCGCGATTCAAAAGCTGGCTGCGCAGGACGCGAGAGGGTATTCGAAGTTGCAGGACCCGGAACGACAAGCCGAGGCTGCAATAGCGATGGCGGAAACGGCGCGGCTTAGCAGCACATATCGTACTGCCCTGGCGGAGAAAGCTCCGGAGATTTCGAACGCCATACAGCTGGCTACGGCAGCGCTGTCGAAGGACAAGAGCCCCGCCTCGGCAACTCAAGCAGCCACGATTGATGGATCAGCCAGCCCGACAATGAGCTTGGACCCTGCAGCGCTTGCACGAGTCGACGGGACCCGAGTACAAAGTGGCGCGTCAGCTACCCCTCAACCTGGACTGAACGGTATCGAGCAAGTTGTCGACCAGGCGCGCACTTCGCGTGAGACGACAGAAGACGACCGCCGCACAGCGACGAAGCGGGCGGCTGGCAATGGTCCGGAACAAAACAACACCGCTCCTGCAGGCCCATCGAACAAGAACAAAATTCAGTCGGACGAAGTCTTCAATGCGACAACAAGCGACAGCCCTCCTGTGGTGCCTCGTGAAGTGGAAGACAAGTATCTTCGTGTCGGCGCGAAGTTCTATCATCCCAAGAACACGGATGTGGTCGCCTTTGAGGATAAGGGAAATAAACTAGAAACTCGGTCCAACAGCGAACAGGTTGCGGAAGCTATGGTCGCGATCGCACGTGCGCGAGGATGGGACGAGATCAAAGTTTCCGGTTCCGAGACCTTTCGCAAAGAAGTCTGGCTGGAAGCAGCCGCACATGGCATGCAGGTCAAAGGCTACACACCGAGCGAGGTCGATAAAGCGGAGCTTGCCAAACGTGCGAAGGATATCGAGCCGAACAAGATTGAGCCAAAGGCGGATTTTCGCGGACGCGAAAATTTATCCGACACACCAGAGCCTGCAAAGGAAGCGTCTTCGGCACCGCAGACGAGTTACACGCTTCGCACCTTCCAAGGCATCGGAAAAGGGCATCGTAATGAACCATACCCAGACCTGGAATCAGCAGTAGCTGCCTTCATCAAGGCTGACGACAAGGCGATCCCCCAAGTCAGGCACGACAACAAAACCGTTCTTGAGTACGACCCGGAAGACAGACGTCCGACTTCCCCCCGGAAGGAAATAGAGGCCCTTCACGAACGTCTTTCGAAAGAGCTAGAACGCAGTAGCGAACCTGGGGCGACACGTGTCCCACATGTCGATAAACCCAGGACAGAACAAAATAGCGCACTTGTGACGGAAAACTTAGGCAATGCAGGCCGCGTGTCCGCCGAGCCGACTACGAACCATCACAGCCCCGATAATCAGCGACGTGCAAAAGCTTTTTCTGACAAGCCTGCACATGAGGCGCTCAGGGAGCATCCGGAACTGGCTGGGACATACGCCATGATGGCTTCCATCGACAAGAAAGCTGCGGCAGACGGTCTCGATCCGAAGCAGAAGGCAATGGTAATGGACCGCGTTCGGGCGAACCTGGTCAACAGCATCGAGCGCGGTGAACTTCCTGAAGTCAAGGTACGCGAGCAGGTAGAAGTACGGCGTGAACGTACTGAAGAGAGGGAGGTTACCCGATGAAGTGTGCGCCCCTAGCCGCGGCAGTGGCCGCAGGGGCGTTTTTGTGCGCATGTGCGGGAACTCCTCCCGCCAGTGCGCCAAAAACGCGCGTAAGCAGCGATTACGAAGCTGTGGGCGATGCATCCGGTGCGCGCGCATTCGTCTATGGCAAGCGAACGGTTCTCGAGTTCACAAGCCGTCCGATATGGCTGACCATCGAGGATGAAAACGGCGTTGCAGTTCCTTATGAGCGTGAAGGCCGCTATTACAGGCTTGCGAGCAAGGTGGACCGCTTCACTGTCTGGGCCAACGCGCGTACCCTGGTCTTCACTAAAGTCGAGGTACCTGAACATGCATGGACCGCACAACAGCCTCAAAAAGTGGACGCCCAACCTGTGATGCTTCAGCCGGAAAACGGGTCCTCACCGTCGCCGACATCTGTTGATCCTGAGCAGAAACTACAGGACGAGGCATCTGCACTGCTTCAATTGTCCTCTCGTCAGCTGGAGGAAGTGCGTAAGGCAATCGTTAGCTCCACCAGCTCGTCAGAAATTAAAGTCCTGAACGCTAAGCTGGATCGAATTGAATCGCAGCTCGTCAGTGCGGCAACCTTGATGATACGCGTCCAGTTCGACAACGCCGGTACCGAGTTCGCGGCCGACTCTGGCCTTCTACGTGTTCTCGTCCGTGCAGCAAAGAGCTCCGAACGCATCAATGTCAGAGGTCGAACCGATGCACGTATTGCCGGGTCAAATGATCCAGAGATCGCTCTCGGACGCGCGCTCGCCGCACGCGACTACCTGGTTAAGCAGGGCATTGACGCGCGCAAAATCAAAGTCTTTGCACTGCCAGCAGGTGACTTCATCGCCCCGTCTGGAACGAAAGCGGGCAGAGCACTGAACCGACGCGTGGAAATCGAGTTAGTGAACCAACGCTCTGTCAAATTAGTACAACAAACCGCTCAGCTCCAAAGGGGAAAGGAATGACCTCGCAGACCCCGGCTCGCATAGTAGAGACAACTAAGCCTGAACCTGCACCGGCGCCGCTGTCGATCCCTAACGGTACCCTGGAGGCCACCAAATGGTTTGCTCTTATTCTGATGACGCTCGATCACATCAACAAGTACGTGCTCGCGACTTCGATCCCGGCTCTGTACTCGATTGGCCGCATCGCCATGCCTCTCTTTGTCTTCGTCTTGGCTTACAACCTCGCCAGACCAGGTGGGCTTGCCCAAGGAAGGCATTGGCGCACCGCAAAGCGCCTAGCGTTCTACGGTGCACTAGCCTGTTTGCCGTTCATCGGCCTCGGCAAGATCGTGGGCGGCTGGTGGCCGCTCAACATACTGTTCACGTTGGCATTAGCAGCAGTCATCATCGGCCTGATAGAGAAGGGCGGCCAATGGCATACGACTTTTGCCCTCATCGTGTTTCTCGTCGGCGGCGCTCTAGTTGAGTACTGGTGGTTTGCATTGTTCCTAGCTGTTACCAGTTGGTACTACTGCAAACGCCCGGATACGACGCGCCTAATCAGCTTGGCCGTGTCCATACTGGCACTGTGGCTCACGAACCAGAATCCCTGGGGTCTCTTCGCCTTGCCATTGATTCTCTACTTGCCTCACCTCACGCTAGACCTGCCTCGATATCCCCGTTTGTTCTACCTCTTTTATCCGGCCCACTTGGCCGCGATCTATCTGTTTGTAAATACCAGCCGGTAATCAGTACACTGGCGAAGGATTCTGAGCAGGCGGCAATACCAAAGAAGCCACACCCCTCGCGCCTTATACAACAGGGCCCCGACGCGGAAACCGTCCAATTGCTGCTGGGGCATGCCGAGCTAGATCATGCGCGCCGTAGATGAAAGTCCAGCGAGGAAAGTTGAACCTCATGTTTACAGCAGTGCTATAGTTCCCTGATCTCCCCATCGGGGATACACAGTGAAGATTGCAAAATGACGCAAAGTGAATTCTTACAGGCGGCAATGGGTGAGCTTGGCATGACACGCGACGCGTTCGCCGCACGTCTTGGGTGCCCAAGGCGGACCCTGGACAAATGGCTGTTACCGGAGTCGTCAAATGACCACCGCGCCATGGCGGAAGTAGTGTGGACGCTGGTCCGTGAAATCCTCGCGCATGAGAAGCTAAAGGCCAAAGTAGTGAGACTCGAGGAGATTGCGAAAGCACCTTGACATATCCCCATTGGGGATATACTCTATCCTCATACTTTTCCAAAACCGACGTTAGTGATGAGGGCTACAAAGATGGTGGACGTAAACCAAGATTTGCTCAAGATTGTACAAAGCAGTGCATACCCAACCGATGTGCGTGTTGGTGCCGCCCAAGGACTGGGCTATAGCGCCGGTGCCGAGGAAAGAAAGGCACTGATCGACGTAGCAAAGAGCAGCGCATATCCGAATGAGGTCCGTGCCGCCGCAGCAAAGGCAGCAGGCCAAGCGACTCAACGACTAATTTAAGCGGAAAACTTGGAGAAAAAATGCAACAGCTATTTTGGCTTGAAGAGCCTTGGTTTCCAGGACCGAAGTCATACGACGAGGAAGGCAGGGCACAGACCGGCGCAAGCGTGGATGAACACTTACTTGCACGTGCCCTCAAAGGTATTTGTGCCGGTCCATTGGCCCAACATTTTGTCAACCAGCCCGACCGCCTTGGAACATACGCCGTAAACTTGGTACGTGGGGCAAATGGTGAACAGGAGGCAAGAGAATATCCGTACTTGCCCTCGCTCCAAATGTCGTCACAGCTAGCCGACAATGCCGTGAATTGGCCCGGCGCAACAGTCTACGACGTTCTACTCGAGCATACCCTACAAGGTCTTAGCATGGGGCCACTGGTAGTACAGATGGCAGAGGAGCCGGAAGTGCTAGGAGCACTCGCAGAAAAAATCGTGGTAGCGGCATATGTCGCAACATATGGAAAAATTGCCTAACTTGTGCTTTCTTTGCACCAATTAACAGATTGCACTTGGAAGCTGAGGGACCAAGGACAACGCCATGAACAAAATTCGTCTCGCCATAGTTCGACACAGCGATCCAGCAGCGATGGACCGCCCGCTAATAAAAAAACTAGTAGAACATGAGGAGAGGATGGACAATAATCCTATTATCCAGGCACGGCGAGTAGCCAGCCTGCGCGAGATGAGACGCGCATTCCTGCCATGGATTGTTTTCGGGATCGTGCTGCAGGGGATAGGATGGGCTGCTTTGCAGAGGTATTTGCCTGGTCTGATCAGTGTGAACTTTGCCGCTATCGGCGCGGCTCTGAATGCTACACTTCTCATCGGAGCGTTCAAGTCCATTTTGAAGATCGATGAATAGACACGTTACGATAGAAAGTAGACCGCAAGGAAAACATGATTAAGACTGTATGGATCGATTCGCATAGCGCTTCAGGGCAGGACCACATCGTTGATGGGGCACGCCTAGCCTCAGATACTGAAAGAGTACTTAATGACCTGGAAAGCAGGGGTTTTGAGATCGTCAGTCTGACGCCGGTTGTGTCGGGCCGATACGGCGCCGAAAAATATGACAGCCGCATTACGCCAGGCATTTTCCCGAAACCTACTCTCGCTCCCGACACCTGTGCTAGTTGGGGTTATAGCATGACAGATGGCTTCGTCGTGGTAGCTCGAAAGAAGTCTAGTTAAACTCGAGGAACACACCTGTGACCTACGCCGTTCGTTTTCGCGCCCGCGAAACTTGTCTGCCTTGCTTGGTAGCTCAACGGTACTTGGGCTAAGAAGGAGTCAAACCGATGCCTATGACCGTACAAGAACGAAACGGACACTACTCAGGTGCGGTTCAACTAGTAGCCACAACTGGCGGTCCTGACGAACAGGGCACTTGCCCACAAGGCTACCAGGTAACCGTAAAGCGAGGAGACGGAAAACCTTTGTCCGAGATGGAACTACGTACTGTACTCAATGAATTGGCGTGGGCTATCGATGGTGACGAAAGCCTGATTGATCTAGAACGCACCTGACAGGGAGTGGCATGTCAAATGGCATATCCGTTGAAGAACGCCGCAGGCGCCAAGAGGCTGTTGACTTCGCCTTGGCCTCGATTGGCCTAGAGGGCTTTAAGCCATCGAAGGAACAGCAAGAGCTTGCGCGTCGGTTTGTCGGCGGCGAAATCGAACTCGCGGAATTTGTGCAAGGGAGCAGTGCAGTTTTGTGACGTCTGCCATGATGACGCATCGATGGCATTTTCAAATTCCTACAGTCGCATCTGCTTGGTGAGCTGCCGTTGGGTTGCCGTTCATGGTACGGTGCGGCTCTATTCACAGAAGAGGCACTGCAAAATGTACGACCTATCTAAATACTCGCTAGCTCAGCTTCGCTCCTTAGAAATACAAGTGATCGACGCACTGAAAACTCAACATTTCCTCAGTATTAGCAACGCGCGTGAGCAAATTCTTCATATCGCGCGAAACGCCGGACTGACTGAAAAGCAGCTTCGCGCGATCAAAATGACTAGAACGCCAAGGCAGGGCGGGGTGCCAGTCAAGTATTGAAATCCAGAAGATCTCAACCAGCAATGGAGTCGCCGCGGTCGCCAGCCAGCGTGGGTTAAGGCTTGGCTAGCCTCTGGAAAATCTCTTCAAGACGCAAAAGCATATCCGGAAACTGTTGCGACTGATGGTCGAGCCAAATGAGTACTCGAACGCCAACCCGCATGTCCATAGCAGTCAGCTGCGGTTGATCGATGCCGCCCAGCGCGATGGCTTTTCTGACTAATCTCCTCGGAACAGACCGAGGAGCACGCACGCCGCGCTAGACGCGGCAGCGGCATTGAGAGGATCGGCGTGGTGCCGACCAGACGAAAAACCGAGCGCCCATGTGGCGTACCGAGCCGGCCGGATGCCGATATAGAACTAGCAAAACATGAGTATTTCGATATTGACAGCGAGGCGTACGTGCACGCCTTACACCCCTTTGGCTACCGGTAGAACTGTTCAGGTACTTGGGGGGCTTGAAGAGGCCACATTCCAATGCAGTTGCGGACACGTCTGGACTGCGGTGTCCAGCTCAACCCGCATGAGCGGAGGATACTTTTTCCAGAGTAGTTCAGGCATTACAGCTGAGTGCCCTTCGTGCAAAACGACGGGGAAACTCGGCACCGAGGACTATGATGACGTCCTATAACTGACGCCAGGAAAACGATGAGCGACGCACTAATGGGCGCTACGTTCGCCCTCAGCGGCACACTAATCGTAGCGTTCCTGGCGAACTTTTGTGCAGAGGATTACCGCCGCCACCGAGACAGTGTGGCACTCGCTGCAGCACTGGCTGGTGAGCTTGCGTCGTACGAAGACGCATGGCCCATCCTGAGGTCGAGCCTTGAGGCGATGCATATGCATTCAGTCGCTGGAAACAGCATATCTTTGCCGAAAATGCCAAAACCCAGCGACCGGGTGTTCGAAGCAAACGTAGGCAAACTCGGACTCCTTGGACCGGAGTTGGCCGAAGACCTCGCGTATGTCTACAACCAGGTTAATGCGTTCAGAGAGATTTTCAAAACGCTCATGGACGAGCCCGAACTCGCGGCTCGAGAACAGGCCGCACGGCTTGATGCGTGCATTACGACGCTCGATCGAGCTATGGGGCGTGGGGCGTCATTGCCGGGTCGGCTAAGGATCTTCGCTAAAAGGTGGTACCGCCCCTTTAGAACGTAGCTCAATTGCTTAGTTCTGCGTATCTCGTGAGCCTGTGCCATTGTTAGCGCGGCCACTGTGCTTGGTGCAACTGCCCTTTAAATGGCGCTCCTACGGCGACTCGCAACAAGCGCGCCCAAAGCCGCTACGAATAGAGCCAATGTAGTCGGTTCTGGTATCTCGGCAACACGGATAGGAGTGAGGACAAACGTTCCGACTCCATTGCTACCATGGAGGTACCCGTAGATTCTCCCGTTTGCATCGGCCCCGATTGCAGAGGTCATCGTCTGCTTGCCTAGCTCGGTAACGTTCGACACCAGGTCGTATAAATCGGTAGCTCGCCCATCGCGCCAGATCGTCGCATGCGACTGTCCACTAATAGTGTCAGAACTTCCAAAAACCGTCCCGTCGTCTCCTATGCTCCACGAGTAGCTGTTTCGGCCGCCAAGCGTACCTAAATCGCGCAAGCTTGAACCATCCCACAGCATAGCGTGCCAAATTTCTTCGTCGCCAAAAAGCATAGAGTCGCCGATTGCCCAACCACGGTCGTTGACATCGGACAGCAGGCTTCGTGTCCCGCCAAGCGTGCCCACGTGCGTCACAACGCCGTCTTTCCATATAGTTCCGCGCTCCTGACCATCTGCAAAACGCGTGCCACCGACAATCGTCCCGTGATTGTTCAATCCATAAGCGCCGCTACTTACGCCGCCGCCTGCCCCGAGCTCATGGACGCCAGTACTGTCCCACCATACCGCATGGCCAACGCCGCTGTACGGCGTTAAACGCGTATATGTCCAGCCCGCGATAATGCCCGCATCGTTAATGGCCGCCGCGTTTGACGAGCGACCGACGAAGCCAGGAAGAATCGTCGGTCGACCATCTTTCCACATCGTCGCATGGTAATTACCTCCACCACGCAAAGGACTGGAGATACCCACCACAGTAGCGGAGTCGTTCACGTCTGACACATTCGACTGATACCCGTCGAGTGACGCCAACGATTGAGCGCTACCGTCGGCTGATACCAAAAAAGCTGCCGCTCGGCCAGACTGGGAGGTCACAGCGATCTGCCCGTGACCGTTAACACTGGGAGTAGTCAGGTTCTGCAGCGCCGTTGGGTACGTGAACTGCGAAAATTTGTACATTCCTGCAGTTGCTGGCTCCGTGAGCAGGATTACAGAGAGTATGGTCAAAAATCGGAGTAAGCGCGATTGGGACATGTCGGTGAAGTTACAGTATGAAACAGCTGACTATATCTTTGACAATGTCAGTTAGTCAATAATGATTGAGATTCAGCATGGCTGGACGGACAAATTTTCGCGTACGCGAAAAGGGCAGATGCCTTGTTGAGTAAGCGTGCACTGACAAACACGTGCTTCCCAAGAAAGAGCTCTTTCCATTGTGCATAAGGTTGCGTATGATGCAACATCAGAAAAGCTCATAACACCCTAGTAGGATTTATCAATGAACCTAACTACAAAAATCGTCGGCCATGTCCGATCGTCTATGCGACTAGCAACATCATTGTTCCTAGCTGGAATAGCCATTTTCGTAGTCTTTGGAGGCCTGTGGCTTGCCGTCTATCAGTGGAAAAAAATCGAAGCCCGACAGTATGAAGAACCTAAGCTGTGGACTGTCGACCTTCGCAGCAACCTGCAGTTCAACCTGAAGGCTAAGACCAAACTTGCTGACAACCGTCTATTGATAACAATCAGCACCGACGCTTATCCACCTTACCTTACATATGCGCGGGCAGCTAAGGACGCGACCTTAGTCTTAAATTTCGTTGATAAGGACGGATTTAAAATTGATTCCAAGCCTATTGCGCTCGCAAGCTTCATGACAAGTGTAAATGGATCAGGCAAACCAATAGGCTTAAGTTTTGAAGACAGTCAGTACATGGATATTGACACGTACGCGTCTATTACAAAGCTTGATGTTCAGTGGTCATTCAGTACCGAAGTTCCGCCCGAACTGCCTAAGTCTGCGCCTCAAGAGGCACTATTGGATCACTGCGCACCTAACCTCGCGAAAGCGGAACGCTTACGACGCCTTGCACAGCATGGAACCGTTCGTCAAACTGGTCTTGGGACCTACGAGGCGGGAGGACGGGAAGTAGTGTACCTCACAAACGATAACCATCTGCTGCTCGACTGCCACTAAACGGACAGCCCAAAGGTCACCGACCACAAAGAGCGAATAACCTCAGCTGCTCTAATTAGCAAATTCAACGACTTGGAAGGCGAGGGTCTTGGCTAGGACTCTGCTCCTGGTCGCGCCGTGGCCCCAGACCGAACTGATTTAACAGCTTACGCTTCAGCTCTTGTCGTTCCGTCTCAAGCGGCGGCATCTTCTCCACCAGGTGGCGAATCTGTGTTGCTACCACACTGTTCGCTGCCTCTTGCTGAGATGACTTTCCGTTCACATCCCCGCTAGTTCCTGCTGCAATTGCAAGAGGGCGATTTCTCGGCCATCGCAAGCCATTATCGGCGGCACCGTCTCGTCCCATACCATCGAGTGCATTCGAGTACAAAAACACTTGAGCTGGTCGCTCATTGTGAGCCACATTGACGCGGGACAGGTCTCGCATGCGGGCGATGGCTGCGGTCGCCGCACGGAGTCCATGTTTCTCAAGATTGGACTGATATACAGCGGCTGCCCGCTGCCCAGCTCGGACTCGGACGGGATCGAGCCACTCATAATTGGGTCGTTCATTCTGATTCTCCTTTGATGTTGGGGACTTGCTTGCGAAGGCCTCAGCCGCGGCTAACCAAGCACGCCGGACATGCTGTTGCCGATCCCTGATACGAGGCTCCCAAGGCTTCTCCGAAACTTCCAGGCCATGGATTTCGGCAATCAGCTCATCGACAGCATCCTTTACACGAGAAGCCTTCACACGGGGAACGCGTGGCGCGTGTCGGTCATCCCCGCGCTCGATATGACGAATAACACTCTTCTCTGCTTTCCGCACGACGCCACGAGAAACTCTAGGGGTAGCCTCAGCATCGATACCCTGGTCCCGCATTTCTTGAGCAAACGATTCTCGCCATGCCTGCAAATCTGCTTTACGCGGGTTCAGCCTCTTTCCATCAAAGCCAAGCATTTTGACAGTTAAATGGACGTGCGGGTGCGGCTCATCGGTATGCAATGCAAAAACGTATTCGTGATTACCACCGAAATTCCTTTTCGCATATGCCCGTGCCGCATTACGCACAGCGATCTCAGGAGTACCCTCCGGCATCGACAAAACCATGTGCATCGTGTCACGCTGATTCTTGTGACGGGGTGCGTTAGCGATATCTTCGGTCCACTGCCCGAAGAGTTCCTTTATCTCGTCTTTGCCGCGAAGAATATCACCTCGATCTGTTTCAAGCTCTAGCTTAGCATTACGAGTGATATAGCTTAAATGGGCTTTAACGTGCTCAACACCCTTACCAAAGCCAGTGATCTTGACCATCACCTCTGGACTGCCCTTAGCAACACGTGCGGCTTTAGACCGGAGCTTGCCAGTGCGGTTCCCCTTTCTCTTTACCCCGGTGCCTAACGCTTCCTCAAGCGCATTTTCTGCTTCGATGATTGACATCAATCGGCCCTCCAGGCGGCACGGCTTCCACGCACGAGTGCCCCAATAAATTCGCGGGTCTTCTTAATCTGTAACGAAAGCTCCTCAAGTCTATCGAGACGCACACGTTCAGTCTCAAAATACGCCTCATTTAAGACCCGCGCAATTTGGTTTATATTCCGGCCGACTGCCGCAAGCTCCCGATTCGACGCCTCTACCACTGAGACCTCGCTTTCGGACAGCACTGGTTGTCGCATCAGGTTCGACTGAATCAACGCTGCCATCCACCTGCTAAAGGACATTCCCTTCTTCGAAGCTCGCTCCTCAGCAGCTTTCATCAAAAAGCCTGGCATCCAAACAGTCTTACGCTGCAGTTCCAATTGATCCGGCTCAACGTGCACCTCAGCGGCCTCTACAGGTTTGCCGTCGAGAAGGCGAATGACGGCCAGGCGTAGAAGCTCGGAGTCTGTTAGACCCCGCGTCTCGGCCTCGGCGCGGAAGCGCTCATACAGCGGCTCTTTCAGACGCGTCTTGACGATTGGACTAGGACCGTTCATAGGGGGAGTAAGCGTTCAGCACATGTTCATTGTGCCACAAACGCGGCGTAAACGCCTATCCTGCCCTAGAAATTTACTCCCCCTACGCCTCGAACGCCTACGGTTTTCTGAGGGACTAAAGCGGTACCTAAACGGTACCGACCCGGGACAAAACCGGTACGTTTCGCGGACGCGAAAACTTGACAACAAGACCAGTTCGGGACACTATTGGTACACCGCGATCACACTACGAACAACCGAATGGACAAGAACACCCTATCGAGACAGCTCAGAGCTTTGGCTACCGATGATCTGAAGCGATCTAAGGCCGCCAGGCTCAGGGACGTACTCGATGATGTCGAAATGGCTTTGGCAGCAGGTGCGAAGCGCGCCGATGTCCTCGCTACTTTGAATGAGCATGGCCTAGACATGTCTCTCACAACCTTTGAAACGACACTCAAACGACTGCGGGCAAAACGAGGCAAAACGGGAATACCGACACTTGCGGAAAAGCAGGACGACAACATTCAAACACCAACTTCGACCATCGAGGAAAAACACCAAGCATCGCACAACCCCGCTGACCTAGATCAGATCATCAACAGCAAACCAGACCTGGGAGCACTTGCCAGGGCCGCCAAAGGGAGAAAGAAATGAAAGTCGGAGTCATCAACTTTTCGGGTAACGTCGGCAAAACGACCGTAGCCGCGAACCTTTTGAAACCTCGTATGCAGGACGCGCCCATCTATTCAATTGAATCTCTGAACAGCGACGCGTCTGGTAAAGGCCTAGAGGTTGAAAAAATGCGCGGCCGCCACTATGGCGAACTGCAAGAGCAATTAATGATGCGAGATGATGCTATCGTAGATGTCGGAGCTTCCAACGTCGAAGACTTCCTCAAGATGATGCAGCAATACGCAGGCTCTCACGAGGAATTCGATTACTTCCTAGTCCCAGTCGTCAAGGAAAAGAAACAGATGGCTGATACAGTGAACACGATCCGCGCTCTGTCGAAAATCGGCATCCCTCGCAAAAAGATTCGCACTGTGTTTAACTTGGTCGAAATCGACGACTCCGTAGAAACCGAATTTGCACCAATATTTGGACTAGCCGAGCTTGAAAAATCTTTTACGCTCCATCCTGGCGCAGTGATCCACTCGAACGAGGTATATGACCGTTTGAAAGAAATCGGAAAATCTCTTGGCGATGTGATGGCTGACTCTACCGACTACCGGGCGAAACTCCGCGAAGCCACATCGCAGGAAGAAAAGGAACTGTGTGTAAAGATGGTGGCAATTAAGCGGCTGGCCGCAACCGCAACCAGCAATCTTGACGACGTATTTAAAGCGGTATTCCGCTAGCTCCAATGATGGGCGAACCACGCACTACCCGCGAAGCTCTGATCGCCCAAATGATGGGCGAACTGGACCACCTGTTCGATCGCGCCGAACGTCTGCCCGACGCAATCGCAACAGCCGAAGCCCGCGTTGCCGGCACAGTCAAGATTCTGGACGAAGCCGGCGACCGCTTCCGCATGGCCGTCACAAAGTTCACCGAAGACGCCCGCGCCGAACTGACCGAACACCTGCAAAACAAGGCAGCGGAAACAACCGCGCGAACTATCGAACAACAGCGCGCAATGCTGCAGGAAGCAGCGCGCGCAGCGCTTCGCGTTGAAACGTCCGGACGTATCGTGCAGCTGGAAAACCGCCTGGTTCAAACAATGGCAGAACTGCGACGCAGCAAAGGAACACGCCTAATGGAACACGGACTGACGGCACTGCTCTCGTCGCTCCTCACGGCGGGCCTGGTCTTGCTAATTGTACGTTTCTAGGAAGGCAGAAACCAAAGGCTGGTCTACATGATGGGGCCGCTGGTCGACGTGATCCGCTGAGGTCCAAAGGAATTCGCGGGACTGCCCGCTAAAACTTTGGAAACTAAGGCGGGTCGAGCCGCCAGCGGGCCCCACTACTTCGTCTGCAGCTACTTCAACAGCAACCGCCGACTTCGGTCGCCCCCAAAGATTTTGCCCTTCGGGCCGCTTGTGCTTTGCAGAGAGGATCGATACCGGCCGCATGCTCCATAGGTCGTAACGCTTGGCCGGAACTGTATCCTCGCTGGTGTTTGTCATCGCACCGGCGAGGTTCAAAACGTCAGTGCGTTTTGGTCTTTGGCTCAGCCCTTACCCTACAAATTCGGACTTGATATTTCTAGGACCTAGTTCCATAAGTCGCTGATTTTAAAGCAAAATTCCTGTATAATGAGGGCTATTATCAACCTCTGTAGGAGACCTGAAATGAACCGTAAAACTGGACTTTTAAAGCGTGCAAAACTGCGCAAGAACCGTGCAAGCGGCGCGCAAATTCGGGAGAGGCGGATGACGGCA
>Ga0209023_10005409_pt1 | contig 13983 bp, 15 predicted proteins | sample LakOneMetagenome_FD_187468 | JGI IMG/M metagenome (GOLD analysis project Ga0209023, IMG submission 187468) | Freshwater and sediment microbial communities from Lake Erie, Canada (SPAdes) (version 2) | ecosystem: Environmental > Aquatic > Freshwater > Lentic | place: Lake Erie, Canada...
TCGATCCTGACGCCAGCTGGCTGTATATGCGCCAGTACTACTACGACTGGGAAAACGAGAAGCCGGCCGATCTCGTCATTGAGAGAATCGGCGCGACGTATCCACCGCCCGTGATCTCGAACGCCGAGCTGGAGCGCCGTGTCGATCGGCTCCACGTTCTCGCTGATCATGGTCGGCTTCACCGCCGTGTATCGCGAGGGCTTCGAGACAGCGCTCTTCTATCAGGCCCTCTGGTCGTTCGGAGCCGGGCTCGGCGTGTGGGTCATCGCCGGCCTGCTCGCCGGTCTTGCCGCGCTGGCCGTGGTGGCGTTGATGATGTTCCGGCTCGGCCGGCGCATCCCGATCAAGCGGTTCATGAGCATCGCCGTCGGGTTCGTGATGCTGACATCGGTCACGTTCCTGGGCAACGCCGTGCACGCACTGCAGGCCGGCGATCTCATCGCCTACCACCGGCTCGACAACTGGCCGCGTCTGCCCATCTTCCTCGCCCAGGTCACCGGCTACTGGCCCACGTTGCAGAGCATCGTCGCCCAGGCGGTGCTGCTCGCGATCTACGCCGCGGGTGCTGTCTACATGTTCGTCATCCGGCCGCGTCGCCAGCGGCCGCACACACCCGTCGCGGCACCGCTCGCCGCGGCCTGAGAGAGAACCGACCATGGGCATGCGCGTAGGGGTGGACGTCGGCGGCACCTTCACCAAGGCCGTCGCCATCGACGGGGTGACCGGCGACCTCGTGGCGCGCTGCGTGGTTCCCACGACCCACGATGCCGCTGCCGGTGTTGCCGAAGGTGTCGTCGAGTGCGTCGCGAAGATCGCCGAGCAGGTCGGTGCCGACACGATCGAGCTGGTCACCCACTCCACCACGCAGGCGGTCAACGCACTGCTGGAGGGCGACGTGGTGCGCGTCGGCGTGTTCGGCCTGGGTCGCCGGCCGGACCTGAAGAAGGTCCGCCGGCGTACCTCGCTGGCGGGTGTCGAGCTGTCGCCCGGAAAGCCGTTGCGCGCGTCGCCGGCGTTCTTCGACGTCACCGACGGGTTGTCGGCCGACGATGTCACCCGCGAGATGCAGCGGCTGGTCGGCGAGGGCGTCGGTGCGATCTCGGTGGCCGAGGCGTTCTCGCCCGACGACGACCGCAACGAGCAGATCGTCGTGCAGATCGCCAAGGACGCCGGCCTGCCGGCCTGTGCCAGCACCGAACTGTCCGGCCTCTACGGCCTGGAGCTACGCGCCGTCACCGCCGCGGTCAACGCGTCGATTTTGCCGATCGCCGTGCGCACGGCGGAGTTCGTGGAGCGTGGGGTGCGTGCCGCCAACATCTCCGCTGCCGTGATGGTCATGCGCGGCGACGGCGGCGCAACCAACCTCAGTGGCTTCCAGGAAGCGCCGGCCAAGACGCTGTACTCGGGGCCGGCCGCGTCGGTCGCCGGTGCACTCCGGTCCGGTGCGATCACCGACGGCGTGATCGTCGAGGTCGGTGGCACGTCCACCAACGTCGCCGCGATCCGCGACGGTCGGCCGCTGCTGTCGTACGTGACGGTGGCCTCGCACGCGACCGCGTTGCGGGCCATCGACGTGCGTGTCGTCGGTGTCGCGGGCGGCTCCATGCTGCGCGTCCGGAAGGGCCGCGTGCATGCCGTCGGCCCGCGCAGTGCCCACATCGCCGGGCTGCCGTACGCGTGCTTCGTTGCACCGGAGCGCCTCGTCGGGGCGCGTTGCGTCACGATGGCGCCGCGGGAGGGCGACACGCCCGATCACGCGGTGCTGCAACTCACCGATGGCACCCGCGCCGCGGTGACCGTGACCTGCGCGTCCAACGCGCTCGGCATCACCCAGCCCGGTGACCACGCCTGGACGCCGACCGCACACGAGGCGGGCGTGGCTGCGCTCGACATCGCCGGCGAACTGTGCGGCATCGAAGGAAAGCAGGTGGCGGAGCGCATGCTGGCCGCGGCGAGCGAGGCCGTCTGCGAGCTGGTGTACGCGCTGGTCACCAGCCAGAAGTTGCGCGATCCGGTGATCCTCTCCGTCGGCGGCGCGGCCGGCGGGCTGGGGCGTTTCGTCGCCCAGCGCATGGGCATGCCGTGCACCGTGCCGGTCGACGCCGAGATCATCTCCTCGATCGGCGACGCGCTCTCGATGGTGCGCGCGGAGCGCGAGCGCACGGCCAACAGCCTGACCGCCGAGATCGTGCGACAGCTGTCCGACGATGCCGAGAGCGACGCGCTTGCCGCCGGGGCCGCGCCGGGCACGGTCGAGGTCCGCATCGAGGAGTTGCCGGAACGCGGCACGGTTCGCGCGGTCGCCACCGGCACGGTCGGGCTGCGCACCGGCGCGCTGCCGGGGCAGGAGCTGATCTCCGTCGAGACGCTCACGGCCCGCGAGCCAGCCGCGGCGGTCATCACCCAGGCCGGCGCCTTCTGGCTGGTCGCCCACCGCGGCTCGATCGCGATCGTCGACCGCTTCGGCGATCCGGTCGCAACCGTCAAGGGCGAGCAGTCGACAGCGGCTGCCCTGGCCGAGACCGTGGAACGCCTCACCCGTTATCGCGGCCCCGTCACGCTGCGGCCGACGATCTGGCTGATCAGCGGCGGCCGCATCGCGGAGCTCAGCAGCAGCGACATGATCGAGGCGGCCACCGCGCTCCACGATCCCAACGACCACTCCGAAGTCCTGATCGTCGGAAGGAAGACCTGACATGGTCGACTACATCCCCCTCTCGCGCCGGCGCCGTCATGCCGCCATCGTGGCCCTGGCCGCGCTGCTGCTCGGCCTTGGCGTGGGCATCGTGATCGGCCGCACCGCGGCGGTCACCGCCGGCGAGGCCGCCGCCGATGTGCGCTCGCGCGGTGACACGCTCGGCACGCGCATCGAGGCGCTGACCATCGAGTACGACCAGGCGCTGAGCGGCACCGGCGACACCGTGCAGGCCGGCGTGCTCGACGCACTCGACCGCGTCGAGGCCGACATGAACTCTCTGATCGGCGACAGCCCGTGGTTGGGCATCGCCGCCCAGCAGGCGCTCCACGATGCCACCGCGGCGGTGCGCACGGCCGCACAGGATCGTGTCGACCCCGACAAGTTCGCAGCGGTCGCGGACACGACTGCGGCGCTGATCCGCGACACCTTCGGCGCGCTCGAACAATGACCCGCGTCCGGCCGGCGAGCGACTGGCCGCGATGAGCGCACGGATCATCAGCCTGGTCCCGTCGATGACGGAGACGTTGCTGGACTGGGGCGTCACCCCGGCCGCATGCACGCGCTTCTGTGAGCAGCCCGAGCTGCGCCATGTCGGCGGCACGAAGGACCCCGACGTCGCGGCCATCGCTGCGCTGCGGCCCGATCTCGTGATCGTCGACGCGGAGGAGAACCGGCGCGAGGACCATGCAGCGCTTGTCGCCGCCGGGTTGGAGGTGCACGTGCTCCACATCCGCTCCGTCGACGATGTTGGCCCACAGCTCACCGCGCTGGCCGCTCGCCTCGGCGTCGAGTGGACCATGCCGGATCTGCCCGAGCCCCCTGCGGCGCCGAGGCTGACCGCGTTCGTGCCGATCTGGAAGCGGCCGTGGATGGCGCTCGGGGCGCCCACCTACGGCACGTCGGTGCTCGAGCGGCTCGGCGTGGTGAGCGTCTTCGCGGACAGCGGGCCGTACCCGGAGACCACGCTGGAAGCGGCGCGGGAGCGCCGGCCGGACGTGGTGCTCGCACCCTCCGAGCCGTACCCGTTCGCCGAGCGCCATCGCGCGCAGCTCGAGGTCGTCGCCCCGGTCGTGTTCGTCGACGGCAAGGACCTGGTCTGGTGGGGCACGCGAACGGTGCCCGGTCTGCACCGCCTGGCCGCCGTGCTTCCCGTCTCCTGAGCGACCGAGCCGTCAGCGCCGGCCGGTACTGCGCGGTCAGACGAGGGCAAGGTCCTCATCGGATGCATCGGGCAAGCAGCCGGTCTCGAGCAGCCTGGTGGCGGCCGCAGCGGGGACCGCCGGCGACCACAGGTACCCCTGCCCCAGGCGGCACCCGAAGCGACGCATGAGGCCTGCCGCTTCCTCGGTCTCGATGCCTTCGGCGACGACGTCGATCTCGAGTCGGCGGGCCAGATCGATGGCCGCGCTGATGAACGCCGCGCCGACCGTGGTGTGCGCGGAGCAGGTGATGCTGCGGTCCAGCTTGAGCACGTCGAAGGGCAGCAACCGCAGTTGGTCGAAGGTGGCGTACGCCGTGCCGAAGTCGTCCAACGACACCTCGACCCCGAGCGTGCGCAGGCTGCCGATGTTGTGGCACGCAGTGGCCAGGTCCTCCAGACGATGCGTCTCGGTCAGCTCGATGCCGAGGCATTGCGGATGTGCGCCGGTCACCCGCATGATCACTTCCATCCGGCGCCACATGTCGTCGGTCACGAACTCGCAGCCCGACATGTTGATCGCCACGCGGAACCCGGGGGCGATGAGGACGTCGTCCTGCCACGCGGCGACCTGGCGGCACACCGCCTGCAGCATCCAGTCGTCGAGGTCGCGGATCATGCCGCACGACTCCGCCTGCGGAATGAACTCGGCGGCGCTCAGCAACCCGCGGGTCGGGTGGTTCCAGCGGGCGAGCGCCTCGAACCCGCGGACGAGACCGCTGCCGAGCGAGATGAGCGGCTGGTAGTGGACTTCGAGCCCGCCCTGGACGATCGCCTGGTGGAGGAGTGCGCACGTCGATGTCTCGTCGGTGCATGTGGTGGCGAAAGGTGAGGTGGGCATGTGATCACTCTCGTCGCCCAGGCAGCCGGTCACCAGACCACACCATGTCTCCTTGAGATCACATCTGCGTCACTGTCGACAGGTCAGTGTGCATGACACAAATATGTCACGCGACGCCACGAAGCGTGTCAGAATGCCCCGCACGTACCACTACGAGTGGCGAAGGGAGTGAGCGCAAGGATGTCGGAAGGGCACGACAGAGCCATCCGGGTTGCCGTCATCGACGACCACGAACTGGTTGCCGAGGCGCTCGAACGGGCGATCCTGGCGTACCCACGCATCCATTTCGTGGGTCACGCGCTGACCGCCGCAGCGGGGTTCCTGCTCGTGCAGGCAGCGCGACCGGACATCGTCGTGATGGATCTCAGGCTGCCCGACGGCTCCGGCACCGATGCCACACGCGCCATCAAGGCCGCGTTCTCCGACGTCGACATCGTGATGCTCACCGGCTTCGCCGACGGTGCCACGCTCGCGAGCGCGCTCGAGGCCGGCTGCGCCGGGTTCGTCAGCAAGGGCGGGCGGTTCAGCGAGCTGCTGGCCACGATCGAAGCGGTGCACGACGGTCAGGTGCGCGTCCCTCAGGAGCTGTTGGAGGGGTTGGTCTCCCACCTCCGCCCGCGCGCGTCGGACCTCGGTCGCGACCTCACCTCGCGCGAGATCGAAGTGCTGCACCTGCTGGCGAGCGGCCTGTCCACCAGCGAGATGATGGAGCGCCTGTTGGTCAGCATCCACACGGTTCGCAACCACATCCGGAACCTGTTGACCAAGCTCAACGCCAGCTCGCGACTGGAGGCCGTCGCAGTCGCCACCCGGGCCGGTCTGATCGAGCGGAGCTGACGTGCCCACCGGACGCAATCCCAACCGCCTGTTCCATTCCGACGAGTCGCTGTACCGACGGCTGATCGATCTCGCGCCGGATGCAATGATCGGCGTGGACGAGGCCGGCACCATCGTGTTGGTCAACTCGCAGGCGGAGACGTTGTTCGGCTACGCCCGCGACTGGCTGATCGGCCAGAGCATCGAGCTGCTGGTGCCCGGCCACGCGCGTCGCTTGCACCCGAATCATCGACGGTCGTACCTCGAGGACCCGAAGCCGCGTCCGATGGGTCGCGGCCTGCAGCTGTCCGCCCGCCGCAAGGACGGCAGCGAGTTCCCCGCGGAGATCAGCCTCGGCGCGATCGCGACGGATCGCGGCCGCATGGTCTCTGCCGCGATCCGCGACGTGACGGATCGGCTGGCGGCGGAGCACGAACGCGAGCAACTGGTGCTGCAGGCCGAGCGCGATCGTTCTGAACGGCAGCTGCTGCAGTCGCAGCGCCTGGAGAGCCTGGGTCAGCTCGCCGGTGGTGTCGCCCACGACTTCAACAACCTGCTCGCGGTCATCACCAACTACGCCGCGTTCGCGTACGAGGCGGTCGAACTGTCGCTGACGGAGCACGGCGACGGGAACCTGCGCACACCGCTGCGCGACCTCAGCCAGATCGAGCGGGCCGCCGCAGCGGCCGCACAGCTGACGCGCCAACTGCTCACGTTCGCACGCCGCGACATGGTGCGGCCACAGCTGCTCGACCTGGCCGCCGTCGTCGGCGAGACCGCCGACCTGTTGCAGCGCAGCCTGGGCGAGGACGTGCATCTGCTCGTCCAGTCCGAGCCGGGTCTGCTGCCGGTGCTGGCCGATCCCGGTCAGCTGCAGCAGGTGTTGGTCAACCTCGCGCTCAACGCACGCCAGGCGATGCCCCACGGCGGCACGTTGATGATCGGCACTCGCAACGAGCGCGATGCACTCGGCAGCTGGGTGGTGTTGACCGTGAGCGACACCGGGGTCGGCATGGACGACGCCACGCTCGAGCGGGCCTTCGAACCGTTCTTCACCACGCGGTCCACCGACCAGGGCACCGGTCTCGGTCTGTCCACCGTCTACGGCATCGTGAGTCAGGCCGGTGGTACGGCCGCCTTCACGTCGGAGGTTGCTGTCGGCACCACGTTCACGGCCCGCTTCCCCGCCGGTCACGGTTGGCCCGACACGAGCCACGGCGGTCAGCCGCGTCCGCCGGCACACACCGGCGCCACCGTGCTGGTGGTGGACGACGAGCGCGGTGTGCGCGACGTCGTCGAACGCATTCTCCTGCGTCGCGGGCACATGGTGCTCGTCGCCGGCGGAGGCGACGAAGCGTTGCGGATCGCCCAGCAGCACCCGGGTGAGATCGACGTGCTGCTGACCGACGTCATCATGCCGGGCCTCACCGGACCCGATCTGGCGCTGGCGCTGCGCGACCTGCGGCCGGCCATGCGGGTCGTCTACATGTCCGGCTATGCCGGCACCGACCTGGCGGAGCGCATCACCATGGACCGCGACGTGGAGCTGGTGTCGAAGCCGTTCACCGAGGCTCAGCTGGTGACGGTCGTCGACGACGCACTGCACCGCTGACTGTCGCGCGCCTGACTGGTTGGACGGTCGCTGTCCGGGGTACAGCCGACCATGGCCAATGCATCCTCATCCACGCGCAAGACCTCCACGTCCACAACGGCTGGGCGTTCCACCACCTCGCCGGCGAGCAAGACCTCCCCGCGGAAGTCGCCCGCGGGCACCGCCAGCAAATCTGCCGCGAGCAAGAGCGCTCCTGCGAGCAAGAGCGCTCCGAACAAGACCGCCGCGACCAAGTCGTCGCGGCGTTCCACGACCTCCGACCGATCCACCGGCGGCCGCTCCTCGGGGAGCTCCGCCGAGCAGTCGACGACGTCGGCGCTGCACGTGTTGCGCGCCGACCACCGCACCGTCGAGCGCCTCTTCGCCCAGTTCGAGCAGCTGGGCCCGCGGGCGCATCGCGCGCAGGAGGACGTCGTCAAGACCCTGATCCGCGAGTTGTCGATCCACGCCTCCATCGAGGAGACGGTGTTCTACCCGGCGGTGCGCGAGACGCTGGAGGACGGCGACCTGGTGCTCGAGGCGCTCGAGGAGCACCATTTGGTCAAGTTGACGCTCGCGGAGCTGGATGGCATGCCGCCCAGTGCAGAGCGTTACGCCGCCAAAGTGACCGTGCTGATCGAGAACGTTCGCCACCATGTCGAGGAGGAGGAGCAGGAGCTGTTCCCCAAGGTTCGCGACGCCATGACGAGGGCGCAACTCGACGTACTCGGCGCCGCACTCCTGCAGGCCAAGCGCTCCGCTCCCACCAAGCCGCACCCACACAGCCCCGACGCCCCGCCCGCCAACATGCTCGCGTCGGCGATCACCGCGCCGCTCGACGCAGCCCGATCCGTTGGCGAAGCGGCGGTCCGCAAGGTGCGACAGAGCATTCGGTCCTGATGCCGTCGATGTCCGCCACCCACTCGTCGGTGAATGGCCCCCGACGTTCCGCGCGCCAGCTGACCGCGGACCACCCGTCGATGCTCGCCGCCGGTCGGGCCGGGTGGTTCGCCAAGGGCGTCGTGTACGCCGTCGCCGGCGGGTTGATCATCGCGGTCGCCGCGAATGCGAGTGGGTGGGCCAAGACCGCTGCAGCGTCGAAGGAGGCGAGCCCGACCGGGGCGATCGCGACCGTCGCGCACTCGACCGGCGGCACGGTGCTGCTCGTGCTGCTCGCCGTCGGCATGCTGCTCTACGCGGCGTGGCGTCTGCTGACGGCAACCCTTCCCGGTCGCATGGATGCTGCCGGTGCGGTGCACCGCATCGGCTACGTGGTCAGCGCGATCATCTACACGACGTTCGCGATCAGCGCGGTCGCGCTCGTCAGGAACTCGAAGGCCGATCAGAACGGCAACCGGCGTGTCACCGATCTCTCCGCGTCGGTGATGAGCCACACGGCCGGCCGTCTGGTGATCGGTCTCGTCGCCGTCATCGTCATTGCCGTCGGCCTCTACCGCATCTCCAAGGGCGTGCGCGTCGACGTCACCGACGAGATGCAGCTGAGCGGCATGTCGGCGGACCGCGTGCGGTGGACGAAGCGGCTGGGCGCCATCGGTGAGATCGGTCGCGGCATCGGCATCGGGCTCGTCGGCTACTTCATGCTGCGCGCGGCGATCAACTACAACGCCGACGAGGCAACCGGCTTGGACGGGGCGCTCCGGCGGCTGGCCGTGCGCTCCTCGTGGGGTCAGGTCGTCGTCGCGATCGTCGGAGTCGGCTTCGTTGCATATGGGGTCTTCTGCCTGGCGACGTTCACCCACCGTCAATTGCAGGCGCCATGAGCACCCACGACTTCACCGCCGACGGCACCAGCCTCGCCGTCGCGCGCGACGACGTCCGCCTCCGTGACACCTGGTTGCTGCACCGACGTGAGCTCGGTCAGCTGTTCGTGGTCTACGTGTCGCTCGCGATCGTCTGGACGGGAATGGGCCTGCTGCTCACCCACCAGCTCGCCCACTCATGGCTCACGCGTACCGACGGCGCAGTGGAGCGGTGGTTCGTCGATCAACGGACCTCGAGCCTGAACTCGGTTAGCTACGTGATGTCGATGTTGGCCGACACCGTCGTGAAGATCGCCGTCACTGCCGTCGTTGCGCTCGGTCTGCTGGTGCGCTTCCGACGATGGAGAGAGACATTGATCGTGGTCGTTGCGCTGATCCTCGAAGCGATGACGTTCATCACCGTGACGTGGATCGTCGACCGGCCGCGGCCGTCGGTTCCTCGCCTGGACAGTTCGCCGGTCGGTTCCAGCTTCCCCTCCGGTCACGTCGCGGCCAGTGTCGCCTACAGTGCGATCGTGGTCGTGCTCTTCCAGCACACCAGGCGTCGTGCACCGCGGATCATTGCCGTGGTGACCGTCGCCCTGCTGACGGTGGCAGTTGCGTTCGCGCGCATGTATCGCGGGATGCACAACCCGACCGATGTCGTGATGGGCGCGTTCTTGGGCGCCGCTGCGGTCGCGGCGACCGTGATGGTGCTGCGCGCCGCCGAACGCCGTCGCCTCGCCCTCGCCGACCCGGCCCTTGGTGGGGTGAGCAACTCCGCGGGCGACCATCTCCCACCCCAGTGGCAGCCGTGAGCGTCAGCCTGCCCGTCGTCGTGTTGCTCTGTGGCGTGGCCGCAGCCGTGGTCGCGTTCGTCATGTCCGCGTCGCGAAGTATCGAGATGGACACCGTCGACCCGGCGGTGCCGGAACGAGCGGTTCGCCGATCGCTGCTGCGCCACCCGAAGCTCATCCGCTTCCTGCGCCAGCGAATGGACCGGCGGTCCGCCGGTGGTTTCCTCGTCACGGCCAGCTTCCTGGTGCTGTTCGTCGTCGCCATCGTCGTCGGTGTCGTCCTCGACATGATCGACAACAACAATGCGTTGGCACATGCAGACAAGGCCGTCGCCGAATGGGGGTCGCGCCACGGCAGTTCCTCCGCGATCGACGTGCTGCGATGGACGACGCAACTGGGCAGCACGGTGGTCGTAGCCACCCTGCTCGCCGGCGTCGCGGCGTGGGACTACGCACGCCGTCGGAAGCTCGACGTCGTCCTCTTCCTGACCACGATCGGCGTGGGTGAACTGCTCCTCGCGAACGTGCTGAAGCTGGTGGTGCGTCGCGATCGACCGAACGTGCTGCATCTCGTGACCGCACACGGCTTCTCGTTCCCGTCGGGCCACACCGTGTCGGCCGCCGCGGCGTGGAGCGCGGTGGCCTTGGTGCTCGGCCGTGGTCGACCGCGCCGCGATCGGGCGGTGCTGGCCGGGGGAGCGGCGCTGATCTCGACGTCGGTCGCTGCCAGTCGCGCGCTGCTCGGGGTGCATTGGCTGACCGATGTGATCGCCGGCCTCGCGATCGGTTGGGGCTGGTTCGCCATCGTGGCGATCTTCTTCGGTGGTCGAGCGCAGCGGCTGGGCGACCCGGTCGCCGCGCAGCCGCAGGGCACGGCGACAGCGGACACCGTGCCGGCGGGCGTCGACCGCCCGGACGCCGAGACCGCCGTCGTCAACCCATCGGCCGTCAGCTCGTCGGACGTCAACACGCCCGACGTCAACACGCCCGACGTCAACCGGTCGGATGTCAACCGGTCGGAGTCGTCGCAGAGCAGATGAGCAGCGACCTCGGCACCACCTCGACCTCGAGGTGCTTCGCCTTCGTCTTCACACCGCCGTCCAGCTCGAACCTGCGCTGCTTGTCGAACTCGACGCTGATCGCCGCCCCGTTGCCCACCAGCGAGTTGCTCGACCAGTGCGGCCGGCGCAGCGCGGCCGACACGAGCAGGCCACCCCACTCGCGCAGGTTCGCCGCGGTGACGACGGCGACGTGCACCTTGCCGTCGGTCACGGTCGCGCCGGGGAACACTTCGAGGCCCGCCTTGAGGTGACCGGAGTTGCCGACGAGGACGCAGCTGGCGTCGCCCTCGAAGAAGTCGGCACCGTCGATGGTGACCTTTGTCGGGAACAGCTTGCGTTCCTTGGCTTCACGCACACCGGAGACGACGTAGGCCAACGTGCCCATCCGCTCCTTGTCGTTCTCCGCGCCGTCGAGCATCTTCACGTCGAACCCCACGCCGGCCATCACGCAGAACGTGCGATCGTTGCAGAGCGCGGTGTCGATCGTGTGCCGCTGGCCACTCGCGATCGACGCCACGATCGTGTCGATGTCGGTCGGGAGCTGCAAGCCGCCGGCGAAGAGGTTGGCGGTCCCTCGCGGCACGACCGCCAAGGCAGTGTCCGTGCCCACGAGTGCTTCGGATGCCGCCCGCACGGTGCCATCGCCGCCGGCGACCACGACTGTCGTGGCGCCCTTGCGCACCGCCTTCGCCGCAGCTGCCTTCGCGGCCGAACCCTTCTCGATGGGGTACCACTTCACCTCTCCGAACCGCTCCTTCAGCGCCCGCCGCAACTCGCGGCTGTCCTTGGGGAGGATCTTCTCGGTGTTGGCGATGACGGCAATGGCGGCCATGCGTGGCTCCTTCGGTTGTGTTGTGCCGCGCGCGAGTCTCGATGCGTTCCGGCAGTGCTCAATTCCCCGTGCACGCCAGTTCCACACACCGCGATCCCACGGTGACCAGGTGCCGGGCGATGACGCGCGCCGCCCGGCGTTTGCAGATGGTCCGTGTGGGGTACTGCTGCGGCGTGTCGACGTCGCCGCTTCCTCGTCGAACGTCGACGATTCCCGGCTTCGTCAGCGCCCTGCTGACAGCGGGCGCGATCGCAGCGATGCCGATCATCGCCCGGCACGTCGACGGTTCGGCCGACGAGTTCACCGGTCGTCGGTTCGCGGTCTTGCCGGCCCTGGGTTGGGTCGTGTGCGCGGCCCTGCTGGCCGTGGTGGTCACCCGTTGGCTGCAGCGGCTCACATCGGTGGAGGCCGGCCCCGGGTTGGCACTCGCGTACGACGGCCTCCCGGTGCTGCTCGTGGCTGCCTGGGGTGTGGCGCTGCTCGCGGGCCTCACCGGTCACTGGTTGCTGGCGACCGTCGCCGGCGCCCTGTGCGGCTACCACGTCGCGCTGCTCGTGCCGCGGTTGCTGTCCTCGGTCACGCCGCCGTGGGTGCGCCACGCGCCGCGCTTTCGGCTGCTCGTGGCGAATGTGTTCATCGACAACAAGACGCCGGAGGCAGCGGCCCAGCAGTTGGTCGAGTCGGGCAGCGACGTCGTGATCATCGTCGAGAGCACGCGCCCGTTCATGACCCTCTTCGATCGGCTGGGCGGCCGGAGCGCCTATCCGACTCGAGTGTTCGATCCCGACGACACCAGCGATTACGCGGTCACCATCGCCACATCGCACGAGCTCGGGCCGCGCTCCGAGGTGCGGGTGATCGGTCCACTGCGGGTCGCGATCGCGGACATCGAAGTCGGAGGGGTTGCGACGCTGGTCGTCGCGCTGAACCCGATGGCCACTGTCGACCCGAACGGCCTGGAGACGTGGAAGCAGCAGATCGCCGCGCTCGCCGAGTTGCTGCCCACGTTGGCCGGCCCCATGGTCGTCGCCGGTGACCTGAACACCACGCGGTACCGGCCGGGGTTCGAGGAGATCCTCGCGCTGGGGCTGCACGACGCGATCGATTCGCTGGGCAAGGGGCTGAACCCGTCGTTCAAGGTCTCGGCATCTGGTCCGCTGGCCGTCGCGCCGTTGGTGCGCCTGGACCACGCCCTTGCGGATGACGATGTGCACAGCGTGGCGATGCGCAACCTCGACGCCTGTGGGAGCGACCACGTGCCCTTCGAGATCGAACTGGCGGTTCGCCCTCCCCACGCGCATCGTCATCTCCGCCACGCCCGGCCGCGGCCGGACGACGCGGCCACGACACCTCGCTGACAGCCACCTCCGCTGATTCCGCTCGCCTGGGGGTTGTCGCCCGGCATCCACGGGTGCTCGCCTACACCGGCCGCCGTCCCGGCGGCAGCTGAGTCGGACTCCGACACTGGCACCGAGACACGCCACGACTTAGATTCAGAGGATGCGAGTTCACCTCGATTCCGAGAAGTGCCAAGGTCACAACCGTTGCTACGCCCTGGCGCCCGAGTTGTTCGACGTCGACGACTTCGGCCAAGCAGTGCTGCTCGTCGAGGGCGACGTACCCGACGAACTGCAGGCCAAGGCACGCCTCGCTGCCTCCAACTGCCCCGAGTACGCCATCAAGATCGTGGAGAGCTGACATGACCGACACCGTCGACACCCCCGATGCACCGTTCGAGTACGTGGAGCCGATCTTCGGCGACAGCCCCGAGGGCACCCATGTGTGGCAGCGCGTGCCCTACAACGCCGATGACTACGGCCCGGTGAGCGACTTCGCCGCCGACTTCGACCACGCCGACCCGAACTACAACCCGAACGCACCAGCGGTGTGGAAGCAGCTTCGCGAGGGCGGTTGCCCGGTGGCGCACTCCGACCGCTACGGCGGCATGTGGGTGCCGATCACCCACGAGACGGTCAACGAGATCGCCTACGACACGGAGAACTTCACCAGCCGCGCCGTCGTCGTGTCCGTCGGCCGCCCGGGCGATCTGTCGCTGCCCGCCCCGATCGGTGGCGCGCCGCCCATCACCAGCGACCCGCCGTTCCACAACATGGCCCGCCGCCTGCTGCTGCCGGCGTTCGCGCCGAAGAAGATCGAGCCCTGGGAGCCGGAGATCCGCAAGCTGTGCCAGCGCCTGCTCGACGAGCTCGGCGACATCACGGCCGGGGAGAGCATCATCGACGCCGCGGTGCAGTACGCGCAGCACATCCCGGTCAACGTGATCGGTCGCATGCTCGGCTTCCCGGAGAAGGACGAGGAACTGTTCCGCAAGTTCGTGCACGACGTGCTGGAGCGCATCGCCGAGGAGCCGGGCGCTCGCGACGGCATG
>Ga0209023_10005410_pt1 | contig 13981 bp, 13 predicted proteins | sample LakOneMetagenome_FD_187468 | JGI IMG/M metagenome (GOLD analysis project Ga0209023, IMG submission 187468) | Freshwater and sediment microbial communities from Lake Erie, Canada (SPAdes) (version 2) | ecosystem: Environmental > Aquatic > Freshwater > Lentic | place: Lake Erie, Canada...
AGGCTTCGGTGGCCGACTTGGTGGTGCGGGCGGCGGTCTTTGCAGCGGTCATTTCGAGCTCCGTTTCAGGGTTCATCTGAACCAGGTTGCTTAGTGAGCCGCCGGGGGACGGCGAATCTGAGCTCCTATATGTTATGCTGCACCTGCGAAGTCAACGAGATTTTGCTGCACTGCAGCATCGGCGCGGATGACAGGTTGACGCAGTTAATGGCGGACTAATTCAGACGCCGTTCAGCCGCTCGTCAGCACGCTCCAAAAGGCATTTCGCCTGCGGAATCTTAGGCGCCGACGGACCGATTGCCCACGCGCTGCAACGCTCGCTTAACCTGAACTAATGAATCTGTAAGCTGCGCGGCACGTGATTTGCCTGAAAAGTCCGAGATTGTGCGGGATTGGACGACGAATGAAGTCAGCGGGGCTTTCTAAAATCCGGAGGTTCGCTGGTGTTTTTGCCGCGGCGGCGCTGATCGGCGCGGCCCTGGCGACGCCAGCCGCCGCCCAAACAGGCGACGACCGGTACGCGGCCTTCGTCATGGACGCCCGCACCAACGAAGTGCTGCTGGATGACCAGGCTGACGCCTCTCGATACCCCGCTTCGCTCACCAAGATGATGACCCTGTACATGCTGTTCGACGCGCTAGAGCGCGGCGACATCAGCATGGACACTCGGCTGACGGTCTCCCGTCACGCCGCCTCGCAACCGCCGTCACGCCTCGGAATGCGCTGCACGCGCCGCGCTGGCTGCGACTCGATCACCGTTGAACAGGCCATCCGCGCCATCGTCGTGCAGTCGGCAAACGACGTCGCCGTGATGGTCGCCGAACGTCTCGGCGGCAGCGAAGCACGCTTCTGCGCGAACATGACCGCGCGGGCCCGCCAGATCGGCATGACTAACACCCGCTTCGTCAATGCGAGCGGCCTGCCGGATCCTGAACAGCGCTCGACCGCACACGACATGGCGATGCTGGGCCAAGCGCTGTGGCGGGATTATCCGCAGTATTATCACTATTTCCAAACGCCTAGCTTCTCATGGCGTCGCGGCAGCGGCACCAACCACAACCACCTGCTCGGTCAAATCGACGGCGTCGACGGCATCAAGACCGGCTACACGCGGGCCTCCGGCTTCAATCTCGCGACCATGGCCGAACGCAATGGCCACCGGGTCATCGTAGTGGTGATGGGCGGCGAAACGGCGTCGGCGCGCGATGCGCAGGTCGCTTACCTGCTCGAAGGCGCCTATCAAGAGTATGCGCGCCGCAACGATCCGAACGCCGCGACTTTCGCCAGCCTGCCGAACCGCCGCCTCGACGTGCAGTTCGCGCCGGGCACGCTCACGGCTTCAGCGCCGCCATCGCAAGTCGCGCCGCAAGGTCCGTACGCCGCCTATCGCGCCACTGTGGTTGAGACCATGGCGCCGGTCCGCGCCCCGCTTGGGCCCGGCGTCGGCCAAGGTGACGAGACGAATGCGGATGACGACGAAGCACCCGTCGACAACGATCCCAGCCACTCTACTGACGAAGACTCACCCGCGCCGGCGCGCTAACAGCCGGTCTCGAGCGGCCGTGAGACGGGCCGCCGCGGCATTGCTGCCGCCGTGGTCAGGGTGAGCGCGGCGCATGCGTTGACGGTAGGCCGCACGGATCTCCGCATCGGTGGCTCCCGCCCCAACCCCCAAGATGCTCCGCGCCTCGGCCTCCTCGACATCGACGCGTGGTGTATGCGCCGGTCTCCGTTGAGACAGCGTCGGCCAAAAGCGCCAGCTCAGCGCGGCAAGCACGCCCAAGATCAGCGCCGGCGTCAGCGCGCCCTTTAACAAAACGAGAATTGCTGCAGCCGCGAACACAAGCGCGGGCCAGCGCGGCAACCAGGCTGCGCGCTTCGCGCCACCGATGCGGCCAGCGAGGAGCAGCACAAAAAGTGCTGCGAGAACCAATATTGCCGGTAACACCCTACCCCGCGATTAGAATTTCAGCGGTTCGCCCTCGAGGCCCGGCAGCTTTAGAGCGATGAAGAGGTCACGCAACTCCTGACGCGCGGCCAGGTGCGCCATCTTCACGTCGCCGCCGGCAGCCTCAAAGTCTAACAAGGTGAGACCCTGCGGGAAGAGTTCGCGATAGATCACGCGCTCGGAGAGCCCTGGAGCCAAGCGAAAGCCGATGCGGCCCGACAGCGTCTTGAGCGCCTCTCCAACCCGCTGCTTGTTCTTGGCTTCAATCCGGCTTGTGGCGGTTCGGTTGCGCAACACCACCCAGTCGATCGGGGTGCGCACGGCGAGGGCCTTCTTCTTGCGACTATCCCAGACCATCTCGCTGTAGATCGATGGGCGCACAACCTCCGGATTATGAGCGTCCATGTCGCCCAGGAGATCGAAATCCACGAAGCTGTCGTTGAGCGGCGTCACCAAGGTATCGGCCCAGCCGTGGGCGGTGCGCGCGAGATAGGAATCCCCGCCAGGGCTGTCGATGACGATGAAATCGCAGGTTTCGGAGAGCCGGCGCAGCGCCGCGCGAAACGCGCTTTCCTCCTCAGCCTCGGCGGCATCGAGTGAGCGATCGCGGCTCTCGGAGAGTTCAAGAATTTGCGGCGACGGCAATTGCGCGCCCTGGGCGGCGATCCATTTTCCACGGTTCTCGATGTAGCGAGTCAGCGAGCGCTGGCGAATGTCGAGATCGAGCACGCCGGTGCGGCGACCCATGCGCATGAGCGCAACGATGATGTGCATCGCCACAGTCGACTTGCCAGCCCCGCCCTTCTGGTTGCCGACAACAATCACATGCGCCTGGCGCGGCGCGGGCGTCGGCTCATAGGCGTGCGCAAGGCTCATCGTCCGCCACCCAAACCGGCGGACGCCGCGATTCTTAACGAAGCCGCAACGCCATGCATGGGTGAACGGTGCGTTGATCCCGGTTAAGGGGCGCTTAAGCCGCTTGACGCGGAACCGTCATCATCGGAAGCGGACTCATGGTCGATTCCTTGCCAATTGCCCGCGATGTGCCGGCTTTGCGCGCCACTGTCAGTGCGTGGCGTCGCGCGGGTCTGCGCGTTGGCCTAGTGCCGACGATGGGTGCGCTGCACGAAGGGCACCTCTCGCTCGTGCGCACCGCGAAGGAAAAATGCGATCGCGTGGTGGCAAGCCTTTTCGTGAACCCGAAACAATTCGCGCCAAACGAGGATTTCGATCGCTATCCCCGCGATGAAACCGGCGACGCGAACTTGCTCGCGAGCGCGGGTTGCGATCTGCTGTTCGCACCGGATGGCGCCGCGATGTATCCGGACGGCTTCGCCACGAGCGTGAGCGTTGCGAACGTTTCCGCGCCGCTTGAGGGCGAGTTTCGACCGCACTTCTTTGCGGGTGTGGCGACAGTGGTGACAAAGCTGCTGGTGCAGTGCGGCGCTGACGCCGCGTTCTTCGGCGAGAAGGACTATCAGCAGCTGCAGGTCATCAAAAGGCTGGCACACGATCTCGATATTCCGACGGAGATCGTCGGCTGCGCGACAGTGCGTGAACACGATGGTTTGGCAATGAGTTCGCGGAATGCATATCTGACCGTCGATCAAAGGCGCATCGCGGCGCGACTCAATGCGGTGATGCACGACACGATCAAGCAGGTTCGCACGGGTGGTCTGATCGCGGCGGCGGAAGCTGAGGCGGAACGGCATCTGCTGGCGGCGGGTTTCGATAAAGTCGATTACGTCGCCGTGCGCGATGCAGAGTCGCTGGCGGTGATCGGCAATCTCTCGCGCCCTGCCCGCATCCTCGCCGCCGCGTGGCTCGGCAAGACGCGGCTCATCGACAACATGGCGGTGTAAGCGCGTCGCCTCTTTTGCTTTGTGATTTCCCCGCCTAGGCTTGCCTCACGCGAGGGGGAAACATGGCGTTCTGGAACCGGCTGAAGCCCATCGAGGCGCCGCAGCATCAAGAGCTGAAGCGTACGCTGTCGTGGCCACATCTGCTGGCGCTCGGCGTCGGAGCAATCGTCGGCGCGGGGATTTACGCGCTGATCGGTCAAGGCGCGGGGATGGCAGGGCCCGGGATCATCGTGTCGTTTGCGGTGGCGGGCGTTGTCTGTGCGTGCGCAGCGCTTTGCTATGCGGAACTTGCATCGATGATGCCAGCGTCGGGCAGCGCTTACACATACACGTACTCTTCGCTTGGCGAGCTTGCGGGCTGGATCATCGGCTGGGCGCTGATCCTTGAGTACTCTGTTGTTGTGAGCGCGGTGGCAGTCGGGTGGTCAGGTTACGCATCCGGCGTTCTCACCGGTTTCCATATCGATGTGCCGCAAATGCTGCCGCTTGGCACGGTCGGCGGCGTGGCGCTGCATTTCAATCCGCTCGCGGTGTTCATCATTTTCGCCGTCGCCGGACTGCTCATCCTCGGCACGCGCGAAAGCGCATGGGTGAACACCGTTCTCGTGGTGCTGAAGATCGCGGCGCTCATCTTGTTTCTCGTCGTCGCCCTTCCCGCATTTGATATCTCGCACTTCACGCCGTTCGCGCCCTACGGCTGGGGCTCCACGCCAACAGAGGGCGCGACCAATGTCGGCGTTATGGCCGGCGCGGCGGTGATGTTCTTTGCGTTCTATGGGTTTGACGCCGTGTCGACAGCGGCCGAGGAAACGAAAAACCCCGGCCGCGATCTGGCGATCGGCATTGTTGGTTCGATGCTGATCTGCACGTTGCTTTACATGCTGGTCGGCGCGGCAGCGATTGGCGCGATGGACTTCCATCAGTTCGCAGCAAGCGGCGAACCGATCGCGCTGATCGTTCGTTCACTTGGCCAGCCGCAAGCGGCAGCGATCATTGGCGGCGTCGCGTCGATAGCGATCCCGACGGTAATCCTCGCATTCCTCTATGGGCAGACGCGCATCTTCTACGTGATGGCGCGTGACGGGTTGCTGCCGCGCTCTTGGTCGCGGGTGCATTCGAAGCTTGGGACGCCGGTGACGATCACTCTGATAACCGCGGTGGTTTGCTCCTTCCTGGCCGGCCTACTGACTCTGGGCGAAATCGCGTCGTTGGCGAATGCCGGGACACTCGCGGCGTTCATCGCGGTGGCAATTGCCGTGTTGGTGCTGCGCCGGCGCGAGCCAGATCGTGAGCGGCCGTTCCGCACACCTGCGGCGGTGATTATTGCGCCCCTTGCAGTATTGGGCTGTCTCTACCTCTTCTCGAGCCTCAACATCGGCACCATCGAACGCTTCTTCATTTGGATGGCGATCGGCATTCCGGTCTATCTGCTCTGGGGCGCGCATCAGAGCGTGCTGGCGAAGAAGGGCTAGACGGACCAGCGGCGGCGCTTACCGTTGGCGCCATGAGCTGGGAAAAAGACATCGAAGAGCTGCGGCGGCGCGAAGCGTTGGCCGAGCAAATGGGCGGCGCTGAAAGCGTCGCGCGGCAGAAAGCGGCCGGCAAACTCACGGTGCGCGAGCGCGTCGCGGCGTTGGTGGACGCGGGCAGCTTTCACGAGACGGGCAAGATCGCCGGAAAAGCTGAATACGGGGCGGACAACGAGATGGCGGCGTTTCGCGCGTCGCCGTTTGTGGTTGGTCGCGGGGTTATCGATGGCCGCCCCGTGATGATCCAGGCCGACGATTTCTCCGTGCGCGGCGGCGCCGGCGACGCAGCGATTTGGCAAAAGCTCGTGTTCGCCGAGCAGATGGCGAACGAATATCGCATGCCGCTTATTCGCTTGGTCGACGGCACCGGCGGCGGCGGTTCGGTGAAGATGCTGGAGAAAGATCCGCGCACCTACATTCCGCAAACACCGGGCTGGGAGTGGGTCGTCGCAAACATGGCGACCGTGCCGGTCGTGGCGTTGGCGCTGGGACCGTGCGCCGGACTAGGTGCGGGGCGTGTGGCCGCCTCGCACTACAGCGTGATGGTTCAGGGCTTGAGCCAAGTGTTCGTCGCGGGACCGCCGGTCGCGAAAGCGATTGGCGAAGACGTCGACAAGGAAGGCCTGGGCGGCGCGGAGATCAACGGCAAGAACGGCGTTGTTGATGACATCGTCGCGAGTGAGACTGAAGCACTGGCTTCGGCGCGCAAATTTCTCTCCTACCTTCCCGCCTCCGTGCACGAACGCGCGCCGCGTATCGAGAATGGTGATCCTGTTTCGCGGCGCGATGAGACGCTTATCAATGTCGTGCCGCGCGATCGGCGCGTGCCTTACAAAATGCGGCGCATTGTCGATGCGTGTGTCGATGCAGGCACATTCTTTGAGACTGGCCGCCAGTGGGGACGCGGGCTTATCACCGGCTTTGCGCGCATCGATGGGTATAGCGTCGCGGTGATCGCGGGCGATCCGATGTTCTTGGGTGGCGCTTGGACGGCGGATGTTTGCCGCAAGCTCATCAAGCATGTCGATCTGGCGCAAACGTTTCATCTGCCCGTGATGCATTTCGTAGATTGCCCCGGGTTCGCCGTCGGCGTGAAGCACGAGCGTAGCGCGGTGGTGAAACTTGGCGTGCAGGCGATGGCGGCGGTGTACCAGGCGCGCGTGCCGTGGTGCTCGATCGTGGTGCGGCAAGCGTTTGGACTTGCGGGGTCGGCGATGATGAACCCGACGCGCACAAAGGTGCGCTATTGCTGGCCAAGTGGCGATTGGGGATCGTTGCCGATGGAGGGCGGCATCGAGGCCGCCTACAAGCGCGACATTGAGACCAGTCCCGATCCCGAAAAGCGCTTGGCGGAAATTCGCGCGTGGGCGGAGGCATTGCGCTCACCGTTCCGCACAGCGGAGAGCTTCTTTGCCGAAGAAATCATCGATCCGCGAGATACGCGGCGCCTGCTGTGCGAATGGGCGACGCTAGCGCAGCGCAACGACGATGTTGGGCCGAGCACGTTCGGCATGCGGCCTTAGGGACGGAACAAAAGTTTCGCGCCATTCATTGGCCGCTGCAGGAGCGACGCGATGGCAGTGGGATCGGTCATTGTTTGGCTGTTTGTCGGTGCAGTCGCGGGCTGGCTGGCAGGCGCGCTCATGCGCAGCGGCGGATTCGGCCTTGTCGGCAACATCGTCATCGGCATCGTGGGCGCCGTATTCGGCGGCTGGCTCTTCCCGCGCGTAGGCATCGCGCTTGGCGCGGGCATCATCAACGAAATCATCACGGCGACGATGGGCGCCGTCGTCCTACTCTTCATCGCCCGAATGCTTCGGCGTTGAGATCGCAAAAAGGCCGCTGGCTCTCGCCAACGGCCTTTTCGTTTCGTCCCTCGTTAGAGTTTATGGCGTCGTCGCGGGCGCCGGCGTGGTCGAGGCCGGAGCTGGCGTCGTCGAGTCACCCGCTGGGGCCGGCGTCGTAGGCGCCGGAGCGGCCGCTTGATCGGCGGCAGCGGCAGTCGGCGGCAGCAGATGCGTGGCCGCAGTGATGTCGCCTTGGCTTACGTAATAGATGTCGCGATTGCGTGAGCCACCGGCTTGCGTCGGATCGTCGTTGTAGACTTCGTACGTCGTCCAATCGTCGTCCGTGGTCGCCGGATTGTCCAAGTGAGCCGCGCCCAGGAGCGCATCCATCTTGTTATACACCTGCGCGAGCACGTCATCCTCGCTGCCCGTGTAGTGAATATGCAGCACAGTTCCGGCAGGCGTTTGGCCCGCAGCGCCGGTCAGCAAGCTGCGTGTCGGCGCACGCCCCGTGTACGGGTAACCGATCTGGAAGCAGTACTGGCCTTGAACAACACGCGGCTCGACCGCCATCAGCGGCCCAGCTTGCTGCAAGTTGTTGGCGCGCATCAGCGGCGGAATTGCTGCTGCAGCTTGGTTCACGATCGAGGTGACCGAGTCCGGCTCCGACGAAGAGCAATTTTGCACGTAGAAGAACGGACGGGCAGCAATTTGCTCCACATCGTAGGCAAGGCCTGCGAAGTCAGCGTTCGGCAATGCGTTGAGATCAGCCGTCACCGCAGCCGCTGCAGCCGTCGCGGCCGGCGCAACCGGACCGCCCGTGATGGCGCCGATGCGGTTCAACGGGTTGGGGCCGAGATCGCGATCTAGCTTCAACTCGACGCGCGAGCCAGCGCCGTTCGGCGCGACGGTGTATTGGACGTGCCCCGTGGCGCCATCGGCATAGGTGACGTTGCCTTGGACGACGTTGTTGGTCGCGGAGGTAACCTCCGCCAAAGTCACGCCTTCAGCGATGGCGGTGCCGGGCGGTGTCGAAGCCAGACGCGCGAACACGGTCTGCGCCGGACGTTCGATGTTCAATGTTTCAGTCCGCGTGGCCTTGTTGGGCAGCACGAAGAAAACAATCCCCGCCGCAACCAATACTACGACCACAACAATACCGATGATGCGTCCTACGCCGCCCATCACGAGCCTCCTGGCTTCTGCCCTCAAACGGCGTCTCCCGTAGCAGGTCGGGGCGCCGCGCCATACCCCCAAAATCGGATCGGTTCGCGGCACAAAGGCCGAACTGGCTCTTCCCCCTGCGCGTCCCGCGTGTAAGTTCCGCACAACATGAACGAAAGCGTCACGTACGGCGGCTATTTGCGGCTGAAAGAGCTGCTGTCTTGCCAGCAACCGCGCAGCGGTGAGCACGACGAACTCCTGTTCGTCATTCTGCATCAGACCATGGAATTGTGGATGAAGCAGATCATCCACGAGGTGGGCGCCGCGCAATCGGAAGTGCGCACCGGCAATCTCGTGCCCGCGTACAAACACTTGGCGCGTGTATCACGCATCCAAGCGGTGATGACCCAAGCGTGGGACATTCTCGCAACGATGACGCCCGCGGATTATCTCAGCTTCAGGAATATTCTTGGCTCTAGCTCCGGCTTTCAATCTTACCAATTCCGCGCGCTGGAGTTTCAGCTTGGGCTGAAGGATGGGGGCTTTCTCAAGTTTCAGGATGAAGGCAGTGACGAACGGCGCATGCTTGAAGCCGCACTGAATGCGCCGAGCCTTTATGACGACGTCGTCGCGCAACTCTCCAAGGCCGGCTTTGAGATTCCAAAGACCGTTTACGAGCGCGTTCCGGGCGCGCCGTACCAAGCGAGCGATGCTGTTGAGAATGCGTGGCTTGCGGTCTATCGAGACACACAGAAATACTGGGCGCTCTATCAGTTGGCCGAAAAGCTGCTCGATCTGGACGACGCGCTGTTGACCTGGCGCCACAAACACGTGCTGACCGTTGAGCGCATTATCGGTCGCAAACGCGGGACGGGCGGCACGGAAGGCGTGGGTTACTTGCAGCAAACGCTGACACGGCGCGCGTTTCCGGAAATCTGGTCGCTCAGGACGAAGCTGTGACATCCTACAAGCGTCTCTTCTCGCGCGCTTTCGCCGCCGCGCCTGGCCGGCTCCACTTCGCCGCGCACTCGCACCATTTGTGGCCAGACGCATCCTACAACGGCCAGATGGCTGCGTGGGACGACGCGGCCGCGCTTGCGGATCGCAAGTGGGAGAAGATTTTTGACGAGGTGATCCCAAGCGCGCAGGCGCATGTGGCGGCCGAACTAAAGCTGCCCGATCCAAACACGGTTGGATTTGCGCCGAACACGCACGAACTTTTGGTGCGTCTGTTTTCAGCCAAAGGCGGACGGCCGCCGCTGGACGTGCTGACTACCGATGGCGAGTTTCATTCCTTTCGCCGCCAAGCCGCACGCTGGGCCGAGGATGGGCGCGTCGCGGTGCGCGTGGTCCCGTGCGAGCCGTTCGAGACCTTCACAGAACGCTATCTCGCCGCAGCACGAGAGAAGGCGCCCGATATCGCGTTCCTCAGTCACATCATGTTCAAGCGCGGCCTGCGCTTCGACGGTATTGAGGAACTGGCGAAAATTGCGCGGCCCGATGGTCCATGGGTTGTGCTCGATCTCTATCATTCGTTCATGGCCATCCCGTGCGACTTCTCTCGCGTGGCGGATCGCGTGTTTCTCCTCGGCGGCGGCTACAAATATGCGATGGCTGGTGAAGGCGCGGGTTACATTCATGCGCCGCCGGGCTATGCGGCGCGGCCTTCAAACACCGGTTGGTTTGCTGATTTTGCCGCGATGGAGGCAAAACAAGACGGCGTTGCGTACGCGTCCGATGGCGGGCGCTTCCTCGGGGCCACGTATGATGTCACCGGTCTTTATCGCTTCAACGCGGTGCGGGACATGCTGGACGCAGAAGGGCTGGACACGGCCGCCATCACCGCGCGCATCGCGCCAATGCGCTCCAAACTGATTGCCGCGATCGAAGCGGGCGAAGCCGGAGCACTGCGCGAGGCGGTAGTGATGAAGCCGAACGCGAGCGGCCCGCAAGCACGATTTATCGCGCTGCGTGACGAACGCGCGGTCGCGTGGCGGGCGACTCTATTGGAGGCCAACATCGTCACCGACGCACGCGATGACGTGTTGCGCATCGGGCTGGGACTGTATCACGACGACGATGATCTTGGCGCGTTTTGCAGCGCGGTCGCGAAGACGCTGGGCTAGCTTACCAAGCGCCAAGTTCGACCAATTGCCGCCTCAAGTGCTCCGGCAAATCCGCGCCGCCCTGCGCTGCGCTCAAATCCTTCGGCGCATCTTTCGGATCGAGATAGCGCCAGCCCTGAAAGGCGCGGCGCGGCTGCGGCGTGGTGCGGTGCAGGTGTGCATCCAGGTAAAGGCCGCAGCGCTGGCCGTGATCGTCGATCACGTCATCGATGGCGACAATACGCTGGCGTACGCTCACGACGCCTTTGATCACCCAATAGAGCGAGCCCCCCGCCAGCACATCTTCGATACGCTTCGGCCACATGCGCGTGCCGCAAACGGGATGCGCCTTTTGGTTTGGGTGGATGGTGCTCGCTTTGGCTTTGCGCGCGCGTCTGAGCTGACCGATTTGCCACTCGGCTAAATCCTCGACGCTCTCGGCGCCGACGCAGAGTTTGACGATGTTGGTGGTCATCAATTGCCGCTTGGGTCATCTGACATAGCGCGAGTCGCGCGCATCAGCGCAGCAACTTCAACAGGCGCCGCCGCGCCCTCTGCATCCAAACCCGCAATCACGCCCGCGAAATCGCCCGCGCTCTTGTTTTGCGACAGCTTGCGTTTGGCGTCGATGCGCTCGACGCGCATCTCGACACCCACAATGCCGCGCAGCAACGCATCGATGTAAGGCCGCGGCGCGTCCGCAATCGCCCACGGCTGGGCGCGATCATGCTCGTGCAGCACGGAAAGCTCACGCACCACGTCTTCAAGCCGCGCCGCATCGTCGAACCATTCAACCAGACCACTCAGATGGACCGCTTCGTAGTTCCACGTCGGCACGGTTTTGCCGTGCTCTTGTTTGGACGGATAGAAACTCGGCGAGACGTAGGCTTCCGGCCCCGCCAGCACGATCAGCCCGCGCCCGGCGCCCACTTTCCATTGCATGTTGGCGCGCGCGATGTGGCCGGTGGCCATGCGTTTCCCGGCATCCCACATGATCGGCATGTGCGTCGCGACAGGTTGGCCGTCGGCATCGACGCTGACAAGAATGCCGGCGAAGCGGCGCGCGAGCTTGGCGATCAGCGCATCGCCATCAGCCGCCGCGAAATGATCCGGAACGTACAGCGCCCTACTCCGCCGGCACCGCCGCTTGTTGTTGCTCAGCCCACGCCGCTTTGATCGAGGCGCTAGTCTTGCGCGACCCGTCAGGGCTCCAGCCAGGCGCGCCAAAGATGTAGAACCAGACTTCGCGCAAGCTCTTCGCACGCGACACGTCTCGGAAAATGCCGGCCCATTCGTGGAAAGCGACGCGGAACGGATTGAACGTGCCGAGCTGGCTGACGATGCCGTAGCGGGGCGGCTCCTTCGAGTCTTCGCCAATAAAGCTGCCGAAGATACGGTCCCAGATAATCAGCACGCCAGCGTAATTGGCGTCAAGATACTTGGCATTGACAGCGTGATGCACGCGATGATGCGACGGTGTGTTCATCACCCACTCGATCGGCCCCATGCGGCCAATCAATTCGGTGTGAATCCAATATTGGTATACAAGGCTGATACCTGTGAACATCAGCACCATCGGCGGCGGGAAGCCGAGATAGAGCAACGGCAGCCAGAAAATGAAATTGAAACCGATGGCTCCCGTCCATGTTTGGCGAAGCGCGGTCGATAAATTGTAGTGCTGCGACGAGTGGTGCACGACGTGGCTGGCCCAGAAGAACCGTCGCTCATGCGCCGTGCGGTGAAACCAGTAATACGCGAGGTCTTCCCCGAAGAAGCAGGCAATCATCACTGGCGCGGTCCATTGCAACGTGAACAGCCGGTGTTCGTACACCCAGTAATAGGCGGCCAGTTGGAACGCTGTACCGAACAGGAGTCCGACGACCTGATTTCCCAGCCCCATGGCAAGGCTCGAGGCGCTGTCGGTCATCTGGTAGCGGCCTTTGTGCGCGAAGCGCACGTAGAGCATCTCGGCGATGATCGTCAGCACGAAGAACGGCACCGCGTAGGTGACGATCGGCGGGATATCGAACGGCGCGTGCGGTTCGGGTGTCACGAAGGTGCTCCAAGCTCGGAGAGCCAACCGGGCGGATTGTCTATACGCATACTTAGCGATGGATAGCCCAGATCGCCAAACGTCACGCTGACTTTGCCGGCCTTAGCGCGAACGCGGGCTTCGCCAAGCGGCAGGATGCGCGCGCTGACGCCATCGGCCATCACCTTAGCGAACAACAGCTTGCCGCCAGTGAGGCGTGCGATGGCCGCTTTTCCCGCGGCATCCACGGCAGCGGCCTCGACATGCGCACCTTCCGCGGCCGCGAGCCGGGTCAACGCCGCTTCATCCAGTCTAGCTGTCGCGCGAAAGCCAAGCGCCCAGGCAATGCCAACCATCAGCAGGACGACCGCGGCCGAGCCTAGGGTCACGTAGAAATCGGTTGCGCTCATTCGATGAAGCCAACGATCAGAATGAGCGTCAAAAAGATGGCCATCGAGAAAATGGCGAAGAGAAGCAGAAAGAATGTGCGCCAGAGCGCCGACCACCAGCGCAGCGCATACGCCCCTTTCAGATGGAAATAGGTATGCACTGGCAAGCCGAAGGTGATGAGCATGCCCGGCAACCACCGTAGCCACGGCACACTGCCTGTGCTGAGCAGGATCGCAAACAACAGCGAGGCGAAACACAGGGAGTAAAAGGCAAAGACCGTGTGGTCGTAGAGCGTGATGTTCTTCTTGAAGAGAAACAAGAACGCGATGAACGGCAGCGAGATCGGCACCAACAAGAACGAAAACTTCGAAGCCACCTCTTGCATCTGATAAATCAGCAGCGGCGGGTTCGCGAGTTTCTGGCGGACGCGATTGGCCAGCGCAGGGTCGTTGGCGACTGTGATATTGTCGTTCTGCGACATGCTGAAGAGTGCGTTCTCCAGGGTGCCCTGAGGGTACGGATTGCGTACCTCGGGGACCGCAGGAACATCAGGCGTCGCCGGCGTGCCGGTTTCCGAGGGCGCAGGCGTCGTTGACGTTATGGCTGGCGGCGGCGGCGCGGGCGTGGTCGTGATGCTGGCAATCGAGCCGTCCGTGTTTTGCGGGCCAGCGTTGACATGCAAGCCAGGCTGGCGATCACGTGCAGCGGCGGCTTGCTCGTCGGCTAAGGCTTGTTCGCGCTGACGAAGCTGTGTTTGCGCCGCGGCTAACGCCGTCTGCAGGCTCGCCTCTTCAGCACGATCGCCGGTATCAACGCCGTCGCGCGTCATTTGCTGGCGCAACTCCCGCAATTCTTGCTCGACCTCGTGCACGCCGGTTCGCGCATCATCGACTTGTTCCTGCGCATCGGAATGCTGCGCCTCGTCGGTGTTGTTCACGTTGACCGGCGCGGGCGCCAACGACACGACGAAGAACAGGAAGAAGATGCAGAACAAAAACAGCGCCAGCGGGCTGATGTAGCGCGCGCGCTTGCCGAAGATGTAGTTTCGCGTCAGCGTGCCGGGGCGGAAGAACACCATCGGCAGCGTGCGCCACAGCTTTGTGTCGAAGTTGAACAGCCCGTAGAGCAGCTCCTCGCCCATGTGGATGATGGAGCGGCGCGCGT
>Ga0209023_10005411_pt1 | contig 13980 bp, 13 predicted proteins | sample LakOneMetagenome_FD_187468 | JGI IMG/M metagenome (GOLD analysis project Ga0209023, IMG submission 187468) | Freshwater and sediment microbial communities from Lake Erie, Canada (SPAdes) (version 2) | ecosystem: Environmental > Aquatic > Freshwater > Lentic | place: Lake Erie, Canada...
ATCTCCCCCGCGCGTGTCGGCCGGGCAAAGCCCGGGCGAAATCAGGAAGCCTCGCGCCAATAGGGGTTCGACCAGGCCCTCCGGCCGGCCCGGTCGACCACCGTCACCCGGACCCAGGGCGATTTGTGGAACCGCTCCAGCGGCATGCTGGCGCGTGTCATCGACAGACCATGGATCGCCCGCGCCGCCTGGCCATGCCCCTGCACGATCACCGACACAGCCGCCGAACATTCGACCTCGACCGTCGTCTCGGTCAGTTCGACCCGGCGGATCTCCGGACCCTGGCTTGCATAATGCTGCCCGGCCCTCAGCGCGGCAAGCAGCGCGTCGGGGTCGTTCTCCTCGGCCTTGACCATCACCCAGCCGCCGAAATGGTCGGGCTCGTAGAAATGCGCATCGTCGGTCGCCACGATATCGAGCCGCCGCCCCCCGCTCAGCAGAAGATCGTTGATCGAGAACCCGTCCGCCCGGTCGCAGCCGGCCCAGCAGCCGTGATTGTAGATCTCGACCGCGTGCGCCGCCTCGATGGTGCGGGCATCCGCCAGTGTCAGGCCCGACCATTGCGGATGGGCAATGGCGACATAGCCCCCCGCCTCGCGCGCGCGCTGCGCCAGGTTCGCCCCGCTTTCCATGCCTTCCAGCGCCGAAAACCCGGGCGTGTCGGGCGGCTGGAAATCGAAGGGCAGTCCGACGGCGAGGATATGCCACAATTCGCCGTTCTCCATCGCCCCGCTGTGCAGTTCCGCGCCGATGATCGTGGTAAAATCCGGGGTCCGGAAGGGGCGCGTGTCGACCATCGGATATTTGTAGGCGCCGATGAAATGGTCGGTCAGGGCGAGAAAATCATAGCCCTCGTCGCGGTAGCGCCGACAGACCTCCTCGGGCGAAAGAACGCCGTCCGACCGGGTGGAATGGGTGTGCAGATTGCCGCGATAAAAGCGGCCCTTGGCGGTAAAGGCATCTGTCATGGTCCGAATCTCCACATGGGGTCGCGCCCAGCATGGCGCCGCCCGCCCGATGCGCAAGCCGGAACGCGACCAATCTGTCGGCCCTGACCTTGCCTTTGCCGCGCCGCCACCCCACACTCTGCGCCCACCCGGCCCGGCAGCCCTGCGAGTTTTCGTGATCCTCTACCGCTTTCTCCTGATCCTTGCCCTGCCCGCCCTTCTGGCGCGGCTGGCCTGGCACGTCGCCATCGGTCGGGAAACTGCCACGGGCCTCGGCCAGAGGCTGGGCCTGGCGCAGGCCCGCCGGCCACGGGGGCGGCTCTTGTGGCTTCACGCAGCCTCGAACGGGGAGCTGGCCTCGACCAGGCCGCTGGTGGACGACCTTTTGGCCCGCCACCCCGGCCTTCATCTTCTGATCACCACCAACACCGAAACCGGCCGCGCGCTTGCCTTGGGCTGGGGCCTGCCGCAGGTTCTTGTGGCCCTGGCGCCGCTTGACGGCCGGGGCCTGCTTGCCCGGTTTCTCGGCCATTGGCAGCCGGCCGCGCTGATCGTCGTCGAAAACGAGCTGTGGCCGAACCGCCTGACCATCTGCGCCGCGCGGGGCATTCCCGTGCTTCTGATCGGGGCGCGCTTGTCGGAACGTTCGGCGCGGGTCTGGCGGCGCCTGCCCGGCCTGGCGCGGACCGTGCTGAAGGCCGTCACTTACGTCTCGGCCCAGGACCCCGCGTCCGAGGTCCGCTTTCGCGCGCTTGGCCTGCCGCCCGGCCGCATCGGTGCCCCGGTCGATCTGAAGTCCGCCGCCGTGCCCGCGGCCCCCGGCAATGCTGGCGCGGCCCTGCCGTTCGCGCCCGACTTCACACTTCTGGCCGCCTCGACACACCCCGGTGAGGAGGAAGCGGTGCTCGATGCCTATGCCGTCGCGGCGCGCCGCATTCCGCGCCTGCGCCTGATCCTCGCCCCCCGCCACCCGCGCCGCCGGGATGCGATCGAGGCGGCCATCGCCCGGCGCGGCCTGCCCTTCGCCACCCGGTCGCGTTGCCAGCCGGCCGAAGGCGACACCGCCGTCTATCTGGCCGACACGATGGGCGAGATGGCGCTTTGGTATCGTGCGGCGGGCATGACCTTCGTCGGCGGCTCGCTCGTGCCCCGTGGCGGGCACACGCCCTACGAGCCCGCCGCTTGCGGCAGCGCCATCCTGCATGGCCCGCATCTGGAAAATTTCGTGCCGGCCTACGGGGCGCTGGACCGGGCCGGGGCGGCGATCGCAGTGACCGGCGCCGCCGATCTGGCCGATGCGCTCGGCACCCTGGCGGGCGATGCCCGGGCACAATCGGATCTGGCTGGCCGGGCGCGGACGGCGCTCGCCGACCTCGGGCAGGGCGCCGTGCTCAGCTCTGGGCCCGGCACTGGGCCAAGCACTGGGCCAAGCACTGCATTAAGCACCGGGCTTGCCGATTTTCACGCAGCCCTTCGCGCTGCGGCCGGACTTTGACCATGGGGCGGTAATTTCGCCATTTTTCCATGCTATGATCGCCGGAAATCAAGGGTTTTGGCAGCCCGGTCTGGCAATCGCGGCCCTTTAAGGGTAGGATAGGTCATGAATCTGTTACGAAATAAGCAGATCGCACCGAGGCAGGACGAGCGCAAGGCGGGACCGATGAAGAAAGACAGACGCGCGACCAGCGCGGTGGAAGCCGCGACGCAACATGCCGCACTGTGCTTCCGGCAGGATGCCGGGGGACTATGCGAAATCCTTCTGATCACCAGCCGCGAGACGGGGCGTTGGGTCCTGCCCAAGGGTTGGCCCGCCAAGGGAGAGGCGGGCGGCGCCACGGCGCTGCGCGAGGCCTTTGAAGAGGCGGGCGTCGTCGGTCGGCTGACCGGCGACTGTGTCGGCCTTTTCGGCTATGACAAGATGCTGGATGCCGGCGTGGCCAAACCCTGTGTCGTCGCGGTGCATGGTGTCGCCGTCGAGCGGATCGAGAAGAAATTCCCCGAGCGCGCCGAGCGGCAGCGGGAATGGTTCAGCCCCGCCGCCGCTGCGGCTGCGGTGGCCGAACCCGAGCTGAAGGATCTTCTGGCGGGGTTTCTGCCCCAGGCCACACCACAGCAACGGCCATGAGCGGTTGATTTTGGCGCGGAAATTCCCATTTCTGGTGCGTGAACAGTCAGGACCGCGCCGATGATCCGCTATGCGCTCAATTGCGACCAGAACCACCAGTTCGAAAGCTGGTTCCAGTCGGCTGCGGCGTTCGAGAAGCTGCACAATGCGGGGCTGGTGGCCTGCGCCGTTTGCGGTTCGGCGAAGATCGAAAAGCTTCTGATGGCGCCTGCCGTGCGCCCGGCCCGCACCGCCGCGGTCGTGCGCCCCTTGGGCGATGCGACCGGCCCGGCCGAACGTGCCCTTGCCGCCATGCGCCGGCACGTCGAGGAAAATTCCGAATATGTGGGGATGAACTTCGCCACCGAAGCGCGCGCCATTCACGATGGTGACAGCCCCGAGCGTGCCATCTACGGCGAGGCGCGCGTCGGCGAGGCGCGCCGCCTGATCGAAGATGGCGTGCCGGTCGCCCCCCTGCCCTTCCTGCCGACCCGCAAGGCGCACTGAGGCCGAGCCGCCGGACGGGCGTTCTTCGGGGCCAAGGTCGGGGGCCGACCTTCGCTGACCCTCATCACGCGGGGCAGACGAGTATTTTTGCAAAGAAGAAGATGTGGCGATAGCCGGCCCCGGGGGGCGGCGCGGGGGCGGATCGCCCCTTGCCCTTGGCCTGCCGCCCGCATAAGACACGCGCGGTCCGGTTTGCGGGAAAAAGGGGGCGCCGATGCCGCTTCTCGTCATGAAATTCGGCGGCACGTCGGTGGCCGATCTCGCGCGCATCGCCAATGCCGCCGAAAAGGTCAAGCGCGAGGTCGCGCGCGGCTATGACGTGATCGTCATTGTCAGCGCCATGTCCGGCAAGACCAACGAACTGGTCGGCTGGGTCGAACAGACGTCACCCCTGTTCGATGCCCGCGAATATGATGCAGTCGTGTCCGCGGGCGAGAATGTCACCGCCGGCCTCATGGCGTTGACCTTGCAGGAAATGGACGTGCCGGCGCGCAGCTGGCAGGGCTGGCAGGTGCCGATCAATACCACCTCGGCCCATTCCGCCGCCCGCTTCCTCGACATTCCGCGCGACAACATCGACCGCAAGTTCGCCGAAGGCATGAAGGTGGCCGTGGTCGCGGGCTTTCAGGGTGTCAGCCCCGAAGGCCGCATCACCACCCTTGGCCGGGGCGGGTCTGACACCACCGCCGTAGCTTTTGCCGCCGCCTTCGGCGCCGAGCGCTGCGACATCTACACCGATGTCGACGGCATCTACACCACCGACCCGCGCATCAGCACCAAGGCCCGCAAGCTGGAAAAGATCGCCTTCGAGGAAATGCTGGAACTGGCCTCGCTTGGCGCCAAGGTCTTGCAGACCCGGTCGGTCGAACTGGCGATGCGCTACAAGGTGCGCCTGCGTGTGCTGTCGAGCTTTGAAGATACGGACGCAAATTCTGGAACGCTTGTCTGCGACGAGGATGAAATCATGGAATCGAAAGTCGTCTCGGGTGTCGCTTATTCGCGCGACGAAGCCAAGATCACGCTGGTGACGGTCGAGGACCGGCCAGGAATCGCCGCGGCGATCTTCGGCCCCCTGGCCGAGGCGGGGGTGAATGTCGACATGATCGTGCAGGACATTTCGGAAAAGGACATCGGCGGGCGCAGCGTCGCGGTGACCGACATGACCTTTTCCTGCCCGGTCAATCAGGTCCCCCGGGCGAAAAAGGCGATGGAAGATGCGCGCAGCCACGGCGTGATCAGCTATGACGATCTGGTGGTCGACACCGACGTGGCCAAGGTATCGGTCGTCGGCATCGGCATGCGCAGCCACGCCGGTGTCGCCGCGCAGATGTTTTCCGCACTGGCCGCCGAGAATATCAACATCAAGGTCATCGGCACTTCCGAGATCAAGATTTCGGTGCTGATCGACCGCAAATACATGGAGCTTGCCGTCCAGGCCCTGCACGATACGTTCGCGCTGGAAAGGGCCTGAGGCGGGCCCGGGGGCGGCTGCCGTGCTGGCCCATTTCGGCCCGATGATGACGGCAACTCGGATCGGTTGCCTTGGCCCGGCGGAAATCTGGTAAGATCGGTCTGCTCGACAGAAGGGGGGCTGGAAAATGTCTGAACAGCAGCAAATACTTGCAATCCTCGACCAGCTGGCCGCAGGCTTCAATGCCCATGATATTGACGCGATCATGAGCCACTTCGCGGCTGATTGCAGGCTCGACATGCCGCGCGGCCCCGAGCCGCACGGCAGCCGCTACATGGGCCATGACGCTGTTCGGCGGGGGTTGCTGACGCGTTTCGAAACCACCCCCGACGTCCGGTATGGCGAGATCGAGAATTTCGTCAGCGGACAGACGGGCATGTCGAAATGGCTGCTGACCGGAACAACCCCGGCCGGTGAAAGGATCTGCGTCAGGGGGTGCGACTTCTACACCTTCCGCGCCGGCAAGGTCACCGCCAAGGATTCCTACTGGAAGATCGTCGTCTGACACCGGGGTCGCGCGACTGCGGCCCTGCGCCCGATGACGCCCAAAAAGCGGGCAAACCCGGGCTGGCCGATGCGCGCGCCCCTTTCCCACTCCCTTTTGCAAAAGGCTTCGCCTATAGAGAGGGCAAGGAGAACGGGACGGGCCATGACCGAGCGGACGGAAAGCGAAAGCCGCAAGCTTCTTCGGCGCTTGCGCGACACTCTTGCCGAGCCCGGCGCCGGGCAGGAAAGGCTGGACCGCATCACCCACATCATCGCGGATTCGATGGGAACCGAGGTCTGCTCGATCTATCTGTTCCGCGACGATGAAACGCTGGAACTGTCAGCCACCGAGGGGCTGAAGAAGGACGCCGTTCACAAGACCCGGATGAAGCTGGGCGAAGGGCTGGTGGGCCGCGTCGCCAAGACCTCGGCGCCGATCAATACCGGCAACGCACCCGCCGAAAAGGGCTTTCGCTACATGCCCGAAACCGGCGAAGAGATCTATTCGTCGTTCCTCGGCGTGCCGATCCAGCGGCTGGGCGAAAAGCTCGGCGTGCTGGTCGTGCAGTCCAAGGATGCGCGGCAATATTCCGACGACGAGATCTATGCCTTGGAAGTGGTGGCCATGGTGGTGGCCGAAATGTCCGAACTCGGCGCCTTCATCGGCGAGGGCGAAACGCTTTCGGCGCCTCACAAGCATGCGGTCCTCTTTCGCGGTGGCACGGGCCAGGAAGGCGCGGCCGAGGGCCGCGTCTGGCTGCACGAGCCGCGCGTCGTCATCACCAACCCCGTCGGTGACGACCCGGTGAAAGAGATGGAGCGGCTGAACGCGGCGGTGGCGGAGTTGCGTCTGTCGGTCGATGCGATGCTGAGCACGACCGAGGGGGGCGACCATGAACAGCATCAGGTTCTGGAAGCCTACCGGATGTTCGCCAATTCGCGTGGCTGGCTGCGGCGGATGGAGGAAGACATCGCCCGTGGCCTGTCGGCCGAGGCGGCGGTGGAAAAGGAACAATCGGCCGCCCGCGCGCGCCTTGAACAGGTGCCCGACCCCTATCTGCGCGACCGGCTGCACGATCTGGACGATCTGTCGAACCGGCTCTTGCGGATATTGACCGGCCAGGGCCGCGACACCGGCGCCACCCTGCCCGACAATCCGATCCTGGTCGCCCGCAACATCGGCCCGGCCGAGCTCCTGGACTATGGCCGCAAGCTGAAAGGCGTCGTGCTCGAGGAAGGTTCGGTCGGCAGCCATGCCGCGATCGTCGCGCGGGCGCTGGCGATTCCGCTGGTCATCCACGCCGAACTGATCACGACCGAGGCGCTGAACGGCGACCATGTGCTGGTCGACGGCGATCAGGGCATCGTCCATCTGCGCCCGGAAGAAGCGGTCGCCAGCGCCTTCCGCGACAAGATCGCCATGCAGGCCGAGGCGCAAAGCCGCTATGCCTCGCTGCGCGGCCTGCCGGCCACCGGCAAATGCGGCACGACCGTGTCGTTGCACATGAATGCCGGGCTGATGGCCGATCTGCCGTCGCTCGCCGGGTCGGGGGCCGAAGGGGTGGGCTTGTTCCGCACCGAACTGCAATTTCTGATCCGCAGCCATGTTCCCAAGCGCGGCGAACTGGCGGCGATCTATTCGCGCGTGCTCGACGCGGCGCAGGGCAAGCGGGTCGCGTTCCGCACACTCGACATCGGGTCCGACAAGGTTCTGCCCTACATGAAGCGGGTCGAGGAACCGAACCCGGCCATGGGCTGGCGCGCCATCCGCGTCGGCCTCGACAAGCCCGGGGTCCTGCGCATGCAGCTTCAGGCGCTGATCCGCGCGGCCAAGGGCCGGCCGCTGACCGTCATGTTCCCCTTCGTCGCCGAATTCGACGAATTCCGCGAGGCGCGCCTGCGGCTTCTCGACGAGATCGAACACGAACGCAAGCTTGGCCACACCCTACCGTCGATCCTTGAAATCGGCGCCATGCTCGAAACCCCGTCGCTGGCCTTCGCGCCCGACGCCTTTTTCGAGATGGCCGATTTCGTCTCGATCGGCGGCAACGACCTCAAGCAATTCTTCTTCGCCGCCGACCGCGAAAACGAACGCGTCCGCCGCCGCTACGACATGCTGAACGCCAGCTTCGTGACGTTCCTCGAAAAGATCGTGGCGCGCTGCGCCAGGGCGGGCACGCATCTGTCCTTCTGCGGCGAAGATGCCGGCCGCCCGGTCGAGGCCCTGTGCCTGGCCGCGATCGGCATGCCCAACCTGTCGATGCGGCCGGCCTCGGTCGGCCCGGTCAAGCACCTGATCCGCAGCGTCAGCCTGACAGACCTGCGCGACGTCATGAACGACGCCCGCGCCACGGGCGAGGTCTCGCTCCGCCCCGCCGTCATGGCGTGGCTTGCAACGCAGGATATCTGAAATTCCGCGGGCTTGTGGGCGCAAATGACGTCCGGCTTTGGTCGAAAATTGGCGCGTGCTACCCCTCGCGATCAGCCCGGAAGCGTGACGACTGGCGCGCCGCACGGGGTCGATCTCACCCGGCGCTTGCGTCGCCCTGCGGGGTTCCGTCGCCTGCATGGTATTGGCGACCATGCGGCCGACCGCTGTCGGTCCGGCCAGAACATCGCGGTTGGTGAACCTCCGTCAGCCCTCGTCCGGTGGGGGCAAAGCTCCGCGCCCTCGAGAACCAATTCCTCAGGCCTTGCGGGCCATCTCGGCGCGGAAGGCATAGCCGATCCGGTCGCGGCCGTGGTCCGCGGCCAGCCGTTTCAGGCCGAAACGCACCCGCGCCACCTCTTCGTAATAGCCGGTGAAGGCATAGTTGATGCCCGCCCCAGCCACCGCGCCCAGGATCGGGATCGCCTTGCCGGCCAGCGTCTTGCCCAGCATCGCCGAAAAAGCCGGCGACACGCGGGCGATGACCGCGTGCAGGGTGGCGCCGTTCACGCTCAGCCGGCTGCCAAGGAAGGTGGTGTTGACCCCGTCGTCCTCGGTCCCCGGCCCGCCGCTACCGAAAATGTCGATGCAGGTCAGCCGCACCTCTTCCGATTTCGGGTCAAAGCCGTTTTCGGCGGCGATCCGCAGCATGGCGCTGAACATCACCATCACCGTCGCCGGCAGTTCGACCGCCGCCGACGCAAGGCCGCCCGCGCCGCCCGCCGCGCCGCTTGCCGCAGCCGCAAGCCTGTGGCCCCAGGCGCCGCCATCGGGCAGCGCCTTTTGTGCACCGGCCGCCCCGTGGTAAAGCGAGGTCAGAAGCCGCGCGGCCCCGTGATCCAGCATGTCGCGCGCCGGTTTCGGCAGCCGCGCCACCCAAGCCTCGATCCGCCCGCCGACCGCGTTCATCGCCGCCATAATCGGCCCGTTCGCGCCGCGCGCGCGCCGCGCCAGATCCTGCACTGCCGCCGCCACATCGGGGGGAAGCAGGTCGATATCGCCGGGAAGGTCGGGCATGGGCATGGCTTTCCGCAGAATTGCCCCCTCAACATGGCCCCTGCCGGGGCGGATTCAAGTCTTTTCAGGCCGCCCTGGTCACCCGTCCGCTGACGCCCGTCCAGGCGCCCGGCACCAGTTCCAGCCCCAGCACCCGGTCCGGGTTGGTCGGGGGCGGCATGACCACGCCCGCCAGCCGCGAAAAGCCGAAGCGCCGGTAATAGGGCGCATCGCCGACCAACAGCACGCGCTCCCAGCCCAGCCGCACCGCCTCGGTCAGGCTTTCATGGATCAAAAGGCCGCCCAGCCCCTCGCCCTGCCGCGTCGGGTGCACCGCGACCGGGCCTAACAGAAGCACCGGCCGGTCTGCGACCCGGACCGGCCAATAGCGGATCACCGCGGCCAGAATACCGTCGCCGTCGCGCAGGACCAGGCAAAGCTCGGCCACCTTGGCCACCCCGTCGCGCAGCCGGTAGGACGAAAGCGCCGTGCGGCCGGGGGCGAAACACAGGTCGTAAAGCGCCTCGACCTCCCACCAGTCGGCATCGGTTTCCTCTTCCAGCCTGTACACAGCCGCCCGCGCCCCGCCCGCCCGAATCCACTGGAAACGCGCGTAGCATGGGCTTAGGTGAGGGGCAAACCCGAATGAGGTGCCCGATGTTCTACCGCCCCGCCGACGGCCACGGCCTGCCGCACAGCCCTTTCTACGCCATCGTCACGCCCCGCCCGATCGGCTGGATTTCGACCCGCGGCAACCGGGGCGACAATATCGCCCCCTATTCCTTTTTCAACGCCGTCGCCGACAGCCCGCCGCAGGTGGTCTTTGCGCCCACCGGGGTCAAGGACAGCCTGGCCAATATCCGCGAAACCGGGGTTTTCGCCGTCAACATCGTCGAATATGCCGCGCGCGAATCGATGAATGCCACCTCGGCCAAGCTGCCGCACGGGGTTGACGAATTCATCCATGCCGGGATCAACAAGGCCGAATGCACCGCCATCGCCTGCCCGCGTGTCGCCAATGCGCCGGCCACCCTCGAATGCCGCATGACGGAAATCGTCAAGCTGAAGGGCCACGACAATTTCCTGGTGCTGGGCGAGGTTCTGGGCATCCATCTGCGCGACGATTGCCTGGTCGACGGCCGGTTCGACGTGACCCGGTTTCACCCCGTGGCGCGCGGCGGCTACAAGGATTACTCGGTCGTTACCGAGGTGTTCGAGATGGGCCGCCCCGGCTGAACGCGCCGCACCAGGCCACGCCGATGGCGGCCGGCAGCCCCCGGGCCGGGGCCAGCCCGCCGGAAGCGGATCACGCCAATGTACCCAGCGGCCTGCCGACCCTCCGCCCACGGCGCAACAGCGCCAGCACGCCAAGGCCGAGGGCGATCAGCCCCGAAGGCGCGGGAAGGGGCACGGATGCGATCGTCAGGCTCGGAAGGGTATAGGGGATCGGCGTTCCATATCCCATCGGGTCAATCAGGCTGTTGGTGATGCGGTCCGAGTTATAGGGATAGGCGGTCAGATTGTACAAAACCCCGTTGCTGGCCGAAAACGACAGCCCCGGCACGGTGAAATGGACGGGCCCCGCAGCGAAAAGCTGCTGGTCGGCGCCGGCATAGGACGACAGTCCGGTGATGACAAAGCCGTTGATCCTGCCGGACGCCGATATCGCTGTGGTCCCGTTCAGGTCCACTTTCAGAGTGCCCACATCACCACCGATGCTGTTGAATCTCAAAAGATAGGTCGACGCAAATACGGACGGAGCTGACGCGACGGTGGCAGCCAGCGCAAATGCGGCGCCCAGGACCAGGTTCGCTACAGCCGTTTGGCGAAACATAATAATCCACTCCAAAGGGGTTAAGCCGTGCCGTCGGAAATATCGCCGGCCGGACGCAGGATATCTGGTCCCCGAGCATGGCTGGACTATGGCCAAATTGCTTCAAATCCGGGGTTTTCGCACCGGGGGCGGCGTGCCTGCCGGCCGAGACACTGAATATCTGTGCAAGTGGCCCGGGAATGCCCTTGGCCTGGCGGCGCCTGTCCGCCTAATCTGGCGCCGAAAACACGTTGGGGGGACCGATGCAGACGATGATCGGCGTAATCGGCGGCTCGGGGGTCTATGACATCGCGGGGCTCGAGGGGGCGTCGTGGGTCAAGGTCAAAACCCCCTGGGGCGAGGCTTCGGACCAAGTGCTTGTCGGCCGCCTGTCGGGCGTGCCGATGGCCTTTCTGCCGCGCCATGGGCGGGGGCATGTGCACGCGCCATCCGGGGTGAACTACCGCGCCAATATCGACGCGCTGAAACGGCTGGGTTGCACCGATCTGCTGGCGGTTTCGGCCTGCGGGTCGTTCCGCGAAGCGATGGCGCCCGGCGATTTCGTGGTTCTGGATCAATATATCGACCGGACTATCGCGCGCGAGAAAAGCTTCTTCGGAACGGGATGCGTGGCCCATGTCAGCCTGGCGCACCCGACCTGCGCACGCCTGTCGGCGGCCTGCGTGGCGGCGGCGGCCGACCTCGGGATCAGGGCGCATGACGGCGGCACCTATCTGGCGATGGAGGGACCGCAGTTCTCGACGCTCGCCGAAAGCCGGATGTACCGGGAAAACTGGGGGGCCGATGTGATCGGCATGACCGGCATGCCCGAGGCAAAGCTCGCCCGCGAGGCCGAGCTTTGCTATGCGGCCATCGCCATGGTCACCGATTACGACTGCTGGCACCCCGACCACGGCGCCGTCGATGTGGCCACCGTCATCAAGATCCTGGGCGGAAATGCCGCCAAGGCCCGAAATCTGGTAGGCCGCCTGCCCGCAGCCCTCGGGCCCCTCCGCAGCCCCTGCCCCTGCGGCTGCGACCGCGCGCTCGACCACGCGCTGATGACCGCGCCCGAAAAACGCGATCCGGCGCTGGTGGCAAGGCTAAATGCGGTGGCGGGTCGGGTGTTGGGGGGCAGGCCATGAAAAAGACCGTCAAGGACTATATCCGCACCATCGCCGACTTTCCCCACGAAGGGATCCTGTTTCGTGACGTGACCACGCTTTTCGCCGACGCCCGCGGCTTTCGCATGGCGGTTGACCAGCTTCTGCATCCCTACGCGGGCGAGCGGATCGACAAGGTCGTGGGGCTAGAGGCGCGGGGGTTCATCCTGGGCGGTGCCATTGCGCACCAGCTGACCGTTGGCTTCGTGCCGATCCGCAAGAAGGGCAAGCTGCCCGGCCAGACGATCAGCCAGGCCTACAAGCTCGAATATGGCGAGGCGATCATGGAGATTCACGACGACGCCTTGCAGCCGGGCGAGAAGGTGCTGATCGTCGACGACCTGCTGGCCACCGGCGGCACCGCCGAGGCGGGCATCCGCCTGGTCGAACGGCTGGGGGCCGAGGTGGTCGGTTGCGCCTTCGTCATCGACCTGCCGGACCTTGGCGGGCGCAAGCGGCTCGAACGGTTGGGGATGGCCGTTCATGTGCTGTGCGAGTTCGAGGGAGCGTGAGCGCAGGGGAATTTCGGCGCACCTGCGGCACGCCGACCCGCCGGGGAGGCACTGCCTCCCCGGACCCCTCCGGGATATTTTCGAAAAGAAGATGAAAGGATCATTTTTGCGGATCGCGGAGCACGGCCCCGGGGTTCATGATGCCGCCAGGGTCGAGCGCCCGCTTGATCGCCCGCATGGCGGCGAGCTTCGCCGGATCGCAATAGCGTTCCAGATCGCCGATCTTGAGCCGCCCGATCCCATGTTCGGCGCTGAAACTGCCACCACGCCCGGCGACCAGGTCATGAACGGCGCGCTGGATATCCGCGGATTTTGACGGTAGCCCCGCCGCCTGCACGCCCTTGGGCGGAAAGACATTGTAGTGCAGGTTGCCGTCACCAAGATGGCCGAAGCAATTGATGCGAAAATCGCCGAACCGGGCCACGAGGGCGGGCGCATCGGACAGAAAGCGGGGAATTTCCGACAGGGGCAGCGAGATATCGTGCGACGATACCGCACCGATGCGCCGGTTCGCCTCGGGCAGCGCCTCGCGCAGATGCCAGAAATCATCGGCTTCGCGCTGGGATTGGGCGATCACGCCGTCGAGGGCATATCCCCTGGCCTCGGCTTCGGCGAACAGGCCGGCAAGCGCCGCGCCGGCCTCGATCCCCTCGGGCAGGCCGACCTCGATCAGCACCATCCAGGCCGGCCGGTCGGCGAAGGGTTGGCGAACGTCGGGTAACACTTGGTCCAGGAAAGCCAGCCCCTGCCCGGCGATCAGCTCGAACGCCGACACGCAGCCGGCCATGCGCACCTGCGCCAGCGCCAGCAGGGATAGGGCGGCGGCAGGGGACGGCACCGTCAGGAACGCGGTGCCGGTCGCCGCGGGCACCGGGTGCAGGCGCAGCGCCGCCGCGGTGATGACCCCGAGCGTGCCCTCGGCACCGATCAGGAGGTTGCGGATGTCGTACCCGGTATTATCCTTCCTGAGCCGCTTCAGCCCGTGAACGACCGACCCATCCGGCATGACCGCCTCGATCCCGAGGCAGAGGTCGCGCGCGTTCCCGTAACGCAGCACATGGACCCCGCCGGCATTGGTCGACAAAAGCCCGCCGATCCGCGCCGACCCTTGCGAGGCGAGCGTCAGCGGGAAAATCCGGCCTGCCCCAGTCGCGACCGCCTGCACATCGCCCAGAACCGCCCCGGCCTCGGCAATCAGAAGCCCCTCTTCTGGATAGACCCCGCGCACCGTGCTCATCCGTTCGAGCGACAGGATCAGCGGCACCGCCCCCTCCGGTGCCACCTGCCCCAGCACCAGCCCCGTGCCGCCCCCGTAGGGCACGATTCCTACCCGCGCAGCCGCACAGGCCCGCACGATCGCCGCCACCTCGTCAACTGAACCCGGGCGGGCAACGAAGGCGCCCAGCCCGGCAACCCGCCCCCGGGGCTCTGCCAGAAAGCGCGGCTCGGCCGGCAGAACCCGGCCCTCGGGCAAAAGTCCGGCAAGGATTTCGGCAAAACCGGCGTCGGCGTCCCTCATCCCGCCGCCCCCAGCTTGCCCGCCATCTGCGCAA
>Ga0209023_10005412_pt1 | contig 13980 bp, 18 predicted proteins | sample LakOneMetagenome_FD_187468 | JGI IMG/M metagenome (GOLD analysis project Ga0209023, IMG submission 187468) | Freshwater and sediment microbial communities from Lake Erie, Canada (SPAdes) (version 2) | ecosystem: Environmental > Aquatic > Freshwater > Lentic | place: Lake Erie, Canada...
AGTAGAAACCAAAATTAGCGTTGATGGCATTGTTCAATCTATAGATGTAGACCGTTCCGCTATTTATAACTTAGAAGGAAAAGAATATAAAGTAGCGTTAGGCAAATCGGGATATACCATCAGCAACCCAAAAAGTAAAGATGTAGCCTATTTAAAACGAACTTCCAACAATAATTATATTTATAAAACAAAGAATAAAACCGCTGTTGGCTATTTTGATGTGAATGGTAATCTCATTTTAGAGACTTATGATGAAAAAACAGATCAAGTTATTCTTGAGAAATATAATTTGGTGAAGCCCTAATATATTTTTAATTAAAAATCCCGAGCTACAAACTCGGGATTTTTTTTATTCATTATGTAAAAATGATTGTCGGTTTAAAAGTGTTTCTTCACTTTCTACGTGATTGTCATCCGGAATACAACAATCTACTGGGCATACCGCAGCACATTGTGGTTCTTCGTGAAACCCTTTACATTCGGTACATTTTCCAGGAACAATGTAATACACATCGTCTGAAATTGGAGTTTGCGCCGCTTCAGCATCAATTTCGGTGCCATCAGGTAAAATTACTTTACCTTTAAGTTTGGTTCCGTCTTTGTACCTCCAATCGTCAGCTCCTTCATAAATTGCAGTGTTCGGACATTCTGGTTCACATGCGCCACAATTAATACATTCGTCAGTAATTATGATTGCCATTTTATAGTATTTTATTAAAAATAAAAAAGAAAGATCTTTCTCTTAATGAAAATTCTATCTTTTCTCTTTATTCTATTTTCTATTATCTTATTTTTGTGCAAAATTACAATCAAAACTATTCATAAACAAGTTACAAATGTTACAAATCGAGAAAAAAAAGTGTTTTATTGAATTAGGCCGTTTTTTGAGTCAATTTTCTTTGGAGAATTCTACTCAGAATGATGCCGTTTTAAACAACGATTTGTACTATAATGATTTTATTCGCCTCATTGAATTATCACAATCTCACAACGGTTGGTTTACACCAGAGCAAGTGTATCATTCTATTCAATCCTGGGCCACAGCTTTAACTGAAGAAAACTTAAACCTGTGGCTTTCTAAATATGATTTTTCAAAAGTTAAACCCAAAACAGTTGGTTTAATATTAGCAGGAAACATACCACTTGTTGGTTTTCACGATTTTTTATCTGTAGTCATTTCGGGACATAAGGTACTCGTTAAAACATCTTCTAATGACCAGCATTTGATTAAATTTTTAGCTAATTATTTGATTTCTATTCATCCAGAATTTAAAAATTACATTTCTTTTACCGATGGGAAATTAGAGCATTTTGATGCGGTTATTGCTACTGGAAGCAACAACACGGCTCGATATTTTGAATTCTATTTCAAAGACAAACCGAGTATCATTCGCAAAAACAGAAATTCAGTTGCCGTTTTAGATGGTTCAGAAACCCACGAAGATTTAGTGTTATTGGGAGAAGATATTTTCAGATATTTCGGATTGGGCTGTCGCAATGTTTCCAAATTTTTTGTACCAAAAGACTACGATTTTCAACCTTTTTTTAAAGCCATATACGAATATAAAGACGTTATTTTCTACGAAAAATACTCCAATAATTACGATTACAACAAGGCGGTTTTCTTGATGAGTAATTTTAAATTGTTAGATAACGAATTCTTAACTTTAAAAGAAGACACCAGTTATGCCTCGCCTATTTCTTCTGTTTTTTACGAATATTACGATCGTTTTGAAGACCTAAAAAAGCAATTGGAAAACGATACCGAACAAATACAATGTGTGGTTTCTAAAAATTTAATTGAAAATAGTATTCCGTTTGGAAAAACACAACAACCCGAACTTTGGGATTATGCCGATAACGTTGATACTTTGGAGTTTCTATTGTCAATTTGATTGAATTATTCTTGAAAATTATTATAAACTATTACGTTTTCGTTAATAACATAGCCTTATTATTGCCATATTATAATCACTTTTTCAATAGCTATTTCCGAAATTTGCATCTTTAATTTTTGGAAATCAACCATGAAAAAACACAACTACAGCGCAGGCCCTTGCATCTTACCGCAAGAAGTATTCGAAAAATCAGCGCAAGCTATTTTAAATTTTAATAATTCCGATTTATCCATTTTAGAAATTTCCCACAGAAGTAAAGATTTCGTTGCCGTTATGGACGAAGCTCGAGCTTTGGTTTTAGACCTTTTAGGTTTAGAAGGCAAGGGTTATCAGGCATTGTTCTTAGCTGGTGGTGCTAGTTTAGAATTTTTAATGGTTCCTTATAATTTAATGAAAGTTGATGGTAAAGCAGCCTATCTTGACACAGGAACTTGGGCTAACAATGCTATTAAAGAAGCTAAATCATTTGGAGAAACAATTATTGTAGGGTCTTCAAAAGAACAAAATTACAATCACATTCCGAAAGAATATGCCATTCCGGCTGACGCATCCTATTTTCACTGTACCAGTAACAACACCATTTTTGGAACGCAAATGAAATCATTTCCAACAACAAATATTCCAGTTGTTTGCGACATGAGTTCTGATATTTTTTCAAGAACATTAGATTTTTCAAAATTCGATTTAATCTACGCAGGAGCTCAAAAAAATATGGGGCCGGCGGGTACAACATTAGTAGTAGTTAAAGAAGAAATTTTAGGGAAATCGGGCAGATCAATTCCGAGTATGCTGGATTATGAAAAACACATCAAGGCAGAAAGTATGTACAATACACCTCCTGTTTTTCCAATTTACGCTTCACTTTTGACCTTACAATGGTTGAAAAATTTGGGTGGAATAGCAGCAATTGAAAAAATCAACAAAGCAAAAGCCAATTTACTTTATAGTGAGATTGACAGAAACCCTTTATTTAAAGGCGCTGCAGTTACTGAAGATCGAAGTATCATGAATGCTACGTTTTTATTAAATGATGAAAGCCATGCTCCTATTTTTGATAAAATGTGGAAAGAAGCTGGAATTTCTGGATTGCCTGGTCATCGTTCTGTAGGTGGTTATCGAGCCTCTATGTACAATGCCCTTCCATTAGAAAGTGTTCAAGTTTTAGTAGATGTTATGAAAGCACTTGAAGAAGTAGTAAGCAACCAAAAAGTAGCAACTGTTTAAATAAAATATAATTAAAAAATGAAAGTATTAGCCAACGACGGTATCTCTAAAAGCGGCATTAAAGCTTTAGAAAAAGGTGGTTTTGAAGTAATCACAACAAAAGTTGCTCAAGAACAAGTTGCCAATTTTATAAATTCAAATGACGTTTCGGTGCTTTTAGTTCGAAGTGCTACCAAAGTTCGAAAAGATATAATTGATGCGTGCCCAGGACTCAAAGTAATTGGCCGTGGTGGTGTTGGAATGGACAACATTGATGTGGAATATGCTCGTGTCAACGGAAAACATGTTATCAATACGCCAGCATCTTCTTCAGAAAGTGTAGCCGAATTGGTCTTTGCACACTTGTTTACTGGTGTACGATTTTTACACGACTCCAACAGAAACATGCCCCTTGAAGGCGACACCAACTTTGAAGGATTGAAAAAAGCCTACGCTAATGGAATCGAACTTAGAGGAAAAACAATTGGAATTATCGGTTTTGGTAGAATTGGTCAAGCAGTAGCTAAAATGGCCCTTGGACTTGGAATGAAAGTCATTGCTGCCGATAAATTTGTTGGAAATGCTGAAATTAAAGTCGACTTTTATAATGGTCAATTTATTAATGTAGATATTGTTACCGAATCATTGGAAGATGTGTTCAAACATTCCGATTTCATCACATTACACGTGCCTGCTCAAGAAGGTTATGTGATTGGAAAAGAAGAATTTACTCAGTTAAAAGATGGTGTTGGAATAGTAAACTGTGCTCGTGGAGGTGTGATTGACGAAGTCGCATTAATTGAAGCTTTAGATAACAACAAAGTATTGTTTGCTGGTCTAGACGTTTTTGAAAACGAACCTACTCCTGAAATTCAAATATTAATGCATCCTAGAATTTCATTAACGCCTCACATTGGGGCTGCAACATTAGAAGCACAAGATCGAATTGGAACAGAACTTGCCGAACAAATTATTGGAATTTTAAAAAAATAAAAACTCTTTTTTATAAAAAAGTCCAAATCTAACGTGTTTAGGTTTGGACTTTTCCGTTTGTAGAATTACTATGACATTTGATATAAAAATATTCAAACTTTCATACCTTTGTTTAAATCAAAAACTAAAAAACTATGTTTGAACAACTTACACAATTAGTAAATCAATTTGGAGGTGACGCTGTAATTAACAATCCAGCTGTACCAAACGAACATAATGAAGCTGTTATGGAGCACGCAAGTGGTTCTATTTTAGACAGTTTGAAAAACATTGCTTCACAAGAAGGTGGCATGAGTCAATTAACGAATATGTTGCAAGGAAATGGAAGTATCGACGGTTCAAATCCTGCTGTACAACAAATCACCAATCAATTAACTGGAAGTTTAGGTGAAAAATTCGGATTAAGTTCTGATGCTGCATCAAGTGTAGCAAGTGGACTAATTCCAAGTGTGTTGGGATCACTTCTCAATGGAAATAATTCTGATGGAACTGGTGGTGGCATCATGGACATGTTGTCTAAATATGGTGGTCAATTTGGATTAGATCAAGATGGAGACGGTCAAGTAGGAATAAGTGATGCTGTTGCTGCGGTTTCTAAAAAATCAGGCGGTCTTGGTGGCTTTCTTGGAAAGCTTTTTGGAAAATAATATTGTTTGAAACATATAAATTTTATCAACCATCACTTTTTAAGTGGTGGTTTTTTTTTGAAAAATGTGAGAATCATGTAATTTTTACAACCTCTTTTGTAACATAAATCATTGTACTTCTGTTCAACTTTGTTGTAGCTATTAGTTATAGTCTTAGTCAAACAACATAAATTATAAAGCAATGAGAGTCTCAAAAAAACTAGGCATTTGGTTGGATCATTCCAATGCATACTTAATCGAATTTACTTCAGAAGTAAAAGAAACCAAAATGATCACTTCCGATTTTACTTTTCAAGATAGAGAAGAAACCTTACAGCGAAGTGAAAGTGAAATGCACAATAAAGAACAACACAAACAAGCTACATTTTATAAAAAAATAGCGGCTGTAATCAAAAATTTTGATGAAGTTATTTTATTTGGACCAACTCATGCAAAAGTGGAATTGTTTAATTTTTTAAAAGAAAGCCATCTTTATGATGCCATAAAAATAGAAGTGAAAAACACAGACAAAATGAGTGATATTGAGCAACGTCAATTTGTTCGCGATTATTTTAAACGATTTGAATTCAAAATGTAATTAAAGTTTAAAAACAACTAGTCATGACAAATATTCAAAAAAAAAATGTAGCTGATACTCCTAAAAAATCGAATGAGCAATTGGATAAATTTCCTGGGTATCCTCAATATCCAGAAAACGAAGATATTTATAACAAATTTGATAAAGAGTTTGATATTGATCCCGAAGATATTTCTAAAAATAAAAACCAAATCAAAATTGATAATACTTCTGAATTAAACGAAAAAAATTTTGAAGACGATCAAACTGGTGAAGATTTAGACATTCCCGGCGTCGAACTAGACGATGACGAAGAAAGCGTTGGAAGCGAAGATGAAGAAAATAATTACTATAGTTTGGGTGGTGACGACCATAATGATTTAGAAGAAAATAATACCACAACATAAAATTAAAAATTATGAAAAAATTAATGCTATTAGTAAGTCTAATAAGTATTGTAGCATTCTTTTCCTCATGTTCTGCTGGCTACGTTTCTGAAGAACCAACGTATATTGAAACGGCCAGACCAATGCGACCAGCATCCAATTATGTTTGGATTGAAGGCGATTGGAGATGGAACAACCAAACACGATCGTATTCGCACCAAAACGGGCGCTGGCAAGCACCTAATGGAGGCCGAGAATACAAACCCGGACATTGGGACAATTCACCTCGTGGCTATAAATGGAAAAAAGGGCATCGCTAAAATTAATTTTTCTATTAAAATCATTAAATCCACTGCAAATTAGTAGTGGATTTTTTTGTTAAATTCTACCAATAAACAATTGATTTTTAGTAATTTTATATCCAAATCATAAAATCATGAAAAACTTACTTTTCATAGTATTATTTTTGGCTTTTCTTACAAGTTGTAAGACACATAAATCTGGACCTTTGGCAAATGATTCAATTACAGCTAAACCATCTGATACCATTAGAATTGCCAATGATTCTCTTGAATATGAAGTAATTATCATTGATGCTGGATTCAATACATGGCTAAACGCTCAAGCCAAACCCAGAGGATTCTATACTGAAGATTATCTTGAAGGGCGCAATCGAATTTATGTAGCCGAATGGAATAATCGCGCGATGCAACCGCAACGGTTCAATCCAAATCTATATGAAATGCAAATCAATTATAATTATAACATTCACTATGGTTATGAAGTGAATTACCTCATTTATAATTATTTCATGTATTTTCAAATGGCCAATAAACAACAACTCGCCGGATTTGTTCCCAGACCTTAATTTGAGTAAATTTGTACCACTTTTGTAATCATGGGAAATTTTAAAGAGCGTTGGAACATCACTTCAAATTGGCAGGTATTTGTCATTATTTTGGTATTCGCCATTACAGGTTCAACGGCAGCTATGATTTCCAAACCGATTTTACATGTACTAGGAATCACTAAAGAATCACATCATATTGCACTATACCTACTATTGTATCTTTTGATAATTTTTCCGATATATCAAATCCTTTTGGTGGGAATTGGCTTTGTTTTTGGTCAATTTAAATTCTTTTGGGCTTTTGAAAAAAAAATGCTTCGTACCTTAAAACTAGGATTCATCGCTGATTTTTTTGAAAAATAAAAAAAGGAACATTACTGTTCCTTTACATTCATTTTTCTTGATTTTTGATTACATAGGTATAAATCCAAATTAGAGTAAATGTTGGAATAAAATCTGTAAAAGGAAATAATTCTTCCAAAAATTCTATTATTCCACCAACTTTACCAATAGTTCCTTTGTACATTACAGCTAGCAGTATTCCCGAAACTGGAGCCCAAATGGAATCAGCAAATTCTCCTAAAAAAGGAACTAAGTAAGTTAACATTCCAACAACATCGAAAAGTATTCCTAAAAACAAATTTCGTTGCTTGTGATTTAAATTGGTAATCGAATTTGATTGTAGTATCATTTTCAAAAATTAATTATTTTGATTGTGACATTACAATTCTAATGCCAATTATTTTGGCTGATTAATCAAATTGAAGAAATCATTTCGATTTTCTTTTTCATTAAAAACACCACCATATTGAATAGTTGAAGTATAACTTGACTCGTCTTTAATTCCTCTACTTGATACACACAAATGAGTGGCTTCCATTACAACAATCACATTTTCGGTATCTAAAACCGTTTTCAATTCGTTGAAAATTTGCATAATCAATCGCTCTTGCACTTGCGGACGACGTGAATAATAATCCACAATTCGATTCAATTTAGATAATCCAATTACTTTTCCACTGGAAACATAACCAATATGGGCTTTTCCAACAATAGGTAAAAAATGGTGCTCACAGGTTGAATTAAAACTAATATTGGCTTCTACCAACATTTTATCATAATTGTAACTATTGTCAAAAACTGATATTTTAGGTTTATTCGCAGGATTTAATCCTGAAAATATTTCTTGAATAAACATTTTTGCCACGCGATGTGGTGTTCCTTGCAAACTGTCATCAGTCATGTCCATACCCATTTCTTCCATAATAATATGAAAATGTTTTTCAATGGTTGCCATCTTTTCAGCATCCGATTTATCAAACGCATCGGGTCTTAAAGGTGTTTCGGCAGAGGTCATTTGATGATTATCGCCAATCAATTCGTAAATCTCTTTTTCTACTGTAGTGTTCATGGCAGTTTTTTCTTTAATTTATTTTGTTTAACAAAAGTAGTGTATTATTAAACAAAAATGTTATTTTAACGTATATTTATAATTTACTTACGTATAAATAAAAGCTATAGTTCATTTTATAATCGATGATTTCTTTGTTTCTTTGTAAAAACGTTTACTATGATTCGAGCTAAAGACATTCATAAATACTACGACCAACTTCACGTGTTAAAGGGTGTTGATTTACATATAGAAAAAGGTGAAATTGTTTCTATAGTTGGGGCTTCTGGTGCAGGAAAAACAACACTTTTACAGATATTAGGCACATTAGACCAACCATCGCTATCCGCTGCTTCATCGTTGTATATTAATGGTGAAGATGTTTTAAAAATGAACGACAAAAATTTATCCCGATTTAGAAACTTACATCTCGGATTTATTTTTCAATTTCATCAATTATTACCCGAATTTACTGCTTTAGAAAACGTTTGTATTCCGGCTTTTATCGCAGGAAAAGAAAAAGCAGCAACCGAAGTAGAAGCAAAAAAATTATTAGATTATTTGGGATTATCACATCGAATTAACCATAAACCCAACGAACTTTCGGGTGGAGAACAACAACGGGTAGCGGTAGCTCGTGCCTTAATTAACAAGCCTGCTGTAATATTTGCCGACGAACCTTCGGGTAATTTAGATACGGCTTCAGCTGAAAACTTACACAAATTATTCTTTCAACTTCGTACAGAATTTGGACAAACGTTTGTCATTGTAACCCACAATGAAGAACTTGCCAACATGGCCGATCGCAAATTAATTATGGTTGACGGATTGATTTCTAAATAATTCCAATATGCTACTCATCATTTTATCATGGATGTACATTCTTTTTACCACAATCAATCTTGGTTTTGGTCTTGATAAAATGATTGGTTTACACAATAAAAACTTCACAATTACTTCAATTCTTGGCCTCTTTTCTGCAACGGTACTGGGCAGTATTTGGGCTGTTTTTGGAAGAATTAACATCGAATTTCATCTCGCCCTTTTACTTCTAAATACACTACTTTTTTTTAAATTTAAGTCGGAAATCATTGAAATTTACCAATCATTTATACAGCAATTCAAACAATTATCGGTTGGTTTACAGTTGTATTTGTATCTGATTACGGTTTTAATTATTGCACAGTGTGCCGCTGTTCCTTATGTAATTGACAACGAAAGTTACTACATTCAAACCATCAAATGGATCAACGAATACGGTTTTGTGAAAGGGTTGGCCAATTTGCATATTTTCTTCGGACAAACCAGCGGTTGGCATATTGCTCAAAGTGTTTTTAGCTTTACATTTCTGTATAAAAACTTTAATGACTTAAGCGGATTTTGCTTGTTACTCGGAACTATTTTTTCCATTTTCAAACTTAACTCCTATTTTGATAATGAAAATAAATCCTACTTAATTGTTGGCTTGTTGCCACTATCGAGCGTACTCTTATTTCAATTCATCAGTGCTCCATCTCCCGATTTACCCGTTTATGTACTGTCGTTTATAGTGTTTTTTTACTTTTTAGAACATTTTAAAGAAACTCCATCGGAAAAGTTCAACACTATTGTTATACTATCACTTTTCATTTTATACATCAAGCCAACTGCCATTGCTTTATTGATTGTTCCGTTAGTTTTTTTAGCCCAAAATTTCAAAACCCTAAAACCAAAATTATTTCCCAGTTTTGTTTTTTGCTTTTTAATTCTAGCCTTATTCATCACCAAAAACTTAATTATTTCAGGTTATCCCTTCTATCCTACTCAATTTTTAAGTTTCAGAACGTATGATTTTGCCGTACCCAAAGAACTCGTGTCTTTCTTTTTTGACGAAACGAAATTATACGGTTTTTTTCTAACCAAAGCCGAATTTCATTCGCTTTCCTATTTTCAAATACTTGTTAAATGGCTAACAGTCAACAAAATAAATTCACTCTTTAATGTAATAAGTGTAGTATTAGTTCTAGTAAGTCCTTACTTTATTCACAAATGCTATCCTAAAAAAGCCTTTTGGTATTTGTATGGCATCATGGTTTTTCAATTGTTTATCTTATTGATCACGTCGCCACAATTCCGCTTTTTCATCCATTTCATATTATTCTTCGGATTTTTTATAATGGCATGTGGTGTAAAAAACAAACGATTGCTAACTATTTTACTTTTTGGAAGTGCCTCATTGGTCGTAGTATTGTTGTTTTTCCCAATAAAATTTTCGATGCTTACGCACAACAAACTAATCATGGATAACAGCCGATTTACAGCCAATGAAATCGTATTTCCCTACCAAAACTCGAAATTAAAAACCAATTTCTACAAAATGAAAATAGGAAATTTAGAGTTCAATTCACCCGATGAAAACACCTATTTTTGGACCAATGGCGATGGCAAGTTACCTTGTGTAAACGCGCAACAAATTGAATATTTTAAAACCTATTTTCACTACGTTCCGCAACTTCGAACCGGAAATATTAAAGACGGATTTTATTCTAAAAAGCTTACCCCAAATGACTAATTCCGAGCTAAAATCGTTCTTAGATGAAAAAGTAAATTTGTACAACAATCCGAATTTCATCGACAGTGATCCCATTCAAATTCCGCATCAATTTTCACACAAGGAAGACATCGAAATTGCTGGATTCCTAGCGGCAACCATAGCCTGGGGAAATCGAAAAATGATTATCAATAACGCCAACAAAATGATGGATCTAATGGGAAATTCGCCTTATGATTTTGTGATGAATCATCAAGAATACCAATTAGAAAAACTAGAATATTTTGTCCATCGAACGTTTAACAGTCAAGATTTCACCACTTTTATTAAGGGTTTACAGCATATTTACACTAACCATAACGGATTGGAATCAGTATTTTCTAAAAATATCGAAGAAAATTCTATGCAGAAAAGCATCTCCGAATTCAAAAAAATATTCTTCGAAATTGACCATCAAAACCGAACTCAAAAACACATTTCCGATCCAGTAAACAATTCGGCAGCCAAACGCATCAACATGTTTCTCCGTTGGATGGTGCGCAACGACAACAAAGGCGTTGATTTTGGCATTTGGAAAAGCATTCCTATGGCGGCACTTTCATGTCCGCTTGACGTGCATTCGGGAAATGTGGCGCGTAAATTAAATTTGCTCACGCGAAAACAAAACGATGCCAAAGCCTTATTCGAACTCGATTCCAACCTCAGAAATCTCGACCCTAACGATCCTGTAAAATACGATTTTGCCCTTTTCGGTTTAGGCGTCTTCGAAAAGTTTTAACGCATTTAGATTAATGCAAATACCATTTTTTATGTGTTTTTTTTCAAACTAATTACTATTTACTAATTACTAATTACTATTTTTGTCCAAAACATAACACAACAAAATACACATGCTTATCATTGGAATTGCTGGTGGAACTGGCTCAGGAAAAACTACTGTTGTTCACCAAATTATGAACGAACTACCCGAAACGGAAGTTGGAATCATCTCGCAAGATTCCTACTACAAACAAAACGTTGGGATGAGTTATGAAGAACGCAGCAACATCAATTTTGACCATCCACGTGCCATTGACTTCGAACTTTTAGTACAACATCTAAAAGAGTTGAAAGACGGAAAAACCATCAACCAACCGGTATATTCCTTCGTAACACACAACAGAACCGACGATACCATTTCTACCCATCCAAGAAAAGTGATGATTGTTGAAGGAATTCTAATTCTAACCAATCCCGAACTTCGCGAAATGTTTGACGTAAAAGTATTCGTTCACGCCGACTCCGACGAACGATTGATTCGCCGTTTAAAACGTGACATTGCCGAACGCGGTCGTGATATGGAAGAAGTGTTAAACCGCTACCAAAATACCCTAAAACCAATGCACCAACAGTTCATTGAACCTACCAAAGCCTTTGCCGACATCATCATTCCAAACGACAAATACAACACCGTAGCCATCGATGTAGTTCGTGCCGTAATCAACCAACGTATCGCTTAAATCAAGTCTATGAAAAAATGGTATCAAAACCTTACAAACAATTATCCATTTCTTAAATTCTTAGGAAATCGATACACCTTGGTTTTGATATTTTTTGTAGTATGGATGCTCTTCTTAGACAACCAATCTTATTGGGACCAACGTTCGTTAAACAAGCAAATTGACGAACTAGAAGACAACAAAGCCTACTATCAACAAGAAATTGCCAAAGACGAACAAAGCATCAAAAACCTGAAAAATCCGGGACAAACCGAACGATATGCTCGCGAAAAGTATTACATGAAAAAAGACAGCGAGGATATTTACATCATTGATATTGAAGAAGATCGAATTAAAGATAGTTTAGCAGCAGCGAAACAGTAGGCTTCAAGAGTTACGCAATTCCTGCTATCCGCACTACACGGTAGTCGCTTCTATCAGGGCTATAAAGCCAACTCTAAACAAGAATAAAGCAATCCAAAAGAAACTTCTCCTGAAGAATAACAACAGTCTCCGAAACGTTATTTTATATATAGCTAATTTGCAAAAAATCAGACTATTTTTCGTTTAAACTATTTTTTTAGACTAACTTTGAACTACTAAAAAGCATTAGAATTGTGAGTACAAATAACACCCTATTTTCAGATTTTGAAGCCGTGAGTTCCAAACAATGGAAACAACAAATTCAATACGAACTTAAAGGCGCCGACTACAACGAAACCTTGGTTTGGGAAAGCCCTGAAGGCATCAAAGTAAAGCCATTTTACCATAGCGACGACGAGACTTCCAACGAAGTAACTCTAAACAGCAAGTCACCCGAAAAGGCGTTTTCTATTTTGCAAAACATTTTTGTTCACGACGTAAAAAAATCGAATGAACGCGCCTTAGATTCCTTAAATCGTGGTGCCGAAAGCATCCGATTCACCTTAGAAAACGAAACCATTTCTATAGAAGAATTAATGCAAAATCTTCCGTTGAAAGAGACCACGTATTATTTTTATTTGCCGTTTCTCTCAATCGATTGCGCTACTAAGATAAGTGACTATGCCGCCAAGCATCAAGCCAAATTCATCTTGCTTATTGACCCAATCGGACAATTAACTAAAGATGGAAATTGGTTTGAAAGTGTAGAAAAAGACATTGAAAAACTAAATACTATTGCCGCTGCATCGTCTATAAATTTCTTAAGTATTAGTGCTGGAATTTACCAAAATGCTGGCGCTAACATCGTGCAACAATTAGCCTATACGTTAGCACATGTGAACGAATATTTCAATCGAATTCCTGCTGTAAAACATCCTATAACCATTGAAGTTGCCGTTGGAACCAACTATTTCTTTGAAATTGCCAAACTTCGTGCCTTGCGCGTTTTGTTCAACATTTTGGCTAAAGAATACAACCACAACTTCGATTGCAACATCATAGTGACCCCAACTCGTAGAAACAAAACCATCTACGATTATAACGTAAACATGTTGCGCACCACCACCGAATGCATGAGCGCTATTTTGGGTGGCGCCAATGCCGTTGCTAATTTACCTTACGATGCTTTGTACCATAAAGACAACGAATTTGGCGACCGAATTGCCAGAAATCAGTTACTGGTTTTAAAACATGAAAGTTATTTTGACAAAGTAAACAACCCAGCCGATGGCGCGTATTACATTGAATCGTTAACCGAACAATTAGCCGAAAAAGCACTATTGTTATTCAAAGATATTGAAGCCAATGGTGGATTAATAACCCAATTAATCGAAGGTACTATCCAAAGAAAAATAAGCGAAAGCGCTAAAAAAGAACAGGAATTGTTCGACAACGGAAAAGAAATTTTACTCGGAACCAACAAATATCCGAACAAAAACGACCGTATGAAAAACGATTTAGAATTGTATCCGTTTGTAAAACAAAATCCGCGTAAAACACTCATCACACCTATCATTGAAAAACGATTGGCTGAAAAATTAGAACAAGAACGTTTATCTCAAGAACAATAGCCATGAGAAAAAACATCCAACATATCACTTTGGAAAATTCCAAAAAGGAAACTCC
>Ga0209023_10005413_pt1 | contig 13978 bp, 9 predicted proteins | sample LakOneMetagenome_FD_187468 | JGI IMG/M metagenome (GOLD analysis project Ga0209023, IMG submission 187468) | Freshwater and sediment microbial communities from Lake Erie, Canada (SPAdes) (version 2) | ecosystem: Environmental > Aquatic > Freshwater > Lentic | place: Lake Erie, Canada | collected...
TCCGATCTGTATATGCCTGGTCTCAAGGCGCTGACCGATCGGCTCGCACCGGGCGATTCATCGCGGGCGGTGACCCTTTACACCTCGGCTTTTTCCATAGGCGTCGGCTTCTCTTTCCTTGTCTCGCAAGTTGCGGCGGAAAATCTCGGATGGCGAAACTCCTTCTTCATCACCGCTGTTGGTCCGCTTGCAATGATATTGGTTTGCTTGCTGTTGCCGCCGGTCAAGCCAAAGCCCGCGTCAGGACGCCTGCTTAACTTCGGGCCTGTCGTCAAAAACAAGCCAGCCATGGGCTTTGTGCTGGGCTATGGCGCGCATTGCTTCGAGCTTTACGGTGTTCGAACCTGGATTGTCGCCTTCTGGACATTCGTCGCAATGAGCAACGGTGGGTCGTCCATTGTTTCGCCGATTGCCGTCAGCTTCGTTTTTTCCCTGCTGGCGATGCCCGCGAGTGTCATGGGAAACGAGATGGCGCTCAGGATCGGCCGCCACCGGGCGATAACGGCGATCATGCTCAGTTCGGCAGCAGTGGCGCTGTTGATTGGCTTTTCGGCGGACAAGTCGCCGTGGTTGCTGTTGCCTCTGATGGCGCTGTACGCACTCACCGTTCCGGCTGACTCGGGTGCTCTGACGGCGGGAATGACAATGGCGGCCAATCCGAACTATCGCGGAGCGACTATGGCCATGCACTCCACGGTGGGTTTTGGTTTGTCGGCTCTGGGGTCATGGAGTGTCGGAGCTGCCCTGGACGCTGCTGGAGGCCCGGCCAGCCGTTCGGGCTGGCTCGCTGCATTCGCAGTGCTGAGCGCCGGAATTGCACTTGGGCCTTTGGCGCTCTGGTGGTCCCGGACGGATGTAAGGGATCGCCCGACGAAGCGTTAGCAGCCCCGGGAATGACCGGATTGTTTTCTTCGCGTTTTGACGAGACGCGGCGAGCGGTCATGAACGTCGCGCCGCACGTTATGCTTAATGCTTCCTTTCGGAATCGGCCCAAAGAGTCTCTTTTTTATCACGCTGCGTGGGAATGAAGCATGCGACTCCCCCGAAGAGGAACCGAAACGCGCCGTATCCATTTTTCATTAACCGGGGGGCCAATAGGGTCCCGTTCAATTCAACACGGGGAAAAACCATGCGTATTCGTTCTGCTCTTCTGGCCTTGTCCGCCACCTTGCTGGCTTCGACCGCTTCTCTGGCTGCGGACCTCGGCCCTCGCACCTACACCAAGGCGCCGGTTTATGCGCCCGCGCCGATCTTCAACTGGACCGGTTTCTACGCCGGTGTGCACATTGGCGCGGCCTTCGGCGGTGACAATGGTTTCGCCACCACGATCCCGGGCCTGACTGGCGGCAGCCGTGACGCAGCCTTCCTCGGCGGCGGTCAGATCGGCGCTGACTACCAGTTCGCTCCGAACTGGCTGGTCGGTATCGAAGGCCAGATCTCCGGCCTCTCGGACAACAACCGCACCTTCACCAATGGCGTGAACTCATTCCGTGATCGCTCCGACTGGCTCGCTTCGGTCACCGGTCGCCTCGGCTACACTTGGGGTCCGGGTCTGATCTACGCCAAGGGCGGTGTCGCGTTCCGTGACGACAACGGCCTCGCTGCAACCGCTGGCTTCCTGCCGGCTGTGACCGATCGTCAGTCGACCGGCTACACCGTCGGTGGCGGCCTCGAATACATGTTCGCTCCGGCATGGTCGGCGAAGGTTGAGTACCAGTACTACAACTTCGACACCACCAATGTCGCGTCCGCGGCGGGTGCGCTCTCCTACAAGGACGACCTCCACACTGTGAAGGTTGGCCTGAACTACCGCTTCAACTGGGGTGGCCCGGTCGTCGCCAAGTACTGATCGCGTACTCATCAAGACCAATCAACTCTCCAGACAACTTAAGGCCCCGGTTTTTCCGGGGCCTTTTTTGTTGGATGAGAGATTTCGCGCCAGCACTGGAAGCGATCAGCCCTTGTTCGGGTTGATCAGGAATTTCTCGCCGGTGGCGCGCTTGGCGTAGGCCGCGATGTTGGGAAGCTGTAGCGCTTCCTGCAGCGAGACGACCTGCGTGTAATGGCTGGCAAATGTCGTCTTGAGCTCGGCGGCGACCCGTTCGCGCAGTTTCTGCGCATCCGCGGGACCGATCTTCTGCAGGAATGGGAACAACAGCCAGCCGCCCACGCCCCATGTCATGCCGAAATTCCGGTTGAGTTCGGTCGGGCGCGTATCGAGGCTGCCGTAAATATAGACCTGTTTGTGCACGGTCGAGCCATAGCGGCTGTAGACCTTCGCGGTCTTGTTCGCCGCCACTTCCATGCAGGTGAGAATCTGACCTGCCAGCTTGCCGCCGCCGATGGCATCGAAGGCCAGTGTCGCGCCGGTTGCGACCAGCGCCTGTGTCAAATCCTCCATGAAGGTCGCGCTGGTGGAATCGCAGATATGCGTCGCGCCGATCTTGCGCAGGATGTCTGCCTGCTCGGCGCTGCGCACGATGTTCACCAATCCAATGCCGTCCTTGATACAAATCTTGTTCAGCATCTGGCCGAGGTTGGAGGCCGCAGCGGTGTGAACCAGTGCGGTGTGTCCCTCGCGGCGCATGGTCTCGGTCATGCCGAGCGATGTCAGCGGATTGACAAAGCAGGATGCGCCTTCGGCAGCCGTGGTGCCGTCGGGCAGGACCATGCAGTCGGCGGCCTTGATGCAGCGGTACTGCGCGTACATCGCGCCGCCGATCATGGCGACCATCTTGCCCATCATGGACTGCGCGCGGCTCGAACTCCCCGCGGCAACGACAACACCCGCGCCCTCATTGCCGACCGGCATCGAGTCATCGAGGCGGCCAGCCATGGCGCGCATCAGCGGCTGCGGCACGGTGGCCGTGACCACGGTGCTGTCGCCGGAGCCCGATGATTTGGCTGTTGTCATATCGGCGGCACCGATCAGCAGGCCGAGATCCGACGGGTTGATCGGCGCGCCTTCGACCCGGACCACGACTTCGTCGGCGGCCGGTTCGGGAATCTTGACCTTGGCCAGCGACAGTTCGAGTTCGCCGCTCTTTTTGATCAAGGAGCGAAGTTCAAGTCCCTCGAAACCCATTGGTGCTCTCCCATAACAAACGATGTCTTGTTTAAAACGCGTGCCCGCTCCTGGGCGGCGGCGCATACTTTGCGCCGGATTCAAGCGCTCAGGCAATGAGGGCGGCGGAATATATCGCGATTGACCTGCCGTCTTTCGCAAGATCAATCGCGATCGGGCGCGGCGTTATGCTTTCGCACCACCGCTGAGAATGTCGCGGTCGGTACGTGAGCGCTGCGTCACGAAATTGATCACCGCGCGCACCGGCGGAAGGTCGATCAGATCGGGATGTGCCAGCAGCCAGATGTCGGAGATGCCTGCGAGCTTTTGCGGTGAGACACGGATCAGGTCGTCATGTGCGTCGGCCACGATGCAGGACATGGCGCAGATGCCGACACCGGCGCGTACGGCGGCGAGCATATCGGCCTGCGAGGAGCAGCGCATCACCACGGAAGCCTGCCGCGCCACATGATCGCTCCAGCGTCCGAGTTCGGCGTTTGAAGCACGGTCGGCAAAGCCGATGATGCTGTGATGTTTCCAGTCGTCACGGTTCGCGGGCAACGGATGACGCGCCGCGTAGTCGCGCGAGGCATAGAAGCCGACACCGAGCCGCGCGATCTTGCGGCCCACCAGGTTTTCGTCGCCGCTTTGATAAATGCGCAGCACGATATCGGCCTCGCGCTTGCGCACGCTGACCGGAAACGGGTGGGTGACGAACTCGATCTGAACGTCGGGGTGGGTCGCGATGAAGGATGCCATGTGCGGCATCAGCCAGTAGGCCGCAAGCGTGGGGCCGATGGAGAACTTGACCAGCCCGCGCGCTTTATTGCCTTTGGCTGACACCGCGGCTTCGGCACGCAGTGCAGCCGCTTCCATCGCGGCAGCATGTTCGCGGAAGCGGCGGCCCTGCGCCGTCAGCGTCAGGCCCTCGTTGGAGCGGACAAACAACTTGGTCCCAAGCTGGGCTTCCAGCGCGGCGACCTCGCGGCTGACGGTCGGATGACTCGAGCGCAAACGCCGCGCGGCGGCAAGATAGCTGCCGGATTCGGCGACGGCCATGAATGTCCTGCAGAGATCCCAATCCATGATGTACAAACTTGATGTTGTGATTGTTCAGAATTGGACAACCAGCGCGCCGGGTCAAGATGTTATTGTTGCTTACATTCAAAACAGGAACAGTCCGATGCCGCTTCCAGCCTCGCTTACCGGTAAGCTTGAACTGCCCGTTCTCGGCTCGCCGCTCTTTATTGTTTCCGGCCCAGAACTCGTGATTGCACAGTGCAAGGCTGGCGTTGTCGGGTCGTTTCCGGCGCTCAATGCGCGCCCGGTTGAGAAGCTGGGCGAATGGCTGACCCAGATCGAGGATGAGCTTGGCGAATACCAGGCGAAGAATCCGGACAAGAAGGTTGCGCCCTATGCGGTCAACCAGATCTGCCACGCCTCCAACGATCGCCTGATGAAGGACATGGAGACCTGTGTGAAGCACAAGGTGCCAGTCATCATCACCTCGCTGCGTCCGCCGTCCGAGATCGTCGAGGCCGCGCATTCCTATGGCGGCGTGGTGTTCCACGATGTCATTAACGTCAAGCACGCGCGCAAGGCGGCGGAGCAGGGCGTCGACGGTCTGATCCTCGTTTGTGCGGGCGCTGGCGGACATGCCGGTACGCTGTCGCCGTTCGCGCTGGTGCGCGAAGTGAAGCAGTGGTTCAAGGGCACCATTCTTTTGTCGGGTGCGATCTCCGATGGCTGGGGTATCGCCTCCGCGCTCGCTCTCGGTGCGGACATGGCCTACATGGGCACGCGCTTCATTGCGACCGTCGAGGCCAATGCCGATGAAGCCTACAAGAAGGCGCTAACCGAATACGCCGCGCATGACACGGTCTACACCAACCTGTTCACCGGCGTTCATGGCAACTATCTCGGCCCCTCGATTGCAGCCGCTGGTCTCGATCCCGACAACCTGCCGGTGGCGGACAAGACCAAGATGAATTTCGGCTCGGGCGGCAATATGAAGGCCAAGGCCTGGCGCGACATCTGGGGATGCGGGCAGGGCATCGGCCAGATCACTGACGTTCCGTCGGTGGCTGAATTGGTCGAGCGCCTGAAGAGCGAGTTCGCGGACGCCAGCGGCGATTTCGCAAAGCGCATCAGCGCGTGAACGATATTCGACGCTGCGCTGAGAAGCAGCTCCACAATAATAATCAACCGGGAGGAAACAGAGCATGATGAAAGCCGGATCACTGCGAGCGATCGCTGTCCTGACGCTTGCAGCCAGCGCGCTGACGCAGGCGCAGGCCGACACCAAGAGCGAAATCCGCATCGGACAGACCTTGCCATACAGTGGCCCGCTGTCGGGCTTTGGCATCATCGGTCGCGTCCAGGAAGCGTATTTTGAAAAGGTCAATGCTGAAGGCGGCATCAACGGCCGTAAGATCAAGTTCATCAGCATGGATGACGCCTATTCGCCGCCGAAGACCGTCGAGCATACGCGCAAGCTGGTCGAGCAGGACGAGGTGCAGGTGATGTTCGCGTCGCTCGGCACCGCGACCAACAATGCCGTGCATCGCTATCTCAACGGCAAGAAGATTCCGCAGTTGTTCGTGCTGAGTGGCGCGACCAAGTGGGCCGATCCAAAGGGTTTCCCTTACACCATGCCGGGCATGGCGGCCTATGCGTCCGAGGGCGTGATCTACGCCAAGCATATTCTAGCGACCAAACCGAACGCGAAGATCGCCATTCTCGCGCAGAACGATGACTTCGGCCGCGACTATGTCAGCGGGTTCAAGCGCGCGCTGGGCGACAAGGCTGCGACTATGATCGTGTCTGAAGCAAGCTATGAGGTGACCGCGCCTACCATCAATTCGCAGCTTGCGACCTTGAAGGCATCGGGCGCCGACGTCCTGTTCGGTGTGGTGCTCGGAAAGTTCACCTCACAATTGATCAAGGGCATTGCCGAGCTTGGCTGGAAGCCGGACATGACATTCCTGCCGACGTCGGCGGCGTCGATTTCGTTTCTTGCTCCGGCGGGGCTGGAGAATGCCGTCGGCATGATCTCGTCCAGCAACCAGAAGGACGTCAACGACGTGCAGTGGGCGAACGATCCCGGCGTGAAGGAGTTCTTCGCGTTCATGAAGCAGTACATGCCGACCGCGGACCTGAACAACTCGAACTATTCCGCCGGCTATCACTATGCGCAGTTGATGGTCGCCGTGCTCAAGGCCTGCAAGGACGACTTCAGCAGCGAAAACATCAAGCGCCAGGCCGCGTCGCTGAAAGATGTGCATCTGCCGCTGTTGCTGCCGGGGATTACGGTGAATACGGGTCCTGACGACTATCTGCCGTTCCAGCAGCTTCTGCTCCGCCGTTTTGACGGCAAGAGTTGGGTTGGTTTCGGCAAGGTGCTCGACGACCAGTAAGCATCTGATAGCGACGGGCGCGCTTCGGATCGCGAGGCGCGCCTGTTTTCGTCTTGTAAATGCCGGAGCGACATCATGATCATCAGCGGCGAACGCCGGATCAGCTATCCCGAGATTCAGGAGCGCATTGCGCGCGCGGCTAATGGCTTCAAGGCGCTCGGTGTCCGCGACGGCGCGCCGGTGGGGCTGATGCTGCGCAACGATTTCGCGTTCTTTGAAGCGTCCGCAGCGGCGGGAATGCTCGGCTCGCCGGTGGTGCCGATCAACTGGCACCTCAAGGCAGAAGAAGTCGCCTATATTCTTGCTGACAGCGGCGCGCAGGCGCTGGTCTGTCACGCCGATCTATTGCCGCAGATCAAGGACGGCCTGCCCAAGCGATTGCCGCTTCTGGTGGTCGAGACGCCGCCGGAAATCGCCGGCGCGTTCGGTGTGCTGCCTGAATCGGCGCGCGTGCCCGATGGCTATGTGAACTGGGACACATGGCGCGATGGCTTCTCGCCGTCACGAGAAGCCCCGGGCCGTGCCTCGCCGATGTTCTACACCTCCGGCACCACGGGCCGCCCCAAGGGTGTCCGCCGTCAGCCGATGCTGCCGGAGCAGATGGTCGCCGCCGAGCGGGTCAGCGCGATCACCTATGGCGTGAAGCCGAACGAGGATCAGATCATCCTGATGAACGGGCCGATGTATCATTCGGCGCCGAATTCCTATGGCATGCTGGCGTTTCGTCACGGCTGCACCATCGTGCTCGAACCGCGTTTCGATCCCGAGGATCTTCTGCAACTGACCGAACGACACAAGGTCACGCATATGCACATGGTGCCCACCATGTTCGTGCGCCTGCTGCGGCTGCCAGATGAAGTAAAAGACAAGTACGATCTTTCGTCGCTGCGATTTACGGTTCACGGCGCGGCCCCGTGCCCGGTTGAGGTGAAGCAGGCGATGATCAAATGGTGGGGGCCGGTGGTTCATGAATATTTCGGCTCGACCGAAACCGGCATTCCCATCTGGCATTCGGCGGAGGAAGCGCTGGCGAAGCCCGGCACGGTCGGCCGCGCGATTGAGGGCGGGATCGTCAAGATCTTTGGGCCGAACGGTGAGCCGCGTGGGGCCAATGAGATCGGCGAGATTTTCATGCGCCAGACCGCCATCCCGGACTTCGACTATCACCGCAAAGCCGGCGCACGCGAGGAGGCGGGCCGGGACGGCCTGATCAGCGTCGGCGACGTTGGCTATCTCGACGAGGACGGCTACCTGTTTCTGTGTGACCGCAAGCGCGACATGGTGATCTCGGGCGGGGTCAATATCTATCCGGCGGAAATCGAGAATACGCTCATCGGCATGGATGGCGTCCGCGACTGCGCGGTTTTCGGCATTCCGGATGACGAATTCGGCGAGCGGCTGATGGCTTGCATCGAACAGGATGCCGGCGCGGCGCTGACGCCGAAGGATGTGCAGGAGTATCTCCGCAAGCGCTTGGCGAACTTCAAGGTGCCGAAGGACATCAAGTTCCTCGACGAACTGCCGCGTGAAGCCAGCGGCAAGATTTTCAAGCGCAAGTTGCGCGATCCTTATTGGGAAAATCGCGCGTCCGCTTAGCGGCCACAGCTCCGCGCAGACTTGTTGAAAGCCGCGAGATTTCGGGATTCCCGCCCGAAACCGTGCCATGCTGTTCCGGTCAGAATGAACAACTGAGCGGCGGATCAACCGCTGGCCGGAGGAAGACCCAGCATGATGTCCCTGGCGCAAGGGATTCTCGGAGCGGCGTCGGGGTCGCTTGTCGGCTTTTCGCTGGGCCTTGTGGGCGGCGGCGGATCGATCCTTGCGGTGCCGCTGATGGTGTATCTGGTCGGCGTGCCGAACGCGCATGTCGCGATCGGAACCAGTTCGCTTGCGGTTGCGGCGAGCGCGGCCTTCAGTCTGATGATCCACGCGCGTACCGGTATGGTGAAGTGGGGCTGCGCTTCGGTGCTGGCCGGGGCGGGAGTTATCGGCGCGGCGCTCGGTTCCGTCGCGGGAAAGATGGTGGACGGCCAGCGGCTCTTGATGCTGTTCGCGCTTTTGATGCTGGTGGTCGCCTTTCTGATGCGCCGCCGCCGCGATCATGACGGCAACCGGTCGGTGCAGCTCAGCAAGACCAACGCGCCGGTGCTGGCCGGTCTCGGCTTTGCGACCGGAATGCTCTCGGGCTTTTTCGGAATCGGCGGCGGGTTTCTGATCGTCCCGGCGCTGGTGTTCGCGACCGACATGCCGCTGGTCTATGCGGTCTCCTCGTCGCTGGTGGCGGTGTTGGCGTTCGGCCTGACCACGGCCACAAGCTACGCGGTTTCGGGCCTTGTGAACTGGCCGCTCACCGCGGTCTTTATCGCTGGAGGACTGTTCGGCGGTTATATCGGTGTGAAATCTGTGCATCTGCTTGCGGACAAGCGGACATTGCTCAACGACGTTTTTGTCGCCGTGATTTCCTGCGTCGCGGTCTACATGTTGATCCGCAGCGTCATGTAATTACGCCGCCGGTTTGATCCACACGCGGTTGTCGTGGAAGGCAGCACCGCCATAAGGCGCGATGGGGTCCGCACCCGTCAGCGTGTTGATGCCGCGCCCGTCTTCATAGGTATGGTTCGGCCAGATCGATTCCGCAATCAGCACGCCACGGCGCACGCCGTCGAAGATTTTCGCGTGAATGCGCACTTCGCCGCGCTGGTTACCGAGAATCACCTTGTCGCCGTCTGCAATCGAAAGCGATGCGGCATCGTCGGGATGGATCATCACCGTGGGCCGCTGTTCGCGTCCCAGTGAACCCGGCGTTTCGGTGAAGGTCGAATTCAGGAAGCTGCGCGAAGGTGAGGTTGCAAGCCGGAAGGCGTGGCGCTCATCCGCTTCCTCGATCACCGTCCAGTGGTCCGGCAGTTTCGGCAGATCGTCCACGGGACCGGATAACCCGGGGCTGCGGAACGGCACCGTCGGCCAGTCCGGCTTGAAACGGAATTTCCTGTCGGGCCACGCAAAGCCCTTGGTGTAATGCGCGGTGTCGAAATCCGGCTGGCAATCGATCCAGCGCTCACGCTCGAGCTTTTCCAGCGTGCCCCAGCCGGATTTCTGCAGCGTCCAGTCGATAATCTCGCGCGGTGTCATGTCGAATCCGCGATGCTGCGCGCCGAGCCGCTTCGCAAGGCCGAGGATGACGTCATGGTTGGAGCGGCACTCGCCGGGAGGCTCGATCAGCTTCGGCCCGAGCAGGATGTGCTGCTGGCCGCCGCCCTGATAGATATCGTCGTGCTCCATGAACATCGTGGCGGGCAACACCAGATCGGCAGCCTTCGCCGTTTCGGTCATGAACTGCTCGTGCACGCAGACGAACAGATCGTCGCGCGCAAAACCTTGCTTGACGCGGGTCTGGTCCGGCGCGACCGACACCGGATTGGTGTTCTGGATCAGCATCGCCGTCACCGGCGGGCCGTTGAACAGCGCGTCCGCGTCGCCGCACAGGATTGCGCCGATGCGCGACTGGTCGAGCATCCGGATCGAAGGATCGATCATGTCGGTGCCTTCGATCAGGCTGCGGTCCCAATGAAAGATGGCGCCGTTATTGTGGAATGCGCCGCCGCCTTCATAACGCCACGCGCCGCTGACCGCCGCGATGCAGCTTGCCGCGTGCATGTTGGGCGCACCGTTGCGCGAGCGTGAGAAACCATAGCCGAGCCGGAAATAGGTGCGCGGGGTGTTGCCCACCAGCCGCGCGAATTCCTCGATGGTCTCGACCGGACAGCCGGTAATTTTTGAAGCCCATTCCGGTCCGCGGCTTTTCAGATGCTGCTCAAGCTCATCCGGCACGTCGGTATGTTGCGCAAGGAAATCGCGGTCGGCCTTGCCGTCGCGAAACAGGCAATGCATCACCGCGCAGGCCAGCGCGCCATCGGTGCCGGGCCGCACCAGCACGGCAAGATCCGCCTGCTCCATGGTGCCGTTCATGTAGACGTCGACCGCCACGATCTTCGCGCCGCGCTCCTTGCGCGCGCGTGTCGCGTGGGTCATCACGTTGACCTGGGTGCTGACCGCGTTGGTCCCCCAGATCACCACACAATCGGACTTCGCCATCTCGCGTGGATCGGGACCGGCGAGCAGGCCGGTGCCTGCGACGAAACCGGTCCAGGCCGGATTGACGCAGATGGTGGAATGGAAGCCGGAATACTTTTTCGCGTGACGCAGGCGATGGATGCCGTCGCGCATCACAAGGCCCATGGTGCCTGCATACTGATAGGGCCACACCGCCTCGCTGCTGTAGCGGGCCTCCGCCTCGTTGAATTTCTCCGCAACCAGATCGAGCGCGTCGTCCCATGAGATCGGCGCGAAGGTGCCGGAGCCTTTGGCCCCGGTGCGGACCAGGGGTTTGGTCAGGCGATCGGGATGATGAATCCGCTCAGCGTAGCGCGCGACCTTGGCGCAGATCACCCCTGCGGTATAGCTGTTGTCCCGCGCACCGCGCACCCGGCCGATGGTGCGTTCGTCCAGCACATCGACTTCCAGCGCGCAGGTCGACGGACAATCATGCGGACATGCCGTTGCGGCGACCCGGAGCGGGGCGGATTTGGGGCGAAACATCTGGTTCATGGCCTCGACCTTAGTCCGCATCGCCTCACTTGCAAGGCCGGGGCGAGACTTGCGGGGCGGGAAAGCTCCGATTCCCGCGCATGGCGGACAATCGGTTCGCGGACTCAACTCCGGCAGCATGGTTGTGCTATGCGGAACCGGCCTCCGGTGCGGCGTAACCGCTTCGGATGGGTGTTAGTTCGCCACCTCGAAGGAATATCGATGAACATTCTGCCCGCCAATCTGCGCTTCGGCGCGGGACAATCCGTCAAGCGTCTTGAAGACCAGCGGCTTCTCACCGGGCAGGGGCATTTCATCGACGACAAGCCGCAGGACGGTGTCCTGTGGCTTTATGTTCTCCGCTCGCCGCATGCCCATGCAAAGATAAAAGCGATTGATGCCAGCGCCGCGCTGGCCATGGAAGGTGTCGCGGCAGTTTACACCGGCGCCGATCTGGTGGCCGATAATATCGGCACCATTCCGACCCTGCCGATTTTCAAGCGGCCCGATGGCTCGCCCATGCGGGCGCCTCCGCGCCGTTTGCTGGCGCATGAGATTGTCCGCTTTGCGGGCGAGCCCGTCGCTGCGGTGCTTGCAGCGTCGCGTGCCGATGCGCAGACCGCAGCCGAGGCGATCGCGGTCGATTACGAAATCCTGCCGGCCTCCGTCAGCCCGACGGAAGCACTCGCACCCGGCGCGCCGGTGGTCTGGCCCGATGCGCCCGACAATATCGCCGCCGCCATGAGCTATGGCGATGCAACTGCAACGGAAGCCGCTTTCGCGAGAGCCAAGCACGTTGTTTCGCTCGACCTGACCAGCCAGCGGCTGGTGCCGTCCGCGCTGGAGCCGCGTAGCACCATGGCGGAAGTCGACAAGAAAACCGGTCGTCTCACCCTGCATGTCCAGAGCCAGACGCCGACGGCCACGCGCGACATTCTTTCCGATGTCGTGCTCAAGCGCCCGAAGGACAGCGTTCATGTGCTGGTCGGCGATATCGGCGGCGGCTTCGGCCACAAGGTCAATCTCTATCCGGAAGACGGCATCGTTGCCTATGCAGCGCAAAAGCTGAAGCGTACGGTGCGCTGGCGCGGCGATCGCATCGACGATTTTATCGGCGGTCATCATGGCCGCGATCTCACATCCACCGGCGAATTCGCGCTCGATGAAAAGGGCCGCGTGCTGGCGTTCCGCGTCCGCTCGCTCGGCGGCACCGGCGCCTATCTCACCGGCGCGGGCGTCATCATCCCGCTGGTGCTCGGGCCGTTCGTCGCGACCGGCGTTTACGATCTTCCGCTGATCCATTTCGATATCAAGGCGGTGCTGACGCATACCGCGCCGACCGGGCCTTATCGCGGCGCGGGGCGGCCCGAAGCGGTGTTCATTGTCGAGCGGCTGATGGATGCGGCTGCGCGGCAGATCGGCATGGACCCGCGCCAGATCCGCAAAGTCAATTACATCAAGCCGTCGCAGCTTCCCTACAAGAACGCAGTGGGCGAAGTTTACGACAGCGGCGCATTCGCCCACATGCTCGAGCGCGCCTCGAAGCTCGCCGACTGGGACGGCTTCAATGCGCGCAAGAAGGCTGCGAAGAAGAAGGGCCTGCTCTATGGCCGCGGCCTCACCAGCTATATCGAGTGGACCGGCGGCCGTGTGCACACCGAGAAGGTGACGCTGCACGCGACCGCGGAAGGCCGCGTGATCCTGCAGTCCGGCACGCAGGCGATGGGGCAGGGGTTGCAGACCAGCTATTCGCAGATGGTGGCCGGTGCGCTCGGCATTCCGCTCGACCGCATCGATGTGATTCAGGGCGACACCGACAAGGCGACCGGTGGCGGCAGCGTCGGCTCGCGCTCGCTGTTCGTGGGCGGCACCGCAGCTGTCGTGTCGGCGGGCGATCTCATCCAGAAGGCGCGCGAGAAGGCCTCGCATGTGCTTGAAGCGTCTGTCGGCGATATCGAATACGGAGATGGCATGTTGACCGTGGTCGGCACCGACCGCCGTGTCAGCCTGTTCGATCTGGCGAAGGACGAGAAGGATGCGCGCCTCACCGTCAACAGCCAGGGCGACGTCGATGGGCCGACATGGCCGAACGGCACGCATATCTGCGAAGTCGAGATTGATCCGGAGACCGGCGTGACGCGCGTGGTGCGTTACACCACCGTCGATGACGTTGGCATCGCCATCAATCCGATGCTGGTGACGGGACAGGTCCATGGCGGCGTCGCGCAGGGCATCGGGCAGGCGCTGTATGAAGGCGTGGTCTACGACGAGTCCGGGCAGTTGCTCACCGCGAGCTATCAGGATTACTGCATCCCCCGCGCGAGCGACATGCCGCATATCGAGGTCACGCTCGATGACTCCGCGCCGTGCAAGACCAATCCGCTCGGCGCGAAAGGCTGCGGCGAATCCGGCGCAATCGGCGGCCCGCCCTGTGTCGTGAATGGCGTGATGGATGCGTTGAGCGAGCTTGGCATCACGTCGCTGCAGACGCCGCTGACGCCGGTGAAAATCTGGGATGCGATCCAGCAGGCAAAAGCGACGAAGGCGGCCTAGCCGCTTTCAGCCCGGCCCTTCGCCTGCTGCGCGCAGCGCGCTCAAGCCCTCGCGATAGGTCGGATAGGCCAGCGTGACGCCGAGTTCATCGCGCAGCAGATTATTCCGCACGCGCTTGCTCTCGGCGTAGAACGAGCGGCCCATCTCGGTGAGGCCTGCGTCGTCGAGGTTGATCTCGGGCGGAGGCGTCACGCTGCAAAGCGAAGCGGCAAACGTCACCACGTCCTGCGGCGGCGCAGGCTCGTTGTCGGTGACGTTATAGATCGCGCCGGGACGTGGCCGCGCCAGCGACGCGTCCAGCGTGCGCGCGATGTCCTCGACATGGATGCGGTTGAACACCTGCCCCGGCTTGATGATG
>Ga0209023_10005414_pt1 | contig 13976 bp, 9 predicted proteins | sample LakOneMetagenome_FD_187468 | JGI IMG/M metagenome (GOLD analysis project Ga0209023, IMG submission 187468) | Freshwater and sediment microbial communities from Lake Erie, Canada (SPAdes) (version 2) | ecosystem: Environmental > Aquatic > Freshwater > Lentic | place: Lake Erie, Canada | collected...
TGTTGTGGTGTCCAGATGTTTACATGAATTAACTGATCTCCTTTTTCATAACTGTTCACATGAGGGAAGCCTTTGCCTTTGAGCCTGAAAATTTTTCCGCTTTGAGTTCCCGGTGGGATCTTTATTTTAGCCCTGCCATCAATGGTAGGCACTTCAACCTGTGTTCCAAATACAGCATCAGGGAATGAGATATGTAATTCAAAAGCAACATTTAAACCATCACGCTGCAATTGCGGATGCGGTTCTTCTTCTATCAATACAATAAGGTCTCCTGCAGCACCCCCGCGTTCTCCTGCATTTCCTTTGCCACTTATGCTTAACTGCATTCCTTCCTGAACACCTGCCGGGATATCAATGGTAACAGTTTCTTCTCCATAAACGCGGCCATCGCCTTTACAGTTGGTACATTTACTGGTAATGGTACTTCCTTCACCACTACAGGTAGGGCAGGTAGTAACGGTCTGCATCTGGCCCAGGAAGGTATTTTGTACCCTTCTTACCTGGCCACTGCCATTGCAGGTACCACAGGTTTGAACACTATTCTTATCTTTTGCACCGCTGCCCTGGCAGGTAGTACATTTTACATGTTTTTTTACTTTGATGGTCTTGTTTGCACCCTTGGCGATCTCCTCAAAATTCATTTTGAGTTTAACCCTGAGATTGCTGCCACGGCTGCCACGGCTCTGTCCGCCCGAACTTCTTCTTCCGCCACCGCCAAAGAAACTTCCAAATCCTTCATCACCGAAAATATCTCCGAACTGGCTGAAGATATCATCCATATTCATACCACCACCATTGAAACCACCGGCACCGCGGCCAGATCCAAATGCACTATGGCCAAAACGGTCGTACTGCGCTTTCTTATCAGGATCATTCAGGATCTCATATGCTTCGGCCGCTTCTTTGAATTTCTCTTCTGAAGCTTTATCACCCGGATTCCTGTCGGGATGATATTGCATAGCTACCTTGCGGTATGCCTTCTTTATTTCATCCTGAGATGCTGTTTTTGATACACCCAGTATTTCGTAAAAATCTCTTTTAGTTGACATTAGTATTAGCTGTTAGCCATTAACTGCAAGCAAAATAATCTATCCAAAAACCGGCTCGCAGCTAACGGTTATTGGTACAGCATCTTTTATTTTCCTACAACAACTTTTGCAAAACGTATGATCTTATCGTTGAGGTAATAACCTTTTACAGCTTCATCAATTACTTTCCCTTTCTTTTTTGAATCGGCTTCCATTTCTGCAACGGCTTCGTGTTTTTCCACATCAAAGTCTTCATTAATACTCTGCATAGGTTTAAGGCCTTTTTGCTGCAGTATATTTTTGAGTTTATTGAAGACAAGTAGATTGCCTTCTTTTATAAGGACGATATCTTCACTTTGCTGCATCTGTTTTTCAGCCCTTTCACAATCATCCAATACTTCCAGCAAAGAAGAAATGATCTCTTTGCCGGCGGTTTGTATAAGTTCGATCTTTTCTTTTGCTGTACGGCGTTTGAAATTGTCGAATTCAGCAGAAAGCCTAATGTATTTATCTTTCTGTTCCTTCAACTCAGATGCGATCTTATCTGTTTCTGACAGCACTTCATTGTCGGGGTTACTTAAGTGCATGTTGCCGGGTACATCTGAATCTGCATTGATATCTAAATCCAGATTTTCTGAAACTGGGACGTTCTTATCTTCCATATTTTTTCTTTAAAATGTTTGCAAAGGTACAACAGTCAAACATTTTGCCAATACATATAATGCAGTCATTTTGACATTAGTATAATAAGAATAAGTGTAAATAGTGGGGAGCTGGTTATTTAACCACCTGGAATTTTCCGGATTCAATGATAGAACCGTTTTTATCCCGCAATTGGAAAACATAGATACCGCGATAGAAATCATCGAGGTTGATATTCATCCTGAGAGGAGTGTTTTTCAATTCATATACTTTCTTACCCATGAAATTGAATATCTGCAATGAGTATGTTTTATCATACCCCCGCACATAATCAAAATTGATCACAGCTGAAGCCGGGTTGGGATAAAATTTAATCAACTTTGCCTGTGAAGACTGGTCTGGGTCTGTTTTTGTCTGGGCGAAAGAAGTAAATGTTATTCCAATAAGTAATGTTAATATGTTAATAAATTTCTTCAAGTACGTAAAAGTAATAAATATCTTTTGAATTTTATAGCATAAAACTAACTTATTTATAGCCATTTATCAAAAAAAACAACTATTTTATATTAATTGAAAGAATCAGGTGGGAATTCAGGCCAGACTGGCGATTTTTTCGTCAATGGCGGTGAAATCTGGCACAAGTCCCGCATTTTCAAGTACTTCTGCATATTGAACTATTCCTTTCTTATCGATGATGAAGGCAGATCTCTTACTTACCCCTTTCATATCCATATTGGTGAATGAGGGATATAAAACATCATACGATGTTGATGCTTCCCTGTTAAAATCACTCAGAAGCGGGTAATTATAATGCTGGTCTTCTTTATATTTTGCAAGCGTAAATACTGAATCAACTGAAATACCTAAAACCTGCACATTGTCATTCTCATACCTGCCAATATCATCCCTTATGGCGCAAAGTTCTTTGGTGCATACACTGGTAAATGCCTGGGGGAAAAAAAGCAATAAAACATTTTTTTTGTCTTGAAAATCGCTAAGGGTTATTTTATTTTTTGCTGAATCATATAGTGTAAAATCGGGAGCTTTTTGTCCGGTCAGGATTGCCATAAATTTGAGTTTATTTTTTAATGAAGATAGTATTCAGTTAAAGATTATAACAACGTTTATATTAAAATGTTTTTAAAATTTAAATTATTTGTCATTCATGGATATTTAAAACAGGAAGGCCCCGCCTTGCGGCAGAGCCTCCTTTATCCAAACAATCCATAAAAACAAAAATCTTTATTTTAGTTAGCACAGGACCTCTGAGCTATGGACTGTAAGTATTTTTAGAATCTTGGGCACCTGATAGATTCCAGGGTGCTGTTTTCTTTGTTTACAAATTTTTGATAGGTAAGTGATATTTCAAATCCTCCGTGACCGGTACTGGCAGTTTTGAGCTGTGATATATTTGCATCATAACTAACTGCAACGGATATTGGCTTAAATTCAAGTTTTGCAACAGGTATCAAAGCGTCTTTCCATCTAAGGTATGCACCTGCATGTACGCTATACCTTGGGTCTTGCGAATCACCGAGTTTCCAGGTATACAAGGCACCACCCACTATTTCGGTATACATAGCCTGTTTGGTGTAATCTGCTTCCACAGTGAAATATGAATTGTCTGTCATACTCATTCTTATTCCGCCGGAACCAACCCACTTAGGTGTCATCTCATATTTATTGGAACTATAAAAAGATATTTTTTTCGACTGGTTAAAATGGTGATAGGCAAGACCTATGAAAATATTATTGTTTATATCTTCACCAAGTTGTGTATTAAAACTCATACCTACACTTCCGTCTATATAAGAGTAAGATGATTTGCCAAATGTTTCTCCGTCTGCAAGAGAACCATTGTATTGTGTGCCGTCGTATTGGCTGTTGGTGGTTATCTTGCTTCTGTCGAGGCTTCTCTGAACCCATCCGCCCATAATACCTAATGATAAATAACTGTTCCTGTCGCCGCTCAAAGATTTATGATAATTGAGGGTAGGTAAAATATGAGTTGATGTCAGATCTATTGTTCCGGCTTTATCATATAAAATCTGCCCGCCGATTGTAAGGAAATCATCGCCGCTGCCTACATGTTTTTTTATCTCGGCATTTAACGATCCCGTTTTGTAAGCTGTAGTTACACTGTTCCATTGTGTGCGATATACGGTTTGTATTCTTACATCCCCGGAAAAAAGTCCGGCTAATGCAGGGTTACGTAACAAAGGAGTTTCAAAAATTTGTGAAAAATGTATATCCTGTGCTGATCCGGTAAGAGAGAATGCAAGCATGATCACTACCAGGAATTGGTGTCTAGATTGTTTCATAGTTAGGATAAAGGTGTTTGTATTCCTGTACAATATATTAACGAATAGTTTACAATTTTATTATCGAACAGGATCGTTTTTTATGGGTTTGGATGTAATTATTTATGTCATTTTATCTGAAATATTTTAATTGGTTTGTTTTAAAACCGGAAACAGTTGCACTTATTTAATAAGTGCAATGTTTCCTTTATAAGTTAATACAGTATTGTTATCGCACATTATTTCTATCACATACACATATACGTCAGTATTTAATTTCTGGCCTTTGTATGTTCCGTCCCAGCCTGCAGAAGCATCATTGGGCGTGAAATCGCTTTTTTCATAAACAACTTCGCCCCACCTGCTGAATACCCTGGCAGTTTTAATCCTGAACAATCCTTTTCCTCTTGGATAAAATATGTCATTGACACCATCGCCGTTTGGAGAAAAGGTATTTGGAATAAATACATTGGCGCCATTGCATATCACATAGACGGTAACATTGTCCCTTGACTTGCAACCACCGGCATTTGATACTTCAACTGTATATGTTGTAGTTGTATTTGGTTTAACACTGGCCGCAGGATAATCATTCCTGAAAATACTTCCTGTCGGGCTCCAGATCACGCTGTTCACATCCGCTGATATTGACGGTACAAGATCAGTGGTTTGCCCTACATTAATGGTTCTGTCAGCGCCTGCTTCTACAACCGGTATATCAAATACGGTGATAGGAACATAGGCTGTATCACTAAAACATTTTTTGTCATCAGTTCCTATTACACGGTATGTAGTGGAAACAACCGGAGATGCTATCGGTGATGCAGCTGCAGGATTGTTTAAACCTGTTGTTGGAGTCCACGAGTACGAATATGCGCCGGAGGCAGTCATCGTAACCGAGCTTCCGCGGCAAAGGCTGTCACCACGGCTGTTGAACATAGCGAATGGATATTTAACGCTTACTGTAATTGCATCTGTAGCAGAACATCCATGTATTGTAGTACCTGTTACGGTATATGTTTTGAGTGAATCCGGGTTTGCCACAGGGCTTGCGCAGTTTGTACAACTTAATCCTGTTGATGGCGACCATACATAAGTATCTGCACCGGTAGCCTGTAATGTCCGGCCTGTCTTGTAACATATCAATGTATCAGATCCTGCATTTACAACCGGTATTGCAAAACCCTGGACAGTTGCAAGAACAGTGTCTTTACAACCGGTGCTGTTAGTGACCAGCAAACTGATCGGGTAACTTCCGGCAACAGTATATGTTTGCGAAGGAGGATTGGAAAGTGCAGATGTATTGCCATTCCCAAAATTCCATTGCCAAGTCATGGCAGAAGTATCTGCAACTGCAAGAGATGCACTAAAACTAACGGTCACGGGTACACAACCATCAGCAGACTTCGTGATAACGCCTTGAGGGTTTGCTACAATTTTAACTGGTGTCGGGCTGCGTATAGAATCCGTGCAACCAAACGAAGTTGTTACTTTCAGGTAAGGATAATATGTTCCCGGTGTACTGTAGAAGTGGCTTGGGTTGGCCGAAACAGAAGCTGTTCCGTCATCAAAATCCCATGCATATGCTGTAATGGCATCGTCGCTGTTTGATGTGTTTGTAAACTGCACTGTTCCTGTTCCACATACGATCGGCGGATTAAATGTCATGCCGGCAGTAACACCATGTACAACTATTGTATCTGGCCCCATAACAGGCACAGTACAGCCGCCATTATCTATCAATATCATTTTGGGAATATATCTTCCCGGAATTGTATAAGTATGGGTTATCACAGAATCGGTTGTTGCCATTGTAGATCCATCACTGAAATCCCATATAAATGAAACCCTGTTATGTGTGGTTGCCCTGAAGGTAACAGTCAGCGGCTGACAACCTGTTAACGGATTATAGGTAAAGGTTCCGTATGGCCCTTTAAGTGTGATCGCCTGTTGTTTGACTGAAGTACATCCCCCGGGCCCTGTAACAGTAAGCACTGCCATGTACATGCCTGGTGTATTATAAAAATGCGATGGGTTGGGACTGTTTGAAGTAGTGCCATCCCCGAAATCCCATGTTAATGTTGTATAGTTTTGCGATGTATTTGTAAAGTTTACGATCAGTGGAGGGCATGTGCCCAGCGTATCACTTACATTGAAATTTGCTGCCGGTATAACAATATTGATATAGTTGCCCCTTATTATAGAATCGGTACAACCATACTGGTCAAATACCACGAGTTTTACAGAATATAATCCATTTGCGGCGTAAGCATGTGTGGGGTTTGCTGTTACACTTGTACTGCCATCCCCGAAATCCCACATGTATGTTAATCCGGGGCCGGTAGATGTACTGGTGAATTGTATCGGCCTGCCGGGGCATGTTAACGTGTCTGAAGCGTGAAATGCTGCCACCGGCCTTGATATGGTGAGCAGGCTTGTTTTAACAATGCTGTCAGTACAGCCCGTAGCATCAGTAACGGTTAAGGTTACTGTATAAATTCCCGGTGTGGCATAAGTATGCTGGAAGGGCCCTGAAGTCAATGTTTCAGTAATGCCATCGCCATAATTCCAATGCCATTGTGTGAGGGGATGTATCCCGTCAGTTGCAGAACTGTCGGAAAATGTTATTGTGCTTAATAGACATGATGCACTTGTTGATACCCCGAAATTGGCCGTAGGCCCGTTCACGGAGATATAGCGTTGCCTGATAAGTGTATCCCTGCAACCATTCCAGTCTACAGTGATCAGCCTTACATCATAGAAGCCTGCGGTTGTATATGTATGGGAAACAATGTGGCCGGTGCCTGTTGCACCATCGCCAAATGTCCATAAATATGCACCAATGTTTGCTGTATTTGAATTTATTGTGGTGAATGTAACGTTCGTTCTTCTGCATATAACCGTATCCGTTGCTGTAAAATCTGCATGTTCTGCAATAAGCCGGACTGTATTTGTTGCCGTAAATGTACAGCCTGTCTGGAAGTTTCTTACGAGAAGTGTAACTGTGTATGTACCTGCACTTGCATAAATATGTGTAGGGCTTGGTACATTTGATGTTGTGCCATCTCCAAAATCCCAGTTCCATTCATCAGCGCCGATAGAATGTTCGGTAAATACCCTTTTAAGTGGTTCGCGGCAATTGGATGCAACAATAAATGAAGCTATCGGCGGATTGATATGAACATAGTTGTTGAATTTTATCGTGTCAGGGCAACCGTTACTCCAAACGATCAGCTGTACAGAAAAATAGCCTGTATCAGTATATACATGCGATGGGTTATGGCCTGTAGATGTGGTTCCATCTCCAAAATTCCATAACCATTGGTCATTGAGGCCTGTTGACAGGTCGGTGAAATCTATGGGAACATAAGCACAAACATCAAGTGGTACAGCAGTGAAGTTTGCATGAGGTTTATCTCCGGCCCTTATTCCATTTACTACAGTTACTGTATCGATACAACCACTGGCTGTAGTTACAATGAGTGATATGGTATATGTTCCTGTTGGGAATATATGTGTAGGCGTAGCAAGGTTGGATGTAGTTCCATCACCAAAATTCCACAGGTAACCTGTTATTGGTTCTGATGAAACCACTGTTGACCCGAATGTCCATGATAATGGCGCACAGCCACGTTGTGGTAAACCGGTTATCGTTGCAACAGGGGGCTGGACCTTTATTAAATTCTGTTTTGTTATAGTATTGGTGCAACCAAAAATGTTGGTGCAGGTAAGTTTAACGGTATAAGTTCCCGGGGTGTTATATGTATGAACAGGATCGGGCAGGTTTGATGTGCCGCCATCACCAAATGTCCATTGGTAGCTAACTGCTCCTGAACTTGTGTTTGTAAAACTTACGGTATAAGGGGCGCTGCATGATAATGTATCGTTGGTAAAGAAGTCGGCTACCGGTAAAGGAGAAACGACAATATTTTTGATCAGGGAATCAACACAGGCCCCGAAATTATTTACAAGTTTGATCTGGTAATGTCCTGGTGCAGTGTATGCTTTTACCGGGCTTATTACAACTGAAGTAGTGCCATCGCCAAAATCCCAGGCCGAACTTGCCGGTGGCGGGGTTGAGGTATTGGTCAATGTGAGGTTTGTTCCTACACAGGTGCTGTCAGGAGAAGTAAATGTAGTGTGTACTGCCCCGATAGTAACTGCATTCGGTTTAATGATCGTATCCCTGCAGCCTGCGCTTGTTATTGCTATCAGTTGTACAGTAAAAGTGCCTGTTGTACTGTAATTATGTGAAGGATTTGTTTGTACAGAACTGTTGCCATCGCCAAAATTCCATAAATAAGTTAATGGGCCGGTTCCGGTAGATAAATTCTGGAAATTGATATTTACAGGAGGTGTGCAGCTGTTAGATGTAGTATTGCTGAAGTCTGCATGTGCCCCGCTGGCTATCTGTATATATTGTGTCCTGGTGAGCGTTTTAATACATCCGTGACTGTTTGTAACAGCCAATGAAACATTGTAGTTGCCGGATGCTGTATAAGTGTGCGACGGGTTTTGTGTATTACCGAAAGTTCCGTCACCAAAATCCCATTGCCATTGTGTTATCGGGGTGTTCAAACTGGTGCTGAGGTCTGTAAATTGAACGGCGAGTGGGAAACAACCCGTTGTTACTGAAGCACTGAAATTCACTACTGGTTGAGCATAAATCGTGATGTATTGTGATTTGATGATTGAATCAACTCCTGAGGCATTCCTCACCACAAGTTTAATATTATATTGCCCTGGAATGAAATATGTTACAGATGGGTTTTGTAAGAAAGAGATAGTGCCATTTCCAAGATCCCAGCGCCATTGTGTTGGATTTCCTGTAGATTGATCGGTAAAACTTACGAGCAACGGGGCACATCCTGAGGTCGGTGTTGCGTTGAATTCTGCATGCAATTGAGCCTTACTGCTAAAGCTTGCCAGGGATAGTAACACAAACAAGCAGGCTGTTCTGGTCAGAGTAAAAGTAGACATTGGATTGGTTTTCTTCGTTATAATGCGTTAGGACATTGTCGGTTTCCCGATATTCTTATTATAACAGAAAAAAAGGATAATTATTGCGTAGAGAGCAGAAAATGACTAAAGTCTTTCCATATGCAGTACGTACGGGGCCGCACTACCCGATGGTGCCAGTTCCATTACCGGTATGGCTTTTTTGGTAAAACGCCATATCCTGTTGAGGAAGACAAACTCCGCCGGAATATTAGGAAGGGTAAGTGAAATAGTAAGTTTGCTAAAATCGCTGTTGGAACTCCAGGTGCCGGTATAAACATTGCTTCCTTTGGTACCGGTCATCGGGCCATCATAATTGGTATTTTTCAGTAACCTGAACGTATAACCATCGTATTGGGAAGTAAGGTCTGTACCGTTATCTGTAGCCAGTTTTACCTTGAAATCGCGGTTGAGGATATTTGTTTCAAAGTATTGCTGCAATACATCTTCTGTAATGGCATCTTTTGTTTTCTTGCAACTGGTTGCTAACAGTAAAACAGCAAACAAAACGGCAATGATATATCTTGACCTGAATGCTTTAGCGGGCATATCTTCCAGATTATTTTTTATAAATATCGGAATATTTTTCGGTAACATAATCAATAAAATATTGGCTGTTTAAATTTTCACCAGTTGCCTTGAGGCATAATTCTCCTGATGTGTAATAACGACCAAATCTGTAAATATGTTGTTTGAGCCAATGTAAAACCGGTAGATTATTTCCGTTTCCTATGCCGTTTTTTACTAATGGATCTGTTTTTTTGATGGCCTGGAATAATTGAGCGGCATACAGGCTACCAATGCTGTAAGTAGCAAAATAACCGAAACTGCCATGGCTCCAGTGTACATCCTGCAGGCAACCTTGTTTATCATCAGGAACCGTTACACCTAAATATTTTTTGTAATGTTCATTCCAGTAACCGGTAATATCTTTTGTGTTGATACTGCCTTCGATGAGCATTTTTTCCAGTTCATATCTTATCATCACATGAAAATGGTAGGTAAGTTCATCGGCTTCTGTTCTTATCAATGAAGGCTGCACCTTGTTGATTGCTTTATAAAACTTTTCAGTTGAAATGTTATTGAATTGCCCCGGGAAATATGTTTGCAGTAGTGGAAAATTATATTCCCAGAATTCCCTGCTTCTTCCAACACAGTTTTCCCATAAACGGCTCTGGCTTTCGTGTATGCTCAGGCTACAATATTCACCCAATGGCAGCCCATATTCCGAAGATGGCAGGCCCTGTTCATACAATGCGTGGCCGCCTTCGTGCAGGCAGCTCCAGGTCATGTTACCAAAATCATTTTCATCGATCCGGGTTGTAACCCTTACATCATCACTGCTGAAGTTTATCGTAAAGGGATGTTCGCTGATATCCTGCCGTCCTGCTTCAAAATCAAAATGCATTCTTTTTAAAATTTCCATCCCGAATTTCCATTGCTGATCTTTGTCAAAGTGCTGATGAAGGAAATTGTTATCAGCCTGTTCCTTACTGGTAATGTTTTCCAGCAATGCACTCAATTGCGGCTTTAGTGAATCAAATAATTTATCTGTTATTGCAACTGTAAGTCCTTTATCATAATCATTCATCAATGCATTGTAAGGGTGTTGTTCATAGCCTAAAAGATCTGCTTCTTCTTTTTTAAGTTTAATGATCTCATCAAGCGGTTGCTCAAAAGTTGAGAATGAATTTTCTTTTCGTGCCTGGATCCATGCATGGAAACTTTTGTTTACAGCTTCACTCATGCGGCGGACGAAGCCGGAACTGAGTTTTTTATTTTTATTGTAATCTTCCAGGCTTAACAGTACATTCTTTTTTTCTGTATCTGAAAGATCATTTTTTGCTTCAAGGTCATTCAACAATGCACCTAGTTTTTCATCAGTGAATTGCTGGTGTGCTATTTCTGCCAGCGTGGCAATCTGCCTGCCCCGGGAATCAGCTCCTTTTGATGGGAGATAGGTTTCCTGGTCCCATTGCAAAACAGCAGATGCATATTTTACATCAGCTATTTTTTGCATCTTTGTTTTATACTCGCTGTACATTTCCGCACTGTTCATTGATAAAATGTTTTAAATGAAAATTCAAGATATCACCAATTTATTAGAAAAAACCGCCCCGCCTTCTTTACAGGAAAGTTATGACAATGCCGGTTTGCTTACCGGCAACAGATCATGGGAATGCAAAGGTATCATAACCTGCCTGGATGCAACCGAAGAAGTAGTGCTGGAAGCTGTTGCAAAGAATTGCAATATGATCGTTTCCCATCACCCGATCATTTTTAAAGGGCTGAAGAAAATTACGGGTAAGAATTATGTGGAGAAGACGATCATCAGCGCTATTAAAAATGATATCGCCATTTATGCCATACACACAAACCTGGATAATGTGATCAATGGTGTTAATGGCCGGATTGCAGATAAGATCGGTTTGATCAACAGAAGTATTTTGGTGCCTAAGGAAGATCTCTTGCAGAAGCTTGCAGTCTTCGTTCCGGTTGCGCACAAACAGGCATTGCTTGAATCTTTATTTGCCGCCGGTGCCGGAAATATTGGAAATTATAGTGAGTGCAGTTTTTCAGTTGCTGGTGCCGGAACTTTTAAAGGAAATGAAGGATCCGATCCATTCGTGGGGAAACCAGGTGAAAGGCATTCTGAAAACGAAGAAAAGGTTGAAGTCATTTTTCCGGCATGGCTACAATCCCAGGTATTAAAAGCCATGAAAAATGTTCATCCTTATGAAGAGATCGCACATGATATTTATTCGTTAAGTAACAGCTATCAGCAGACCGGGGCTGGTATTTTAGGCGAACTGGAGGCTGAAATGGATGAAAAAGCATTCCTGGGACTGTTGAAAAACAGGTTTAACCTGTCGTTAATAAGACATACGCCGTTTACAGGAAAGCCTGTTAAAAAAGTAGCTGTTTGCGGAGGGGCAGGAAGCTTCCTAACTTCGGCTGCTATTGGGTCCGGGGCTGATGTATACATTACTTCCGATGTAAAATATCATGAATTTTTTGATGCAGATGGCAGGCTTTTATTGGCCGATATAGGTCATTATGAAAGCGAACAGTTCACCACAGACCTTTTGTTTGATATTTTGAGGGAAAATTTCCCTAACTTTGCAGTCCTAAAAACTGCTGTGAAAACCAACCCTGTCAACTATTTTTACTAAAAAGCTGCAAAAAGCGATGCGGTACAAGTAGAGTCCCGATAAACCGGGATTGGCATGACACAACAATGTTGGGGTTGGATCAAATGCAGGCAAACAAACAAAAACAATAACAATATGGCTTCAGTAAAAGAATTTTCGGTAGAAGAAAAATTGTCTTCACTGGTTACTTTGCAAAAAATTGACAGTAAGCTTGATGAGGTGCAGATCCTTAAGGGTGAATTGCCAATGGAAGTGAAGGACCTGGAAGATGAGATCGAAGGGTTACACGCACGTCAGACACGTGTTGAAGAAGAGATCAATGGTATACAGGAATTTATTGAGCAGAAGAAAGAAGGCATCAAAGAAGCGCAGGCACTCATTAAAAAATATGAGAAGCAAAGTGATAATGTAAAGAACAACCGTGAATTTGAAGCGATCAATAAAGAGATCGAAATGCAGCAGCTGGAAGAAAAGCTTTGCGAAAAACATATCAAAGATGCTACAGAAGAAATAGCAGAAAAAGCAAAACAACTTGAGTTTGCCAAAAAAGCCGTGAGCACAAAAGAAGCAAACCTGAATGCAAAGAAAGGTGAGCTTGAAAAGATCATTAAAGAAACGGAGAAGGAAGAAAAGCATTACAATAAGATCGCATCAGAAGCGAGGAGCCATGTAGATGAAAGATTGCTTACAAGCTATGACCGTATCCGTAAGAATTACCGAAATGGCCTGGCTGTAGTGCCGGTTGAAAGGGACAGCTGCGGTGGTTGTTTCCATGCCATTCCTCCACAAAAGCAAAGTGAGATCAAGTTGCGTAAGAAAGTGATGGTTTGTGAGAACTGCGGACGTATCCTGGTTGATGCAGATCTGAATGATTCGGTAGTTGTGAAGTAAATTTATTTTCAATAAACAGATTAGCCCATTTGAAAGAATGGGCTTTTTTATGCAAAGAAGTATTGGGTAGAGGATTAATAACAAACTGAAGAATGTAAAATATTGAATGTAAAATGAAAAGTGGAGGAATTGTATCATTTAATAAGCACATCGTTCATGGATTAAAATTTCTTCAACTTTTGCATTTATTATTTTGTGTTTTACATTCTACATTTTGCTTAATTTGCCCCTCATTCTATGCTACAAAAATTACACATACAGAATTATGCGATCATTGATGAATTGCAGGTGAATTTTTCCGATAACCTTAATATCATCACAGGTGAAACAGGCGCAGGGAAAAGTATCTTGATGGGTGCATTGAACCTCATATTGGGCCAAAGGGCCGACAGCAGCGTATTGCAGCAACAGGATAAGAAATGTGTGGTAGAAGGAACTTTTGTAATCAAGCAAAGCAAGCAGGTAAAAGATTTTTTTGCTGCCAATGATCTGGATAATGAAACCGAGATATTGATCAGGCGTGAGATCGCATCGAACGGAAAATCAAGAAGCTTTATCAATGATACACCGGTGAATCTTTCACAACTGCGTGCATTGAGTGTATTGCTTGTTGATTTGCATCAGCAGTTTGATACGCTTGACCTAGGCACTGAAAATTTTCAGCGTGATGTGCTGGATGCATTTTCGGGCAATGCGGAATTATTGGCAAAGCTGAAAGATAAATTTGCAGAATATATCAAAACAAAAAAAGAACTTGAGGCATTGCAGGCCCTACAGGCAAATGCAGATAAAGAACTTGATTATAATAAATTTCTTTTTGAAGAACTGGAAGAACTTTCATTGAAAGAAAATGAACTGGAGAACCTTGATGCTGAGTTGAAATTATTAAGCAATGCTGAAAATGTAAAGCAACAACTCGGAAGTATCTATTTTGAATTAACAGATAGCGAGCAGCCGATCGTTAA
>Ga0209023_10005415_pt1 | contig 13974 bp, 14 predicted proteins | sample LakOneMetagenome_FD_187468 | JGI IMG/M metagenome (GOLD analysis project Ga0209023, IMG submission 187468) | Freshwater and sediment microbial communities from Lake Erie, Canada (SPAdes) (version 2) | ecosystem: Environmental > Aquatic > Freshwater > Lentic | place: Lake Erie, Canada...
GAACCGGGCTCTAGCTTTTTGTTTTGACGCGTTTTCTTCACGCGAACCGGTGTCCACTTCGCTCGAAAACGCTATAGGTGCTCCCAACACCCCGTCCGCTCCAGCGCCGGCCGCAGCGCCGCCCTGCTCTCAGCATCAAGACCTGCAAACTTGTCGCGAAGCTGTTGCAGGCATTTGACCTGGTATTTGAACGGCGCCAGCGCGTAAGACAGGCCCCAGACCTCCATCTCCAGCCGGTCGAGACCGTCGGCGAAGGCTTTGGCGTTCGCGACCAGGAACGGCAGATAGAGCTCGCCAGCGATTTTCAGTAGCGCCTCCGCCATGCCACCTAATGCCCGGTCACGCGGGTACCATTCGCCTTCAACGCCCGAAGCATCGTCGAGGCGGCGCACCCAGTGATCCGTAAACGGTGCCTTCTCGCGCATGATCCGCATCGGCGTCGGGTCGGTCGCCATCTCGCTGAGCTGGCCGAACCAGGCGAAATCCGCGAGCGATGGCCGGCTGCCGAACAAGTAGTTGTTCATGCCGACGTGCGGCTCGAACGCCGCCAGCGATCGCAGATAGCTTTCTTCGAGCAGCGGCTTGTTTTCGGCGGTGGCGCCGAGAATGACCATGCGTGAAATCTGGCGTGCGCGGAACTGCTCGATCTCGTCGCCGCTGCCGGCCGCGGCCTCCGACGTTGACCATTCCTCACCGGCCCAGCGCGAGACATAGGCCTGATCCTCAGGGTCCCACCAGCGGTACAGAAACAGCGGCTTCACCGCCCATTCGTCGGCGAGGTCTTCCAGCAGATCGCACACGAACGCGACTGCCTTGTCAGGAGGGATCACGGAACGCTCGAGATGGCGTCGCTCCAGGTCGTAGGCCAAGGTCGTGGTCTCACCGCGAAACGTGCCGTCGGGATACTGCAGCACCGGGATCAAATTGGGGCGCAGATGTTCGGTCGCCTTGCGCAGCGCCCTGGTCATGATGACCCAGTCGAACGGTATCCTGCGGTAACGCAACAGCGCGCGCAGCTTCAGCGCGTACGGCGATGCTGTCGAGCCGATCAGGCGATAGCGTCCCTCGGTCATGTTGATCATCTCACGCTAAGTCACATCGCAAATGCCGGATCGCCATAGGGATAGAACTTCGTCAGATCGACATTCTCATACGGCAATCCTTCCAGACGCGTGGTTCCGAGAAACGGCTCGTCCGGTTCGACCAGCAGGATGGTTTTGGCAAAGCCGTTGTCGTCAAAGCCACGCCGGAAATGCACCCGCGACTTGATCGCCATCACGTCGAACGAACCAATGTCCAGTCCCAAGGCCTTCAGCGAAAACGGCTCCATCACCTGCACCAGATAGGTGGAAAGGATCAGCACGTTGTTGCAGCCGAAGCCGATGCAGACCCAGAATTGGCCATGGCCTTCGACCGCTTTCAGGATGGTGCCTTGGACGCGCACCGGCGCGCCCGCGGATTCGTCCATCCGCCCGCCGATTTGCATGTCAAAGCTGTCCCCCTCCTTCGCGCCTGCCGATTTGAGTTTATCGGTGGCGCCTGCATCAGTGATCGTTGCGATCAGGGTATTGGACAGGCCTTGGTCTACGATCTCGCGCAGCAGCCAGGTTGCCGCGCCGGAACGATCCGAATGATCTGCGAGGACAACGGGCGTCGCACCGCCGGCTACACCCTGCCTTGCCAGCGCGACGCCTTCCGCGATGCTGTAGATCGTCGTCGACTTCAGCAGCGCCTCGCGCGCCCGCCAGATCGCATCGGACATGTCGCGGGCCACGCGCGTCGCGAGTTCGGGATTGCCGTTGGTCAGCACCTGCACGGTCATGCCGACATCGGGAACGTCGGCGAACGGAAATCCGAAAAACATGTTCACGTAAACATCCGGCTCGCGCGCCTCCCAGGTCAGCGCACGCTGCACCAAATCCATCCACGGCGAGGCGCCGGTCCATTGCAGCACCGTGGGCGAGATCACGGGAATCTTGACCGTGACATGCGCCGGCCTGTAGTCGCCACGGATCGCCCGCACCAGCGTTCGCGCTGCGCGTTCACCTTGCAGGTACTCGTCGTAGTGCGGAAAATACTTTACCGCGAACGCCATGTCGGCGTGCTGCAGGAATGCTTCGTCCTCGTTGCCGTGCAGATCGAAGGTCGCGGCGATGAACGTCTTCGGGCCTACGACATCGCGCACCCGTCGGGCCAGCTCGGCTTCCGGCCGCGGCACGCCACGCACCGCCATGGCGCCATGGACGCAGAGATAGACGCCGTCGAATGCTGGCCCAGCTTTGATCTCCGCGATCATCCGGCCGACAAAGGTTTCGAAGGCTTGTTCGGTGACCCAGCCGGACCCGATGCCGGTTTTCGGCCATAGCGGCGATTCAATGCCCACCAGTTCGACACCCTCGAACTCGCGCGCCATCTTCACGAAGCCGCCCATGTAGGATTTCGGATAGGCGCCCAGCAGCGCTTCACCCTTGGCCGGCGACCCCGGATAGATGAACTCATCCAGCGTGGTGTCGTTGGCGAGGAAGGTGACGGTTTCGTGGGAAAAATGCAGGACGGCGATGCGGATCGCAGGATGGTGCATTGCGGCTCGGCCCCGGTCTCTATGTTATCGCCTTTATACTGGCACCAGAGCCGATATGCGCCAAGCCGCACATCAAAGGCGCGCATTCGAATTTCACCCGCCAGACCTGCAATAACGCCTGCGTGGCTCGCCTTGCGGCGCAGCGAATTTTGCCTGTATTCTGGACGCAAATGAACGGGCCTCGCCAGCCTGATAACTGTTGTTACCGGAGAAGCGCCATGAATCCTCCCGTCAGCTCGCCTGCCATCAAGGTCGTAAAATCGGTCCGCGAACAGGTCAGCGCCGGGGAGTGGCAGGCGCGGGTCGATCTGGCGGCCTGTTACCGCCTGACCTCGATCTACGGCATGACCGAGATGGTCGCCAACCACATCTCCTGCCGCGTGCCGGGCACGACCGATCAATTCCTGATCAACCCCTACGGCATGCTCTACGAGGAAATCGACGCTTCATGCCTGATCAAGGTCGATGTCGAGGGCAACACCCTGCTCAATGAATCCGACTACGACGTCAACGTCGCCGGCTTCGTCATTCACAGCGCCATCCACATGGCCAAGCACGACATGGATTGCGTCGCGCATACGCACACACCGGCCGGCATGGCGGTCTCGGCGATGGAATGTGGGCTACTGCCGCTGGCGCAAACCTCGATGCGGTTTCTCCACATCGCCTATCACGACTTCGAAGGCATTGCCGACGACGTCGACGAGCGCGCGCGGCTGGTGCGCGATCTCGGTGACAACGAGGCAATGATCCTGCGCAATCACGGACTGCTGGTCGTCGGCCGCACCGTGCCGGCGGCGTTCAATGTGCTGTTCCGGCTGGAACGCGCCTGCCAGGTGCAGATCATGGCACTGTCCTGCAATACCAAGCTGACCTATCCGTCGAAAGAAATTCTCGAAGAAACCTATGACAAGATGCGGCCGCGGATCGACCGCCCGGCCCGCAACGGCGAACTCGCCTGGCCGGCGCTGCTGCGCAAGCTCGACCGCACTGATCCGTCCTATCGGAACTAAGGCTCCGCACACCGCATCCACCCGTCCAGGCTTCGCACGAAGTTTGGGCGGGGCTTGCCTGTAATTTGATCGCACACACCGCCGCTAAATCGCCGATGCTGAAGCGCCGGGGTAGCGATCAGGTGCGTTGCCCATGAAGACGTTTATTCGCGTGGTTGAACTGTGGGTGCCCGACCGCACCCGCACCAGGCTGGAATTCGGCGGCTGCCTCGCCGGCGAGGAATACTCCGAATTCAAGGCGCTTAGTGAAAACGCGCTGTTCGCCTATGACGAAGGCCTGCCGGGCAAGGCATGGGCGAGCGGCCATCCGGTCATCCTGACCAAATTCGCCAACTCCTATTTCAAGCGTACCGACGAAGCGGTCGAAGCTGGACTAACCTGCGGCGTCGCGATGCCGGTGTTTGCCGGCGAATTCCTGATGGCCGTCATGGTGCTGTTCTGCGGCGACGACGATAAGCACGTCGGCGCCATCGAACTCTGGCACAACGATCCGGACAAATCGCACGAGATGGGATTGGTCGACGGCTATTACGGCACCGCCGACATGTTCGAGTTCAACTCCCGTCATACCAAGTTCCCGCGCGGGTTCGGCCTGCCCGGCCGCACCTGGAAGGTGGGCATGCCCTTGATCATCAAGGACCTGCACAACGCCAAGAGTTTCCTGCGCTGGGAGGAGGCCAGCGAAATCGGCATCAATTGCGGCGTCGGCATTCCCTATGCGATCGGTGACCAGACCTGGGTGATGACGTTTCTGTCGGCGCAGGCGACGCCAATTGCAAAGCGATTCGAAATCTGGGTGCCGGACGCGTCGCGAACGGTGCTGACGTTCCAGTCCGGCGATTGCAGCAAGGGCACCGATCTGCCGACGCTCTATGCGTCGAAGACCATCCGCAAGGGTGAAGGCAGCGTCGGCGGCGCCTGGGCAACCGGCATGCCGGCGATCAACGAACACCTGAAATCAGATGAATGCATCGCTTCGCAAGTGGCGCGCGCCGCCGGAATGAATCAGGTCGTGGTGCTGCCGGTGATCGAGAACGCCCTGCTGAAGGCCGTACTCGCCTGGTATCTCTAGATCGGCTGGATGTCCGGGCGCAGCCGCGCCGCTAGTTCGTCTTGCGGTGATGACGATAGAGGGTGACGGTCAGTATCGCGGTCGCGAGGATATAGAAGACGATGGCATCGACGTTCGGATGCCCTTCGATCAAAGCGAGCATAGCTATTCTCTCCCAGGAAGGTGCGGCTTCTTTTTCCCCCTCCGGGTGAGCCTTGATGGCCACGAATCTAGCCGCTGGTCGGGTACTCCGGTAGCCGACTTTATGCTGAGGGCTTCCGCAGCGTCCGGAAGAAATCCCGCACCTCCGGCACGAACAGCCCGGGCTGCTCGAAGGCGGAAAAATGGCCTCCCTTGGGCATTTCGCGCCAGTGCTGGATATTGGTGAAACCAGGCTCCATCCATTTGCGCACCGGTGTAACGATTTCCTTGGGGAAGACCGCAACGCCGGTCGGCACCGTGACCTTGTGGGCCGTGCGGCGCTTCGGACCAAAGCTCTCCCAATAGAGTCGCGCCGACGAAGCGGCCGTCTCCGTCACCCAATAGAGCATGACATTGTCGAGCAGTTCGTCGCGGTTGAGAATATTCTCGGGTTGTCCGTCACAATCGGTCCAGGCCCAGAATTTTTCCAGGATCCAGGCAGCCTGCCCGCTCGGCGAATCCGTCAGAGCGTAACCGAGCGTCTGCGGCCGGGTCGATTGCTGCTTGGAATAGCCGGAATCCCAGTCGGCATAATAAGTGAGCCCCCGCAGCGCCCGCGCTTCCTCCGCTGTCGGCTGGCCCTCGACATTGGGCCGCGCGCCCATCGCCAGCGTGAGATGAATACCGGCGCAGTGCGCCGGATCCTGCGCGCCGAGTGCGGTCGTCACCGCAGATCCCCAGTCGCCGCCTTGCGCGCCGTAACGCGAATATCCAAGCCGATCCATCAACACGGCCCATGCCGACGCGATCCGGTCGACGCCCCAGCCGGTGCTTGCGGGCTTTCCCGAAAACCCAAAACCGGGCAACGAAGGACAGACGACATGAAACGCGTCCTCTGCCTTGCCGCCATGCGCAGTCGGATCGGTCAGCGGCTCGATCACCTTGTGGAATTCGACCACCGACCCGGGCCAGCCATGGGTGATGATGATTGGCATCGCGTCCGGATGTTTCGAGCGGACGTGGATGAAGTGAATGTCGAGTCCGTCGATTTTGGTGGTGAATTGTGCAAAGCGATTGAGTTTAGCCTCGCGCGCCCGCCAGTCGTAATCCTCGGCCCAATAGCGGCAGATATCCTTGATCCATTTCAAGGGCGCTCCCTGGCTCCAGTCGTCGACCAGCTCGGCCTCCGGCCAGCGCGTCTTCCGCAGCCGCGATTTGAGATCGTCGAGCACGTCGTCGCCGACCGAAATACGATAGGGCTTGATCTCTGCACTCACTGCCATTTCCTTCGATACCTTCGCGCGCGCGGAATTGAGACGCACGCGATTAATACCACGGGAGCCACCAGGTTTTGCAAGCCGTCGGCGATCAATATTGCCGCTACGGCCTGCCTGCGCTCAATCGTGAAGGCAGGACAGCGACACGCTTACGAAGCAAGGCGGCGGGTAAAGAACGCCAATATCTCATCGCGCGCGGCGATAGTCGGTTGGCCGGCCTCATTGATCAGGTGAGCGGTCACCACGCTGTGCGGCGTCGGCACGTGCTGTGCGAAGAACGGCGGCAGGTCGGTGTTGGCCGCGCCGTCCTCCAGCACCCGCGACACGAAGCGATCGCCAAGTGCATCAGCAAAGGCGGCGAAACGCTGCGCCTGGCAGAAACGGTCGCCCTTGAACCGATAGGCCAGCACCGTGAGATCGTCGCGTTCGAGACGGGCCTTGACGGCAGCAAGCTCCGCAGGCGCGATGCCGGTGCCGGCGGGATCGTTCAGCGGCAGCGACGGCTGCGACAGCACCGGCGCCAGCATCGACGGCTCCAGCATCATCGACAGCGCGAAATTGCCGGTGAAGCACATGCCGATGGCGCCGACACCGGGGCCGCCGCATTCCTGGTGCGCCAGCTTTGCCAGCGCGCGCAGCCATTGCGTCACCGGACTGGTCTCGTTGGCAGCGAACGCGCGAAACTCGGCGCTGACACAGGCGCGCTGGAAGATCGCGGCGCCCTCCTCCGCGCCAGGCACGGCGCCGTCGCGGCCGAACAGCGAGGGCATGTACACGGTGAAGCCGGCATCACGCACCCAGCGGCTGAAGCGGGCCACGTGAGGGCTGATCCCGGGCATCTCCGTCATGACGATGACTGCCGGCCCGCTGCCGGCGATATAGACCCGTTTGGCGACATCGTTCAGCGTGATCTCACGGATGGCAAAATCCTCGAGCGCGTCGTCCTGCTTCATCGAGCGGTTCGGCATAAGTAAGTTTCCTTTGAGATTGACAAGGCGTGTACGGGTGCCGGCGCTTGTTGGCGTCAGCGATTTACGACAAGATGCTGCAAGTGCCGGTAGCCGGACGCCGCGGCGAAATCCGGCAGCTTCCACAGGTTGCCGTGCACGCCCCACATGCCGTCCTCGATCTCGTTGATGACAAAGGAAGTGGCGATCCTGCGCTTCTCGTCCGGGAGCGCGTCAACGGCCGCCTTGTGCAGCAGTTCGACAAAGCGGGCCCGGCTGCGATCGTCGAGCACGCCTTTGGGTATGTTCACCGTGGCATCGAACGACACCATCATCTGCGACAGGTCGTTGCTACCGAACGTCTGGCTGCCGGGACTGAGCTCCTCGACCGTGACCACACACAGCGCGCGCATCCTGGGATCGTCGGGCACCTGTTCGCATTCGGCGGCGGCGGCGCATATGCCCCTGACGAGCATGGACTTTTCCTCCTCCCCTAGGACGCGAGAGGGAACCTTGACGGTGATATAGGGCATCGAAATCTCCAATGAGTCCATTTTGTGGACTCAGCATAGATACCTAGATCCAACTTTGCAACTCAGATAATGTGGACCCATGACCGACACTCCCCTCGTCCGCCGTTCGCCCGTCCCGCCGGACCAGTGCAATCTGTGGAAGGCCTTCGGCCTGATCGGCGACCGCTGGACCCTGGTGATCCTGCGTTCGGCGCTGTACGGCGTACGGCGGTTCGACGACTTCCAGGTCGAACTGGAGATACCCCGCAGCGTGCTGAGCAATCGCCTCGCCGGCCTGGTCGAACTCGGAATCATGGAGCGCCGCGAGTATCGCGAAGATGGCCAGCGGGCGCGGATCGAATACCCGCTGACCGAGATGGGGCGCGCCCTCGGCCTGCCCTTCATGGCCATGACCGAATGGAGCGACCACTGGATCGGCAAGGACATGTCGCCACTGACGCTGCGATCAAAAGCTTCAGGTCAACGGCTGAGGGTGGCCATGGTCGACGAAAGCGGCAAACCGGCGCGCGCGAACGACATTGAGACGGTGATCACGCTTCCCCCGCGGCGGCAGGCGAAAACCGGCAAGAAAGATACGTGACCGGCGACGTGTCGTGCGGATCAGGCCGTGGTCCGGGCCTGACTGGGCGGCAGCGGATGGTAACGCCCCCAGGCACGGCGGAACTGGCGCGGCGATGCAAAGCCGGTCCGCTCCGCCACATCCTCGATGTCGAGCCGGGTCTGCTTCAACAACTCACCGGCGAGCGCGATCCGGACACGATTGGTGTAATCGGCCAGGCTCATGCCGGCCTGTTCATTGAACAGCCGCGACAGATGGCGGGGACTCATTTGCGCGATCGCGGCGGCATCTTCCAGCTTCCAGTCCTGCGCAGGCTTCGCGGCAATGGCGTCCTGAACGCGGTGGACGGCGGCGTGAAGATGATTGCGGCCCTCCAGCCAGGGCGATAGCTGCGGATCGGCGCCGGTGCGCCGGAGGTAGATCACCAGGGCCCGCGCGATCCGCACCGCACAGGCGGTATCGATCAGGCGGCTCACCAGATGCAGCATCAGGTCGATGCCCGCCGTCACTCCGGCGCTGGTCAGGACCTGGCCATCCTCGACATAGAGCCGGTTCTCGAGAATTTTCGCGCGCGGCGCCAGCCTTGCCAGTTCGGTGCAGCAGACATGATGGGTGGTACAGAGATGGTCATCCAGCAGGCCGGCGCGGCCCGCGAGCAAGGCTCCGGCGCAGATCGAGATCAGCGTGTGACCCGGCGTGACCGCCCTTCGGAGCCAGGCCACGATTTTCTCCTCGGCGGCACTGATCGTCCTGGCGCCGCCGGCAGTACCGGATACATCGGTCGCACCGGGCACCATGACGAAAGCATTCGCCGGTAACTCGTCGGGCAGCGGTTCGATCCTCGATAGCGTGAGCCTGACCGAACTCGTCACCTCGGAGATCGGCCCGACAAATCTGGTCTCGAACCTGATGTTGCGCTGGTAGTCGTTGGCCTTGCGGAGCACCTCCAGCGGTCCCGCGATATCGAGCAGAAGCGTATGCGGCGCGAGCACCACATACACCACGATGGTGCGCCGGGTTGACGTGCTCATGCGGCCTGTTTCTCGGCCGGGCCGGCCAGCGCCTGGTCGACGGTGGCGATGCGTGCAAAGCGTCGATCGAGCACCAGTTCGGAACGGGCCTTGATTTCGGCGGCACTCCAGTTGTTTCCACGCGCATCCTTCATGGCGAAAGTCAGCGTCGCTTCGGAAACGAAGTCGACGGCATAGCCCATATCCGATGCATGGCGCGTCGTGGTTTCGCAGCACTGCTCGGTCTTGATGCCGCAGACGATGAGCCGGCGAATTCCGTTCTGAACCAGCCAGACATCGAGTCCACTGCCAATCAGGGCGCTATGCTTGCGCTTGTGGAACACAGCGTCTGGCACGAGCGATACTTGCGAAAACGTCTTCACCAGGCCCGAGCCGATCGAAAAGGGCCCGGAATCGGAGACATGGAAAACCTGGACGATCGGAATGGTCAGGGCCCTGGCACCATCGATCAGCCGCTGCACCCGCTCGACGAAAACCGGCACGTCGGCGTCGCTGTAGATGCGAAAGGACTCTTGAACGTCGATCACCAGTAGCGCTGTATCTGAAGCGGACACTTTTGCCTCCATGAACCAGGAAGCCATGACAGTATTTCCGCCTAAATATGCGCGAAAGGCATGGAGAGGACAAGATAGGGACAAAATAGGCCATCCCGAAATTTCGGCACGCGGCACTCCGAACGTGTATTTCGACCCGGCTCACGCAAGAAGGCAGTTTCCCGAACCGCCCCGGCGATGAAGCGATACGCCGCCTTCGACACCAAAAAAAATCCGCCGGTAGCGGTTGCTACCAGCGGATCCAGTCCAGCACGGGGTCGAGGGAGTAAAATCAGGCCACCCTGAAGATCAGGCCGCCTTGGATTTGGCCACGTGCGTGGCGATCGCGTCCATCAGTGGCGGGTTCAGGCAATCATAGGGCTCAAGCCCGAGCTCCTTGAGCCTGGACCTTATTCCAGCCATCTCTTCCGGCTTGACGCCCGACTCGATGATGGACGAAACGAACGCGGCAAATCCCGGCGCCGCCGAGCCGCCTTCCTGGAACAGTTCGGGGTGGATGAAGTCGAGACCGTAGAACGGATGCCCCTTGTTCTCGATGCGGCCGTACATATGGGTGCCGCAAACCTTGCAGGCATGGCGCTGGATCGCGGCCGAAGCATCGACGATCTGCAGCTTGTCGCCGTTCTCGATCACCTTGACATTATCGCGCGGGACCACGGCGACCACGGAGAAGTTCGCACCTTCCGGCTTCCAGCACTTGGTGCAGCCGCAAGCGTGGTTGTGGGCAACGTCGCCGCTGATGGCGACCTTGACCGGCTTGTCCTTGCATTTGCAGACCAGGGTGCCGCCGGCGAAATTGCCTGAACCCTTCTTTACGCCCCCGTCAACCGACGGATGGATATGAGCAGTCATGGGCCTATCCTCCAGATGTTAGCCGTTATTAGTTCAGAACACGACGACCGAGCGGATCGACTTGCCTTCGTGCATCAGATCGAATCCCTTGTTGATCTCCTCGAGCTTGAGGACGTGGGTGATCATCGGATCGATCTCGATTTTTCCGTTCATGTACCAGTCGACGATCTTGGGAACGTCGGTGCGACCGCGCGCGCCACCGAACGCCGTGCCTTTCCAGACCCGGCCAGTGACGAGTTGGAACGGCCGGGTTGAGATTTCCTTGCCGGATTCCGCGACTCCGATGATGACCGAGACGCCCCAGCCGCGGTGGCAGGCCTCTAACGCCTGACGCATCACGCCGGTATTGCCGGTGCAGTCGAAGGTGTAATCGGCGCCGCCGTCAGTCAGTCCGACCAGATGCTGGACGATATCGCCGCCGGCCTTGGTCGGGTTGACGAAGTGCGTCATGCCGAAGCGGCGGCCCCAGTCTTCCTTGGAATCGTTGATATCGACGCCGATGATCTTGTCGGCGCCCACCATCTTGGCGCCCTGGATCACGTTGAGCCCGATCCCACCGAGCCCGAACACGACGACGTTGGAGCCCGGCGTTACCTTGGCGGTATTGACCACCGCGCCGACGCCCGTCGTCACGCCGCATCCGATGTAACAGCTCTTGTCGAACGGCGCGTCCTCGCGGATCTTCGCCACCGCGATTTCCGGCAACACGGTGAAGTTGGAAAAGGTCGAGCAACCCATGTAGTGGTAGACCGGCTTGCCCTTGTAGCTGAACCGCGAGGTGCCGTCGGGCATGACCCCCTTGCCCTGCGTCGCGCGGATCGCCGTACACAGGTTGGTCTTCTGGCTCAGGCAGCTTTTGCACTGGCGGCATTCCGGCGTGTACAGCGGGATCACGTGATCGCCCGGCTTGACCGAGATGACGCCGGGGCCGACCTCGCGAACCACGCCGGCGCCCTCGTGACCGAGGACCGACGGAAAGATTCCCTCGCTGTCAAAGCCATCGAGCGTATAGGCGTCGGTGTGGCAGATTCCGGTCGCCTTGATCTCGACCAGGACCTCGCCGGCCTTCGGGCCCTCCAGATCGAGTTCGACGATTTCGAGTGGCTTCTTGGCCTCGAAAGCGACAGCGGCACGCGTCTTCATTTCAAACTCCTGTTTCGCTTCGCACGGCCGTCGGACATGCCGTCATCCGCGGATCCATGCGTCAGTCACTTGCCCATGCAGGCGCTTTCGGCCTTGGTATAGGCATCGGTCTTGTCTTCGTGCTTCGGTGGCCGCACGCGTCCGACGGCGTCGTTGGCGCGGGCCCGGAGATAGATGTAGAGATCGTCCATGTAACAGGCGACGTTCGGGTTATCGCCGAATGCCGGCATGACATTCTCCTGCGCTGTAGACACGTTCTTTCGACCGCTGGCAACGACGCCGAGGAAGTCGGGGTAACTCATCGTCTTCAGCGAGTCCTTCAGTGCCGGCGCGTAGGTCGAGCCCATTCCATCCGGCCCGTGGCAGACGTGGCATTCCGAGTGATAACGGCGGTATCCGGAGTAGGTGTACCAGTCGACCGTACCATCAGCCGCGACCTTGAAGGTCGGGTTGCCGTCCTTGTCGAGATACTTGCCGTCCTCGGATTTGACCGCGGCTGGATCGGCCGCATCTTCGGCGCAGGCAATTCCCCCGGACGCCACGAATAAAATCGCGGCAGTCACAAACCAGATTTTACGCAAGAGCGTTTTCCCTAAAATTCGGTGGCAGTCGAACCGGCGCATGGACGAGGCCATGCGCCGGAACGAGGTTGGCGTCAGCTCACTGCGGCAGTGCGAACACCGTCAGGGCTCCGCCGAGCGCGGTGTAGTTGCTCAGCGCAGCATAGCCACCGACGGCGCCGAGGCCGGCTGTCGGGTCGGTCAGGCCAGCGGCAAGGCCGATACCAGCCCAGCCACCAACACCGGACAGCACGGCGACGTACTGCTTGCCGCCCTGTTCATAGGTGGTGACGTTGCCGATGATGCCGGACGGGGTCTTGAACTTGTAAAGCTCCTTGCCCGTCTTGGCGTCGACCGCCTTGAGGTAGCCTTCGAGCGTTCCGTAGAACACCACGCCGCCGGCGGTAGCGAGTGCACCGGACCAGACCGAGAACTGCTCCTTGTTCGACCAGACGATCTTGCCGGTCTTGCCGTCCCAGGCAATGAAGTTGCCCATGTTGGTTTCGCCGGGGGGCGGATACATCGAGAGCGTCGCACCAACGTAGGGCTGGCCCGCGGTGTAGCTGACCTTGAACGGCTCGTAGTCCATGCAGACGTGGTTGGTCGGCACGTAGAACAGTTGCGTGTCCGGTGAGTAGGCGCCGGGCTGCTCGTCCTTGGAGCCGAGCGCGGCCGGGCAGATACCCTTGTTGTTGTGGTCTTCGCCCTGCTTGTCGGTCGAATACTGGTCAACAACCTTCGGCCGGCCGTAGGTCGGCGAGCTCTTGTTCATGTCGACGCCGGTGGTCCAGTTGACCTTCGGATCGAACTTTTCGGCGACCAGCAATTCGCCGGTGACGCGATCGAGCGTATAGCCGAGGCCGTTACGGTCGAAATGCGTCAGCAGCTTGCGGGGCGCGCCATTCATCGTCTGGTCGCTGAGGATCATTTCGTTGACGCCGTCATAGTCCCATTCGTCATGGGGCGTCATCTGGTAGACCCACTTGGCCATGCCGGTGTCGGCATCGCGGGCGAAGATGGTCATCGACCACTTGTTGTCGCCCGGACGCTGCTTCGGATTCCAGGTCGAGGGATTGCCCGAGCCGTAATAGACCGTGTTCAGCGCGGGGTCATAGGACATCCAGCCCCATGTGCAGCCGCCGCCGATTTTCCACTGGTCGCCCTGCCAAGTGGCGAGGCTCGAATCCTTGCCGACCGGCTTGCCGAGCGCCATGGTCTTTTCCGGATCGAACTTGATCTGGTCGTCCGGCCCTTCGGAGAAGGCGCGCCAGGCCTGCTTGCCGGTCTTGGAGTCGTAGGCGGTGACGTGACACTGCACGCCGAACTCGCCGCCGGAAATGCCGACCAGCACCTTGTCCTTGACCACGAGCGGCGCGGACGTGCCGGTCGACCCCTTGCTCGGATCGCCGTTCTTCACGGTCCAGGCCACCGCACCGGTCTTGGCATCGAGCGCAACCAGCGTGGTGTCCGCCTGGTGCAGGAAGATCTTGCCGTCGCCATAGGCCACGCCACGGTTGACCGTATCGCAGCACATCACGGGGATGACGTTCGGATCCTGCTTCGGCTCGTACTTCCAGACGATCTGGTTGTCCTTGGACAGGTCAAGCGCATAGACCTTGTTCGGGAACGGGGTGTGGACGTACATCATGTTGCCGATGATGAGCGGTCCGCCCTCGTGGCCGCGCAGCACGCCGGTGGAGAACGTCCACGCGACCTGCAGCTTGCCGACATT
>Ga0209023_10005416_pt1 | contig 13973 bp, 13 predicted proteins | sample LakOneMetagenome_FD_187468 | JGI IMG/M metagenome (GOLD analysis project Ga0209023, IMG submission 187468) | Freshwater and sediment microbial communities from Lake Erie, Canada (SPAdes) (version 2) | ecosystem: Environmental > Aquatic > Freshwater > Lentic | place: Lake Erie, Canada...
ATAATGCCAAAGCATTGCTGCCAGTAGCATTGATGCTTGCTTCTACATTGAACACAGTTTTATCAGCCTTCACTTCGATCATCGGCTTTTTGGAGTTAACGGTAACGCCCTGTAATTTCACTGCTGCAATTGCCAATGATTCTGTATTTACTGTTACAGACTCCCCTTCTTTTACTGTGAATACTTTTGAATATTTTTTTTCATACCCCAGCAGGCCATAGCTTAATAAATAATCACCTGCCCTGTAAACAGGGATCTCAAATTTTCCTGTTGCATCCGTTACAGAGGCTTTGGCAAGGCTGCTATCCTTTGCATGAAGCAACGATACAGTAACAGATTCCAGTGCAGTATTTTTCGGATTGGTAACCAGACCGCCGACCTTACCGGGGCCCTGTGCCATCGATCCCATCGAAATGAACATCAGGGAAAATATAAATGGTAAATAAAACTTTTTCATGCTATACTTTGTTTTTAATGACTTATACTACGCAAAGCAATGGCAAAATGTTACTCAGCAGAAATGAATAATGGATGAACTGTCAATATCACGACATGAATGGAGATGTTCCGGAAGATGCATTGTGATGAGCGGACATTAAACAGTATGAATGAAAAAACAACTATTTAATACCATGAGAATGACTGTTATCAATGCCACGGATCGTGACAATAAAGAAATCAACCTTACTTTAAATCTCGTTATTTTTATACCCGATTGTGCATCCGTCAAATAAGTAACATGCTGCCAAGGCCATTCGCTTTTATATTCTTTATTTTTCTTTCTATTTTATCGAACGCACAACCCGTTAAATTATCCGGAACTATTTATGATGCTGTTACAAGATCGCCGCTTGCTTTTGTAAGTGTTTCCATCAAAGGTTCGAATACGGGAACGGTGACAGATATTGACGGGCATTTTTCTCTTACCGCTACATTGCATAAATCTATATTGCTCATCAGCTATATCGGATATAAGCCAAGGGAATATACTGTGGAAGACAATAGAAATTCTGCCTTTTCTATTGCCCTGGAACGAAGTGCTTCACAAATGGAAAATGTTGTAGTAACTGCCGGTGAAAATCCTGCTTACCGCATTATCCGGCTGCTTCAAAAAAATAAAAGGAAGAACGATCCGGAATCACAACCGTCGTTTAAATACAACGCCTATACGATTGCTGCATTATCAGCAGGTGCACGTTTCTGGAATATGAACAGTACTGATACATCCAGACAAAAAAAGCAATCCGTTGAAAAGCTTATCCAAAGAACAAAGGATACCACCGGAGATAAACTGGGTACCGAACTTGCAAAAAGATTCAGGGAAAATTATTTATTACTTACAGAATCTTATACCGAACGCATATTCCGTTTTCCAAAACAAACAAAAGAAACAGTACTTGCTACGAAAGTATCGGGGATAAAGTCTGCAGCATTTGGCATTACGGGTGGCGATTTTCAGCCTTTCGGTTTTTACAAAGATTACCTGCAGATGAATACCGAATCATTTGTGAGCCCGGTTGCAGATGGCAGCATCAGCATGTATAAATTCAGGCTTACAGAAACACTGGTGCATGAACATGATACTACTTTTATCATCAGCTTTGAACCAAGGCCCGGAAAAAATTTCGATGGCCTGAAAGGAGTTTTGTACATCAACTCCGATGGATATGCTATTGAAAATGTAATTGCATCTGCTGCTGATGAAACCGGGATGATCTTTACCTTCAGGCTTCAGCAAAAATATGAAAAACAGCAAGGCAAGTGGTTCCCGTCGCAACTGAACACTACCCTTTCACAAAAAGACCTTGCAACAGATTCAGTAATGTTGTATTGGGATTCCCGTTGCTATATTTCCAATGTACTTTTCGACAAAACATTTTTACGAAAAGATTTTTCGGATGTTCAACTGGAATATCATCCGCTTGCAGGCAGGCGTTCGGATACTGCCTGGAGTACAATGCGTGCAGATACTTTGAACCAGAAAAGTAAAATGACCTACGAAACTTTTGAAATGCTTCCGCCAAAATTCAAGAATACGATCGAAAATGCTAACAAAGCGATCAGGATACTTACCATTGAAGGCATTCCCTGGGGAAAAGTTGACATACCGTTTAAATACATAATCTCGGGTATCAATAAATATGAGAGTTTCAGGATCGGCGCAGGAGTACAGACAAATCCTTCATTCAGCAAAATATTTTCAATTGGTGGATTTGGTGGCTATGGCTTGCGTGACAAAGCATGGAAATATGGCGGCAATCTTATTTTAAATATTGAGCAAAGAACCAGCACAACTTTTCGTTTTGATTACAGTCGCGACATAACGGAGCCGGGTAACGTAGATTATTTTGTACGAAATGGTTCTGTATTTTCCAACCAGTCATTGCGGAATTTTTTAAGATCACGCATGGACAGTGTTGAACAATATAAGATCAGCTTCAGCACAAAACTGCGCCCTTCCATTCAATCAGATATCTGGTTGCTGAATGAGAACAGGAATCCGGCTGGATATGATTACCAATATGCAAGCAGTACTGAAAGTTTTCGAAGCTTTCACAATACAGAGCTTGGTATAGGATTCAGGATCACGGGCGGAGAAAATTTCACACGCATCGGCAGGGCCAAGATCCGCACCAAACCTGCCACAACACAATTATTATTGCAATTATCAAAGGGTTTGAAAGATGTACTCAATAGCGATCTTGATTATACGAAAGCTGCTATTCAATTCAATCATAGTTTTCATTTTAAAAAGCTAGGACAAATATCTTTCCAGGTTGAGGCAGGACAGGTCTGGGGCAATGTGCCTTATTCCTATTTATTCAATACCAAGGCAACACATTCAGGAAGGCTGAGTGTTTTTGTTCCCAATAATTTTCAAACTGTGGGCTTGTATGAATTTGTCTCAAGCAGGTCGGCAGGATTATTTTTACAACATAATTTTGGCAACCTGTTATTCAAGCCAAAGAACATTTCATTCAGGCCGGAATTTTTACTGGTGCAGCATATTGAATACGGAAGCCTTGATAATGCCGCTTCACAAAAGAATATTGAATTTAAGGTTCCCGAAAAAGGGTTATTCGAATCAGGTTTACTGGTAAAAAATATTTACAGGAAAAGCCTGTTTTCTGTGGTCTACATTGGATTGGGTGGCGGCGTGTTTTACAGGTATGGCCATTATGCGTTACCAAAAAGTTCAGATAACTGGGTATTCAAATGGGGCTTTAGTATTTCGTTTTAGAAAACAAATTGCCACTGATTTCAAAATCAGTGAATCAGTGGCAAAAAAATCTATTAGTAATTTTCAATAACTACTTCATGAGCACATTACATATTGGCGATAAATTCCAGGGCGGCATTATTTTTCATCTTGATGAATTAGCAGAACACGGTTTGATCGTTTCAACGCATGACCTGTCGGGAACTGCTGATTGGGACGAAGCCGTTAAATTTTGTATTGATTATCGTGGCGGCGGATTTGACGATTGGCGTTTGCCAGGCATAGATGAACTAAATATATTATACATCAATAAACAACCGGCCGGTGATTTTGTACGATTCAGTTACTGGAGCAGCACAGAATATGCAGAACACTTTGCCTGGTTCCAGAATTTTTATAACGGTATACAGGATAATGACTTTAAGGATAATACCTGTTATGTTCGTGCCATCAGAAATTTTTAAATCTTTCCAAGTTAAGTTTGCTTATCCAGTATCCAGTATCCAGTATCCAGCATCCAGCAACCCACTCCTCCATTTCTGCAACTCACTCCTTTTTTGTTGACTCCAGTACCATGGCAATGTAGTATTGTGCCTTCATTGATCTATCATATTAAAAACTACTATTATGAAAATTTTTAAAGCACTTTCAGTTGCCCTGTTCAGCATATTATTTATTAAAGCAACTGCACAAACCGAAATACCGAAAGGATACAGCAAAGGGAAGATCGTATTGCAGGATAACAGCAGCCAGTCGGGCTATATCAAAGACAACATGAAAAAAGATGCCACTATAAATTTCCTGGATGAAAAGGGAGATAAAAAAAATAAATATAGTGGCAATGACCTTGTTTCAGTTGAAATAAATGACAGTAAGTTCACCTGCATCAAAGGGGATTTTTTTAAAGTGATCTGTAATGGCGAATTGTGTTTTTTACAGAAATCAAGTGACGCATCGGGAAATGTAACTTACAATGGATCGGAAGCAATTTATGTAGGTGGCACACCTGGCAAGATCGGTGATTATTTTATTTACGACAGCAGGAACAATGAATTGAAACTTGTTTCCAATAAAACATTTGAAACAGTTACAGCATCAGCCTTTGCGGGTTATGCGCCGGCGATTGAAAAAGCAAAAGCTACACAGGGTAATATTGCACAATTGGGTGAAGCAGTGGCCATTTATAATAGCCGTAATAGCAAATAATTTTTATAAGGCTAGATGACATAGTTAATTAAAATTGTCGTCATTGCGAGGAACGAAGCAATCTACCAGGTTAGGAAAACAGATTGCTTCGTTCCTCGCAATGACGTATTATCAGAATAACACCATCTCCTTCTTTTTTATAACTTTACAATATGCGGAAGATAAATTGTAAAATAGGATTTGATGACAGGCTCATCATGCTATTTGTGCTGCCCGCATTGGCATTCATGGTCCCGATCGTTTTTTTTGGATGCCGCCTCAACAGTTTCCCTTACTTCACCCTGGATAAATACATCAAGGCACTCATCATTGCAGTCATTCTATGGATCGGCGACAGGTACATACTTATCAGGAGCCGGAGCATGTATCCATCGTTCAAAGACACGAGGAAAAGACTTATAATGCAGTCGCTGGCGATGTTCCTTTATACAGTGATCTTTAATAACCTGTTGGGATATATTTTAGACGACCTCGTTTTTAAAAGTGGCACCTACTGGTTCAAACAAACGCTTATCAATTCAAATTCGGCTGCATTATTCTGCACTGCACTGGTGATCGCTATTTATGAAACCGTTTATTTCATGAGTGAACTGAAACAATCCATTGAAGAAAAAGAAATGCTGAAAAGAGAAAGCCTGTATGCCCAACTGAATGCATTGAAAACACAGGTAAACCCTCATTTCCTTTTCAATAACCTGAATACACTCAGTTCTATCATCCCGGAAGATCCAAAGAAAGCAGTTGATTTTGTGCAGCAGTTATCTAAAGTTTACCGCCACATACTTGAACAGAAAGACGAACAGAGTATTTCACTGCAAACAGAACTGGACATGCTGAAAGCTTATGGATTTTTATTAAAGACCAGGTTTGGAGATAATCTTGAGATCAATATACAGGTGCCTGATGAAAAGTTACAACAGAAGATTGTTCCGCTTTCATTACAATTACTGATGGAAAACGCCATAAAACATAATATCGTTTCTTCCAGTAAACCATTGAAGATAGATGTATATTCTGTGAACGGAAATATTGTAGTGAGCAATAACCTGCAGGTAAAGAACCAGGTAAATGAATCAACAGGAACAGGGCTTGAGAATATACGCAACCGTTATAAACTTTTAAGTGATAAACAGGTTGAAGTAACAGAAAGCGTTTCCGATTTTGCAGTTTCTATCCCGTTAATAGGAAAATAATATGCAGGTAATAATTATAGAAGACGAAACCCCTGCGGCAAACCGTTTAAGCAAACTGCTTATGGATATTAGCAGTGATATTGTTATAAACTGCCGGCTCGACAGCATCGAATCTGCTGTAAATTATTTTCATTCCCCTGGTGATATTGACCTTGTATTCATGGATATCCAACTGGCTGATGGCCTGTGTTTCGAGATCTTTAACCAGGTAACGGTAAAGCCACCGATCATCTTCACCACCGCATTTGATCAATATACTTTAAAGGCATTCAAACTCAACAGTATCGACTATTTACTAAAACCGATCGATGAACTGGAACTGAGTAATGCAGTTGAAAAATATAAAAAACTTTACATCCGGAAAGAGCATGATTTTTCTGATAAGATACTGAAGCTGGTCAACGAAATGAACAGCGTAAAATACAAAGAACGTTTGCTGATTAAAAGAGGGCAGCAACTCAGTTATATTAAAACCAGCGATACTGCATTTTGTTATGCCGATGGCAAACTTTCTTTTGCGGTGGATTTTACAGGCAATAAATATTTACTTGATAACAATCTTTCACAGCTGGAAGATCAACTGCAGCCAATGAAGTTTTACCGGATCAACCGTAACCTGATCGTAAATATTGATACGGTAAAAAAAGTGCATACCTGGCTCGGCGGAAGGCTAAAACTTGAGTTATCATTGCCAACCAATGCTGAAACAGTTGTAAGCCGTGAAAGGGTGAATGGTTTTAAAGAATGGCTGGGATCTTAAAGTACCCCCACAATTGTACCATCCATTTTTTTCTTCCTTTTTTTCTTTTTCTTTCTTCCCAACCACCACATATTTATCAGCAATACCAGCATCAGGATAATGAGCCCGAAAAACTCCCGTGTTTCTTCTATCCAGGGTTTCGTTGCCTCCATGGTTTGTACCAGGCTTTCAGCATGATGCCTTTTTACCCAGTGGATAACGCCGGTCTTGTCAAAAAATAAATACGTAGCATATAACCCGTAAACTATGAGCCCTATATAATACAGGGCAGGATTGTATTTCTTTTGGATGGCCTTGTAACACAGGTATGCTGCAAACAAATATATCGGCATCCATACATAAGGATCGGGATCGTTGTATTGCAAAGCTGCGGAAACAATGAATAGCCCGATAAATACAATGTTGAATATTTTCATAAAGTATCTAAAGCAAATTATACGGTCATATAAATATACAATGATTATCTCTTTTACAAGATAAAACATGAACAACAAATGAGTGCCCGTAAGTCCAATTATCATTGTCAACTTAACCAGTGATTAACCAATATGTTAATGCTATTGACAAAGGCCGCGGCAAACACTATATTTATAGAAAACATTTTTTATGGAAAAAGAAAATTTAAAAGACGCATCCCCACGTCGCAAATTTCTGCAAACACTGGCTACAGGAACTGCCGCCCTTGGAATTGCCGGTGTAATCTCTCCGTTTCAACAGGTGCAGGCTGCACCGTTAGCAAGCGTTACAGATCCCGGGCCTGATGAATGGTTCAACCAGGTTAAAGGAAAGCACCGTATTGTATTTGATGCTACCGGCCCGCATGAAATGTTTCCTTTTGCATGGCCCAAAGTATTTATGCTCACCAATGCTGCAACAGGCACTCCTGAAAAAGAATGTGGTGTTGTTGTTATTCTCCGTCACAATGCTATTCCTTATGCATTTCCCGATACTATTTGGGCAAAATATAATTTCGGTGAAATGTTTAAGATAGATGATCCTAAAACAAAAAAACCTTCAGTAAGAAATCCGTTCTGGCAACCCCAACCAGGAGATTTTAAAGTGCCCGGAATCGGCGAAGTGTCTATCGGCATCAATGAACTGCAGCAAAGTGGCGTAATGTTTTGTGTTTGCAATATGGCCATCACCGTGTATTCTGCAGTAGCCGCTGGCATGATGAAAATGTCTGCAGAAGATGTAAAAAAGGAATGGACCAACAGCATCCTTCCGGGAATAGAATTAATGCCTTCAGGCGTATGGGCAGTAGGACGGGCACAGGAACATGGATGCGCCTATTGTTTTGTGGGCTGATGAATAAAGGTTTTAGCCATTAGCAAACGAGTTAAATTCATAAAGTGAATACACGGCTGCTATCTTAAATAATTGTAAATTTCATATTCCAATATAACTAATAGCTAATGGCTAAAAGCTTTTCTCTCTTATGCAATTGATAAAGTCATACTGGTGGGTCTTGTTGCTGATGGTTATTGTGATCGTAGCTGCGGTTACATTTATCCCGGGGGATTTCCGGGACGATAAAGATATATCCCAGGTAAAAAAAGGATTTGAATGGATCATACCCGATAGTAACAGGCTCGGGTCAACGCCGGAAGATGAACTGGTACGTTATGGAAAAGACCTGGTTGCCAATACAGCTGTTTATCTTGGTCCTAAAGGAAAGGTTGCTGCTATCAGCAATGGCATGAACTGCCAGAACTGTCACCTCGATGCCGGTACCAGATCATTGGGAAATAACTACAGTGCAGTATTTTCTACTTATCCAAAATTCAGGGCAAGAAGCGGAACTGTAGAAACTATTTACAAAAGAGTGAACGACTGTATTGAACGTAGTCTCAACGGAACAGCGTTAGATAGCAACAGTCATGAAATGCAGGCCTTTTATGCTTATATAAAATGGCTGGGTAAAAATGTGCCTAAGAATGTAAAGCCCGATGGCGCTGGCATTGCTGATATTCCTTTCATGGACAGGGCCGCAGATTCCACTACAGGCAAAAGCGTTTATCAACAGAATTGTCAACGCTGTCATGGCACTGATGGCCAGGGAACTTTTAATTTTGACAGCACTGCATATCAATATCCTCCTCTCTGGGGAAAAAATAGTTATACTACCGGTGCTGGCTTGTACCGCATCAGCAGGCTTGCAGGCTATATAAGATATAATATGCCTTTTGACCTTGATGCCAGGAAAGATGAAGTGCACGAGTTAACAGATGCAGAAGCCTGGGATGTTGCTGCATTCATTGTATCACAACCCAGGCCTGAAAAAAAATATGCAACAGACTGGCCTGATATCAGGTTGAAACCATTTGATCATCCTTATGGCCCGTATGCAGACAGTTTTAGTGAAGTACAACATAAGTTTGGCCCTTTTGATCCGATACCAAAGGCAAAAAAAACGAAATAACGCTGAGCGGCAAAAGGGACTCGAACCCTCGGCCCTTAGCTTGGGAAGCTAATGCTCTACCAACTGAGCTACTGCCGCATAACAGAAAATATTTTATCTAATGTAAATAATTTTCCAGGAAAATAGAACAGCGCTTAAAAATCACCTGTCAATGGAAAAAGAATCAAAAGAAATTTCTTCGCAGTCTGTTTCCTGCACTTCTGTTACCAACGCATTCTTTGGCCCCTGCCTGCACCAATCAACGAATTTCCCCAGCTGAACAGCAGTACCTGTTACCAGCGCTTCCACATCGCCGTTATCCTTATTTCTTACCCAGCCTTTCACAGATAATTCAATCGCAGCCTTTTTTGCCCCTGCACGGTAAAATACTCCCTGCACTTTTCCTTTTATAAGTAAATGAATGGTTGGCATGAAATAAAGAGGATTATGTTACTATAGTTTATTCCCTTCTTTCGGAAATATTATAAACGGCTTAAAAGTTTTCGCTGCTTCAAAATCCATCAATGCGTAAGAAATAATGATGATAATATCACCCTCAGCTCCTTTCCTGGCTGCAGGCCCGTTGAGGCAAACGATACCACTTCCTCTCTCACCTTTTATCAGGTAAGTCTCGATTCTTTCACCATTATTTACATTTACGATCTGCACCTTTTCATTTTCTATCATATTGGCCGCATCCATCAGGTCTTCATCCAATGTGAGACTTCCTACATAATTAAGGTTGGCTTCTGTAATGGTCACCCTGTGCACTTTTGATTTTAATACCTGTATCTGCATGCCGCAAAGTTATGATTGCTTTTATTATTCCGGAAAATAAGATAAGATGAAATTTTTATTATTATATTAGTATCAAATACCCGATATGAACAGGCAAGGTACAGATACAATACTTCATACCCTTGAAACACAACTCAACCAGCGGCTGGAAAAATTATGGAAAGTTTTTAACTGGTGCAGTGGCACCCTTATCAGCCTCTCAGCAATTGTACTCGCTGCCGCAGCTTCCAAAGATTATCATTTAACAGTTGCAGGCCATATACTCATATCAGCCATTATTATTATTGTTACCATATATTCATGGGCGTGGATTGAAGAGAACCTCGTATTTGAAAAAAATATCCGCGACCAGATTGATGCAATATTTAAAGAAGAACTGAGCTATCCTGAATTAAAAACATTACGCCCAGACAAAGCAAAGTTTGGTTACAAAGATGTGGTTCTATTATTAGGTTTTGTTGCCCTTATGTCTGTTTGGACTGATGAACTGCTGATCAAATTTGCTTAACAAAAAATCAGTTATTTATTTTGGCACTATGCGGAAATTAAGAGAGAACACAGTTCCATTCTTATCTGTATTCACATTTTTTCCGGCTACAGATCTTTGCCCGTAATCATTAACGTTGGATTCAATAAATACCTTTTCCAATCCATTCAATACTCCCTTTTTATTTACGGGAACGGTTGCATCTTTTAAAGTCAAAATATCTTCCAGGTCAAGTGCCGAAGAAGATAAAAACAGCTTGAATGTCTCATCACCAAAAGGAGGCTGAATATAAATCGGCAGGTTGCGCAGAAAAAGAGTATCGGATTTTTTTACAAAACAATCCTCCCATTTCACGGGTGCCGGATTGCCATTCCTGTCTTTCAGGTTTTTATTCGGCAGTACCGGATTGATAAAACCATCGGGCTGGATATCCACTATATTAATATAAAACGGTTTTGCCCCGCTGTTAATGATGCGCAGGTAAACCTTGTCTGATTGCTTAAGTTCGAGCCGTCCCGCATGTGTGCGGTCTTTCTGTTTAGCACTGTCAACCGCTCCTTTTTCATCAATGAATAACAATTGAACCTTTGCTGAAAGCCCTTGTTCACTAAATTGCAAACCTTTTAAATAACGCGAACGCTCAAATCTTTTTAAAGCAGCTTTTAGTTCATTGATCCCGGATGTTGGAGTAAATGTAAATCCATCCTGGAATATATTGCCACTGTTAGGATATTTCAACGCCCAGTTATTTACAGAACCCGATGTATCAAGAAACAGGTCACAGATCTTGCTGAATTCTATCAATTGAAAATTCTTTAAACTATCCTGCAACATTTTATCAACAGCATTTACAGGCCTGGCTAAAAATTTAATTTTTGCAGTTCCATATGATAATTCACTGACAAATGCATACGGGTTAATAACTACAAGACTATCATCAGCATTACCTGGTTTTACTGTGGCAGTAAAGGAAGATACCGATACAACCTTCCCCTTGCCAACAGGTTTTTTACCTTCTGTATTCACCGTACCTGGTTCATAGAAATTTATTTCCGAACCTTTTGTTATTCCTGAAACGAATCCTCCATTTAAAACGATCGCATCGTTTTTACTCAGGCTCCTGTTGATCGTAAAATAGGGTTGCTGGGTTTCAAATCTGCCGCCAAACAATTCCCGGTCAATACCGTCTCCTTCAAGTACAGGCCTTTGTTCAGGCGCCTTTTCACGCATGACATTTTCGATCAACGCAAAAAGTCCGCGATAAGTTATTTTTTCTTTAAGGGATGATATTGCATTGCTGAAAGAATATGACAATGAACCTACGGGGTTATCATTATCATCAAGGCATTCATAATTATTTTCCCTGGCCTGCGAACCGGAAATAACAACATAAGAAGATGCATCTTCATTTAATTTCGTTCCGGCATCTTCCTTAAAAACGCCCTGCTCAGTATTTGAAAATTTTTGGGTACTGAAATTTTTACTTACCATCGGGATATTTCCTCCCCTAACCTTTGCCGTTTCCACTCCCCTTGTTCCGGTACCTGAATGACAGGCATCAATGATCACGAGCAGATCGCCATCCTTGCCAAGCCTATTTCTCAGCTGCGTTACCTTGTCACCAAAAAGATCATCCCGTAAATAACCAGGTGCCAGTTGCTCAAATTTTGCAGGATCACTTGAAAATACTGCACCATAAGGAACGATCGCTTCATCAAGTCCATCGATCTCATCATTGTTGTCATCTTCGATCTGCTGGCCATGACTGGAAAAATGTATCACAACAACATCTCCCTTGTTCACTGATGCTGTTAATTGGTCCAATGCATCAACAATACCTTTTTTTGTTGCCTGTGAATCTGCCAATACCCGGATATTTTTTTCATCGAATTGCTGATTCATGACCAATGCATTTTTGATCAGGGGAATATCATTGATGGAATTGATCACCCTCCATTTATTCTTTACAGGATCGGGGTAATGGCCGATGGCCACTATCAAAGCATGTTTTGTTTGTGCAAATGAAAATGCTGATGAAAGAAAGCAGCAGGCAACTATCATCATTTTAATAATCATACAGGTAATTTAATATTAAAGAACATGTTCCTGTGAACCCGGCATGGTTTGTTGTGAGGCCTCACGGCCATTAACTATACAGCTCCCATTTTAAATATTTTGAATCGTTTATTGCAAAAGCAACAGAAATTTAGTACTTTAATAGGCTGATTCCTAATTCCTGGCTGCTAAATTATTTACACGGTACAACAGTCAATTCTTTTGATGGAATGAGCAAACCACCTGCAAAAAACACCTGCTGCATAACCTCTGAAGCAATAAAGTATTTTGTTAGAACAATAACAACTAAGAAACCGAATAATCATGCAAATAATTTCCTTTGACTTCAGGATAGTATTATCGATGCTGATCTTCTTATTCACAGGTTTTTATGTGAAGGCCCAGGTTCCGGCAACAACCCGTGGTGTGATAGTTACGGCAGACACAACCGCCAGTATTGTAAAAGGCGATGTTTATGCGATCATAACAGGTGTTTCCAATTATCCCGGGATAACCCCTTTAAAATATGCAGATAAAGATGCCATTCTTTTCCGTGATTTTTTGAAAACAGCCGGTGGCGGAAATGCAAAATCCGAGAATATATTATCTCTCATCAATGACAGTGCAAAAGCTGCTGACTTTAATGTAAAGGCATATAGCTGGCTCCAGGGCAAAAAATTAAAACAGGGCGACCGTCTTTATATTTATTTCAGCGGCCATGGTGATGCGATGAGTGAGGACCTGTACTTTTTTCTTCCCTATGATTGTGAACCAAACAAAGATGACCACAATTATCTCGGTACCGGAAATATAAATATGCACACAGTAAAAACCTTGTTCATAAAACCGCAGGTGCAAAAAGGTGTTGAGGTATTACTGATCATGGATGCCTGCAGGACGAATGAACTGCCGGGCGGTAAGGAAGGCCAACAGAGTTTTGCAAACAATTTTATTGCCGAACAGAAAATGGGTGAGATCATACTACTCTCAACTGGCGCCGGCCAGGTCTCTATTGAAAGTCCGGCTATCGGTAACGGTCACGGGCTTTTTACCTGGTACCTGATAGATGGCCTGGCAGGTGAAGCTGATAAAGATTCTGTTGTTGGTGACAATGATGGAAAAGTGTCTCTTGCAGAGATCAGTGCCTATGTAAAGAACCAGGTGAAGAAAAGGGCCAGGACTGATTTCAATACAGTACAGATACCGTATTACTGTTGTGCTGAAAAAGACCTTTCCACCATTGCAAAAATGGACCCGCCTACTTATGCCAGTTGGGAAAATGCAAAAAAGATCCAGCTACTAAACTCTGATCAGAATTTATTTGCATCCAATACGATCCGGCAGGGACAACGTGGTATTGGCGATATATCACAGATCGACACTTCACAAATTGCCATTTACAACCAGTTCATAGATGCATTGAAGAATGAAAAACTTGTTGGCAATGTTTCTGCAGAATCTTATTACAAGATCATGGAAGCCAAATGGCCGGGCAATAATATCACTGAAGATGCAAAATTTTCACTGGCTGCCAAATACCTTAATTTCTGCCAGCAAAAAATAAATTTATTTCTCAGTGGAAAAGGTTTGATCCATATCATGTATATGGAAAAAGAGATCAACAAAGACAAAAAAGAGAAAGCCGGAACAAATGGTATTACAGATCTTGGTGAGCAGATCAAAAAACTGAAAACACTTGTCACCACAGGTTTTGATGTAGCTGCAGATATGATGGAAAAAGCATTCGGATTATTAAAAAATGAACCTGCGTTAACGGAACCCATGCTGCCAAAATTAGATTTCCTTAAAACCATGTCTGCATATTCCAGTAAAAAAGCAAAGATGGCTGATGT
>Ga0209023_10005417_pt1 | contig 13970 bp, 6 predicted proteins | sample LakOneMetagenome_FD_187468 | JGI IMG/M metagenome (GOLD analysis project Ga0209023, IMG submission 187468) | Freshwater and sediment microbial communities from Lake Erie, Canada (SPAdes) (version 2) | ecosystem: Environmental > Aquatic > Freshwater > Lentic | place: Lake Erie, Canada | collected...
ACCCGCCTCTTCGGCATGGACGCGCGCAGCGGCGGCGGCTTCGCGCAAACGCTTGGCTTCCGCGCGAGCCTCGTTCTGTTTGGCACGTTCGGCCTTCGCCGTGGCGGCCTTCACGCGCTCAATCTCCGCCTTGGCGGCGTCTGCCTCGGCGCGAAGACGATCCGCCTCCGCGCGTGCCGCCTCGGCCTCGGCCTTTGCAAGCTGCGCGGCCTGGGCGTCCTGGCGCGCGGCCTTGGCCTGCACCTTCAGCCGTTCGGCCTCCGCCTTGGCGACTGCGGCTTCCTTTCGTGCCGCTTCGGCGCGGGCCGTCTCCTGGCGTGCACGTTCCAGCGCGCGCTCGGCCTCGCTCGGGCCGCTGTGAGCGGCCTGTGCCGCCGTGGGTCCGTTTGGCGTCTTCGCCTTGGCGCGCGTGACAGGGCGCGCAGGGGTCGCAGCCGCAGTCGGCGCGGCCGGCTCGGACGCGCCGACCGAGGACGGTGAGCGGCGGCGAGTCGCAGACTCGGGGAGTTGGGTGACCACTTCCTCGGCTTCCGTGTCGCCCCATTCGGGATCCAGCTGCGGTTCGGGGATTTCGTCCTCGTCCAGATCCTCGGAAACGACCGCTTCCTCAACTGGCTCATCAACCGGGAGGAGGGCCGCGGTCTCGTCGACGATCTCCCAGACGCCGCTCGACTGCGCCTCCTGCGGAGGCGCAGCGGGAACGTCCACCACGGTGTTCGACATCACCCACGGTTGGGTGAAGTCGATTTCGAGCAGCGCCTCCGGTTCCCCGCCCGCCGTGGTGATCGGCTGCTGCGGTTCGATTGCCCAGGCGCCTTCGTCGATGATGGCGGCAGCGGTCTGAAGATCGAGTCCATCGCGGACGGTGACTGCAAGGCGCGGACGTGCGCGAGGCTTTCTCGGGGCGACGGCGCCGCCGTCGTCTTGGCGTTTGCGGGAAAAGCGCCGCTTGGCGCCGTCGTCCGCAAACTCCGAGAGGTTGTGGTGATGCTTCACGATTGCCTCCAGCTCATGTCCGAATGGGCCAACGCCCCCGTCTGGCCGGAGGTGCGCCATGTTGGCCGCGCAGACGGATGCATCAAGTCTCGCGTGAGACCCGCTCCCCAGCATCCTTGCCGACGTGCCAATCTGCGTCCTTCCCGGACAGTGTCCCCAACGGCGGTACTTCCGCCAGTTCGTCTATCGGCAGTGCTTCGGTGCGCTGGATCGCGCACGATGCACGATGCCGCAACGCTCGTGACCTGAATGGCGATTCGTCGCATCGCTGCTCCTCCTTGAGCATCGAACACTGCGCCTGACTGGACTCAGGCGGGGCTCCACACTGAGTGCGGTGCGAGCTCGCTGCGCACCGCACTCAGACCAACCCGCGTCGAACGGTTCGCCCGTCCGACGCGGTACGTCCTCAATAGCCGGCCGGGTACACCGCGCTTGGGGTGACGATCACCGGTGGACCGACCTGTGCAGCAGTGCTGATCTTGTTTCGCATGGGGAAGAAGACCTTCTGCACCGGCTGGGTTCCGTACGCCGCAACCTGGGCTGACGCGGCTGCGCTGTATTCCATGCCCCACAGGTCGAACATCGGCCGCATGTCACGTCCGACGATCCGGGAGGCCGAGATGAGCATGAAGTCGTTCTGCTCAAGCGCGGGGAAGCTCGGATATGTGCCGAATCCGAGTTTTGCGGCCGACGTGGACCACGTGCTGCCGGCATTGTCCAGCTGCCGGTTTTGCATGTACATCAGCGTCCACAGCTCCCAACCGTCGTCGAAGTTGGCGTTGTAGTGCCGCGCATACTCCACCAGCTGGCGGTAAAACATCAGCCAGTCCGTATGGGTCCGTGCGTAGGTTGCCGGGTCGGCGTCGCTTTGTGCCGCAACGAGCGCGTCAAACGTCGCCTTGCCTTGCGTTCCCCCATAGTTGGCGTTGTTGTCGCGGGCGTACTGGATCTGCTTGTGCATGGGGAACATGTTGTTGGAGACCTCCGTCGACATGCCGCCATACATCTTCAGTCGCCCGCTCATCAGGTTGTGCCCCAATTCGTGCGACTCGCCCCATCCCAATGGCTCGAACGCCCAGTCGAAGTCGATCGGATTTCCGGAACACCCGTCGCCGCACATCGGACGGTCGGAAACCATGTGCTGGTAGCCGTACAGCGTGTGGATGTCGCTGGTGCAATCCCATCCGGCTGCCGTGCAGAATGTCGCGACGGTGGGGCGCAGCTTGAGGCCGCCGGCGGTGGCGTCCTTCAGGCCCGCGAGCTCATAGCCGTCGCGCATCAAGTAGTGATCGGTGTCATACATCATCTTGGCGGCATCGCCGTTGTAGGCGGCCAGGGACTGCTGCATGAAGTACTTCGTGGAGTGCAGCATCAGGTACCGCGTGTCGAGCACCGCCCAGTTTGTCGGGGTCGTTGCCAGATCCTTCTTGAACTTGGCCACCTGCACCGGGTCGTTGCCATTGCGCAGAATCGGATGGGTGATCACGTTCGAGACGGCGATCGTCACGGGGGGCTTGCCGGCAAGCTGCGCGCCGGACAGGTAGATGGCGCCGCCGTGCGGGCTGGTGATCGTGATCGTGCCTCCCGCGGGCAACGGCACGCGTGCGCTTTGCAGCTCCTCCGGGCGGTCGTACACGTTCCAGTGAAGCGTGGTGTTGCGTTGGAGGTTGATCCCGACGTACACGACGTCCTTCGTGGCATCCGTGCGACGCAGCGTGACGGGCCGCCCTGGGAGCGCGTAGAGACCTGTGGCGTAGTCGAGTCGATGGGTCGCCGGATAAGTGGTTGAAACGGTGGCCGAAATGGTCTTGGTGCTTGCAGGGAACATGCCGGAGAAGTTGCCCAGGTTCCGAGCGACCGTCGATGAGTTGCGGCTCATGTAGACGAGGCGGTCGGTGAACAGGGCGCGGTAAAACTCGGGCGTGTCGTTCGCCACCGTGTAGGCGACTGGCCGCCGAAGGACGTCTGCCAGCAGGACCATCAGCTTCTCCGCACGGTACCCGGGGCGGGCAAACAGCCGCTCACCGCGGCTATCCATCCCGCGAATCACGTCGTGCATCGGATTTGCGATCGGATCGAACTGTGTCGCCCGGTCCGTGATGGTGCCCGCCACGAGTCGATCGGCGAAGGTGACGATCCCGGGAAGTGCCAGCGGGCTTGTCGGCACCACCGACGGGTCGTACGCCTGAAGTCCGTCCGTAGTCCAGTAGTTGGTGGCGGCATCGAGTCCGAACAGGTCCATCATGGAGGCGGACAAAACGTTCTTGTCGCGTCCGTGGTTGAGGAACATGACCGGAATCCCATTCGCCAGTGCGCTCTTGACGGTGCTCATCACCGTGCCCACGTCGGCGTTGTCCAGCTGAGCGCCGACGATCAACAGGTCGGCGCCCTTGATGCAGCCGGCGAGCTTTGCCCCGTCGCAGACGTTGTCGGCGGCCGTGGCGCCCGCTGCACCGTTGATCGTCACTGTCGGATACTTCGCCGCCAGGAAGTTTCGTGTCGGCTGCTCGAACGGATACCAGTAGGTCTCCCTGCCGGGCATTTGGCTGACCACGACCTTGAAATTGCTCGCCTGTGTGCGGGGCGTCAACCAGTCGAACGTACGCTTCAAGAACTCGTCGAAGTTTGCGTTCTGGCCACCATTCACCGGCGAACCGCTGAATGCCGCGAAGCGCGCCTTTCCTCCCGGGGCGACACCCGCCACCGCCAACACGCGGTCGGTTCCGGCGCCGCCGGATCCCCACTGCCGGTTGCTGTAGATCAGCGGGTGTGTCCGTGCCAGTTCCTTCGGCAGGAAGTACATGGAGTCGTGGCTGGGGTTCCAATCGAGATTCGTGAGGCTCCCCGCCTGTGCGGAACCATCAGCGGCAAGGCCGAAAATTGTGCGCCGAACCGAGTCGTCGTTGGTGTACTGCGTGAGCGTGGCGTGCAACGCGTTGACGACGTCCTGCGCCGTGACGCGTGAGGCGTTGCCGCTCGCCATCGCCAGCTGGAGCGGAGTGCCTGTCGTCACGCGTCGTGGAACGCTGAAGGCACCGGCTGCGGCGAGCGAGGGGACCACCCGGGCACGGAAATACCAAACACCGACGGGTGGGGCCGGATACTTGATGATTGCGGCTCCGCGTGTCGACGTGGTGACGGTGGCGATCGTCGACCACGCGCGTGCCGTCGCAAGGCGCCGCTGAAGCTCAACTCGGCGACGGACCGTCGTCGTGCCGGTCGTAACACGCACCGACCCCGACAAGGCGGATCCGGTCGTGGCGGTGATCGCCGTGGTCGCCCACCCGCTCAGCGTCGTGGCGGTCCCGCGGATGCCATGCACGACCCGCGGGCGCGTGAGCGCACCCGCCGACGTGGCGGTCGGCACGACGTAGACCCGGAAGTACCAGGTGCCGAGACCCGGGACCGTGTAGCGCAGTGTGGTCTTGCCGTTGGACGGCGGTCGCACCGTGGACACCGTCACCCAGGTGCCGGAGGTCGACAGCCTCCGCTGGAGCTTGACGATCCGGCCGGTCTCGGCACTCGGGCTTGTGACGGTGACGGCCGATCCCGCGGGATAGCCGATCGGCGCGGTGAGCGGTGTCGTGACCCAACCCGAAACGCTCGTCGGGGTCGCTGCGTGAGCCGAGCCGACTGCGCCGAACAGTGCCGATGCCACCACCACCATCCGAACCGCGCGCTGCACGGGTCGGGATGAACGTTCGCCTACCATCAAGATCCATTCTTTCGTCGATATCCGGCACCGGGGAGTTCCCACGAGGTGCGTCGCGACCTGCCGGTTTTGTGAGAATAAACCAGAGCTTCTCTTGAGTATTAAGGGTTCATGCATCGTGCGTGATTTCCGCTCGGAACACGAACACCTGTTCGCTATAGTGGGGTGATGGGCGAGCCCCTTCCGTCCATCCTTCACGCGGACCTCGACGCCTTCTACGCGTCGGTGGAACAACTGTTGGATCCAGCGCTTCGTGGTCGGCCCATCGCCGTCGGCGGCAGCGTCGTGCTCGCTGCCTCGTACGAGGCCAAACGGTTCGGGGTCAGCGGCGGCATGGCAGGGTGGCAAGCAAAGCAGCGGTGCCCCGATCTGCTGTTCGTACGTGGCAACTTTCGCGAATACCAGCGCCTCGGCGACGCCGTCTATCGCCTGTTGTGCGACTACACCCCGGCGATCGAGCGCATCTCCATCGATGAGGCGTTCCTGGATGTCGGTGGATCGCGACGGTTGTTCGGGTCGCCCGACGTGATTGCTCGAACCATTCGCACCCGGGTGCGTGACGAGATCGGCTTGCCCATCTCGGTTGGAGCTGCCCGAACCAAGCACCTTGCAAAAATCGCGAGTCAGGTGGCGAAGCCTGACGGGCTGGTGATCGTCGACCCTGGCGCCGAGCGAGCGTTTCTTGAGCCGCTGCCGGTCGGCCTGGTGTGGGGTGTCGGGCCGGCGACCCGGGAACGGCTGGCCCGGCGCGGGATCACCACGATCGGTCAGCTGGCCGACGCCGACCCGCGCATCCTGGTGCGCATCCTGGGTGACGCCATGGGTCAGAAACTGTGGGAGCGCGCCAACAACGTCGATGAACGCTCGGTACGGCCGGCGGGCCGCGCCAAATCGGTCGGGGCCCAATCCGCGCTCGGTCGCGTTGAGCACACCCCGGAACTGTTGGCGGAGGTACTCGGCCATCTCGCCGACCGCGTCGCGATGCGTCTGCGTGCAAAAGGTCGCACCGGGCGAAGCGTCACGGTGCGCATCCGCTTCCCGGGAATGCGTGCCATTACGCGATCGGCGACGCTCGACGATCCCATCTCGACCACCTTGACACTGCGAGAGGTCGCCGACAGGTTGGTCACCGGTGCGCTTCGCGAGATGCCCCAAGAGCGCGAGATCACTCTCCTTGCCATCTCCGTGGGGCACCTGGTGCAGCAGGACGCCTTGCAGTTGGAGCTTGCGGTCGGCGACGACGATCCCAAACGCATGGCCACCCAGTCCGGGGCCGCACGGTTGGCCGTCGATCAGTCCATGGATGCGGTGCGTGAGCGGTTTGGGACGGCCGCCGTCGGCTACGGCGCCGTCGTTCTCGGCAAGCAGCGGCTGGTGCCGGATGAATTTCGGGAGCTCGCCGAACGCGATCGTTGACAGGTGCAGGGACGCCGACCTCGACCTTCGGCGGTGGCCAACTACACCATCGGGCAGTTGCCGCTGCACTGCCCGCATGACTGACTACCGGCAACGGTCGTGGCCCCGCTGGCGGGCACGATGCGCAGGTTCGGGTGCGACCCGGCATGGATGCCAGCTCAACACGGGGGTGGGGAATGAGGACGCAGATGCGCACTCGGAGCGTTGTCGGCATGGTGGCCGCTGTCGGGATCCTGGCGCTCATGGGCGCAGCCCAGGCGTCGGCCGCAGTCGTCACGGTCTGCCCGAGCATGGAGACGGTGCCCGTGCACAACCCGGTTACGTCCGGGTGGGATTCGCTGAGCGACTCGGCCAAGAAGTTGGACGCCGACTTCGACGCAGTGGACGACGCTGCGATTTGGGTGCACCCCACCGACCCGTCCAAGTCGCTCATCATCAGCTCCGACAAGAGCGACCACGGCGGATATGACCTGTACAACCTGGACGGATCAGAGCAGGACTGGCAGGCGGATGGACGCTTGAACAACGTCGACATCCGCTACAACTTCCCGCTGGCCGGGGAACGCGTGGCGCTCGTGGCGTTCACCGACCGTCTGACCAAGCCAAATCGCATCGTCTTCTACAAGGTCAACGCGGCCACGCGCACCCTGGTTCGCCTGAGCGGCGGCGCCATGACCGGCAGTGCGCTGACGACGCCCCGCGGGTTCGCCATGTACCACTCGCCGACAAGCGGCAAGTACTACGCCTTCGTCACCGATCGCGGCAACACCGAGCAGTACGAGATCGACGGATCCACCGGATCCATCCGGCTGACATTCATCCGCAAGTTGTGGAAGCCGGCGCACTCGACGGAGGGCATGGTTGCCGACGATGAGCTCGGCTACTTCTATCTGGCCGAGGAGAAGGATTCATCGGCGACCGTTGAGGTGGTCGGCCACATCTGGAAGTTCCGCGCCGATCCCCCGGCGAACCCGCTTGAGGCGCCGACGATGGTCGCGAGCACCACCAACGACCCGTCCGGGACTGGTGTTCTGGCGCCGGACATCAAGGGTCTCACGATGTACTACGCGGCCGGTGGCAAGGGCTACCTGATTGCCGCCAGTCAGGGCGTCGTGCCGGGGCACAGCTACAGCTCGTTCGGTGTGTTCGACCGGGCGACGGGCACTTACAAGGGGTCGTTTGCGCTGACCGGCGCGACGTGCTCCATCGACGAGGTTGCCGGCGAGGACGGCATCGACGTCACCAACTTCAACCTTGGCTCGGCATTCCCGAAAGGGTTGTTCATCACTGGCGACTTCGCAAACAAGGACGGATCCGTTCTGAAGCGCCAGAACAACAAGGTCGTGCGCTGGGACACCGTCGCGGCAGCCTTCAGCCCGGCTCTTCTCGTGGACAACACATGGGATCCGCGCAAGATCGGCGCGAGCGGCGTGCCGACCGACACGACACCCCCGTCCGTGGCGATCACTGCCCCGGCGGGCGGCGCGACGGTCGCAGGGCAGGTCGCGTTCACGGCAACCGCATCAGATGCCGCGGGCGTGGGGAAGGTGGACTTCGTGGTTGACGGCTTGGTGATCGCGACTGACACCACGGCTCCGTACGCGGCAACATGGAACACCGGGGCGTACGCCAATGGCGACCACACACTGAGCGCCGTGGCGGTCGACACATCGGGCAACAGCGCAACGGCGTCGGCACGCGTGGTTCGGGTCAGCAACATTTCGCCGCCCGTGGCCGGTACCAAGATCGCAAGGATCGCCGTCTCGGGTGGCACCCCGACCTTGATCGCCACCTCGACTGCGGGCTCGGTGAGCAAGGCCGCGTACTCCCATACGCGGTCACGTGTCGCCTACGTCGGTCCGGCGGGCATCGTTGTGGCAAACGCCAATGGCAGCGGCGCACGTCTGCTGCCAGGCACCCGCGGAGGCTCCAGCCCCGCGTGGGGTGTTCTCGATCGCAGCATCATCTACATCAAGGCTGGCGTGATCTACTCAACGCCAACGGCCGGAGGTTCCTCGACGCGACTTGCAGGTGGCACCACCACCTGGCTGGCGGCGTCGCCGAACGGCAAGCGCATCGCCTACCAGCTGCGTCAGTCCAACGGCCGCACCGACATCTGGCTCATGCAGTCGAACGGCACCGGTCGGCGCAACCTGACACGCTCGGTCACGCTCAGCGAGGCTCAGCCGACGTGGGTCAACAACACCACTGTCGCCTATGCCCGCAGCCTGTCGGGCAAATGGGCGATCTTCCGCATGGCGGCAACGGGTGGCGCACCCACGCGGGTGACCTCGCCGAAGCTGAACTGTCAGCAGCCCGCATATTCACCGGATGCAAGAAAGCTCGCCTGCGTCACCCTCGGTACGACCAACCGCGTTCGGGTGGCCAACGCGAGCGGTACCGGCAGCCGGGTGCTTCCAATTCCGTCGTCGCGGCCGACACAACCGACATGGGCGTCCAATGGGACTGTCGCGTACACCACCAACTGATCGCCACAGTCCCGCTGACTCCCGCCTGTCGGCGGAGTCGGCAGCGAGGTTGTGCGACACGTTCCACCGCTGCGGTGGCGTGGTGGCTTCGACGGTTCCAGTGTGTGCCGGCCCGCGGACGGGCCGCCACCACTTCGCCGAGCGCAGTCGCAGAAGTCGGGCCCGTCCTCAGTCGATCGTACGGTATGTCGATTGGGACGGTGCCCATCGACGTTTGCAGGACTTTTCTCTCATTAAGAGTCAGTTGTCACGACCAGGTTGCCCACAAATCACGCCCAAGATCTGCAGGAATTGTGCCGCTGCGATCCGGGATTTGCCCGTTTCGCCGTGTCGGATACGGGTAGGATGATTGAAGTGGCGAAGTTCCCGACTCCGGTGTGGAATTTTGCCGATTTCTCCCCCCAGCGAACGTGGTAGCGCATGTCGAACCCCTCTGATGTCGTCGACATCGGCGACCCCACACGTGCCATGCAGAGCCCGCAGCAGGCAGCCATTACCGCGTTCAAGGATGCGGCGTCGCGCTCTCCCGGATACCACGCGTGGCTGGCCGAACGGGGGATCGACCCTGCGACGGTGACGGCCATCGACGACGTGCCGTACCTGGTGAAACAGGACGTGTTCGCCGGCGACGTCAACGACTGGCTCGTTGGCGGTCGCGTGTCCGAGGCTGCAGAGCTGTTGACCTCGTCGGGTCGCGGCGGGATGTTCTCGGTGGGCGTGAGCTCGCGCGCAGAGCATCAGGTGCTTGAAGCGACGACTGACGAGGCCCTCCGCGCGTTCGGTGCATCTGAGGAGAGCTCGACTCTGCTTCTCAACTGCCTGCCGATGGGCATTGCAGTCCCCACAACGCTTGCGACGGTTGCAACGCCGTCCGTGCATCTGGAGATGGCGCAGGAGATCTACGAACGTCTCGGTCCGGACTTCGATCGCATCATCGTTTTAGCTGAGCCGATCTTTCTCAAGGAGTTTGCTGAGCGCCTCTACGCCTCTCACGGTGAGCCCTGGTCGGCGGCCGCCACCAATTACATCGTCGGCGGCGAGTGGGTTTCCGAGAGTTGGCGCGCATACGTCGGTGGACTGCTCGGTATGGGAGGTCCCATGGACTTCTTCGCGCCGGGGATCTTGATTTCGATGGGCGCGGCGGAGCTTGGGCTGAACCTGCTGTTCGAGACCCCGCAACTCCGCGCCCTTCGCAGCATCTTGGACTCCACCGATCACGGCGCGGGCCTTGTTCGTGAAGGGCTCGGGTTCACCCCGACCCTGTTCGGCTATGACCCTGAGCGGCTCTTCATTGAGGAGCGTCAGCACGAAAACGGATCCACCACACTCGCGTTCACGGCGCTCGGTCGTCGCCTTCTGCCGCTGGTGCGATACGACCTGGGCGACATGGCCGAACTCGTTCCGGCCGAGCGGGTCAATGCAGCATTTGCAACTGCAGGACTGCCGATCACGGTTGATGGCCCGATCGTGGCTTTCTGGGGGCGTCAGGCCGACAGCATCGAGATCGCGGGGCGCACAATCCGACCGGAGCGCATCAAGCAACGCATCTTCGCGCTTGCCGCGGAAGCAGCCGTTCTGACCGGACGATTCTTCCTGGATACGAATGTCGGACCGACGCTGCACCTTCAGCTCCGCTCGCGCACTGTGGCCACGCCGAATTTGGAGGCGGACTGGGTGCGGTTTCTTCACGGGTTGACCGGCACCGCCTGTGCTGTGGCGATTCACGACCATGATCGCTATCCGTTTCATGCCGCCGGAGACTTCCAACATAAGCCGATTTACCACGGGGGCCTCTGATGGCGTTTGCGAGCCTTCGGTTGCGTGAGCTCATGGTTGTCGTTTCCTGCGATGCACGGACGGCAGGAGACGCCATGCGGCTCGCTCATGATGGCGGCGTCGAGGCGGGGTTCCTGTCTCCGCAAAAGAGCGGAATGCGGTTCAACCCCGCCTTCATGAACCCGGGGACGAACTTTGTGGTGGCGTACGCCGGTGAGGAACCAGTCGCCGGACTCGTCCTTATTGAAGATGGGCCATTCGGATTGCCATCAGATCGAGCGTTCATCGAGGAAATCGATCGGTACCGGTGTCAGGGCGATGCGATGTTCGAGCTAGGCGCGTGGGTCATCGCGTCTCAATGGAGGCGATATTTCGCCATTGTTTCATCGCTGCTGTTCGGTGCTGTCACTCGGATGCACATCGCGTCAGAAGAGCCGCGCCGAATGGTGCTCGTGGTCGAACCTCAGCGGGCCAAACTCACCTCGGAAATCTTTGCGTGTGAACTTCTCACCGAGCCTCGCCCGTATCTCTCGTTGCCCGGAACCCTTCTTGTCACGAGGCACGCCAGTGAGTGGGCCAACCACTATTTGAACACCGATGAAGGACTTGTCCCTCGGCGGATCATGGCTCAACGCGTGTTTGATCCGGATCCGGACTGGCTTCAAATCGGTCGTGAAGGGCCGAAGTGGTCCGACGAGCTCCTGGTTGAGCTGCTGGCCGAATCAGCGGTTGAGGAGCGCCTGCTCGCGCAGATGGAGCTGCTTCGCAAAGGGAAGCTGGCTAATAGGGTTTCCGGGACGCGCGTGCTCGCTTAAGTTGGTGAGGGTCTAACGATTGGCGCCCGAATGCCGATGCTATTGGTATGAGCGCCCCTGACGTTGCCACTCGATCTGTGGCTTCAACCACCAGCGATCGGATTCTGGTTGCCCTCGGGGTTGGAATCCTTTTCGTGTTTTGGGGATTTCCAAGTTCGCTGCTCGCAAGCGGCCACGCCGCATCGGACTCACTCTTTGTTGGGCTGAGCGTCGTCCTTGGGTACTCGCTCACCGCCGCGATTGCGGCTGTGGCGGCGTGGTCATCCTGTCGCCGAGCAGCAGGTATTGAATCGAAGACCTGGCGGCTGACGGCGATCGGACTAACGCTTTGGACGAGTGGTGGCATCGCCTATGCGACGTACCTGATCAGTGGAGGCGATCCGCTCGCGCCACCCGCGTGGTCGCAACTGGGATATCTGGCGGCGTACCCATTTTGGTATCTAGCTCTCTGGGGGCTGCGTCAGCCAGCACTGACGGCGTCGCGCGGCCGGCGCGTCGAAAGCGCCGCTGTCGAAGTCACCGTCTTTCTGATCGTCGGGATTGTCGTGGGTAGCGTGATCTGGAATCCTGCGTGGCCGATAGGCCAAAATGTCGCTCAATTGATCCCGGCGATCATGGACGTCCTCTTGCTTGCCACGTTCTACGGCGCGGTACGACGGAGTCGTCTGAGTGCGACGACCGCACTCAGTTGGTTGGGGTACGCGTTCGCTGCGCTGGCCTTGACCGACATCTCGGTAACAGCACTGGTCAGTCACCAAGGTGTCGTTTTTGTTGGCGCGACAACGATGGGGTATGTCGTGGCAATGCTGCTCGCGGTGATGGCTTCACGGCGCCCACTGCGTGTCGCGGAAGCGCAGAACCGAGCGCGCGGCACAACTGGCATCCTCGCCGCGGGAGGGCTCATGATGTCGGGTGTGGCATTTGCGGTCTCCCCGGTCATGCTTCGACCTTTGGCGCTCGTTGGCGGCGCTCTACTAACTGCGCGGATCATCACGATTCTCAACGAACGCGACAACTCTGATGGTGACCCGCTGACAGGCTTCTTGGAGTCGCGCGCATTCGAACGGCATCTTGGTGGCGTCATTCAGCTCTCGAGCGAGGATCGGCCTGGCGTGCTCCTGGTCATCGACCTCTGCGGATTCGGAGCATGGAATGCACGCAACGGCTATGCCGCAGGTGACCGGATGCTGGTGGATGTGGCCAAAGTGCTTGAAAGCAACGGGCCCGATGCGGCCGCTTGGGGACGTCTTCGCGCCGACCGCTTTGCGGTGACAACCGTGTCACGCGATGCCGCAAGTGACCGAGCCCGCGCGGATCTCCTCCAGCGGGTTGCCACCAAGGCCGCCGCTCCCTTGACTGCCCGGGTCGCTGTCGTAGAGTTGCCACGCGATGCGACGGGTGCGGCGCAGGCTCTCGATGCTGCCGATGAGGCGCTGCGCGCAGCATCGGCAAGCGGCAGGAACATCGTCGCGTACTCCATTGGCGGGATGGATGGTCTCAGCCCTGTCCCCGGCTACGCAAGCCTTGGAGCACGCCGCGAAAAGATCCAGGCGCTCATCGCCAGTACCGAATCGATCCAGATCGTCTTGCAGCCGATCGTTCACGTCGAGACCCTGAATATCTGTGGATTCGAGGCACTGTCACGGTTCCACACAGATCCGCGCCACGGTCCGGATGAGTGGATCTCGGAGGCCACCCTTTTGGGGCTTGGTACCGACCTGGAGATCGAGTGTGCCCACCGTGCATGGCGACGCAGGCACGAGATCGGTGGCGCCGCCCATATCGCGATCAATGTGAGTCCGGAAGCGATCATGTCGGAGATGTTGAATGACGCGATCGACAGCGAAAATCTGGAAGGGCTCGTCATCGAGATCACGGAACACGAGCGAGTGTTGAACTATCCGCGCCTCGCGGCGCGCCTTGCGGGCCTTCGTGGCCGCGGTGCCAAGATCGCTGTGGATGACATGGGCGCGGGACACGCGTCGCTGTCGCACCTGATCGAGTTGAAACCGGACTTCATCAAGCTCGATCGAAAGCTCGTGACCGGCCTTGACCTGGAGCCTGGCAAGCACGCGCTCGTTCGCAACATGCTGCGGCTGTCGAGCGATCTCGGGGCGTCGCTGATCGCAGAGGGCATCGAGACGATGGGTGAGCTGACCGCACTGCGGGAACTGGGCGTCCCGCTTGGGCAGGGGTACTTCCTCGGACGGCCGACGGTCGAAACCGCAGAGCACTTTGAGCGTTTGGCCGCGGCGGCCGCGCTGCGCGCCCCCTCATATCCGATGGTGTGACCCCCAGGGTCGCGCGGGACGATCCCCGGCCGGCCGGGAGTCGTGCTCCCGACCCGATCCGGATGAGAACAGGACTACTTCTTCTTCTTTTTCTTGTCCTTCTTTTTCTTGTCTTTCTTCTTGTCCTTCTTCTTGGCCATCGCGTGAGCCTCCGTATCGGTTTCGTTGATCGACTCCGGCGGCAGCGTCGGCGGATGCGCGGCCGGCTCCGAGTCGGGTTGAGCCACACTCCGCACTGCGGCACGAAGCGCTGCGTCTGAGGTGAAGCGGGCAAAGCGAGTCGCCGGGATGACCATCGCGTCCCCGGTCTTCGGGTTTGTGCCCGTCCGCTCCGGGCGGTTGACAACGGAGAACCTGCCGAACCCCGGGATCATGATCTCCTGCCCGTCAGTGAGTGCGTCCTGCATCACCGCGAGTGTCGATTCGATCACGTCGAGAGCCGTCTGCTGCGCGCAATTGGCGCGGGCAGCCACCA
>Ga0209023_10005418_pt1 | contig 13969 bp, 11 predicted proteins | sample LakOneMetagenome_FD_187468 | JGI IMG/M metagenome (GOLD analysis project Ga0209023, IMG submission 187468) | Freshwater and sediment microbial communities from Lake Erie, Canada (SPAdes) (version 2) | ecosystem: Environmental > Aquatic > Freshwater > Lentic | place: Lake Erie, Canada...
ATAGAGACCTGCCGCGAGGGAGCGCTCCTTGATCTGCGCGACCAGCTCCGGTGACACCGTGCCGGCCTTCTCCACCTCGTTTTCGTAGGGGATCAGTTCCTTCTCGGTGAAGGAACGCACGGTGTCGACGATCATCTGGTGTTCGTCGGACAGTTCGAAATCCATTGCTACTCCTGTACGCGTGGGTGTGGTCAGACTCGGGGCGGTGGCAGGCGCATGACGCTGCCGACCTGGGGTGGAATGGGCAGGCCAGCATGGGCCTCGGCGATGGCCGCGAGTGCCGCTGCCACGTGGGGCAGGATCGGCACCGAACGGCCCGCGTGCATGTCGACGTGCACCAGCATCTGCTCGGCCGTGCACAGCATCGCACCGGACTCGCCGTGGAACATGGTGTGGATGAAATGCAGCCGCTTGGCGTCGACGCCGAGCACCTGCGTAGTGAACGTGATCGGCTCGTGCACCGACACTTCCAGCAGGTAGTGGATGTGCGTCTCGACGGTGTAGAAGCTGTGGCCGGCGGCGCGGTACGCCTCGTCGTCGCCGATGTAGCGGAACAGCGCATCGCTGGCCCACCCGGCTGCAGTGAGATACGCGGCCTCGGTCATGTGGTCGTTGTAGTCGACCCAGTCCGGCTCGACCGGCGTGCGGTAGATGGTCAGCGGCGCGGCCACCACGTCGCCCGGCTGCCACGGCGGAATGGCCCCCGCGCCGAAACGGGCCGCCTCGTGGCGGGCCACGGCCTCGCCGGCACCCTTGCCGCTGGCACGGAGCGAACGCATGACGGCGATGAGTGCATCCGGGTCGCCGTCGGTGAGGCGGACCAAGCCTTCACCCAATTGCCAGCGGGTCTCCGCGCTGGCATCCGGCCCGACCGGTGACATGCCCAAGGACGCGTAGAACTCCTCGAGGTCGGCTGCCTGCGGCCCGCTGACCTCCACGAGCGGCAACAGGTGGATGGGGGAGCAACCGCGAGCGGACGCTTCCGTCGCGACCAGCGCGCCGGCCGGGAGCGAACCCGGCGCAGCGCCCTCGGTGACCTGGACGAGCGCGGCGCCATCGAGATCGGCGGGGCCGGTGGACACTCGCAACCGATCGAGCGAGGCGCCGGGAAACAGGCCCAGACGTTGTGCCGCGGGCCAAGAGTGAGCGACCGCATCGCAAAGTGTGGAAGCATCCACCACCACATCGAAACCTGAGGCCAGGAAGCGGGTGGCCCACTCGGCAGCGCGGCTTCCCTCTCCGGTGACGACGACGTGAGCCATTGACTAAATATACATTCAGGATTGGATCCGCAACGATGCCGCGACCCCGACTCGACCATCTTCGTAAGGCACAGATCCTTCTTGCCGCGGCCGAGGTGTTGTCCGAGCGTGGCTATGCGAACTCGCGGGTGGTCGACATCGCGAACGCTGCGGGCACCAGCCCGGCGGCGATCCTGTATTGGTTCGAAGGCAAGGACGGCTTGCTCGCGGAGGCTCTGCGGTTACGAGAGCAGGAGTTCCACGCGCGCTACACGGTGAAGGCAGAGTCCAAGGCGACGGCGTCCGAGAGGCTGCGCGTCCTGGTCGAGGCGATGCTGCATCACTACGACTGGAAGCTGTGGATGGAACTGTGCGTGCTTGCGCTGCGCGACGCCGCCGCAGCCGCCGAGCGCGACCGGCTGGACCGTCGCTGGCGGGCCGCGCTGCGCAATGTGATCCGCGAGGGTCAGGAGGCCGGTGAGTTCATCGAGGGTGACGCGGACGACATCATGTTCATCCTCGCGGCACTGCTGGACGGGTTGTCGCCGCTGCTGGTGTTGAAGGCGAAGGGCGTCAGCCGCGAGAAGGTGGAGCGCATCTGGCTCGCGGAGGCGTCGCGCCTCCTCGGGCCCGGCTTCGACGCCCGCCCGCTGAAGCGCACCCGCTGACCTTCGCGCCGGGCCGGGGTCGCGCGCGCAGCAGTCCTGTAGAGGTCGAACTTCTGGAGTTTCTCAAGATCGTTGCGGTACCAAACATTGCGCGCGCAATCAACGTGACCTCGTGGTCGCCGCCCGGGCGACCTCGAACAGAAACAGGTCTTTCATGCGTTCATCCCGCCGTCTCGGTGCCATCGTCCTCAGCGGTCTCGTGCTCGGTCTTGGCTCCGCAGGCCTCGCCGCGGCGGTGGCATCCCCGTCGCCGGCACCGTCAACGCTGGCATTCGACGACCTCGGTGCCAGCCCCGTCGGCACACACATGCAGGATGGTTACGGCGGGTTCAAGTGGGGCTCCAGTGACTGGCACTTCATGACGTCGGCAGTGTCGAGCAACACCTATCTCGCGCTGTCGGGTACGGCGACGTCGATCGTGCGCACCGGTGGCGTCGACTTCACGTTCCAAGGTGCTGACGTCTGGAGCCGCCGCGGCCTGGACGCCAACGGCACGTTCTACTTCGTGCTGCAGCACGATGGTGTGCTGGTCTACGACGGCCGCAAGGACCCGGACGGTCGCAAGCGCTTCACCGGGACAGCGACGACGTTCGCCCCGAACTACGCGGGCCCCGTCGACGTGGTCGCGATCGTCTTCGCCCAGGGTGGCGGCGATTGGGACCACCTCGCACTGGACAACTTCCGCTTCACAGACGCGCCCTCGGCACCGGCTCCGGCGCCGACCACCGTGACGCCGACACCCGCTCCGGCTCCGGCCCCAACGCCGGCCCCGGGTGCCGCCGTCACGACCTACAAGGTGAACGTCAAGACGGCCGGCAAGGGCTCGGTCGCCATCAGCCGCACCGGTACGTCCTTCCTGCCGGGCACGGTCATCACGTTGACCGCGACGCCGGCAGCGGGCGCCACCTGGACCGGTTGGACCGGTGATGTCACCAGTTCATCACTGTCGATCACGATCGTGGTCACGGCGTCGATGACGGTGCAGGCGAACTTCAAGTAGGCCGTTCGCTGCTGCAGGGCGACGGCTGCATCGCTCAGCCGAAGTCCTGCAGCAGCTGGGTGGTCAGCGGGTCGAGGAACCCGGCCACGGTCGCCTCTGTCTCTGCAGCCAGGGCGGCCCGCAGGTCGGTGGCGGCGGTCGCGTTGAGGGTTCGCTTCATCGCCTGGACCGACAGTGTGGGCAGCGCGGCGAGTTGCGCCGCAACGGTCGCCGCTTCGGCCTGCAGGTCCTCGTCACCGACGACGCGCCAGGCGACGCCCATCGAGTGGAGCTCGGTCGCGGTGTAGCGCCGCCCGAGGAACAGCATCTCGCGAGCCGTGTTCAGCCCGACCAGCGCGGGCAGGAGCGAGCTGACGGCGCCGGTCACGAATAGGTTCAGTGACACCTCCGGGAAGAAGCCGCGGGCGCTCTCGGCCCAGATCGGGAAGTCGCAGTTGATCGCCCACTCGAAGCCGCCGCCGACGGCCCACCCATTGATCGCGCCGACCACTGGCTTCGGCCCGAACATGATCGCCTCGGTACAGCGCTGGATGGCGACGACCAGATCGCGTGCCTCGGCCTCGTTCTGCGGGTGCACGTGCTCGCGTCGGTCGTCGCCCGCGCAGAACGCGCGGCCGGCGCCGGTGAACACGATGGCGCGCGTCGCCGGGTCCGCGTGGGCGTCGTCGAACGCGGCGGCCACGTCGTCGATGAGCGAACGATTCATCGCGTTCAGGCTGCCGGGCCGGTTGAGGGTGATCGTGCGCACCCCGTCGGCGGTGAGCGCGGACAGGACGGTGGCGTACTCGAAGCTGCTGGGCACGAGGCGAATCTAGTAAGACACCCCGGATGGATTCCCACGCCACGAGCAATGGTGCCTTGGGCCCGACGCTGGACGGGCTGCTCGCGCAACGTGCCACGACGCATCCCGACGACGTGTTCTTGCGCTTCGCCGAAGAGGACCTCACGTTCGCGCAGGTACACGTTGCGGTGGAGCGACGGGCTGCCGGGTTTGCTCGCCTCCACGTGCAGGCGGGCGACGTGGTGCCGGTGCTCCTGCCGAACTCTGCCGACTTCGTGATCACCTGGTTCGCACTCTGCCGCCTGGGTGCAGTCGCATGCATGGTCAACACAGCGTTCCGTGGGCCCGCACTCGCGCACGCGCTCGGCTTGACGAACGCCAGGTTGATCGTGCTGCACAGCTCGCTGGAGCCCGCCCTGTCGGACGTGTTGCACCAGCTGCCGCTGCTGGAGCGCATCGTCCACGCGGGCGCCGACGAGCACGTCGAGCTGCAGTTGCTGCGGCACCCGCTGCAGGACGTGGTGGGCGCGCCCGACTGGCTGCCGCCGCCGGCGCACGGGGCAACGGATGCGGCGATGATCCTGTTCACCTCCGGCACCACCGGGCCGTCGAAGGGCTGCGTCCTGTCCCATCGGTACGCCGTCCGGCAGGCGGAGCTGATGATCGAGCATCTGGGCCTGCGCGCCGACGACGTGCTGTACTGCCCGTTTCCGCTGTTCCACATCGATGCGACCGTGCTGACGGTCGCCCCGGCGCTCGTGCTCGGCACCACGGCTGCGATCGGCGACCGGTTCTCCGTGTCCGGCTTCTGGCCGGAGGTCCGCCGGATGGGCGCGACGGTGTTCGACTTCATGGGCGCGACGCTGACGATGTTGCACAAGCAGGCGCCGTCGCCCGACGACGCGGACAACCGGGTACGTCTGGGGTGGGGCGTGCCCGTGCCGGAGTCCGCCGACGACTTCGAGCGTCGCTTCGGCCTGCACCTGGTCGAGTTGTACGGCAGCACCGACGCCGGCCTCCCGATCTACCACCCTGTCGACGTGCCGCGCCGTGCGGGGTCCTGCGGCACGGTGATCGATGCGTACGACGTGCGCCTGTTCGACGAACACGGCCTGGAGGTGCCGGTCGGGGAGGTGGGCGAGATCGTGGTGCGCCCGAACGAGCCGTCGCTGATGGCCGACGGCTACTTCGGCATGCCCGATGCCACGATGCGGTCGCGGCGCAACCTGTGGTTCCACACCGGTGACCTCGCCCGCCGCGACGCCGACGGCTACTTCTACTTCGTGGGCCGACGTGCCGACAGCATCCGTCGCCGAGGCGAGAACATCTCCGCCTTCGAGGTGGAGGAGGTCGTCAAACTGCACCCGGCGGTGCTCGACGCAGCGGCCTACGGCGTGCCCAGCGAGCTGACCGAGGACGATGTGATGGTCGCCGTTGTGGTGCGGGCCGGCGAGCGGCTGGACGTGCACGAGCTGATCGACTTCTGCACCAGCCGCATGGCGCGCCACATGCTGCCCCGCTACGTGGACACGGTGGACGAGTTGCCGCGCACCCCGACGGAGAAGGTCCGCAAGGACACGCTGCGCGAACGCGGCGTCACGCCGACGACCTGGGACCGCGACCACCCCTGACGGACCCGAGGGTTGCATGCCTTGCGTTCCTGCGACCCGAGGTCTTCGTGCCTCGAACCGTGCACGAACCCTCGAACCGTGCACGAACCCTCGGACCGTGCGGGAAACCCTCGGGTCAGGGATCGTCAGGCGCGGGGCTGGCCGACGAAGCGGCCGGCGTGCACCGGCTTCGGCAGCGTGCTGTGGTGCGACCACAGTTCGTCGAGCTTGGCCTGCAGCGCGGGTGCGGCGGGCGACGACTTGCCGGCCGCCGTGTCGACGTGCAGCATCAGGTGTTCCGCCGTGGCGACCACACTGTCGTCGTCGGCGCGGTGGATGACCGTGAAGTGGTGCAGCCGCTTGGGGTCGTGGTTGATCAGCTGGACCGTGGCGTACAACCGATCGCCGGACTTGGCCTGCGCACCGAAGTTCATGTGGCTCTCGACCGTGTAGTAGCTGCTGTGCGTCAGGTACTCCTCGTCGACGCCGATGTAGCGCATCAAGCGGTCGCCCGCCTCGCTGGTCACCTGGAAGAACCGGCTGTCGTTCATGTGGCCGTTGTAGTCGACCCATTCGACGGGCACGGTGGTCTCGTACAGCCGCAGCGGTCCGGTCGGGTCGACGGTCGCGTGGTGTGCACCGGCGCGGGCGAACAGCTGCCGCTCGTACTTGTCCAGCACGAGGCCGGCGCCGTTGTGCGTGGCGCGCAGGCCCTGCATGACGGCGACGAGGCTGTCGTCGCGGTGGCGCTCCAGCTCGCGGATGGTGCGGCCGCGGGCCTGCTCGTCGCTCTGCGACACGATGGTGTCCAGCAGCTCCTCGGTCAGCTCCGGGACGTCCATCAGCTTCGTCCACGGCCACTTCAGCGCCGGGCCGAACTGGGCCATGAAGTGGCGCATGCCCTGCTCGCCGCCGGCGATGCGGTACGTCATGAACGTGCCCATGAAGCTCCAGCGCAGGCCGGCGCCGAAGCGCACGCAGTCGTCGATCTCCTCGGCGGTGGCGATGCCGTCGTTGATCAGCCACAGCGCCTCGCGCCACAGGGCTTCCATCAAGCGGTCGGCCACGAAGCCATCGATCTCGTGCTCCAGCCGCACCGGCTTCATGCCGAGTGACTCGTAGATCGCTGCGGCCTCGCCGAGGGCGGCGGTGGACGTCTGCTCGCCGCCGACGACCTCCACCAGCGGCAGCAGGTACACCGGGTTGAACGGGTGGCCGACGACCAGGCGTTCCGGGTGGGTCATGCCCCGCTGCATGTCCGTGGGCAGCAGACCCGACGTGCTGGACCCGAACACGACCTCCGGCCCGGCGGCGGTGCTGGCGCGCTGCAGCAGCATCTGCTTCAGGTCCAGGCGCTCCGGGGCGCTCTCCTGCACGAACTGCACGCCGGTGGCGGCTTCCTCCGGCGTGTCCACGAAGGTGAGCGTGCCCTCGGCGGGCAGGGGAGAGGCGACCAGTTTGTGCAGTGCGCGGCGGGCGTTGTCCAGCACCTCGCCGACCTTGCGCGGGGCCTGCGGGTCCGGGTCGTACAACTTGACGTCGACACCGTTGAGCATGAAACGGGCGGCCCAGCCGCCGCCGATGACACCGCCGCCGAGCAGGCCGACCGTCTTCAAACCGGGGATCGTGCTCATGTCAGCGCTTCACCAGCTTCAGCTTGTCGCGCACTGCCTGCGCGCTCATCACGCGCACGTTCATCGTCTCGAGAATCGTCTTCGCCTTCTCGACCAGTCGGGCGTTGGTGGCCAGCTCGCCGGGGCCGGCATAGAGGTTGTCCTCCAGGCCGACGCGCACGTTGCCACCGGCCAGCGCCGCCATGGCCACGAACGGCAGCTGCATGCGGCTGATGCTGAACCCGCTGAACACACAGTCATTGGGCAGGTTGTTGACCAGCGCCATGAAGGTGGTGGGGTCGTCCGGCGCGCCGTAGGCGATGCCCATGCACAGCTGGATCATGACCGGGTCGTCGAGCAGCCCGTCCTTGATCATCTCCTTGACCTGCACGAGATGGCCGGTGTCGAACACCTCCAGCTCGGGGCGCACACCGAGAGCCTGCACCTGCTTGGCCATGCTGCGCAGCACGCCAGGCGTGTTGACCATGATGTAGTCGCCGCCGGACGCGAAGTTCATCGTGCCGCAGTCCAGCGTGCAGATCTCGGGGAGGATCGTGCGCACATGGTCCAGGCGCTCGGTCGCGCCCACCATGTCGGTGCCGTCGGGGTTGTGCGGCAGGACGGCTTCGTCGCCGCCCAGCACGAGGTCGCCACCCATGCCGGCGGTCAGGTTGACCACCACGTCGACGTCGGCGTCGCGCACGCGCTCGACGACCTCCGCATACAGCGCGGTGTCGCGGCTGCCCTTACCGGTCTGCGGGTCGCGCACATGGATGTGCACCACGGCGGCGCCGGCCTTCGCGGCATCGATGGCCGATGAGGCGATCTGCTCCGGCGTGACGGGCACGTGCGGGCTCTTGCCGGTGGTGTCTCCGGCACCGGTCACGGCGCAGGTGATGAACACATCCCAGTTCATGGGTTCCCCTTCAAAGTGGTGTCGTGATGACGATGGCAGATCGCAGTGCTGTTTCCTGAACGGCCGATCAACCGTGCAAGCGTACATCGTCGGACGTGTCGCAGCAGAGCCTCCGGCGACGGCGCTCACGGCTACAGTCCACGCTGGTCGTCACAGGGGGAAGCACCATGGCTGAGGGTTCATTGAACGGGTTGCGCGCGCTCGTCACCGGTGGCGGGGCCGGTATCGGGAAGGCGATCACGGCGTGCTTGCGTCGCGAGGGCGCAACGGTGCTGGTCGTCGATGCCGACGCTGCGACCACGCCCGATGTGGTGGCCGATGTGTCGTCCACTCCTGGGGTCGACGAGGTGTTCGCCGCCGTGGCCGCCCGGCTCGGCGGGCTCGACCTGCTCGTCAACAATGTCGGCGTGGCCGGCCCGACCGCACTCGTGCAGGACATGGACCCCGACGCCTTCGATCGTTGCGTGCAGGTCAACCTGGGCAGCGCCTTTCGCTGCACACGCCTGGCGGTGCCGCTGCTGAAGGCCAGCAAGGGGTCCATCGTCAACATCTCGTCGACCGCGGGCCTGTTCGGCTTCCCGCTGCGCTCGCCCTACGCCGCCGCGAAGTGGGGTGTGATCGGCATGACCAAGACGTGGGCGATGGAGCTGGGCGAGTTCGGGGTACGTGTGAATGCGATCTGCCCCGGCTCGGTGTCCGGCCCGCGGATGGACGGCGTGATCGAGCGCGAAGCCGCCGCCGTGGGCGTGGAACCAGCCGCGATCCGGCAGGCCTACACCGATCAGGTCTCGATGCGATCGTTCATCGATGCTTCCGACATCGGGGAGGCCATCGTCTTCCTGGCCTCGCCTGCCGCTCGCTTCGTGAGTGGCCAAGTGCTGTCCGTCGACGGACACACGGAGACACTCAGCACTCGGTGATGAGTTGTTGACCCGCCGTTCAAACAACCGTTGCATCCGGGACACGTGTTTCGCGTATAGTCCCACCCACGACGTCCGGCCAGAGGGGCTTGGGCGCTCGATCACATAGGGGGAAGTGCATGGAACGTCCGGACTTCAAGGCTCCGGTTTCACGCCGTCTGTTCCTCGCGGGTACCGGTGCCACCGTGGCACTGGCAGCCTGCGGCAGCGACGACAAGAAGACCGAAAGCACCACGGCACCCACCACGGGTGGCTCGACCGGTGACACATCGGCGCCGGAGACCACGGCTGCCGCGCCCGACACCACCACTGGTGGCGGCGCACCGGCCGACGTCAAGACCGGCGGCACGTTGAAGGTCGGCATGGTCGCCAGCACCAACGACATCCTCGACGGTCAGTACATCGTGGCCAAGGCCGACCAGATGCGCATGCTGCTCAGCTTCGAGCCGCTGGTGCACTACGACGCCGACTGGAACGTGGCGTACGAGCACGGCCTGGCCGAGAGCGTGGAAGCTGTCGAAGCCGACCACTACATCATCACGCTGAAGGACGGCCCGACGTGGAGCGACGGCAAGCCCGTCACCGCCGACGACGTGCTGTACTCCTTCGAGCGCCGCCTCGACCCGGACAGCGAGGCCCCGCTCAAGGCGATGGCCGCACTGCTGGACATCAGCGGCGTGACCGTGGTCGACGACAAGACCATCGACTTCAAGCTGAAGCAGAAGGCCGTGACCTTCCTCAACGTGCTCGCCGAGTACACGATGACCGTCGTGCCCCGCGGCTACACCCGCTTCGCCGGCGACGCCAGCACCCAGATCGGCTCTGGCCCGTTCATCCTCGACAGCTTCACCCCCGGCTCGGAGAGCGTCCACAAGCGCAACCCGAACTACTGGCAGGGTGGCGGCCTCCCGTACCTCGACGAGGTCCAGGTCGTGGACTTCGCCGACTCGTCGGCACTGCTCAACGCACTCAAGTCGGGCGAAGTCGACGCCGCTGTCGACATCCCGTTCGGCGAGGTCGAGGCCCTGTCGCAGGAAGCCGGCATCACCATTCTCGAGTCCGAGGCCGGCAGCTGGCTGACGATCACCATGGCCGTCGACCAGGCGCCGATGGACGATCCCAAGGTGCGTCAGGCCATCCGCCTGATCTGCGACCGCGAAGAGATGGTCAACCGCGTGCTCGCCGGCCACGGCAGCGTCGCCAACGACCTCTACGGTCGTTTCGACCCGTGCTTCAACAAGGAGATCCCGCAGCGCGTCCAGGACATCGAGAAGGCCAAGGCACTGCTCGCCGAAGCCGGTCAGTCCAACCTGACCATCGACCTGTTCGCACCGGACGACACCGCCGGTCTGCCCGAGCTCGCCCAGGTGTTCGCCGAGCAGGCCAAGGCAGCCGGCATCACTGTCAACGCGCAGGTCCTCGACGGTGGCACCTACTGGGGCGACGAGTACGGCAAGCGCACGTTCGCGACGGACTTCTGGGGCACCCGCCCGTACCTCGTGCAGGTCGCGGCCGGCAGCCTGAAGGACGCCACCTACCCCGACACGCACTGGCCGCCGGAAGGCAGCACGTTCGCCGACGACTACCTGGAAGCCCTCCAGACCGTCGACGACGATGCCCGCTGCGCGATCATCGGCAAGATGCAGCAGGAAGAGTGGGACAACGGCGGTTGGTGCATCCCGTTCTTCAACAACCTGATCGACGCTCACGCGTCGGACGTGAAGGGCTTCGTTGCACAGCCGAACGTGTTGAACCTCGACCACTACGGCCGCGGCATGAAGAAGATCTGGCTCGACCGCTAGGTCCAGCCTGTTGTTGTCCGATACTGCCGGGTGGCTCGCATGAGCCACCCGGCAGTTCGCTAACTCGGGGGCTCCATGGGGATTTTCAAGTTCATTCTGCGTCGGCTGCTGTTCGGTGTGCTCACGATGTTCGTCGTGTCCACCGTCGTGTTCGTGCTCACTCAGGGTCTGCGCGACCCGGCGCAGGCCATCCTGGGCAAGGATGCGTTCGGCCCGCAGGGTGCGATCCAGCTGAAGGCGAAACGAGCGTTGTTGAACCTCGATCGCCCCGTCATCAACCAGTACATGAGCTGGTTGTGGGACATGGTCTGGCACCACCGGTTCCCCAAGGCGTTCAGCGGCAGCCGCCCCTCGATGCTGCACTTTTACAGCTTCAACATGAAGAACTCCCTGTTCCTGATGTTCGTGGCCTCGATGGTGTCGATCCCGCTGTCGATCGTGGTCGGCGCCGTCGCTGCCCGCCGCCGCGACAAGGGCTTCGATTCGGCCACCTCTGGCATCAACCTGATCCTGGCCGGCACGCCTGAGTACGTGATCGGCTTCGCCGTGCTGTTCCTGTTCTCGCTGAACATCTGGCACCTGTTCCCGGGCGGAGTTCGCATTCGCCCCGGCGAGCAACCGTGGGTCGATCTCAAACAACTCGTTCTCCCTGTCGCCACGCTCTCGCTGGCGGTCATTCCGTACGTGTCGCGCACCATGCGGGCCTCGATGATCGAGGTGCTGGAGAGCGATTACGTGGAGATGGCCCGGCTGAAGGGTGTGCGCGAAGGAACCGTGCTGTGGCGCCACGCACTGCCCAACGCCGTCGGCCCGACCCTGCAGGTCGTGGCCATCAACATCGCCTACCTCGTCGCCGGTGTCATCACGGTCGAAGTGCTGTTCAACTTCCCCGGTGTCGGGATCAAGATGCGCGACGCAGTGCTCGGCCACGATGCGGCAGCAGTGCAGTTTCTGTCGATCTTCGTCTCCGGCATCTACGTCGTGGTCAACCTGCTGGCCGACGTCGGCACCATCCTCGCCACTCCTCGCCTCCGGACGTCCTTCACATGAGCCTCGACACCGCCTCCAGCGCGCCGCCCACCGAGCGCGTGCGCAAGCCGGCCGGCTACTTCCGCGTCGCCCTCGGAATGGGGCGTACCTGGATCGGCCTCTTCCTCAGCGGGTCCGTGATCATCCTCGCGATCATCGGTCCATGGATCGCTCCAGGCGGCCCCACCGACGCGGTGAAGGGGGCCAAGCCCTCCACGCCATCGGTGCCCGGCACGCTCCTCGGGGTCGACAAGCTCAGCCACGACGTGTGGAATCGCTTCCTCTACGGCGGCCGCGAGATCCTCGTCATGGCGGCGGTCGCCACCGCGGTGGCGCTGATCCTCGGGGCGCTCATCGGCCTGCTCGCGGGTTACAGCAAAGGCTGGCTCGACACCGCGCTCATGCGCTCGATGGACATCACCATTGCATTCCCGTCGTTGCTGCTCGTCCTGGTGGTGTTCAGCACGTTCGATCGCACCAACTGGCTGATCACCGTGGTGGTCGCACTCACGACGACGCCACGCATCGCACGCGTCGTACGCGGCGCCGTCACGCCGGTGGTCGAACGCGATTTCGTCGGGGCCGCAGAGGCGCTCGGCGAATCCCGCTGGCACATTCTGCGCAAGGAACTGCTGCCCAACGTCGCTGCCCCGCTGCTGGTCGAGGCCAGCCTGCGCATCGCCTACTCGATCGCGCTGATCGGTGCGATGGGCTTCCTGGGCATCGTCCCCGACCTGCTGCAACCGAACTGGGGCGTGATGATCAACGAGAACCGAGGCAGCATGGCGAACCAACCGTGGCCCGTGATCCTGCCGGTGATGGCCATCGCCATCCTCACGGTCGGCGCCGGTCTCATCGCCGACGGCTTGACAAGAGCCACCGCCGGCATCGACCGCGCAAGGGACGACGCATGAGCGCGCTGACGATCCGCAACCTGCGCATCAACGTGGCCGGCGTCGGCCACGACATCGTCGACGAGGTCAACCTCGAGATCCAGGCCGGCGAACTGCTCGGGCTGGTGGGCGAGAGCGGCTCCGGCAAGACCACGGTCGGCCTGTCCGTGCTCGGGCACGCCCGCCGCGGCGTGGAGATCGCCGCCGGCACGGTCGACATCAACGACACCGCGGTGCTCTCGCTGACCGATCGCGGTCTGCGCGACATCCGCGGCAAGCTCGTCACCTACGTGCCCCAGGACCCGGGCACCGCCCTCAACCCTGCCCTGCGCATCGGCAAGCAGCTGATGGAGGTGCTCGAGCAGCACAACTTCGGTGGCAACGCGGCGGCCCGTGCCGCACGCATGCAGGAAGTGATGAACGAGGTGCTGCTGCCGTCGACGCCGGAGTTCCTGCGTCGATACCCGCACCAGCTGTCCGGTGGCCAGCAGCAACGTGTCGGCCTGGCGATGGCGTTCGCCAACCGACCGGCCGTGATCGTGCTCGACGAGCCGACCACCGGTCTCGACGTCAGCACCCAAGCACACGTGCTGCAGACGGTCCGGGACCTCTGCCGCACCCACGGTGTGGCCGCGCTGTACGTCACTCACGACCTGGCAGTGGTGGCCAACCTCGCCGATCGGGTCGCCATCATGTATGCCGGCCGGATCGTCGAGCAGGGTCCGACACAGGCACTGTTCACCAACCCGGCGCACCCGTACGGTCGTCACCTGATGGCCGCCGCACCGGAGATCGATGACGACCGCGAGATCGTCGGCCTGCTGGGCCGAGCGCCGGCCCCGGGCAAGCGCCCGGTCGGGTGCTCGTTCGCGGGTCGCTGTCAGATCGCCACCGACGAGTGCGTCGCCTCCTTCCCCGAGGAGCAGACGGTTGCCGAGGGTCACATCGTTCGCTGCTTCCGGCCGTTCGTCGTGCCGCCCTCGATCGAAGACATCCCTCCCAAGGTGCGCGCCGTGCCCTCAGAGACCGCGATTCTCAGCGTTCGCGACTTGAACTGCTTCTACGGCAAGGTGCACATCGTGCACGACGTCTCCTTCGACGTGCACCCGGGCGAGTGCGTCGCGGTCGTCGGCGAATCCGGCTCCGGCAAGACGACCCTCAGCCGCAGCATCGGCGGGCTGCACAAGGGCTGGACCGGCGAGGTACGGTTGAACAACAGCGCGCTCGCGCCTGCCGCCCGCAAGCGGTCCACGGCGGACCGGCTGAAGATCCAGTACGTGTTCCAGAACCCGTACAGCTCGCTCAACCCGCGGCGCAGCATCGGCGAGTCCGTTGCCCGCCCGCTGATCATCGCCGGAGCGTCCGCCAAAGAGGCCAACGTCGCGGTCGGCGCGATGCTGGAGCGGGTGGCGCTCACCGCCGGCTACGCCTCGCGCTACCCGGACCAGTTGTCCGGTGGCGAGCGCCAGCGTGTCGCGATCGCCCGCGCGCTCGTC
>Ga0209023_10005419_pt1 | contig 13968 bp, 10 predicted proteins | sample LakOneMetagenome_FD_187468 | JGI IMG/M metagenome (GOLD analysis project Ga0209023, IMG submission 187468) | Freshwater and sediment microbial communities from Lake Erie, Canada (SPAdes) (version 2) | ecosystem: Environmental > Aquatic > Freshwater > Lentic | place: Lake Erie, Canada...
ATCGCCCTGTCCATGAGCGCGAGCCAGTCCTCGGCATCCTCGGTGCGGATCGGCACATGCGCATGCATCAGCCGCACGTCCGAATGGTCGTGCTTTTCCAGATAGAGCCGCCTGCCGCCCAGAAAGCCCGACAGGAAATTGAACTGCTCTTCGCGAACATGCGAAATGCCATGGCCGCGGAAATGCATCGACAGGATCGTGGCCCCCTGCGGGTCCGTCTCGATCAGGTCGTAGAACCGTTCGACCATGGCGCGCATAGCCTCCTCTCCGCCGATTTGGTCGAGGATGCTGGCTGCCATGAGGCCCTCCTTCAGGACTGCGGGCGTGTCTTCTTCGGGTCGTAATGGGCGAAAGGTACAATGCGCGCGGGCAGCCGCTTTTGATATCCGTCAAGTTTGCCCACCTCGACCTCGGTCCCGATCTCGGCGTGCGTCACGTCCACGCGGGCCAGCGCAATGGTCGCGCCCAGAAGGGGCGAGCGCATGGCCGACGTGATCTCGCCCACCTGCGCGCGTCCGACATGGACATGGTCACCATGGCCGACGGCCACGTCACCCTCCATCGTCAGGCCGACGAGCTTCCTCATCGGGTGTTCCTTGCGCCGCAGCAGGGCCTCGCGCCCGATGAAGTCGTCGGTCTTGGACTTGAGCGGCACCGCAAAGCCGATCCCGGCCTCGAACGGGTCGGTCTGGTCGCTGAATTCGTAGCCCGCAAAGATAAGCCCCGCCTCGATCCTGAGCATGTCGAGCGCGAGAAGCCCCATCGGCTTGATCCCGTGAGCTTCGCCCTCGGCCCAGATCGCGTCGAACACCTGGCTTGCGTGCTTCGGATGGCACCAGACCTCGTACCCCAGCTCACCCGTATATCCCGTCCGCGACACCACGACCGGCACCCCGTCCGACGCACCGATCCGGCCCACGGTAAAGCGGAACCAGCCAAGTTCCTCGATCATCGGCTGGTGATTGGGCGTCCAGATCACCTTCCGCAGCAGCTCGCGGCTTTCCGGCCCCTGCACCGCCAGGTTGTTCAACTGGTCAGTCGACGAGCGCACCAGGACCCTGAGCCCCAGCTTCTCGGCCTGTTCGCGCAGCCAGATGCCCGACTGGTCGTCGCCGCCGACCCAGCGGAAATTGTCCTGCCCAAGCCGGAAAAGCGTGCCGTCGTCGATCATGCCGCCGTGCGGGTAGCACATGGCCGAATAGACGATCTGCCCGACCGCCAGCTTCTTCACGTCGCGCGTCAGGCAATATTGCATCAGCGCCTCGGCGTCCGGCCCCGTGATCTCCCACTTGCGCAGCGCGGACAGGTCCATGACCGCCACCTTCTCGCGGCAGGCCCAATAGGCGTCGATGGCGCTCGCGCCCGCGAAATCGTTGGCGAGCCAGTAGCCGCGATAGTCGACGAAATTGCGGGTGAGCCGCGACAGGCGGTCGTGGAATCCGGTTTCCTTGGTCATCTTCGGGGGCGCGTCCTTCGTGGGGCGATAAGCGATCGCGCGCGAGAATTTCTCGGCGCCGGAATAGGTGCGGACATGGATGTCGGTCGGGTTCCAGCCGTTCGCGGCCGTGGTATCGTCCGGGCAGGCGGAAGAGACGCAGACCAGGTCGGTCAGCGCCCGGACCAGCACATAGTCGCCCGGCCGCGACCAGGGCTCGTCGGCATACATCACGCCATGCGCGTCGACCCCGGTGTTGAAGTAGAAGTTCGCCGCCATCCAGCCGCCGAGCGGCGCGATGCCGTAGGGCGCGAGCGCCGCATTGAAGTTTTCGGTGCAGTTCACATGGCCGGGGTAGCCGATGTCGTCGTAATATTTGGCGGTGCAGGCCAGGCCAAAAGTGTCATGGCGCCCGCAGGTGTCCTGGATGACCTCGATCAGCGGCACGAAATCCTGGTCGAAATATTTCGAATGCAGCCCCGGCATCGGGTAGACATGCCCCATCGCGCTGCGCGTCGCGGTCACGTCGAGCGCATGTTCGATCCCGCGGTCCAGCTTGCGGGCGTCGAAGCACTGGAAGTCGGTGCATTGGCGGCCGTCCACGTCGATTATCTGGAAATAGTCGCCCGCCTTCACCTCATAGGCCCGCGCCGTCGCCGAAGGCACGCGCAGGTCCATGAGCGGATCGGCAAGCGGGTCCGGCAGCTCGAACCGCGCCGCCGACCGGGGCTTGGCGCGCGTCAGCGTGACGGTAAGCGGGGTTGCCGTATCCTGCGCCTCGGGCGTGGACAGGGCGCCGGGCGCCGCGATCAAGAGCGTGGCGTCGGCGGCCGCCGTCAGCTCTTCGACCGCGCCGGCACGGGTGTCGCCGTCGAAGAGCCGCAGCGCCGGGGTGGCCTTCAGCCCCTTCACCAGCCGCGCCGCACGGCCAGAGGCGGGCAGCGTCGCCCTGAGCGCCGCACCGTCCGAATTGGCCGGCGCACCCAGCCGCTGGGGCTCGGCCCGACCCTCGGGCGAGAGCGCGAGGATCTCGCAGACCTGCCCGCCCTCGTCATTGACAACCCTCAGCCGGTCGCCGGCCTCGACCTGCACCAGAAGGACGCTGCCGCCCTCGACCGGGTGCCTTTCGACCCCGCGCGGCGCGTGAAGGCCGATCGGTTCGATCACGCGGCTGGCGCGTGGCGGGCCGGGCACGAAGGGGGGACGAAGAAGCAGGGACATGGCGCCTCGCCGAATTGAATGCGTGGAAACAATGTTTCGCGGTGAGAATATGGCCAACCGCCCGGCCCGGCAAGCGCCATTCTGTCGCCGGGGGCCGGCCTTCCGGCTGGACGGCACCTGCCCGCCCGCCCATAAAGGCCGGGCGGCAGAAAGGACAGACCATGCTCTCGCTCGGCCTTGGCCTCATCGCGGCACTCGCCTGGGGCTTTCACGATGTCTCGGTCCGCTTCGTCGTCGGGCGCACGGGCGTCCTTCGGTCCTTCGGCGTGGTGCTGGCGGCCGGGCTGGTCCTGCTGCTGCCTTTCGCCGCCACGGGCGGCCTGCCGTCCGACCCGCGCGCGCTTGGCCTGTCAGCACTTGGCGGCCTGTCCTACGCCGGCGCGGGCTACGCCCTGTTCCGCGCGTTCGAGATCGGGCCGGTGCGGCTCGTCGCCCCCGTCATCGGCGCCTTCCCCGTCCTGTCGATCGCGTTCGCCGCGATGCAGGGGCAAAGCGTGTCCGCAACCCAGCTTCTGGCGGTCCTGGCCGTGGTCGCGGGCGTCGGTCTTTGCGCAGCGCTCGGCGATACCGAAGGCGCGGGCCATGGCGACCGGCGCCGCGCCATCAGCTGGTCACTCGCCGCAGCGGTCGGCTTTGCCGCCACCTTCGCCCTGGGACAGGCAGGCGCGTCCGCCGGCCTCTGGGGCCCGGTCGCGGCCCGCATCGCCGCACTCTGCGTCATCGGCGGCGCACTGGCCATCACGCGCGAGCCGATGCCCGCCGATGGCGGCCCCTTCCCCTGGCTGCTCCTGATCCTGATGGGCGCGGCGGACGCGCTGGCCATGACGCTGACCTACAGCGCCGGCCGCCTGCCCTCGCCCGAATTCGCCGCCGTCGCGGCCTCCTGCTTCGGCGTCGTGACCATCCTCCTGGCCTGGGCCTTCCTGAAAGAGGCGATGCGCCCCTCGCAATGGCTGGCGGTCGGACTGGTCTTTGCCGGCATCGGCACGCTCGCCGTCGCCTGAACCAACACCTGCGCCAAACGAAAACGCCCGCCGGTCAGGGTGGGCGTTTCCAATGGTCCGTCTGCGCCGGTTCAGGCCGCGCGGGTGACCAGCATGTCGTCCACCCGCTTCTGCGCGCCCGCCGCATCGACACCCGACACCGCCGCAACTTCGCGGGTCAGCCGGTCGAGCGCGGCTTCGTAAAGCTGGCGCTCGGAATAGGACTGTTCGCGCTGGTCGTCGGTGCGGAAGAGGTCGCGCACCACCTCGGCGATCGCCATCAGGTCGCCGGAATTGATCTTCTGCTCATATTCCTGCGCCCGGCGCGACCACATGGCGCGCTTGACCTTGGCCTTGCCCTTCAGCGTCTCGAGCGCGCGGTTCACCGTGTCGGGCGACGACAGCTGCCGCATCCCGATCTCGGTCGCCTTGTGCGTCGGCACGCGCAGGGTCATCTTGTCCTTCTCGAACGAGATGACGAACAGCTCAAGCTTGTAGCCCGCGATTTCCTGTTCTTCGATCGACAGGATCCGGCCGACGCCATGCGCCGGATAGACCACGTAGTCGTCGGGACGGAAGTCGGATTTCTTCGTCTTTGTCATTCGGTTCGCCCTTGTCGGTTCACTATTGCCCGCTCTGATTCCCAAGGCCCCGCCGTAAGAGAAAACAGGCCAATGACGGGGCAAGGCCCCGACCCGGCATGACGTCTCTTGATGGAACTGCCCCCCGCGATGATGCGGGTCCGACCACGGTGCCCAGTTTCAGTTGTGACAGGAATATAACAGAAAAAGGGCTCTGAAAAAAGAACGCCAAACCGGATCGTGATGGTTTTTGGTCGAATTCTGCGCTGCGGCGCGCCGGCCTGCGACAATGTGCAGCACAGATGAGGCGCGGTCAGGACCGGCGCAGGCTCCGGTCCGAATCGAATCGCGAATCAGTCGCCGGGGCCCGGACCTTCCAGAAAGTACTTCTGGAGCTTGCCGGTTTCGCCATCCCGCTCTTCGGCTTCGGGCAGCGGGTCCTTGCGCTGGGTCAGGACCGGCCATTGTTCGGCGTATTTGCGGTTGAACTCGACCCAGGCTTCCATGTCCGGCTCTGTATCGGGGCGGATCGCGTCCGCCGGGCATTCCGGCTCGCAGACGCCGCAGTCGATGCATTCGTCAGGGCGGATGACCAGCATGTTCTCGCCCTCGTAGAAGCAGTCCACGGGGCAGACTTCCACGCAATCGGTATATTTGCAGGCGATGCAATTGTCGGTGACGACATAGGTCATGGGGGCAATCCCGGCGAACTCTCTGCCCGCGACATAGCGCCGGACGGGGGATCATTCAAGGCGCGGGCGGCTCGGTGGTATAAAGGGTCGCAGCCTCGGCCGCCGGCCCGCGCCGGGTGCCGACGGCCAGTATGCGCCAGACCCGCACCTCTGAGCCCATGGCGAAGGTCAGCACATCGCCCGCCCCGACCGGGTGCGCGGGCTTCGTCACGGGCGCACGGTTGACCCGCACATGACCGCCCGCCACGAAATCGGCGGCGAGCGAGCGGCTTTTCACCACCCGCGCATGCCAGAGCCACTTGTCGAGCCTTATGCGCTCTCGCCCGCTGTCCGCGATGGCGGCCATGCGTCAGATCTTGTCGCGCAGGCCCATGAGTGCTGCGGCGAAGGGATTGTCGGGGTCAATCCGGTCGGGCTTGCGCGGGGGCCGCGCCTCGAAGCTGCGGCCACCGTCGCGCTGGCCGTCCGGCTTGCCGCCGTCCCTGCGCCCCTGGGGCTTGCCGCCTTGCGGTTTGCCGCCCTGCGGCCCGCCCTCGCGCCGTTCCCGGCCGCCGGATTTGCCATCGGGCTTGCCGCCCTTCGGCCCGCGACGTTCGCGCCCGCCTTCGGCGGCAGCCGCATCCGCAGGCGCCCCTTCGGCAGGTGCCGCACCCTGGCCCGCACCCTGGCCCGACCCGGGCCGTTGACCCCGGCGCGGCCCGCGTTCGGGGCGCGCGGCGCGCGGTTTCGGCGCCCAGTTGAAGGTGTAGAAGACCTCGGTCTCGGTAACGGTCTGGATCGCGGCCTCGCCTTCGGGAATGGGGTTCGCGGCCCCTTCGCCTTCGGGCGCGGGCGGCGCCACGGGTTCGGCCTTCACCTTCTCGCGCTCGCCGCGTTCGGCCTTGTAGCCAAGACCGCCCATCAGGTCGGCGAACTGCTCCAGCGTCATGCCGGTGATCGACAGCATCTCGGGGACCGCCTCGAACCCCGCCCGGCTGTCGCGCGTGCGCAGCAGGTCGGCAAGCCGTTCCAGCATGTCGATGCGGATCGCGCGCGTCCCGGCCGGGTGATAGCCGGCAAGGATGTAGTTGCCGCGCGGCACGTCCGGGATGTTCGGAATGGTCACCAGGCCCGGCGGCGGGCTGGTCAGGAATTCCGGCAGGTCATTGGCCAGCGACCACAGAAGAAGCCTCAGCCGCGTGGGCGCGGGCTTCAGAAGCGCGGGCAGGAAGATCGTATATTGTCCAAAGCGCACGCCGTGCTTGCGCAGAAGCCCCCGCGCCTCCTGGTCGAGCGCCTTCACGTCATCGGCCACCCCGTCGCGCGGCAGGACGCCCAGCGCCTCGGTCAGCCGGAAGGCAAAGCCGCGCGCAAGCCCGGCCAGCCCTTCGTCCCGCCCCATGGCCAGAAGTGGCTCGAAGGCCGCGGCAATCTTGCGGTCGATGAAATGCTGCAGCCGGCGGCGGACCTTTTCCGCGACTTCGGCCCCCGCCTCCTCGTCCACGAAGGGCTCGACCTGCGGCTTCAGCGCCTCGGACCCCTTCACGATCTTGCCGACGGCAGAGGCGCCCCACATCAGGCCGCCCTGGTCGGTGAAGTCCAGTTCCGTGTCCGGCGCATTGTAGAACCGGTCGGAGCGCAGGTGAAATTCCGGGCGCAGCGCCTCGTAGGCGGCCTGGCGCAGGGTCCGGCCCTCGTCGGCGGATGCCGAGCCGTCCTGCTGGAAACGGAAGCCCTCGAGCCGGCCGACGAACTCGCCCTCGACCCGCACCTCACCCTTGTCGTTCACCTCGGCCACAAGGCTCTCCTTCTGCTTGAGCCGGCGAAGCAGTACGCTCGTCCGCCGGTCCACAAATCTCTGGGTCAGTTTCGCGTGAAGCGCATCCGACAGACGGTCTTCTACCGCGCGGGTTTCTTCGCGCCAATGGCTTTCATCATCGACCCACCCCTTGCGCTGCGCAACGTAAGTCCAGGTGCGGATGAAGGCCAGCCGGCGCGAGAGGGTGTCGATCTCGCCCTCCGTGCGATCCAGCCGCTCGACCTGGGCCGCAAGCCAGTCGGTCGGCACCCGGTGGCCCTTGCCTTGCAGGAAATCGAAGATGCGCCCCAGAAGCGAGGCATGTTCCTGCGACGAAATGCCCCGGAAGTCCGGAATCCGCGCCACGTCCCACAAAAGCCGCACGTCCTGGGGCGCCCGCGCACGCGCCAGAATCTCGGGCCTGTCCGCCATGGCCTTCAGGGCCGCCAGGTCGTCCGCCTCGCGCCCGCGGGTCAGCCAGGGGCTTTTCGGCCCGACCTCGAGCGAGCCGACCAGCCGCTCGACGGACCCGAAGTCCATCGCATCCGACCGCCAGTGAAGCCGCTGGATCGGCGCGAACCTGTGCCCCTCGACCGCCTCGATCACCTCGGGCTGGAACGGGCTCGCGTCCCCCGTCACGCCGAAGCTGCCCGGCGTCAGGTGCCGCCCGGCGCGTCCGGCGATCTGGCCGATCTCGTGCGGGAAAAGCGACCGCATCCGGTGGCCGTCGAACTTCTCGGTCGCCGAAAAGGCCACATGGGCGATGTCGAGGTTCAACCCCATGCCGATCGCGTCGGTCGCGACCAGAAAGTCCACGTCGCCGTTCTGGTAAAGCGCCACCTGCGCGTTCCGCGTGCGGGGGCTGAGCGCGCCCATGACCACGGCCGCGCCCCCCTTCTGGCGGCGGATCAGCTCGGCGATGGCATAAAGGTTCTCGACCGAGAAGCTGACGATGGCCGAGCGTGCGGGCATCCGGCTGATCTTCTTCGACCCGGCCCAGGACAGCGCCGAAAACCGCTCGCGCTTCAGAAACTGGACGCGGGGGACCAGCGCGGCAATCGCGGGGCGCATGGTGTCGGACCCCAGGAACAGCGTCTCCTGCAGGCCCCGCGCATTCAGAAGCCGGTCGGTAAAGACATGGCCGCGCTCGGGGTCGGCGCAAAGCTGGATCTCGTCCACCGCCAGAAAGTCGGCGCCGATCCCGGTGGGCATCGCCTCGACCGTGCAGACCCAGTATTGCGCGCGTTCGCCCACGATGCGCTCTTCGCCCGTCACCAGCGCCGCCACAGATGGCCCCCGCGCCGCGACGATCCGGTCATAGACCTCGCGCGCCAGAAGCCGGAGCGGCAGACCGATCACGCCCGTCCGGTGCGCCAGCATCCGTTCGATGGCATAGTGCGTCTTGCCGGTGTTGGTCGGTCCCAGGACGGCGGTGATCCGCGACTGGGCCGTCATTAGCGATGTCACGGGTCGGCCTCTTGCGGCACTCTGGGCCTTGGGGCCGTCACCTATCTAGTCCCTGCGCGCGCGGCAGAAAAGAGAGGCTTCGGATCAAAGAGAGGCTTCAGATCGTCCCCTGCCCCACCCGCCGCTCGAGCGCCCTCAGCGTCCGTTCGACCGCCTCCTGATGGGGGTTGATGGCAAGCGAGGCGCGCAGGGCCGCCATCGCCTCGTCCAGCCGGTCGGTATCGGCAAGGATGCTGCCAAGCCCCGCCAGCGCCACGAAGTTCCGGGGATTGAGCCGCAGCGCATGCCCGAGGTCCCGCAGCGACGGGCCCACCTGTCCGGCCGCGAAATAGGCGATCGCGCGCTGGTTCCAGCCTTCGGCGAAGTCGGGCGCAAGCTCGGTCACCACCGTCAGGTCCGAAATCGCCGCCTGCGCATCGTCTGCCCCCAGGTGCCGCTCAGCGCGTTCCAGAAGCGCATCGACCGCCGCAGAGCCCGACCGCGACCAGGCCGCAAGGACGCGCGCCTCGGCCCCCTGCCAGTCGCGGGCGTCGGGGTCGGCCAGCCGCGCGAGATCGGCCTCGAGCGCCATCGACGCCTGATCCTCGGCCGAATGGGCGGGCGCCGATTCGGCAAGCGCCGGCGCGCCCGGCAGGGCCAGCGCCAGCCAGACGAACGCAACGAAAGATTTGCGGTTCCCGCGCAAGGACTTCATAACACTTTCAGCCTATTCCTTCCCTGCGGCACGACCAGTCCGCACCCATGATACGGAGAAGACCATGTCCCAGGTTGTCGATCAGGCCGTCGCCGCACTCAATCAGAAACTGGCCAGCGGCTTTGCCGGCTCGGCAAAGATCGTCATCAAGGACGAAGGCTCGATCCTCCTTGACCCCACCGGCGCGCGGGCGGGCGACGGCCCCGCCGACGTGACCCTGACGGCAAGCGCCGACACCTTCAAGGGCATCCTCGACGGCTCGGTCAACCCGACCGCTGCCTTCATGATGGGCAAGCTCGGCGTCGACGGCAACATGGGGCTGGCAATCCAGCTCGGCTCGGCCCTGTCCTGATGGAATGACCGCGTCCGGTGCGGCCCCCTTCTACGACGACGTGGCGGGCGCGCCCGGCGGCGGGCAGTGCCGCTTCCTGACGGCCGCTGACGGTGTGCGCCTGCGCGTGGCCCACTGGCGCCCGGAAGGCGGGGCGAAGGGCACCGTGCTGCTCTTCCCCGGCCGCACCGAATATATCGAGAAATACGGACCCGCCGCGGCCGAGATGCTGGCGCGGGGCTATGCGCTCGCCACGATCGACTGGCGCGGACAGGGGCTCGCCGATCGCGCGCTGCCCGACGCCTCGACCGGCCATGTGGCGCGCTTCACCGACTACCAGAAGGATGTCGCGGCCTTTCTGGCCTACGCTCGGTCCGCGAAACTGCCCGCGCCCTTCTTCCTGATGGCCCATTCCATGGGCGGCCAGATCGGCCTGCGTGCGCTGTTCGAGGGCCTGCCGGTCCGCGCCGCAGCCTTCTCGGCCCCCATGTGGGGCATAAGGATGCATCCGGGCCTGCGCCCCGTCGCCTGGGCCGCGTCGACCATCGCGACGCTCTCGGGACGCGGCAGCGCCTATGCGCCGGGCACCCGGCCCCTGACCTACATGCTGGAAACCACCTTCGACGACAACGTCCTGACCCGCGACGCGCCGATGTTCGCCTGGCTTCGCCGTCAGGCAGAGGCCCATCCCGACCTTGTCCTCGGCGGCCCGTCGCTGCAATGGCTGAACGAGGCGCTGCGCGACTGCCTCGCCCTGTCGCGCCGGGCCTCGCCCGACCTGCCCTGCTTCACCATGCTCGGCACGCGCGAGCGTGTCGTCGACCCCGCCCGCATCCACCAACGCATGGCCCGCTGGCCGAAGGGCACGCTCGAAATGGCCGAAGGCGCGGAACATGAGGTGATGATGGAGCGTGCGGAGGTCCGGGCACGCTTCTTCGATCAGGCCGCCGCCCTGTTCGCCCGCGCGGCACGGGGCTGACACTCCCCACGCTGACACTCCCCACATCGTGATCCCGCGCCCGAAGCGCCGATGCCCCGCCTTGCATTGCGGCGCCCCACCTTGCGCTCGCGCGCCCTGACAGCCATTTTCCCCCCGACGCATGAAAGGACCCCGCCCCATGACCGCCCATTCCGCGCTCGGCACCCTGCCCGACTGGGACCTGACCGACCTCTACCCCGCGCCGGACGCGCCGCAGATCGCGCGCGACCTCGACTGGCTCGACGCCGAATGCGCCGCCTTCGCCGCCGATTACCAGGGCCGCCTCGCGACGCTCTCGGCCTCAGGGATGCTGCGCGCGATCGAACGGCACGAGCGCATCGAACAGGTCGCGGGCCGCGTGATGTCCTACGCGGGCCTGCGCTACTACCAGGCCACGACCGACGCCCAGCGCGCCAAGTTCCTGTCCGACAGCCAGGACCGCATCACCAATGCGACGACGCCGCTTGTCTTCTTCAGCCTCGAATTCAACCGCATCGACGATGCCGCCTACGAGGCGCTTTTCGCCGACAAGGCGCTGGCCCGCTACAAGCCCGCCTTCGACCGAATGCGCGCCATGCGCCCCCACCAGCTGTCGGACGAGCTTGAGACGTTCCTGCACGACCAGTCGGTCGTCGGCGCTTCGGCCTGGAACAAGCTCTTCGACGAGACGACCGCGGCCCTGACCTTCCCCGTCGCAGGCGAGGCAGAGCCCATGGGGCTCGAGGCGACGCTGAACCTTCTGACCGACCACGACCGCGCCCGGCGCGAGGCCGGCGCCCAGGCGCTGGCCAAGGTCTTCGGCGACAACGTCAAGCTCTTCGCCCGCATCCACAACACGCTCGCCAAGGAAAAGGCGATCGAGGACGGCTGGCGCAAGATGCCGACGCCCATGACCGGCCGGCACCTGTCGAACAACGTCGAGCCCGAGGTGGTCGAGGCGCTGAGGAATGCCGTCGTCGCCGCCTACCCGCGCCTGTCGCACCGCTACTACAAGCTGAAGGCCAAGTGGCTGGGGCTTGAGCGGATGCAGGTCTGGGACCGCAACGCCCCCTTGCCCGCCGAAAGCCCCCGCCTGATCGGCTGGGACGAGGCGCGCCAGACCGTGACAGGCGCCTACCGGGCCTTTTCGCCCGACCTCGCGGACCTGCTGACGCCCTTCTTCGACAAGGGCTGGATCGACGCGGGCGTGAAGCCCGGCAAGGCACCGGGCGCCTTCGCTCACCCGACGGTGACGGACGCGCATCCCTACATCCTCTTGAACTACCTCGGTAAACCGCGCGACGTGATGACGCTCGCGCATGAGCTTGGCCACGGCGTCCATCAGGTCCTGGCCGCGCCCCAGGGCGAGACGCTCGCCGCAACGCCCCTGACGCTGGCCGAAACGGCCTCGGTCTTCGGCGAGATGCTGACCTTCCGCGCCCTTCTGGCCCAGGCGAAGACCCCCGCCGAACGCAAGGTCCTGCTGGCCGGCAAGGTCGAGGACATGATCAACACGGTCGTCCGCCAGATCGCCTTCTACGATTTCGAGGTGAAGCTGCACGCCGCCCGCGCCAAGGGCGAACTGACGCCCGAGGACATCAACGCGCTCTGGATGAGCGTCCAGGGCGAAAGCCTTGGGCCCGTCTTCGACTTCATGCCGGGCTATGAGACCTTCTGGTCCTACATCCCGCATTTCGTCCATTCGCCCTTCTACGTCTATGCCTATGCCTTCGGCGACGGGCTGGTGAACGCGCTTTACGCGGCCTATGAAGGCGGGCTGCCGGACTTTCAGGCCAAGTACCTCGACATGCTGCGCGCCGGGGGCTCCAAACCCCATCGCGAGCTGCTGGCCCCCTTCGGGCTCGACGCCTCTGACCCCGCCTTCTGGGACAAGGGCCTGTCGATGATTTCGGGCATGATCGACGATCTGGAAGCGATCGAGGGCTCCTGACCCTCAACCCCACCGGGAATGTGGCATTTTGCACCGTGACGGAAGCGCCACGGCGCCCGACAGGCCACGATTTTCCCCTAGAATTACCTTTGAGTAACCATGGGAGTTTATTAGAGCGGTAGGACTGTAGGCAGGGCATCGGTCAGCAAGGCCGGGCAGTGTGGGGTTTAGGTGATCGGCTGTGTTTCAAACCGAACCGCGGAGCGATGCGAGGGAGGGCCACGGGCCACTCCTCGGCGGCGGAGGCTTTTCGCAAAGGTCGGACGCTGATCCATGGTCACGGTCAATGGCACCGCGGGTAATGACGTCCTCTACGGCGGCAGCACCAACGACTCGATTTCCGGGTTGGGCGGCAACGACGTCCTTTACGGCGGCGCGGGCAACGACAGCCTTTATGGCGGCACAGGCAACGACACGCTTTCGGGCGACGCCGGCAGCGACCAGCTGTTCGGCGGCACCGGCAACGACTTCGCGGACTATCGTGGCTCGACGGGCGCCGTCACGGTCAACCTGAACACCAACACCGGAACCGGCGCCGACGCGCAGGGCGACACCTACAACTCGATCGAGGGCATATACGGCTCGGCCTTCAACGACAGCCTGACCGGCACGTCGCTCGCCGACACGATCTATGGCGGTGCGGGCGACGACACCCTGGCGGGCCTCGGCGGCGCCGACTCGCTCGACGGCGGCACGGGCAACGATTTCGTCGATTACTCCGCCTCTGGCGCGGGGGTCACGATCAACCTGTCAACCGGCACCGGCGCGGGCGGCGACACGCTCGTCGGCTTCGAGGGCGCCATCGGCTCTGCCTCTGCCGACAGCATGACCGGCTCCAGCGGCAATGACACCTTCTACGGCGGCGCGGGCAACGACACCCTGGACGGCGGCACCGGCAACGATGTTCTTGTGGGCGGCGCAGGGTCTGACAGTCTTGTCGGCGGCGCCGGAACCGACACGGCCGACTACAGCACCTCGGCAAGCGGCGTGACCGTCAGCCTGGCGAACGGCACCGGATCGGGCGGCGACGCGGCAGGGGACACCCTGTCGGGCATCGAGAATCTGGCCGGTTCGGCCCAGGCTGATCAGCTCACGGGGTCGAGCGCGGCCAACAACCTGTCGAGCGGGGCCGGCAACGACAGCATCGCCGCCGGCGGGGGCGATGACACCGTCAATGCCGGGGACGGCGACGATTCGATCTGGGGCGGGACCGGAAACGACAGCATCCAGGCCGGCGCCGGCAACGATTACGTCGATGCCGACAACATGCTGTTCAACGGCAGCTTCGAGGCCGGCGTTGCTCTTGGCACCTGGGCGGGCGGGCCCAACGCCAACGGCTGGCAAAGCACCTACGGCATGGAGATCTGGGGCAGCGGCGTAGCCGGTGTCAGCTCTAGCGACGGCTCGAACCTCATCGAGCTTGACTACAATGCCGCCTCCGGCATCGACGCCATCTGGCAAGATGTCTCCACCGTCTCGGGGCAAAGCTATACGATCAGCTTCGATGCCCAGCAGCGGTCTGGCAGCGCGGGCGAGTCCTTCCAGGTCTACTGGGGCGGGGCGCTGGTCGGCACGGTCACGCCGATTGTCGGAAACTGGGCGACCTACACGTTCAACGTCACCGGCAGCGCGTCCGGACTGGACCGCCTGGAGTTTCGCGAACTCGCCAGCGAAAACAACTCGACCGGCAACCTGATCGACAACGTCCACCTGACGGGCGGAGCGGGCATCGGCGCGAACGACACGATCGACGGCGGCGACGGCAACGACACCCTCGACGGCGGCAGCGGCATCAACGTCCTCCTCGGCGGCAAGGGCGACGACACCTACCACGTGCGCAGCGTGGTCGACCAGGTTGCCGACGAGGACGGCAACGAC